>Ga0307406_10002045_pt1 | contig 11016 bp, 6 predicted proteins | sample 322Cmetagenome_3_FD_203706 | JGI IMG/M metagenome (GOLD analysis project Ga0307406, IMG submission 203706) | Maize rhizosphere microbial communities from greenhouse at UC Davis, California, United States - 322HYB-C-2 | ecosystem: Host-associated > Plants > Roots > Rhizosphere > Soil | place... | reverse complement strand
GACGAGCCGGACCGCCGCCGTGCGCGACGGCTCCGCCACGTCGAACGGGCGCGCGCCGGCCGGGCGAAACGCCGGCCGCTCCGTGCCCGTCCACGCCTCGTCGATCGCGCGGTGCCAGAACAGCCACAGGAAGATCTGCCGGAGCGCCTCGGCTTGCTCGCCGTCGAGCTGGAGGCGCCACCCGCCGAGCGCGCGACGATCACCGAGCCAGAGCCACGCGCCGTCGGCCGTCATGACGCCCGTCCCCGGCACGCTCGGCACGCGGCGCATCAGCACCTTCGGGCACGCGCAGAGTCGCGAGCTGGCGCGGCCCGGCTCCCAGCCGCGCGCGCAGAGCACGTAGGCGCGCCCGCCGGCCTCGGCGTGCTCGACGAGCGCCGCCAGCGCGCTCGCGTTCGCATCCGTATCCGTGCCCGCGCCATCAAGCATGGCCAGCACCGGCCCCGGCGTCGGGCGGATCGCCGCGGCCTCCGCGTCGGGGAGCAGCCAGGGCGCGCCGGCGCGGGCGCGGCCGGCCCGCGCGCCGGTATCGATCCACGCGGTGGGCAGCCGCGCGTCGTCGCGTCGCACCACGCGGTCGCGCGGGAGGCGGCCGATCTTGCCGGCCAGCTGGCCCACCGGCGGCTCGGCCGTCGGATCTGCCATGAGCTCTGCCATCACATACGCGCTCATTCGGATGCCACCTCGATCCCGGCCGCCGGAGCGCTCACGCGCGCGCCGACACGGAGCGCGGCCAGCTCCTCGGGCGGCACCCGCCGTGGCGCGAGATCCACCGGCGCGACCAGCGACCAGTACAGCGCCGGCTCTTGTGCGTGGAGCGCTCCGCCCGTCAGCTCGTCGTGGGCCGGCAGCTCCGGCGCGAACCGCTCCAGCGGGGTCCCCTGCACGAGCTCGTCGAAGAGCCGGCGCACCGCGCCCCGGCTCCGATAGATCGGATCCCGCGCCAGGCTGCGATCGAGCCGCGCCCGCGCCCACCGCTGCGCGTCGTACGCCGACGCCGGGCCGATCGGCACATCCTCGAGGAGCACGCCCTCGTAGCTGCCATTGCCCGGCACGTCGGCCCGGTCCAGCCGCAGCGTCTTGCGGAAGCTCTCCTGCTCCGCCTCGGACAGCCCGCCGATCCCGACGGCGAGGCGGCACTCCGACGCCTGCCAGCGCCCGTGTCCGACGAGCGGACCCGCGCCCCACGCCGCCACGAGCGCCCATAGATCGAGCCCCTCCGTCTCCGGCTCGTGCTGCACGGGCGCCATGCCGCCCTGCGGCGACTCGAGCGCTCCGTCGAGCCGCCACTCGTCGCGGCCCGCCTCGAAGTCGAGCCGCCAGCGGAGCCGGCACATGGCGCCCGTCGTGCCCCGGACGCAGCGGATCTCCCCGTGGTTGGCGAGGAAGCCCCGGAGCACGAAGCGCTCTCGAGGCTCCACCACCGAGCGGAAGACCACGCCCTGCTCGGGCGCGAAGGGGAGCGGCGTCAGATCTTTTTCCGGCCGGAGCCGCGCGCTCGAGGTCACCCGCGCGATCGCCAGGATGCGCCGCCCGAGGACCGGGTGCTGCGCCAGCCACAGATCGTACGCGCCCTGCTCGGGGACCGGCGCCTCGTCGCCGCGCGCGACGCGCTCGCCGAGCTCCGTGAGCGCGCCGCCGCCATTGACCAGGCCGAGCGTCCTGCACCACGCGACGACGTTGCGGGCGCCCGCCTCCCCGAGGCCCGGCAGGACCGCCTGCACGGTCTCCGGCGCGAGCCGGCCACCCGCGTCCACGGCCGCGCGGCAGAGGAGCGCCAGCTCGGGGCGGCGCTTCAGCCACGCGATCTCCGCGACCGCGGCAATCCGCTCGACCGCAATCGTAGCCTCCAGCAGCGCCTTCATCGTCCACCCTCCTGCCAGCGCGCCACGCGCGCCTCGTCGACGCGCGCGGTCTCCAGCGCCAGCCGCTGCAGCTCGTCGATCCTGCATTGGCCGAAGTAGATCCCATCGCCCACCACGACGAGCTGCTGGCGCGCGCGCGTCACCGCGACGTTGAGGCGGTTCGGGCTGTCGAGGAAGCCCACGCGGTGCGTGTTCCGCATCGACAGCATCACCAGATCCGCCTCTCGCCCCTGGAAGCGATCCACGGTCCCGCAGACCAGCTCGACGGGCGCGCCCGCCGCCCGGAACCGCGTGTGTCCGTCCCAGCCCGTCAGCTCCCGGAGCATCTGCGACAGGGCGCGCTCCTGCTTGGCGTAGAAGCAGAGGCACGCGACCTCCCAGATCGCCTCCGGCATCCTCCCCGATGGCGGGCCCGCCGCGCGCGCCCACGCGATGAAGTCGCGGGCGATCCCGGCGATCACCCGCACCTCGTCGGCGTTCACGCCGTCGCGCTCGCGCCCCGCCACGTGCGCCCACGCGCTCCGCGCGCGGAGATCGCCGAAGCTCCAGCCCAGGCGCGCGTCGCGCTGCTCGATGGTGTTGGCGTCCAGGAGCGAGGCCCTGTCGTAGAAGACCTCGCGGGGGAAGCGGGAGATGTCCGGATGCATCCGGTGCTGGTACGAGAGGCGCTCGAAGCGAGCCTCGAAGGCCCGCCCGCCGCTACCCGCCAGGCCCTCGGTCAGCGCGCTCCGCCGCCGGCTCCGCTCCCTGCCGACGCCCTCCTGGAGCACCTCGAGGATGCTCGGCAGCCCGATGTCCTCCAGCTCGGCGATCGGCTTGTCGATGCGCGGCGCCCGCGGCGCCAGCGCCCGCAGGTCTGCCCGGAGCCGTTCACGCTGGCGGTCGCCCCGGCTCCGCCGCAGCTCGTGCAGCCGCGTCAGCCGCCAGGCGAGCTCCTGCGCGAGATCGTGCCGCGCCAGCCAGTCCGCTTCGTGGCGCTCCGCGTCGCCGAACGAGGCGATCGCGTCGCGGCGCGACCCCCGCTCCTTGTACGGCTTCGGTAGGGCGCCCGCCCGCGCGAGCCACCAGGCCTGGCGGAAGCGCAGCGGATCGCGCTCGGAGAGCCCCTCGATCCGATCCGCCTCGGTCCGGGCCAGCAGCAGATCGCACGGCAGGAGCGGAGCCACCTCGCCGATGAGGTCGTCGCCAATCAGCACCCAGTCCGCCGCGGCGAGGTGCAGCGCCTCCGGCGCGCCCGCGCGGAGCTGCTCCAGGGACACGGACCGGACCCGTCCGGCCGGCGCCACCCCGCGCGTGACGACCCGGAGCACGTCGCGCGCGGCCGCCGGCTCGGCCTCGAGCTCGCGGGCGATCCAGTCCAGCACCGCTGGCCGCTCCACGATCAGCCACCGCATGCCGGGCTGACGCACCTCCTCGCGGAGCAGCCGGAACCGGAGCAGGCACGCGCGCTGGTGCTCTCGCGGGAAGATCTCCCGATCCTCCTCGTCGACGAGATCGCGCAGGTTCGCGACGATCTCGTCCCGGTCCGCGAAGGGCGGGAGCTGGCGCACGTCTCCGACGACGATCCACCGCCGCGCCATCAGCGCCGGGACGAGGAATTCCTGGATGAGCGTCTTGCTCGCCTCGTCCACGATCAGGACGTCCCAGTGCGGCAGCGTCGCGATCGGCCGCTCGGCGGCGCGGAGGTCCTCGTCGCGTCCCCGGAACAGCGGGTGGCTCACGATCCCCATCGTCGTGCCGCAGGTCAGGCTCGCCGCCATGACCACGGTGCGCTCCGCCATGGCGCGCAGCTCGCCGTCGCCCAGGCACCGCAGCTCCGGGACCGTCTGCCACCGCTCCAGGAGCGCGTCGATCCGCGCGTCGAGCTGGGTCGCCCGCACTCGATCGTCGACGCGATCGAGCTTGCCGATGCGGACCGCGTCGATCGGCAGGTCGGCCGCCAGCAGGCGCTCGAGCACGTTGTCGATCGCGACGTGGGTCGACGCGCAGAGCAGGACGCGCTCGCCGCGCGCGACCAGCTGCTGGACGATCTCGCAGATCGCGGTCGTCTTCCCCGACCCCGGCGGCCCCTCGAGGAATGCGAGGTCGGGCGTGCCCAGCGCCCGGGCCACGAAGTCCCGCTGCTCGAGCGTGCCGCTCCGGGTCTCATCGGTGAGCGAGCGCCAGCGCGCCGGCTCCTGCGGGCTCACCGCCGGCCACCGCACGCGCGCCGGGTCCTCGCACAGCCGCAGGAGGCCCTGGTGGTGCGGAAGCGGCGCATCGGCGAGCTGCCGCAGCGCCCGCTGCTGGAGGTACAGGTTGCGGAGATCCACCGGCAGGAACAGCGTCGAGCCCTCCGGCGGGAGCCGATCGAGGAGGAGCTGGTAGCGATCTTGATCGATCCGCAGGACCTTGTAGACCTCGCCGTCTCGCCGCGACTTCGCGGTGAGGACCTCGGCCACGTCGCCCTCGCAGAAGGCCGCCCGCGGATCGAGCGCCTCGTCGGCGCTGATCCGCTCCGGCGACAGGAGCTGGACCCAGTGCCCGCGCTGGCGGCGCGACCCGGCGCTCCATTCGAAGCAGACGCCGTTGTCGCCGTGCAGCAGCCCCTCGGCCGGCAGCCCCTCGACGCGGAGCGAGCCGCCGCTCACCTCGAGCCAGACCCCCGCGCCGTCCTGCACGCGCCGGAGCCCGTCCATCGCCGGCACGACCTCGACCTCTACGCGCTCCCCGTCGACGATGAGCTCGGCGTCGCGCCGCTCGCCCACCACCACGAGCCGCCAGTCGCCGTCCCCGTCCGGCGCCGGGGTCCCGCGGAGCTCGAGCCGCCGCCCCTCGAGGTCCGTCACCTGCCGCGGTGGCGCTGGAGGCGGCTCCGCCGCGATCTCGCAGTCGACCCGGCACCAGAGCAGGCGATCGGCCGGCTCGAGCGCCGGCTCCGTCGCGATCCGGAGCCCGCCGGCCGTCCGGACCGCGGACACTACCTGGACCGGGAGGCCTCGCGCGATCACGAACGCGTGCTGCGCGAGGTCCGGCTCCACGCCCGCCGGCCAGCTCTGGACGAGGTATCCCGGCCGCCGGCGCGGCGCGCGCAGCAGCGTGTCGACCGCGCGCAGCGCGAAGGTGCGCACGTCGCGCACGCGCTCCCAGCGGAGCTGGTACCGGATCTGGCGCTCCCTCGCAGTGTGGATCGCCTGGCTCAGGTACCGATGGAACGGCCGGAGCGTGGCCTGGGCCTGGTCCTGGAGCGCCTCCACCACGCCCGGGTGCCCCGTCGCGGCCGCCGCGTGGAAGAACAGGCGCCTCATGAGCGCTGCGGGATGAACGGGTTGCGGGTGGCCTCCTGGCGCAGCCTCGGCGGCGCGCTCCCCTCCGCCTCGGCCGGCAGCTCCTCGACGCGCGCCGAGCTCGCGAGCCGCGCGCGGACCTTCGCCCACTGGCGCAGCCCCTCGAGCTGCTCGCGCATCGTCCGTGACAGCGGGTAGGTCCGGTCGAGCGCGCGGCCGATGTCCTCTGTCGTGAGCGCGCGGCCGGCGGCGAACGCCTCGAACAGCCCCTCGCGCACCGCCTCCTCCAGCTCCGCGCCCGAGAAGCCGAGCGATCGCCGCGCGAGCCCGTCGAGATCGAAGCTCTTCGGATCGCACCGCTTCCGCCGGAGGTGGATGGCCAGGATCTTCGCGCGCACCTCGTGGGCCGGCAGATCGACGAAGAAGATCTCGTCGAACCGGCCCTTCCGCAGCAGCTCGGGCGGGAGCATGTCGATGCGATTCGCGGTGGCCACCACGAACACCGGCGCGCGCTTCTCCTGCAGCCAGGTCAGGAGCGAGCCCACGACGCGCGCGGTGGTCCCGCCGTCGGTCCGGTCGGAGCTGCCGACCCCCGCGAGCCCCTTCTCGATCTCGTCGATCCACAGCACGCAGGGCGCGAGCGCCTCGGCCACCTGGAGCGCGGCGCGGAGGTTGCCTTCGGACTGGCCCATGATGCCGCCGAACACCTTGCCCATGTCGAAGCGCAGGAGCGGGAACTGCCAGGTCTGGGCCACCGCCTTGGCCAGGAGGCTCTTGCCGCAGCCCTGCACGCCGAGCAAGAGGACGCCCTTCGGCGCGTCGAGCCCGTACTCGCGGGCGCCCGCGCTGAACGCCTGGCCTCGCTGCGAGAGCCACGCCTTCAGCGCGTCGAGGCCGCCCACGTCGTCCATGCGGGCGTCCGTCGGGTAGTACTCGAGCACGTCGCTCTGCTTGATGATGCGCTCCTTCTCGCGGGCGACGAGCGGGACCGCCTGGTGATCGAGCCGCCCCAGCTCGGCGGCGGCCGTGCCGAACGCCAGCCGCGCCTCCATCACGGTGAGCCCGCGGGCAGCGTCCAGGAGCGCGTCGTCGGTGTCCAGCGCGACGCCCTGGGCCTGCGCGGCCTCCTCGAGCACGACGCGCAGCTCCGCGACGCCCGGCAGCTCCAGCTCGACGGTAGGGACCTCTTTTCTGAGGTCGATGGGCAGCCCGGGCAGGGGCGTCGACAGGAGCACGAGCTTGCGCGGTGTCTGGGGCATCCGCGCCAGCTCGCGGAGCCAGCGGTGGATCTGGTGCTCTCCCTCGCGCAGGAACGGCTGGAAGTCCTCCAGCAGCCACATGCCGCTCTCGTCACCCGCGTGGATGGCCTTGAGGAGATCGATCGCGTCGGTCAGCCCTGGGGCGTCTTCGCTCATCGCTCCGGTGTCCGAGCACCGGAGCAGCCCGCCGGACTGACTCCAGACGCGCAACGGCAGGGACAGCTCGCCCGCCAGGCCGATCGCCTGTCCCCGTACGCGCTGCCACTCGTACGATGCGATGTGGAGGACCGTCGCGCCGGCGCGCGACATATGGAGGAGGCTCTCGAAGGTCGTCGTCATCGGTGCTCGTCCTCGGATAGGCGACGATCGCGATGTCGATCCGACACTCGATTCGACCCAGCGCCTGCCGCCGCGTGCGGCACCCCGGCCGGTGCCCCGCTACAGCGGCTGCGGCGCCCGATCTGGCTCGACGCCGCCCGGCGCGCGGGCGGCGAGCGCCACGACCGAGGGCGCGCCGGCGAGGAACCAGAGCGCGATGACGCTATCGAAGACCAGGCAACCGAACGACGACGTCGGCATGAACGGCCAGATCGGGTGGCCGTAGAAGTGGTGCACCGTGTCCCAGCCCGCGTGCAGGAGCCACGCGACGCCGATGAACCGGTGCGAGCGCAATCCCAGGTAAGCGACCACGCCGCCGACGACCGGGTAGATCAGCTCCCACGGCCCCAGCCCGCCGCTCAGGTACGCGCTGGCCGCGCCCGCCGCGAGGATGGCGTTTCCGTGCCGCCGGGTCGGCTCCTTGAGGAGCGACATGGCCACCATGAAGAGGACCGCGGCGACCGGCGGGATGACGTAATCGGTGAGCTGGAGCGATGGAGCGTGCATATCGATGTCCTTTTCTGATCTCGATCGATCCTACGAAGAGTGGCAATCTCCACCAGTGGCTCGAAAGACATCGGTCGCAGGAATTACGCCACGCCGCTCCGCGCCCGCGGCGCGCCCGCACCGGGTCGCCGTCGTGGCGTTCGACGGCGTGGTGCTCGGCGATCTGGCGACGCCGTGCGAGGTGTTCGGGCGCGCCCGCGGCGCCGGCGCCCACTCGCCATACGAGGTCCGCGTCTGCAGCGTCGCCCCGCGGGTGGCGTCGGAGCACGTCTCGCTCGCGGTGCCGTGGCGGCTCTCGGAGCTGCGCCGCGCCGACACCGTGATCGTCCCGGGCATCGACGATATCGACCGTCCCGTCCCCGACGCGCTCCTGCGCGCGATCCGCCGGGCCGTCGACCGCGGCGCGCGCGTCGCCTCCATCTGCAGCGGCGCCTTCCTCCTGGCCGCCACCGGCGCCCTCGACGGCCTGCGCGCGACGACCCACTGGCTCGGCGCCGCCGAGCTCGCGCGCCGCCACCCGGCGATCGCCGTGGACCCCGGCGTGCTCTACGTCGACAACGGCCGCGTCCTGACCTCGGCCGGGGCCGCCGCCGGGCTCGATCTCTGCCTCTACCTCGTGCGGCGCGACCTCGGCGCCCAGGCCGCCGCGGCGGTCGCCCGCGCCGCGGTGATGCCGCTCGAGCGCGCCGGCGGGCAGTCCCAGTTCATCGTCCACGAGCCCCCGGCCGCCGACGGCACCTCCGTCGAGCCGCTCCTCGCGTGGCTCGAGCAGAACCTCGCCCGGGAGCTCTCGCTCCCCGCCATCGCGCGCCGCGCCGCGATGAGCACGCGGACGCTCAGCCGCCGCTTCCGCGAGCAGGTCGGCACCACCCCGGCCCTCTGGGTCACCCGCGCGCGCGTCCGCCGCGCGCAGCACCTGCTCGAGGCGACCCCCCTCTCCGTCGAGCGAGTGGCCGCCGAGTCCGGCTTCGGCTCGGCCACCGTGCTGCGCGAGCACTTCGGCCGCATCGTCGGCACCAGCCCGCTCGCCTACCGTCGCTCGTTCCAGGCGCCCTGATCCGAGCCGCGCCCGCCGCTCTTTGGGGATGTACCGCCGCGCGCCGAGGTGCGAGGATCGCGAGCCATGGTGGCGCTGGCAACGCTCGAAGATCCGGGCCGCTCACTGTGCTGGACGGCGCCGGTCGCGGAGGGCTCGGAGCTGGCTACCGAGGATCCGCTGGCGCTCGATTACATCTCGCAGCAGGTCGGGCTGATGCTCCTGCCCGCGCTGACGACGCGCACCGGCCGCGCGCAGGCGTTCGCGATGGTGCTGTACGGGCTCTGGCTCGCGGAGCGCGCGATCGCCGAGTACGGCGAGCCCGCGACCGACGAGTCGCGGCGGGCGCTGTTCGAGCGGTGGGAGCGGTTCTGGGCGCTGGCGACGCTGGAGTACCGCCGCGGCGAGCTGCCGCGCGGCGACGCGGACGCGATGCGCGGGGTGCGCGGCGCGCTCGCGGCGTGGCGGCCCGGCGGCGGGCCGCTGCCGCTCGACTTCCCACTCATCTCGCGCCAGCAGGAGCTGGGCAACCTCGGCGCGTACCTCTCACCGCTGCGGCGCGCGGGGCTCATCATCGACGGTACGCTCCGGCCGAGCCCCGCCGCGCTCGACATCATCGACGCGTTCTGGGACGAGGCCGACAACCGGCGCCGCGGGCAGTACGCCGACTACGCGCTGCTCGCCCTCGAGCGGAAGCGGACCAAGATCGAGCGGACGAACGCCGGCCTGACGCTGGGCCGCGTCGGCAAGCTGAGCCGCCTGACGTCGCTCGTCGCGCGGGGCCGCGCGGCGCAGCAGCGGCGGCTCTACGAGGCGCTGTTCGAGCGCGCCGTCGATCCGTCGACCCTCGCCGTGAGCACGCTGATCGAGGCCGCGGCGAAGGCGGGCATCGCAGGCTCGCGGGAGTTGCTCGAGGGCGCGCTCGCGGGCCGGCTCGGCGCGCTCGCCCCGCCGCTGCGCGAGCTGCTGGTCACGGCGCTCCGGCTCGGGGACGCGATGCAGGCGCTGCTCGGGGCGTTCGATCGCGTCTACGCGAGCGTGCACGCCGCCGGGTGGACCGCGCCGGCCGCCCGGGTGGTGAGTGAGGCGATCGATCCGCCGACGCTCTCGACCCTTCGTGCGGCCTGCCGCGAGCTGCTCGGCGCGCCGCGAGCGAGCGAGCTGCGGGCGCTGCCGATGCACGGCGGCGCGTGCATGCGGCTCGCCGAGGAGCTGGCGTCGGCAGCGGACGGCGCGGCCGCGCTGGGCGCGTTGCTCGCGTACCACGCGGCGGTGCAGCGCGATCGGCGGCGGGGCGGCGGGTGGATCCGCGGCGAGGCCGGCTCCCTGATGCTGCTGGTGACCTCGTACACCGCGCGTCCCGACGCTGACCGCTTCCCATCGTTCAAGCTCGACACGGCGCGCTCGCTGCTCGTGGACACCGGCCGGCTCGGGTCCGGCGCGGCGGCGATCGCCGAGGAGGACGAGGCGTGAAGATCGATCCCCGCCCGCTCGTCGACGGCGTGCTCGCCGCGAACGAGCCCTGCCTCGGCGCCGTGTTCTGCACGTACACGTTCGATCCAGCCTACTTCGAGGAGCACGTGCTGCGCTCGCTGCTCCGGCTGAGCGGCGATCCCGACGAGGACGCGGCGCGGTTCCACGAGGAGGCCCGCGCGGCCCTGCGCGAGACGCCGGTCGCGTGCTTCGTCGACGCCGGTGTCCGGCGCGCCGGGCGGCGGCTCCCCTACGACCTCCACCTGGTGCGCGCGCGGACGTTCCACCCGAAGGTGATGCTGGTGCTGTACGAGGCCGAGGCCCGGCTGGCCGTGGGCTCCGGCAACCTCACTCGGCCCGGGCTCGAGGGCAACGCCGAGCTGTTCTTCCACCGGCGCCTCCGCTACGACGCGCCCGCCGACGCCGAGATCCTGCGCGCGGTCGCTCGCTTCCTCGCTGCGTGCGCGGACCTCGCCACCGGAGACGGCACCCAGCTCGGTCTGGTCCGCGAGGTACTCGACGCCCGCGTTCGCGGCACCCCGGCGCCGGGCCCGGGCGCGCCGGCCGACGCCGCGTTCGTCCACACCTTCGAGGCGTCCGGCCTGCGCTGGCTCGCCGATGTGGTGCCCGCCGACGCGACCGTGCGGCGGATCGGCGTGCTGTCGCCGTTCTTCGAGCGCGACGATCTCGACGTCGCCGACGAGCACGGCGGCCTCGACTCGGTGCTGGCCGCGCTCCGGGCGCTGCGGCCCGGGTCGGCGCCGGCGTTCGACCTCGGTGTGCCGTGGGAGGACGCGCCGCTGGCGCCGCCGCCGGCCGCGGCCGCGGCGGCGCTCGAGGCCGGTCCGGGGCTCTGGGCGTGGCGGTGGCACGAGGAGCGGGACGGCGAGGGCGCCGAGCGGCTCGACTACTACGTGATCGACAAGATCACGGCCAAGCGCGTCGAGGTCCGCGACGCCGGCGGGCGCGCGCAGCGGCTCGAGCGCGAGGTCGTGGAGGCCGCGATCGCCGATCGCCGGATGTGGCCGGTGCCGTCGCCCACCGTCCACGCGCCCGCGCGCATCCTGGAGCGGATCCGCGCCGAGCGCCCGATCGAGCTCTGGCTGCACCCGACCGCCACGCTGCTGCCGTCGGGGCGCCCGGCGATCCGGCCGCTGCACGCCAAGCTGTTCCTGATCACCGTCGCGCGGCGAGGCGCGGTGTCGACCTACGCGCTGGTCGGATCGGCCAAC
>Ga0307406_10002044_pt1 | contig 11019 bp, 10 predicted proteins | sample 322Cmetagenome_3_FD_203706 | JGI IMG/M metagenome (GOLD analysis project Ga0307406, IMG submission 203706) | Maize rhizosphere microbial communities from greenhouse at UC Davis, California, United States - 322HYB-C-2 | ecosystem: Host-associated > Plants > Roots > Rhizosphere > Soil | place... | reverse complement strand
GCGAGGTTCGCGACATCATGGGAGCCATCGATTTCGCCATCTTGCCTTCGAGGTTCGAACCCTTCGGGCTTGTCCAGCTCGAGGCCATGGCCATGGGCGCGCTGCCGGTCGCATCCGCGACGGGGGCCACAAGGACGTGATCGTCGACGCAGGGCACGAGGGCTGCTTCGGAAGGTTATTCCCGCCCGGAGACGCGGCTGCCCTCGGGCGCGCCGTCGAGGAAATGGCACGGCTGGGACGAGATCGACCGGACGAGGTGGATGCGATGCGGATACGCGCGGCAGCAGTGGCACGCAGGTATTCCGACCGAGCCATGGCCGAGCGTTACGAAGAACTCTACGAGTCGATCCTCCACGCGCCTGGCAGGCCGGCCGAAAGTAGTTGCCGCATGATCGGCCGGTAAGTCATCCGGTCCTACGGGGTTGACAGATTATCCAAGCTCGGTTCGGATGATCTGTTGGATGACTGCGCTCCACGAGTTCCCTCACGGCCGACTGGCCACGGTCTTCTTGTACGACATGCCGGACGCGGAGCGGGCGTGCTTCGTGGACGTCTCGCGGCTGGAGGACGTGCTCGTTCGGCTGGTCGAGGCAGGGCGCGCCGCGTGGCCGGACATCCCCCTCGCAGAGCGGGACTTCGTTGCGTTCGTGGGTCGGCTGTCTTCGGGGAGCGGGCTCGACGGACTCGCCGCGCTCCATGCGGCCGACCTCTGGCTCGCATGCGGATACGGGCGCGGGCTGCCGGGCGCGATCGACGCGCTCGAAGCGCAGGGGTTCGTGAGCGTCGGGCATACCCTCGGGCGCCTCGGCGCGCCGCGCACCACGGTCGCCGACATCTTGCAGGGCCTCCGGAGCCTGCTCGTCGAGATGCAGGCGCCTCCGCCGAACCGGAAGCTTTATGCGGGCCGCGGCGATCTCGTGGGCTGGCTTCGCGTCTGCGCGGTGCGCGAGTTCAACCAGCAGCGCAAGGGCAGCGCCCGCGAGCTCCAGCTCGAGACGATGGCCGTACCCGAGCCTCCGCTGGACGAGCCGGAACTCCACCTCCTCCTCCGGACACACAAGGAGGAGCTCACCCAAGCATTCCAGCATGCGCTCGCGTCGATGTCGAACCGCGAGCGCAACGTGCTCCGTTGTTACTTCGTCGAGGAATTGAGCATCGATCGGATCGGCGCCCTTTATGGTGTTCACCGCTCTACCGCCGCGCGGTGGGTCGGCCAGGCCCGGGAGACGCTCGCCGCGCAGACGCGAGCGATGTTCCGGGAGCGGGTCTCCATGAGCGACGAGGGGTTCTTGCGGATCCTCGCGCTCATCGAGAGCCGGATCCAGGTGGAGCTCGCGAAGGTGGGGGACGCGGTGACGTGACAGCCCGGACTCCGTCGGGGGCTTCCGACACCGTCCTCCGTCGGACCGAACAGCCGTTCCGCCGCCTGACCGACCTGGAGGTCAGAATGCAACAAAGGGCATTGCGCGCGCTCCTCACCGCGGGCAAGGCACCGGTCGATGGCGACGGATCCGTCAATTCCTCGAACAGCGACGCCGCTCCCGCTTCCGCCCCCGCAAATCCTCAGTGCACCCCGAGATCGAAAAACTGCCGAATCCGATCGAACAGATCCCGCTCCATCCTCACCGACGCCGGCGCCGCATCGTTCTGCGTCCCCGCCCCCTGCCGCGCGGCCCGCAGCTCCTCGGCTCGCTGCGCCAGCACCACGGCGAGCTCCTTCGCGAGCTCGGGCCGCTTCTCGATCACCCGCTGGAACGGCTCTTTCTCCAGCCGGAAGCACTCCACGTCGGTCTCGGCCATCACGGTGGCGAGCCGCGGCGCGCCCGTGAGCAGCGACATCTCCCCGAAGAAGCTCCCGGGCCCGAGCTTCTTCACCGGCATCTCGCGCCCTCCCTCCAGGACACGCACCGAGGCCGTGCCGTCCTCGACGAGGTAAACGCAATGGTGGTCCGTCTCCCCCTGATGGGCGATGATCTCCCCGCGGGTGAATGGCGCGTATTTGAGCTGCTCGGCGAGCTCGGTGCGCTCCGCGTCGGAGAGCGCCTGGAACAGCGGCACCGTCTCGAGGAGTTGCTTCCGCCTCGACAGCCGCTTCGCGCTCTTTTGCGCCGCCAGGCTCGTCTCCTCGGTCAGGAGCACCGAGGCCGCCGGGATCGCCAGGTGCATTCCTGCTCGCTTCAATGCGAAGAAGATACGCGTCCGCACGTCCGAGTCCGTCGGCGTGTCCGCGTCGAGGTCCGTCAGCCAGTAACGTAATGCGTATCGACCGTACGAATCGGCGAGGTCGAGCAGCACGCAGCTCGGCGCCGGGTCCTCCGCGACGCACGGCATCTTCGCGTTTTTCACGGCGTCCCGCACCACGTCCATCACGTCCGAGGGCTGGTAGCGGAAGTCCACGTTGAAATGGATCACCCGCCGTAGGTGCGGCGGTTTGCCCTGGCGGCGGCCGTAGATCGTCACCTGCGATCGCATGAGCACGTTGTTCGGCATGAGCACCGTCTCCCCGTTGCCCGTCTCGATCGCCGTGTATCGCCAGCGGGTCTCCACCACGCGCCCGCTCACGTCGTTCACCTTGACGCGGTCGCCGACCTCGATGGAGTTGTCGAGCTGGAGCGCGAGACCGCCGGCCACGTTGCCGATGACGTCCTGCAGCGAGAAGCCGAGGATCGCGGTGATCACGGCGCTCGTGGCGATGAGGCCCGAGAGGTTGAGGCCCGCGCGGCTCGTGATGGTCACCGCCGTGATGACCGAGAAGATCGCCACCGTCACGTCCTCCACGATCCGCGGCGCTTGCAGGCGCAGGCGCGGCAGGATGACGTGGAAGAGAAGCACGGCCGCGGCGCCCACGAAGGCGACGCCACTGAAGACCGCCGCCGGGATCCGGATCTGGTCCACCACGGCCGAGCCGATGACCGAGAGCCACGCCGCCCCGAGCAACGAGACCACGTGCATCGACAGGAAAAAGACGAGCGGACGCAGCCGCGGGGGGTTCGATCGGGAGGGGGAGAACCGGCTCGCCCCGAGCGCGATCACGAGCGCGGTGAGCAGCCAGAACGTGTCCGCGAGGAGAGCTTCCTTCCAGAGCGCGTAGAGGAATGCCACGGGCGCACCCTACCAGCTCGCCCCGCCGTCCTTCACCTGCTTCGGTGACCCGCCCGCCGCTCCCGCTCTCCCGGCCGTCTTGACCGCAGAAGGCCGTCCCGCAGATGATGCCCCCGTGTGGCGAGAGGAGGACGAGGCGCTGCTCACGCGGCTCACGGACGAGATCGTCTTCGAACGCCTCTTCCGCGCTCAAGCCAGCGCCGGGGCGCGCCCACCGGCTCGTGGCGCCGGCCTCTGCGCCGCGCTTCGGCGTTTGCCGGGCGGGAGCGAGGCGCTCGTCGAGGCCACACGCGGGGGCAAACTCGAGCCGCTGCTCGCGTTGCTCGAGCCGGCGCGGCAGATCGATCCGCCCCCGGAGCTGCTCCACCACCTCGCGCTCCACCACGCCGCCCTCGCCGACGCCGCGGCGAGCTCGACCGACGCGTTCGTCCGATCGATCACCGCCTGGCTCGCCCTCGGGCGCGAGGACCGCTACCTGCGTGAGCTCGGCGAGGCCGTGACGGGCGGCGCGCTCGCGCGGCAAGACCTCGATCGCGCGCTCGCCGACGCGCCCCTCTGGCCCATCGAGGAGCTCGGCGAACGAGCGCGGAACGGCGCGCGGGATCTCACGGCCGACGCGCAACGAGCGCTCGCGGCGCTCGGGCGCGTGCCGGAAGCGGCGCGGATCGCGCGTGCCCCCGAGGCGCTCGCCGAGCGGGCGGCGCGGCGGGCGACCTCGATCGTCGCGGTCGCGGTGGAGGAGGCGCTCGCGCCCGTGATCGCGGCGTTCACCGAGGCCACGACGCACGGAGATCCGAGCGCCTCCGTGGGTGCGTCTCTGCTCAATCGTTTCGTCGCCGTGTGGCGCTGGTCGGGCGAGGACGAGAGCGTCGAGCACGCGGCGATCGAGCAGACCACGCCACTCGCGTGGGCCCATTACCGGGCGAGCCGGTGGGACGATCTACGCACCCTCATCGCCCCCGTCGCGCCCCTCGTCGATTCGCTCGCGAAACGCATCGAAGAGGATCCCTCGCAGCTCGCCTACGCCGCCCGCGCGGCCCAGATGCTCGTCTTCCGTTCGGACGTCGTGCGCACCGAGCAGGAGACGATCGTGCTGCTCGACCGGGCCATCACGATCTGCCCGACGCACCGCAACGCGCGGCTCATGAAGGCAAACACCCTCTGCGATCAGGCGCTCCGGCTCCTGCCCGGCGCACGCGCCCCCACACGCGCCGATCACGACAAGGCCGCGGGCCTCCTCGAGCGCGCCGAGCAGATCTACCCGGGGGCCACGCGGCTCCCGGAGGCCAGAAAGCGCCTCGGCGAAGCACGCAAGCTCCTCGGGATCACCTCATGACGGACGAACGGGAAAACCCCTTCGAGCGCTTCGACCTCGATCCGAGGGAGGGCCCACGCGCCATCACGGAGCGGCTACGCGAGCTCGCCGAGGACGCAGGCGAGGCCGAACGCGCGACCATCCGCGCCGCCTGGGAAGAGCTCACCTTGCACCCGCTGCGCCGCCTGCGTGCGGCGATCGGGGCCCGCCCGCGTCACCCCGCGCTCGATCGTTCGGGCCCGGAGCATGCGCCGCCGAAGTTACGCAAGGCCGCCGCGGAGGAGCCCGTCGGGCTCGCCGATCTCGCGCCGCGGCCCTCGGTGGTGCAGGCGCTCGCGTCGTTCCTTTCCCGCGGGGCCGAGAGAGGCCCCAAGGCCGTGCTTTCGCTCGACGAAGATCCCGTGCTCGCCGCGGGAGCCCCGAGCTCCGATCCTGCGTTCGCCCCCACGTCTCCCGAGAGGAAGCGATAGATCATGTTCGTCGACCGTCCCGTTGGAATCGATCTCGGCACGACCAACTCGGAGATCGCCATGCTCGACCCGTCCGAGCGCGATCTGCACATCTACGCCGACCGTTTCGGGCGTCGCACCGTCCCCTCGGCGGTCGCCTGGGATCCCAAGGGCGAGGCCTTCCTCGTGGGCCACGCCGCGCGCCAGCGCCGCGGGAAAACCCCGCCGCCCATCGAGTCGATCAAACGCAAGATGGGGCAGGCCGCGTTGGTGGAGGTCGGCCCGCACGCGCTCGCGCCCGAGGAGGTGAGCGCCAAGATCCTCGCCGAGCTCCGCGCGCGCATGAGCGAGCACCTCGGCAAGCAGGCGGCGGAGGGCATCGAGGTGCGCGTCGATCGTGCGGTGATCACGGTGCCCGCCTACTTCGACGCGCCGCAGGTCGAGGCCACACGCAAGGCCGGCGAGATGGCGGGGCTCGACGTCATCGGTGTGCTGCAGGAGCCCACGGCCGCGGCCATCTACCACACGTGGAAGAGCCGCCTCGGCGACGGCAACTTCCTCGTCTACGACCTCGGCGGCGGCACGTTCGACGTCTCGATCCTCCGTTGCCTCGGCGGCGAGTACCAGGTGCTCGCGATCGACGGCGACAACTACCTCGGCGGCGACGACTTCGATCGGCGCTTCGCCGAGAAGCTCCGCGTGATGCTCGTCGCGCGTGGGTACGCCCTCGACCTCGACGTGCGCGGCGACGAAGCGGATCGGCAGCGCTTCAGCCGGCTCGTCCACCTCGCGCAGGAGATCAAGGAGTCCCTCTCGACCTCCGACGTCGTGAGTGTCTCCAAGCAGGAGTTCATGCAGGACAAGAACGGCGAGGCCGTCTCGTTCGAGGGCGACGTCGGGCGCGCCGACTACGAGAAGGCGATCGGTGATCTCGTGGAGACCACGATCACCTGCTGCGAGCGCGCGCTCGCGAGGAGCGCCGAGACCTCGTCGGTGGATCTCGGGCAGATCGATCACGTGGTGCTCGTCGGCGGCTCGACCCGCGTGCCGATGGTCGTGCGCCGCGTGATGGAGGCGATCTGCAAGAAGAGCCGCTCCGAGAAGCCGCTGCAGGACGAGGTGGACACGTGCGTCGCGCTCGGCGCGGCCATCCACGCGGCGCAGCTCGGTGGCCTCCGGATCGGGGATCCCGAGCGGAAGATCACGGTCGGCTTCACGACGCCGCTCGTCAGCCAGGGCGCGAAGATCCGGCTCGGCGTGCGTGTCGAGCAGGCGCCCGAGGGCGCGGCGGAGATCGCGATCCTGCGTGGCATGAGTGGCGCCGAGGAGATCACGAAGGCGGCGCTGCCGGACGCGACGGACGTGGTGGTGCGGCTCGACGTGCCGCTCGGCGAGGAGCCCGAACACGCGTCGCGGGTCGCGCTGCGGTCCGTGGAGCGGGAGGTGCTCGCGGAGCTGCCGTTCGCGCTCTACCGCGGCGATGTCCGGCCTCGGGCGAGCGCACTCTCGCGGCCGTCGGTCGTGGCGAAAGATCTCGCCATCGAGGTCGTGCGGGCGGGTCGGCGCGAGCGGCGTGTGCTCATCGCGCGTGGCGCGGGGCTGCCCGCGGAGGTGAAGAGCCGCTTCTTCACCGCGGATCAGAGTGGCGCCGTGGTGCTGCGCCTCCTGCAGAACCGCATGCCGATCAAGACACTCCTGCTCCAGGTCCCGCGCGAGTTGCCCGTCGGCACGCCCGTGGATCTCACGCTCCGCTGCGACGACGCGATGCGCATGGAGGCGCGCGCCGTGGTGGCGGGCCAGGAGCTCTGGGCGCAGGTCGAGCCACCCGCCGCGCCGCGCTTCGATCCTGCGGGGGCCGTGGAATCGCTCCTCGAGGAGGCCGAGGCGACGAACAAGTCGCTCTGGGGGATGAGCGCGCAGAGTTACCGCGCCGAGGCGGACATGCTCGTCGCCGGCATCCGTGAGGTCGTCGCGACGGACCCGGACAAGCTCCAGGCGCTCTGCGAGAAATTGCGCCTGCTCGTCGACTGGTACCGCGGCGACAAAAACGAGGCGCTCTCGCCGCCGATGGCCCGCTTCCAGGAGGAGCTCGACGGGCTGCGGCGCCGCGTCTACCGCGCGTCGGGCAACATCTACGGCATGGATCGTGTGGCCTGGGAGAAGCGGCTCGCGGACATCGAGGCGCGCGCGGCGGCGGCGTACGAGGCCTCCGACGCCGTGGCCTGGCGCCGCGTCTTCAACGAGGTGCAGGCCCTCGACGAGACGGCGATGCAGGAGGAGTTCGCGCAGATGCGCCTCGACGATCCGGCCTACCTCGAGCGCCGGCTGCGCAACGAGCGGTACTTCGCGCAGAGCGTGGAGCGGAAGCTCGTCGACTTCGTCCCCTCCTCCTCGGACGTCGGGGCCCTGCAGACCACCGAGCGCGACAAACTCGTCGCGCAGCTCCACGAGAAGGCGCTCGAGCCACTCAAGAACCTCACGTCGGACACGACCGACGCGGGGGCGCTCCGGCGCAAGCTCGAGGCGATCAACGCGGAGATCTCGCGCATCGACAACGCGAGCGAGCGCCTGCCTTCGCTCGGGCTCGTGACCGAGCGGGGAGGCGCGTGAGCAAAAGGGCCCCTTTCGCGTGAAGTTCGTCGACGAGATCGGGCTCGCCGCTGCGGAGCAGGTCGAGCGCAGCTTCGGCGCCTTCGTCGCGCTCCCGGCGTACAAGCGGATGCTCGTGCGTACGGCCGAGCCCTCGTTCGGCGCGCGCGCTGCGCTCGGCGCTCTCCGGTGCGCCTCGCGCCTCGGCGACGAGCGTGAGCTCGGGGAGATCGCGGCCTACTGGAGCACGCTCTCCGGCGGCGGCGCGCACCTGCCTGCGATCCTCGACCTCTGCCGGCAGCTCGCGCGGGCCGGGCGAAAAGGCGCGGCGCTCGCGCTCGCGCGGGCCGAGGCCGAACGCGAGGAGAGCGCGCGGGCGCACTACCTCGTCGGCCGCCTCCTCGAGCTTCATGGTGACGGCGATGGCGCGTTCCTCGCGTTTGGCCGGGCCGCCGCGCGGGCCGACGTGGAGAAAAACGCGGCGGACGTCGCGGTGGCGGCGCGCGCGCGGCGCGTCGAGCGTCTGCTCGGTGATCGGAGCACGGCCCAGCTCGCGGTCGAGGACGCCGCGGCGGCCGATCCCACGGGCGCGCCGGCCGAACACAAGCTCGTCATCGCCCTCGGCCGGCTGCGGGCCTCGAGCCGCTTCGTTCGTGCCTCGGGCCTCTCGCTCCTCGAAGAGCTCGGCCGCGACCCGACCACCTCGATCGGCCGGCTCGCGATCCGCCTCGCCGCCGAGCACGCCGATACGCTCGGCGACGCGCTCACGCCGCTCGAGGCCGATCGTGTGGTGGCCACGCTCCGGCACGTGCCCGACGATGCGGCGCGGGAGAGCGCCCTCGCGCGGCTCGCGGCGGCGCAGGGGATCGCCGCGCAGCGCGGAGATGCGCAGGCGGAGGCGATCACGCGGGCGGGCGAGGTCGCGCCCGAGATCTACGCCCTGGTTTGTCGGGCGCGGGCCGCACTCACGGGCGGCGGGCAAGGCGACTACGCCCCGCATCCTTCGGCCGCGCCTTCCGGTCCCGCGACGTCCTCGCTCCACCTCGCCTCGCTTGGCCTCTCGGCCTTCGTGGCGCTCGGCAAGGGTCGGGCGCGTGAAGCTGCCGGCACGCTCTCCGAGGCGGCCGAGCTCGCCGTGGGGGGCGGCCTCGCGATCGCGCCGTCCGTGTGGACCGCGGCGCGCGCGGCGCTCGAGAGCACCGAGCCCCTCGTGCGGGCAGCGGCCGTCCGGCTCTGCGAGGTCCTGCTCTCGGGCCCCTCGGCGGCGCCGCCGCGTGGGCATACCGCGTTCGCGCGTGCGCTCGCGCGGGCGGGCCGGCTCGACCTCGCGGTGCGGGCGGCGCGCGAGGCGGTGACGGCCAAGGAGCCTTCCGCGCGTTTGCTCCTCGGCTCGGTCCTTCGTGACCAGGGCTGGGCGCAGGCGGCGGCGGGCCAGCGCGAGCTCGCGGTCGCGGCGCTCGCCGAGGCCAAGGAGCACCTCGCGGCGGCGGCCAAGGAGAGCGCGCGGGGCCGCTGAAGCGTGGCCTCGCATCTGCTACCGTCGAGCCCACCATGGCAACCGACCTCGAATCGCGGGAGGGCTCGGCCGAGCTCGCCACGACCCGCGCGGTCCCGTATCCCACGAGCCGCCTCGCGGCCCGCATCGACCTGGTCGACATGGCCCAGGAGATCGAGAAGGCCGACCAGGCGCTCGGCATGGTGGTCGGCGGGAAACTCGAGGTCATCCGCGACCAGATGCGTGTGCTCCAGGAGGAGGCGCGGCGCCTGCTCGACGAGGCCCGCGTCTCGGCGCGCCTGCACCGCGCGCATTGCAGCTTCCGCAAGATCCCCGGCCGCGTTTATCACCTCTATCGCCGCCGCGAGGACGACCTTTATTTCTCGATGCTCTCGCCCGAGGAATGGGGAGGCGCGCCGCCGCATCCCTTCGAGGGCTCCTACCGCCTCGAGGTCGACATGAGCTGGACGCCCCTGCGAGGCGTGAATGCCGAACGCGACCGGACCCCCGACGGCCGCGCGCTCGTGCAAAAGCTCCTCGAAGAAGGCTGATTACTCGACGCCCTCCGCCGACGCGACCTCACTCCGCCCATAAATGTGCCCGATGCGGGCAAACGACTCCACCGTATAAAGGGCTCCCGCCAGCGCCAGCACCGAGGCCATCGCGAGCTCGGGCCACCGCCATCCCACGCGACGTTTCCCTTCGAGCACGGCCTCGGCGGCCTCGAGCGCCTTCACCCGACGCGCGGGCGCGAGCGACTTCGCCGGCAAACCGCGGAGTTTTTCGAGGAGCGGATCGTCGTCACGGCCGTTCATCGTTCACCTCATCGTACCACGGCGGCGTCATTGCGCGCCGGTCCTTCGAGTTTTTCCGCGAGCGCCGTGCGCGCCCGTGACAGCCTTTGCCGGAATGCCTCCGGCTGGATCCCCAGCACCTCGGCGGCTTGCTTCGCTTCGAGCCCCTCCACCCCCACGAGCAGGAGCACCTCGCGGTGGGCCACGGGCAACGCCTCGAGCGCCTTTTCCAGCGCCACGAGCTCGTCGCCCGCGTCCGGCCGCGCTGCGGTCCCCTCCGGCTCGGGCCCGTCCGTATCGAAGGCGAGCCGCGTGAAATCCAGCGCGGCCCAGCGCCGCCACGACCGATGTTTGTTCCGCGCGATCGTGAAGAGCCACGCCGGCAGATCCGTGCCCTCCGCCAGCCGTTCGGCGTGGCGGGCCACGGACACCCACGTCTCCTGGTGCAGGTCCTCGGCCACGTCGCGCCGCCGCGTCAGCCGCAAGAGGAAGCCGAAGATCCGGTCCGAGAACGAAGCGTACAGGGCCCGCAGCGCGGCCTTGTCGCCCTTGCGGAGGCGTGCGACGAGCTCTGCTTCCTCGGCCCTGTCCATGTCGTCCCCTCGAACACGGAACTAGCCCAGGCGTGACACAAAAAAAACTTTGTCACGCCCGACGCCGCTCGGTGTTCTTCGTTTCCTGAGGACGGTGGCGCCCGAGGTCCGGGCCGAGCCAAGGAGACGGGGCACATGAGAGGCTTCAGTTTGTGGGAGTTTTTCGCCGAGGGTGGCTGGGGCATGTGGTCCACGCTCCTCTTTGGCCTCATCGCCGTCGGCGCGGCCGCCTGGTTCGCCCAGCGGCCCGAGCCCCGACGCCTGGCCTTCACGGGCGCGATGTGGCTCACCCTGCTCACGGTCACGGCGCACGCCACCTGGACGAACGTCGCTGCCGTGTGTTCGGTGCTCGAAGATTCGCAGCGCGTCTCCGACGGAGCGCTCGTGCGCACCCTCTTCGCCGGCCTCAAGGAAGCGAGCCGCCCCGGCGCGCTCGGCGGGATCTTCCTCACGTTGATCCCAATCCTGCTCGGCGTGGGCGCTCTTCGGGGACGAGCCTCCGATTGACGTTCAGCGCGGTTCGAGCGCCCGGACCGCGCGCAGAATCTCCTCGATCCGCGCCTTCGACGCCTCGTACCCGACCCGCCCGCGCACGGCGAGCCCGATCTCGTCGTGCGCCCAGCGCGCCGCGATCTCCTGGAACCCCGAGACCTCCGCCCGGGCCGTCGATACGCGGCAGAGC
>Ga0307406_10002043_pt1 | contig 11021 bp, 6 predicted proteins | sample 322Cmetagenome_3_FD_203706 | JGI IMG/M metagenome (GOLD analysis project Ga0307406, IMG submission 203706) | Maize rhizosphere microbial communities from greenhouse at UC Davis, California, United States - 322HYB-C-2 | ecosystem: Host-associated > Plants > Roots > Rhizosphere > Soil | place... | reverse complement strand
CGTCTGCATATCTTCTTTCAGGTCTTCAATAGCGGTCGCCTGGTCGGGTGTCAGGTCGTAGGGAAAGGCGTCCTCGAATTCCTCCTGCCACGGCGCGTCGGGCGAAAAAGCGAAGCCCTGCACCAGCTTACGCTCGGCGTAGAGCCGCAAAAGCTCGTCGGCCATATCGCGCATGGCGCGTTTGGCCTTGGCCTTCGTTTTCTGCCAGCCGAGCCCGCCGAGGCGGTCCAGCGTGACCTCGGCGGCCTCACCCGAAGAGTAGCGAGACACGAGATCAAGCCGCTCGACGGGGACGAAAAGCTTCGAATTTTCGGCGTACATCAGCAGCATGAACTCGCGTTCAACCCCTTGAGCCGAAATGGTTTGCAGTCCTTCGAAGCGGCCTATGCCGTGGTCAACGTGGACGACGTAGTCGCCCGCTTTCAAATCGCGGAAGTCGGAAATGAAGGCGCCCGTTTTACTTTTTGAGCGGCGTGCGGCGGGCGTTTGCGGGCGATGCTCGGCGTGCTGGCTTTCGCCGAAAATGTCGATCTCGGTGTAAACGGTGAGCCGCTCGGACGGGATCTCGAACCCGCTCGAGAGGTCGCCGATCGTCACGGCGGTGGAGGGCAGGGTAATGTCGTAGTCGCGCAGGACATCGCTGAGGCGTTCCGCGAGACCCTTGGTTTGCAGCACGATCCGGGGAACCAGAGCGGTTTTAACGCCGACCAGATCGCGCTTTTCGCCGACGTGTATCACATTCGGCAGTCCCGCAGCGAACTGCTTGATGTCGCCGTTGAATTTTCGAACGCTGCGCGATGACACCTCAAGTGATACCGCTTTTGACGCGGTCGGAAACAGGAAGAGTGGTGCCTTCGCTGAACGGTTAGACGTTTCGCCGACGTTGCCGTCGACGTTCGCGTCCTGGTCGATGGAATGATCGAGTTGAAATTGCTCGTCGGTCTCGGCGGCGGTCCGCCCGAGCGCGCGGAGCTCGATGCGGGGGAATTTTTCCAAACCGGTTCTAAGGTCTTCGGCCTCGAGAAAAAGTTCCTTTGGTTCGAGCCCGACGTCGCCGGCGGCGAGCGTCTCGTCATAACGCCGGCGGAGCTGGTCGTAAAAGGAGGAGAGCGAGTGCTCGACCAAATTCGGCTCGTCGACGACGAGGACGCAATCCGATAGATAATCGAAAAGTTTGCCGCCGAGCGGCCGGGAAAGCGGGAGCATGAATTCCCAGCCCGAAAAACTTTCGCCCTGTTCGGCGAAATCGGTCCGGTCCTGCAGATTGCGGGCGAAGCGCTCATCGGAAAAACGCTCTTCGGCGAAAAATGCCCATTCACGAAGGTCCTCTTCGGTGGCGGCGAATTCGCGCATCGGGGCGACGCGGGCCTCTTTGAGCTGCTGCGTCGAGCGCTGCGTGTCGGGGTCGAACGAGCGGATCGAGTCGATCTCGTCGCCGAAAAACTCGACGCGGACCGGGTCGCCCGAGTCTGGCGACCAAACGTCGACGATGCCGCCGCGAACGGAAAACTGGCCGAAATTCGAGATCGGGTCCTCGCGGACGTAGCCGGCCGCGACGAGTCGACGAATCAGCTCGTCGGGCGCGAATTCCTCGCCGCGCTTGAGGATCGCACCGAGCGACGCGATCTCGTCGGGCGAGATCGTGCGGCCGATCAGCGAGCGCGCGGTCGTGATCAGAAGATCGGGCTTCGACGCCGTGAGCTGCCATAGAGCGAGAGCGCGACGCTCCTGCGTTTCGGCGTGCGGGGAAACGCCGGAGTATGGATCGGTCTCGAAGGAGGGCAGGCTCACTATGGCTGAATGCGTGGCGCGTGATACCGAATCGGCGCCGTCACCTTCGAGCGAAAAGCCGGCGGAATGTGAGGTCCAGAAATCGAGGTCGCATTCGAAGGCTTCGAGCTCCGTGTTGGAATCGGTGACGACGACGAGCGGGATCTTTACGGCCGCCTGCAGCCGTGCAAGCACGTAGGCCTTCGACGCGATCGAGGTGAGACCGGAAAGCGAGACGACGCGCGTGCCCGAGCGCACGGCCGTTTCCAAACGCTGCAATTCATTTTGTTCGCCGGGTGTGGCCGCCATAAACGCACCTAGCCGCACGAGAACGGGCGGGCGGGGGCCGCGAGCGCTCTCGATGCGGTGTCATATTATCTTGCCACAATGAGTCCGGGAATGACGAGCCGAGCACGGCCAACAATGCACAAGCCCGCGTGTAAGCAAGGGCGATATGCTCAACTTGAAGTAACCAGCGGCGCCCGCATATCGCCCTCCCTCACGGTCGGGCTTGTGCATGAAATAACACCGGCCCTCCTTTGCGGCTTGGCGGAAGAAAAGGAGCTTCCCGGAAAGACGCGAATAACGAAGCGGTTGCCGTGTGTGCGGGGCGGGCCTATAATCGAGTTTTCTTATAATTGTTGCGAAATATGAGCATTCCGGCCTTTGAAGAGATCATCGAGCCCAACGATCAGACCGCCGCGAGGGTGGAGCATCTCGCTGCGCTGAAAGACCTTGTCGGCAACCCGTACCCTAACAAATTCGAGCGGAGCCGCGTGACCGGTGACGAAGACACGATCACGCGTATCGTAAATTTCGATCAGCTTCAAAAGCACGTACCGCAGCTCGCTGAGGGCGAGAAACCTTCGCCGGAAGTGAAAGAGGCGGCCAACGCCGAGCTGAAAAAATTCGGGAGCGTCCGGGTGGCGGGACGACTCGCTACGCCGCCTCGCGTGATGGGCAAGGCGGCGTTCGTTCATCTGTCCGACGGGATCTCGCGGATACAAATCTACGTGCGGCGGGATGATGTGGTTGGCGTCAGCAACGCGACAGCACAGACGGAACCGCCCGCGTCAGAGGGTGGTACGGCGCCGGACGTAGACTCGACGCGCGGAAATCCAGACGCTCTGCCACCGGCTCACGCCGGCGGTTCCGACTCGGTGAGCGGATGGGAGATGTTTCGGCTGCTGGACCATGGCGATTTTGTCGGCGTCGAGGGATTTCTTTTTATCACCAACACCGGCGAACTGAGCGTCCACGTTGAGAAGCTTCAATTTCTGTCCAAAGCGTTGCTGCCGATGCCGGACAAGATGCACGGGATCGAGGACGCGGAGATCAAGCAGCGGCGGCGGTATGTCGATCTGATCGGGTCGAGTTTGGTGGTCGAGCATGAGGGGTTGACGACGCGCGAGGTTTTCGAGACGCGGGCGAAGACGATCTCGTCGCTGCGTCGTTACCTCGAAGACCACGGCTACATCGAGGTCGAGACGCCGATGCTGACGCCAAAGGCGACCGGCGCGGCGGCCAAGCCTTTCGAAACGCATCATAACGCGCTCGACATCAAGCTCTACGCCCGCATCGCGCCGGAGCTGTATCTCAAACGGCTGCTGGTCGGCGGTTTCGAAAAGGTTTACGAGCTGAACCGAAACTTCCGCAATGAGGGCATCTCGTTCAAGCACAACCCCGAGTTCACGATGCTCGAGTTTTACTGCGCGTACATGGACGTGAACGGGATGATGGACCTGTGCGAGGAAATGATAAAGCGATCGGTACAGCAAGCGATCGGCGGGCTCGTGGTCGAGTATGAGGGGAAGACGATCGATTTTAGTAAGTTTAGTCGCGTCTCGATGAGGGACGCGGTCGCGAATTTGTCAGTACCGCCTGCGGCAGCGGGCGGGTTAACCCAGAGCCCTGAGACGCCTGCGGGCGACCCGGTCGCTACTGCTCCCGGTACTGACATGAGCGATGCGGAGCTTCTTGAGAAGTTCGAGTCGGAGGTCGAGCATACTCTCATTCAACCGACATTCATCATCGACTACCCGAAATCGATCTCGCCGCTGTCGAAGGCGTCGCCGGATAATCCGTTGATCGCGGAGCGGTTCGAGCTGTTCATCAACGGGATGGAGGTCGCGAACGGTTTCAGCGAGCTGAACGACCCCCGTGAGCAGTACGAACGATTCATCGACCAGATGTCCGAACGCGAGCGCGGCGACGAAGAGGCGATGGTGCTGGACGAAGATTATGTCAGGGCCCTCGCCTACGGCATGCCGCCCGCGGCCGGCATCGGTATCGGCGTCGACCGCCTCGTCATGCTGCTGACGAACAAGCATTCGATCAGGGACGTCATTCTGTTCCCGCACATGAGGCCCGAGCGTAAGGATCAGTCAGAACCGCCCGCGTAAGCGGTGGGCCAATAGTCGGAACCGCCGGCGTGAGCCGGTGGTACAGCGCCGAAGACGAACTCAACTCCCGAGAACCCAGTCGCCCTGCCACCGGCTTACGCCGGCGGTTCCGACTGTGTCGCCGTGTCCGCAGGTGAATCTCCTAACCTTTTCTCGTTGCTATTCGGTACACTAGACGAAACTGCTGCAAGGAGGTTTTCGAACATGGGACAGGAGAGTGACGTTTGGCGGACGGAGACGAATCTGGAGCGGGAGCGGACGCACGGCCGCGAGAAGGACGAGGACGCGACGGGGCGTGATCTGCCGAACGCGGACGGGACGGTTTCGCAGGAGGACATGGACGCGATCGGGCAAAAGAACCGGGAAGGCAAGCCGACCGGGCAGGACCATTCGCTGGACAACTACGGCGAGACGTTTCCGGACCACGGCGTCGGGGCGGTGCAGAACGAAAACGACCCGACGAGCGACGTGGCTCGGATAGATGAGTAGGGGCAACTGCCCTTTGATCGAAAAATAGCTGATAGCTATTAGCTAATAGCTGTCAGCTATTTTTTTATTATGGCCACCGTCTGCGATATTCTAGGTCGCCGGACCGGTCGCCCATAAATTCTCGCATGCGCGTATTTTTTTACACTTCTTTCGCCCTCGTGGCGTTCGCGTTCAATTCCATTTTGTGCCGGATGGCGCTGCGGCCGGGAGAGGCGGACGCGGCGGGATTTACGGTGGTGAGGCTGGTGTCGGGGGCGGTGACGCTGGCAGTTTTGGCGTACGTTTTCGGGAAGACGCGAACCGTTGTGCAGACGGGGCATTGGGCGTCGGGGTTTTTTCTGTTCGCGTACGCGATATGTTTCTCGTTCGCCTATCTCGGGCTGTCGGCGGGAATGGGGGCGTTGATCCTGTTCGGGTCGGTACAGTTGGCGATGATCGCGGCGGCGTTGGCGAAAGGCGAGCGGCCGGGCGTTATGGAATGGCTGGGCCTTGCGGTGGCGGCCGGCGGGCTGGTGTATCTGGTGCTGCCTGGGCTGGCGTCGCCGCCGCTGTTGAGCTCGGCGCTGATGGCGGCGGCGGGCGTGTCGTGGGGATTCTACACGATCCGCGGCCGCGGTAGCTCAAACCCGCTGGCAGAAACGGCCGGGAATTTTGCGCGTGCGGTGCCGATGGTGATCCTGATCGCGATCCCATACCTGTACCAAATTCACATGACGAACCGCGGGCTGGCGTTGGCGGCTCTTTCGGGAGCGGTCGCGTCAGGGATCGGGTACACGGTGTGGTACTCGGCATTGAGGCATCTGACATCGACGCGGGCGGCGGTTTTGCAGTTGTTGGTGCCGGTGATAACGGCGACGGGCGGCATATTATTTTTGGCGGAGACGGCGACGACGAGGCTGTATGTGGCCGGGGCGATGATATTGGGCGGGATCGGGATGACGATATTGGGGCGGGGGAAGGGGTAACACGCGGCCGGCACGCACTAACGGAAATTGTGCGATACCACGTTCACGCGGAATTCGTTGATCGGTTCGAAGTATAGGGCTTTGATCATGTTGTCGTCCTCGACGATGCCGCGGATGACCAAAAAATCGTTCTGGTTGATGACGAAACGGAACCGCTCGTAAACGTCGGGCATGACGACGAAGTTGGAGTGGCCGGTCTCGTCCTCGAGGGTCATAAAAACAACCTCGTTCGCCGTCATCGGCCGCTGGCGGATGATGGCCGCACCCGCGACCGAGACGATGTCTCGCCGCCTCAACGCGGGCACATCCATTGCCGAGAGGATCCCTTTCTGTTTCATCTTTTCGCGGACGAACGCCATCGGGTGCTTGCCGATCGAGATGCCGGTCTTGCGTAGGTCGGCCTCGACGAGCTGCAGGCCTTCCATCTTTTTTAGGTACGGAGCGTTCTCAACTGCGGAGTGCGGACTCGCACCACCCCGGCCTCCCAAAGCCTCGGCTCCCGATTCGAATAGCTCGCCGGCGGGTTGGAGGGCGAGCTCGGAATCCCATAGGGCCTGGCGGCGGTGGACGGTGTTATCGAAATTCAGGGCGCCGGCGACGCTCAACGCACGGACCTCGCGTTTGTTCATCTCGGGTACGCGGGCGACGAGGTCGTCGACGCTTTGGTAAGGGTCATTCTTACGCTCGGCGACGATCATCTCGGCGACATCTTCCCGCAGCCCTTTGACATATTTCAGTCCGACGCGGACGCTGCCTTGCTCGGTCGTGAAAATGTACTGCGAACGGTTAACGTCGACGGGGCGAAAATGCAGGCCGTGCCTTTGCGCGTCTTTCACGAGCGTCGCGGCGGAATAAAATCCGAGCGGGTAATTGTTGAACATAGCGACCATGAATTCGGCCCGGTAGTGCACGATGAAGTAGGCGGACGCGTACGCCAACAACGCGAAGCTGGCGGCGTGCGATTCGGGAAAGCCGTAATTCGAGAACGCCTCGACGCAGCAGACGATGTTGTTCTGCACGTCGATGTCGATGCCTTTTTTGGCCATGCCGGCCCGCAGATTTTCGCTCACGCGTTCGAGCTTTTCGGGGCGTTTGAAGCCCATCGCACGCCGCAATTCTTCGGCCTGGCTGCCGGTGAAATCGGCGATCTCCATCGCGATCTTGAGAAGCTGTTCCTGGAAAAGCGGTACGCCGAGCGTGCGTTCGAGCACCGGCTTTAACGACTCGTGCGGGTAGGTGACCGGCTCGATGCCCTGGCGGCGTTTTATGTAGGCCTTGAGCATGTTGCCGACGACCGGGCCGGGACGGATGATGGCGACCTGCACGACGATGTCGTAAAAAGTTTCGGGCCGCGATTTCGGCAGAAAGGCGATCTGGGCACGGCTCTCGACCTGGAACATCCCGATCGTGTCGGCGTTTCGCAAAGTTTCGAACACTTTCGGGTCGTCCTGCGGGATCTTGTAGAGGCCGAGATTTTTGTTGTGGTTCTCGCGGATCAGCGTGATCGTGTCGCGCAGGACCGCCATCATACCCAAACCGAGCAGGTCGACCTTCACGATCTTCAATTGCTCGCAATCGTCCTTGTCCCACTGAATGATGGTACGGTTTTCCATCGTCGCGGGCTCGATCGGGACGATGCCGTCGAGGCGGCCGAGCGAGATCACCATCCCGCCGGAATGCTGGCCGAGGTGCCGTGGGAAATCGAGGATGCGGTCGTAGAGCTCGGAGAATTTGCGGAGCCGCTGGCTGTCGGAATCGAGGCCGCACTCCTTGAGCCGTTCGGCGAGCTCGCGGGGATTCATGATCTCGTAGTGGGCACCGAGCTTTGAGAGTTTGCCGAGCGTCTCGTCGTCGAACCCGAACGTTTTCCCGACCTCGCGGATGGCCGATTTGCCGCGATAGCAGATGACGTTGGCGGTCATCGCGGCGCCGCGCTCGCCGTATTTCTGGTAGACGTGCTGGATGACCTTTTCGCGGTCGTCGCCGGAGGGAAGATCGATGTCGATGTCGGGGTATTGCTCGTGCTGGTCGGAGAGGAAGCGTTCGAAAAGCAGCTTCGCCTTGATCGGGTCGACGGCCGTGATCCCGAGCGCGTAGCAGACGACCGAGTTGGCCGCCGATCCGCGGCCCTGGGAAAGCACGTTCGCCTCGCGGCAGAACCGCGATATGTCCGAGACGACGAGAAAATAACCGGCGAGCTGTTTTTTGGCGATCAGGGCAAGCTCCTTGACGAGCTTTTCCTGCACCTCGCGCGTGAGGGCACCGTAACGCTCGATGGCACCTTTGACGGCCTGCTCTTTGAGGACCGAATCCATCGTCTCGCCCGGCGGCACCGGGTAGCTCGGGAAGGTGTATGAGAGCTCTTCGATCGAGAAATCGATCCGGGCGGCGATCTCGTTGGTGACGTCCACCGCCTGCGGGTAGTCGTCAAAGAGCCGCAGCATCTGCTTTTTCGATTTCAGGTAACGCTCGCTGTTGGGCGAGAGAAGCTTGCCGGCCTCGTAGATGGTGCAGTGGTTTTTGATGCAGGTGAAGACGTCGTAGAGCTCGCGGTCGCGCTCGTCGGCATAGTAGACGCCGTTGCTGGCGAAGACGGGGATGTTCAGCTTATGGGCGAGGCCGGCGAGGTGGAGGTTGCGGTCTTCCTCGCTGCGGAGATAGTGTCTTTGCAATTCGACGTAGAGGCGTTTCTCGAAGACGTAATTCAGCCACGCGAGGTCCGCCTGCCCGCGGCCGCTGCGGATGCTGCCCGCGATGAAACCGTCTTCGCCGCCGGTGAGGCAGAGCAGATCTTGTGAGTGTTCCTCGATGTCGCGGCGGGTGGCGAAGTGCTCGCCTTTTTTGTGGCGAAGCTTGACGGTGGTGATGAGGCGGGAAAGATTTTGGTAGCCGTTGATGTTGAGGGGGACGAGGGCGAGAAGGCTCTTGTCCTCCATCGTGATCTCGGAGCCGACGATGGGTTTGATACCCTGCTCTTTCGCCTCGAAATGAAACCTGACCACGCCCGACAGCGTGTCGCGGTCGAGCAGGGCGACGCCGCCCATCCCTAACTCGGCGGCGGTCCGCACCAGATCCTCGGGCAGCGAACCCGAGGACAGGAAGCTGAAGGCGGAACGCGCGTGCAGCTCGAAGAAGCTAGTCATATTCGCCCGTTATCAACCATTCCGATTCGGTTTTCGCGAGGCGGTAGACGCCGTGGTTCTCGACCTCGACGTCCCACTCCTCGAGGCTCCATCTTTTGTCCCACCACATCGATCCGGCCCGCCAGACGCCGCTGTATTCGACCACGCGGCCGCCAAAATGCTGCGTCTTAAGAAACGAGAGGCGGTTGTCTTTGATCCACACGTCGGCCGCGACCGGCGGCTCGAAATAGCTGAGAGCGACGACGGAATGTTCCGATCTGACCTCGATCCTTTCTTTGCCCTTCGGCATCGCCTCCGGGTCGAGCGAGAACGGGCGGGCCGACCTTTCGTCGACCAGTACCGGCACCCCGACGTTCTCCTCGCCGACGAGCTTGCGGATCTTGTTCAGCGTCAGCAGCAGACTTTCGGGCTCGGGACGCGACACGGCGTAAAGCCCGCGTTGGTCGGGCCGCGGGCGCGTGAAATGGGCGACCACGCGGACCGACATGATCTCCGACTCGGGCGGGGCGAGGGCGATGCGGAGGTTGATCAGCTTGAGCCAGAAATTCTTTTCGAGTGTCGGGAACGACGTTTTGATCTCGTATTTCTTCTCGGTCTTGTCGCGCAGCTTGAAAGTGATGTCGAGCTGCTCGGTGCTGAGGGCGTCGTGGGCAGCGTGCCCGAGCAAATTGTCGAGGCCGCGGTTGACGACGAAGATGAGCTGCTCGAAATCGTCGACGGGGAAATCCAGATCGTACTTCCACGCGGCACTTGTCTCGCGGACGTTCGGAGCCAGGGGGCGGGCCTTTTTTCGCGTGACGACGTCGAGCACCTTCGCGATTTCCTGCCCGTAACGGCGGACCAGATCTTCGCGGGGAATTTGCAAAAGATCGCGGACGCTGCCGATCCCGAGGTCGTAGAGCACGCCGAGAGCGTCGCCGTCGATCTCGAGGTCGTCGAGCGGCAGGTGGCCTATGTCGGAAGGGAAGGCGGCACGGTCGGTTGATCTATTTTCGCGGGCCAGCAGGACGGCCGTCTCGGTCGTGTCGGCGACGGCGACGCGGCATTCAAGGTCGTTTTCTTTAAGCTTTGCGACGATACGCCGCGCTATCTCTTTCGGGCCGCCGACGAGCTTCTCCAGACCGCGTATGTCGAACAGCACGCCGTCGTCCATTCTTTGCACGGCGTAGGAGAATTCGCCCGCGACGGCCAATAAAATTTGCTCGTCGCGTTTCGCGTCGTCGGAGATGATGCATGCGTACGCTCTAGACATCGCCCGCGTAGACGAACTCGGCCCGTGTGCGTGCGGGCCGGCCTTGAAACTCCTTTTTGGAATGAAAGCTGAGCTGGAACTCGCGCAGCAGCTTGAACCGGCCGCGGCCCGACCAGACGGCCCGCTCGCGGGAAAAAAGGAACGATTGCTGAGACGCGGGGCCGACCACGGCCGTCTCGGCGGTCACTAGAAAAAGCGTCGGCGTTTCTTTTATGCGATTGCGGAAGCGGTACCAGTAGGTTTTGGGCACGTACCGCAGCAGCGGTTTCGACAGGCCGCTCAGGTTGAGCCAGATCGCCCCGAAACCTTTGGCCTGAACGAGAAGGTCGGCCGCCATGAAAGCCTTCTCGATGTCGCCGCCGCATCTGACCCACAAAAGGTTTTCGAGAGCGACGCCGGCCGTCTCGGCCGAGCACGGGTCGAAGCTGTTGGTCGCGTCCACCAGTGCACATATCTCGCCGGCCCGCGTGAGCTTGGCGAGCAGCGTGAGGGAAAGGCTGATCTTGCCGGAGCTCGCGTCGCCGGCGATCTCGGCCAGGGCACCGCGGGTGAACGAGAGGCCGATGGAGGCAAGCAGAACCTCATCTGAGTGCTGTTGTTCTTCCTTGAGGTGGAATAAACTTTTTACCAGGCTCAGATTTCGCATTTTAGATCTCGGCCTCGCCGTCTTGTTATTAAGACTATATTTCATCCGTGAAACTGTGTCAAAATAATTTCAGAGGTTTTGAGGCCGGAAGTGCCTCAAAAAGAAGAACTTAAAGTTTTACGTGAGGAATTAAGCCAACCGCTTAAACGGAGCAAAAATATGTGCGGAAGATACTCAATGAAGGCCGATTATCAGAAGTTTCGGAAGAAATTCGCCTTTTTGCAGGACCACTATTTCGACATCCACGGCTACAAGGTGCGGCCGGAAATCTTCCCCGGAACCGAGATCCTCGCGATCAACAACGAGCACGCGGCCGAGGACCTTTGGTGGACCGTCGAGGACTGCACCGCGGAC
>Ga0307406_10002042_pt1 | contig 11022 bp, 12 predicted proteins | sample 322Cmetagenome_3_FD_203706 | JGI IMG/M metagenome (GOLD analysis project Ga0307406, IMG submission 203706) | Maize rhizosphere microbial communities from greenhouse at UC Davis, California, United States - 322HYB-C-2 | ecosystem: Host-associated > Plants > Roots > Rhizosphere > Soil | place... | reverse complement strand
TCGTACACTCTGGTCACATTTGGCCGGCCCGTACCTGCGCCATATCGCTATCCGGCAATGATGCTGCCGCTCGTGCTCGGCCGCGCGACAAACCTCCGCAATTTGGGAACTTCTTCGATCGAGGGGCGAAAAATGAACGTCGTCGCGTACCCCGATGCGGCGGGGACGACGTATACGCTCTCGTTCGACGCCGCAACGGGCCTCCTCACGCGAATATCATGGCTGGTCGACGAGGTCCAGTTCAGTCCAGCCGGAGCCATCGCACGTGAACTCACCTTTTCCGACTATCGTTCGGTCGGTGGCATCAAGTCGCCGTTCCATCATGTAGTGACCTACGGTGGTGAGCCGTTCGAAGATCTGCGCGTGACGAACGCAACGTTCAATACACACCCCGGAGATTCACTGTTCGCTGTCTCGACCTCACCACCCAGCGCGACGGCCGGTGGCGGAGGCCTCGAGGAGGTGAGTGCGATCGCGCCAGACGTGTACTTCGTGCGCGCGTCGTACAACAGCGTGTTTGTGGTGTTCAATGAGTACGTGCTCGTGCTGGAAGCCCCGCGCAACGATGCGCTTACGCAAGCGACAATCGCCAACATCAAGAAGACTGCACCAGGGAAACCGATTCGTTACGTCATTCCGACCCACTGGCATTACGATCACCTCGGCGGCATCCGCGGATACATTGCCGAGGGCACAACGGTAGTGACGACCCCGGGAATCAGGACGGCGGTCGCGCACTATGCGAACACGTCACGAGCGTTGCAGCCCGACTATTTGGAGCTCCATCCGCGACCGTTGCAGGTCGAGACGTTTACGGACAAGCGTGTGTTCGACGACGGAATACATCGCGTCGAGGTTTACAACATTGGGCCGAATCCGCACGCGAGTGACCTCATTGTGGCATACATTCCTGCAGCGAAAACTCTGTACGAGGCAGACGCTCTGGACATCGACGACGCTCCGTCAGTCCCACCGAAGGAAGTGCACCCCACGGCAGCCGACCTCGCGCGCAAGATTCAAGCACTCGGGCTCGATGTAGAGACGATAATTCCGGCGCATGGGCGGAAGGGAACCATCGGCGATCTGACAACGTTAACTCGTGCCGCCGGCGCTCCTCCTCGATGAGCCGTCACCGGTGCGCGCCGGCTGCCGCGTTCTCGCTGCGATCAACTCGACCAAACTCAACGACAGGCGTTCGTTGCTATGCTACCGTGTTCTTTTTGCGACTGACGAGCCGGTCAATCGACCTGCACTTTGTACGAACGGATGAATTCCGGTCCCTGTCAGCTTCAGCGTTCGTTAGGCCGCAGGCGGAGAGATGTCAGAGGTTTCGCGTGCGTCCTATACGTCGAACTTTTCCAGGAGCCTTTCAGCTCGAGTTAATGCTCTCTCCATTCGAGGAAGGTAGACGTTCCGCACCCAATCTTTGTGCGGCGGCACGCTCTTGCCTTCACGGGTTTTGTCGGACATGCGGGGCGGAAGCCAATCCAGTTCGCTTGGCTTGCCAGATTCAGGGTATTCACTAGCGCGACGAATCGCGTCCTCGAACGACCGAATTCGCTCGACGATGTCTTTCTTCTTCAAGATCGTGTCAGCACGTGCCATGATTGCGGCCTAACGCCTCAAGTTGAGCTGCGAGCGCTCGACCTGACGGGCTCGCGATGTCGGCATGAAGATACGGGATGCTGGCAAGAGACCCGATGTTTCGAGCGCTCGGCAGCTCCAACGTACGTTAGCCGGTGCGCGCGATGAGCCCAAGGCGCGTGGCGACGAGGGCGACGGCTTGGTCGACCGTTCGCGCAGTGTCGCGTGCAGGCGATTCAGTGCCTTCCACGAGGAAAGGAAGCTGCCCGGTCGAGGCCTCCAACTGCACTTCTCCTGGACGATCCGGGTGGGTAAAGATCCAGAGCCCGTCGTCATCAGTGCCAGGGTGGGCGACGCGCAACTGCTCGCACACGATGCCTGGATACGCGAGTCGCAGTTCGCCGATCACATCGTCGATGTCGCGATGCATGTGCATCCGGCTAACGCCCAAAGTTAAGCTGCGAGCGCCTAACTTCACGGGCTCGCGATGCTGACTGTTTGATACCTGATGCTGGCGAGAAACCCGATGCTCCGAGCGCTCGGCAGCTTCAACGAACGTTAGCTGGCCGCCTCGCCATAGCTGGACCCGCGTCGGCCGAGCAAGAGCGACTCCAGCGCGCGTTCGAAGGACGACCACCTGCCATAGACCTCGTCCATGACCTGGACGACCGCACCACCACGATCGATCGCCAAGAACACATGCCCATTGTCTGTTTCCCCGAGCGGGAAGAAGTCGCGCCCGGCGAGTTCAGGGAAGTACTCGTGCAGGCGATCCTCCTCGCCGAGTGCGAGCGTCGGGTCGAGGTGCAACGGCGCGCGAGCGAGATCACGTCCTGGACCGTGTGAGTCGATGACCAGACCGCCGTATTCGAGGAGCACCGATTCGGCGGCCGGGTGTAACTGGAAGCCGCCGTCCGACTCAAGCGCCCCGCGCCACCGTGCCACGAGATCGGTCACCTGGCGGCCTGGGTACCAGCCGGCCGCGACCAACAGCTGCTCGACCTCGGGGTCATGCCTTTGCATAACGTGAATTCTGTGGCCAGCTAACGCCTTGAGTTAACCTGCGAGCGCTCGACTCGACGGGCTCGCGATGGTGATCGCAAGATACCGGATGCTGGCGAGAAACCCGATGCTCGGAGCGCTCGGCAGGTTCAACGATCGTTAGATAGCCGCTGCGAGATGTTTGAGGAAACCCACCCGAGACCGTGACACTTCGAGCAGATGACGCCACCTGGACGCGGAATCATTCCGGCGCCGCGACACGCCGAACAATCCACTGCGTCTGTTGGTCGAGCGGGCAGGAGTTCTGCGATCTGTGGCCACTTTTCGGCGCCGAGAACTAAGGCCGCGATCCGTTCTTCAGTAGTGGCCTCGCGCTCTGTTTGTACGTCGGATTCTGGCCACTGATCCGCTCGCGACATTCGCACCGCGCCGCTGGGGAGTAGGATGGCTTCGCTGCCGATGGTGCCGTAGAGGTATATCCCGCCCGACTCACGTAGCCACGCCGCAACCGGCGGGTTGATGCGGTCGAACCTCGCCAGTTGGGTGCGTCGGATCTCATCGAACCAAATCATCCGGGAGACGAAGCGTGTGGCTATCTAACGTGAATTAGCCAGTTCCGTGATAACCGGGCCCCCACGGCGTAACCCCGGAAAACCCAGCGCCTCCATGCCGCCGAACCCGGCACTCGGCGGCAAGAGCCCGCTGCGATCCACAAAGTAGCGCGGCGCCAAGCGGTTCCGCACCGGGGCAATACCCCCACCTGGTTCGGCGGCGAGGCACGCCGCCTAACCCATTGGCGCCGAGCATCGCAACACGCACCCTCCGCACCCCGGCGCGCCCCAATCCCTCGTCCCCCTCAGCCCTCTCCCCAGCGCCGCCACTCCTGCCCTCACAATCGCCCATCCCCATCGTCCAGAACCCCCACCGGCAAGTCCAATGGGCTCCGAACCCCCACTCCTTCGTCCAGCGCGTGCAGATAGATCTGCGTCGTCGACACGTCGCGATGACCCAGCAGCTCCTGCACAGTACGAATGTCATACCCACTGCGCAGCAGCTGCGTCGCGAACGAGTGCCGCAGCGTATGCGGGGTCACACGCTTCGTCAAACCCGTACGGCGCACAGCGTCCGACACCGCCCGTTGAATCGTCGTATCGAACACATGGTGCCTACGCCGTTGGCCAGTCACCCCATCGACGTACTGACGACTCGCCGGAAATAGCCACGCCCACCGCCAGTCGCGGCTCGCCGCCGGGCTCTTGCGCTCGAACGCTCCCGGCAGGACGACGTAGCCGCCGCCACGTTGCACATCGCGCCCATGCAGCCGTCGCACCCGCTCGATCTGCTCGGCGATCTCCTTCCGCACGGCGTTAGGCAGCATCGTGAACCTGCCCTTCCCTCCTTTCCCCTCGCGCACGTGAAGGCGACGCCGAGCGACATCCACGTCTTTCACCCGCAGCGTAAGGCACTCCATGAGCCGCAACCCCGCGCCGTACAGCAGCGACACCGCGAGCCGATGGGCAGGCACCACGGCGGCCAAGAGGCGCGACATCTCCGCTGGCACGAGCACGTCGGGCGGGTCGCCGCGTCGTCGCGCGCGAGGAATTGCCGCAGGACACCGCGCCGGCTCCCCGAGCACATCGCGATAGAGAAACAGCAACGCGACGTGCGCCTGATTGAGCGTGCTCGCCGCGACTCGTCGCTCGGTCGCGAGCCACTCGAGAAACCGCCGCACGTCCACGGAGCCCAATTCGGTTGGGTGCCGGAGGTCGGAGAAGCGCACAAAACGCACGATCCATGAGCGGTACGCCGCCTCCGTCCGCGGACTGAGATACCGCGCGCGAGCGACCGCATGCACGCGATCGAGCAGCCGCTCTGTCGGCGGCGCGGCATCATCGGTTGCGTCCATGTCGCAACCTCGCGAACCGCGTGGCGCAACCATCATCGTGCGGACGCCAATCGCATCGATTCGGCCCGGTGCGCCTCCAGCCGCCGGCCAACCCACGCGCTACAGCGCGCCCCTGCCCTTGATCTCGAGGTACTTGTTCACGACCGCCGCCGTCATCGCCTGCGGCGACACATCGAGCACGGTGACTCCCGCCCGCCGCATCCGCTCGAGCACCGCCTGACGACCCGCCACAAGCTCCTCCGCTGCGGCGCTCGTGTAGAGCGCCAGATCACGCTCCCCGCGGAGCGTGGCCGCCTCGAAGACCGCATCGTTTCGAAGCGCCACGACCACGACCAGGTGCCGCGCGGCTCCGCGCGTGACGTGCGCCACGAGCGAACGCGACGCGCGCTCGTCGATCACATCGGTGAAGAACACGATCAGCGCGCGACGTCGCTGGCGCGTGGCCAGGTAGCGGAACGCGCCGGCGTAGTCGGGCTCCGCCATCGTCGCCGTGACGGGAATGAGCGCGTTCCTCACGAGGCGCAGCGCCGCGTCACCGCGACTCGGCGGGACGAACGCCCTGATGTCCTGGTCGAAAACCATCGTCCCCACGCGGTCGCCCGACGTCGCAGCGACGTCCGTCAACACGAGCGCCGCCGACAGCGCATGCTCCAGCCGCGAGAACTCGCCGGCCAGCTGCGTCATCGCTCGCCCAGACTCGACCATCGTGAAAATCGTCTGCGACTGCTCGATGGTGAACTCGCGCACCATGTGCTTGCGGCGCCGCGCCGTCGCCTTCCAGTCGATATGACGGGGATCGTCGCCCAGAGCGTACTCCCGAAGGCCCGCGAATGCCCGGCTATCGCCTCGCTGTCGGAGGACACGGACACCCGCCGTGTGCAGGCGATGCTGTACGGCAAGAAGCCGGAACCGCCTGACGTTCGAGACCGACGGTGTGACGAGGATCGTATCAGCCGGAGCGAACGTCGCCCGCGACGTGAGGAGACCAAGGCGCGTGCTGCCCCGCACCCCCACTCGGCCTAACGTGGCCAGTCCGCGCACCATGCCGGAGACCTCGAACGGCAGCGTCGCAGTGCCACGCTCGGGAAGGTCGACGTCGACGGCGTGCACTCCGCCTCGCACAGCCGGCGGCATCTCGTCCTCGACACGGATGTGGAGCGCGCGTGGCCAGGCGGACCGCAGAGTGTATGCACCCTCGACCTTGTCCCCAATGCCGACGGAGCCCGCAACATCGCGCTCGATGAGAACCCCGCGTCGCCCGGGGAGCATCGCCCAATCCGCGAGAACCAGCACCAACAGCACCACGAGGCCCGCCAATCCCGCGTACACGCCAACCCGCCCCGGTAACAGCCAGAGCACGCCGGCGCCTGCGAACGCCCATGCGAGCCGCGGCGTCGGGATGACGCGGAGCAGCAGGCGTTCAGGCATCGCTGTCTGCGTCAGACTCACGACTCCTATTCAGGAACTTTGACTCGCGAGACTACCATGTCGACGACCTCGTCAACCGTTCGCCCTTCCACCTCGAGCTCCGGCGCAAGCGTGATGCGATGACGGAGCACCGAGCGCACCCGGCCCTTCACGTCGTCCGGCACGACGTAGTCCCGCCCCTCGAGCACCGCGCCGGCACGCGCCGCCCGCATGAGTGCCACCGTCGCCCGCGGCGACGCACCTAACGAGATCGACGGATCCCCCCGCGTTCCACGCGTGATGCCCGCGATGTAGCCCTGGATCTCCGGCGCGACCCTCACACGGTCCACCAGCGCGCGCAGCGCCCGCACCTCCGCTTCGCCAACCAGCGGCGCCACCAGCTCACCCACCTGCTCCGGATCGAACCCGCCTTCGTGCGACGCGAGCATCGCCAGCTCGGCCTCGTGCGAGGGGTACCCCATCACCGTTTTCAGCAGAAACCGATCGAGCTGCGCCTCCGGCAGCGGATACGTGCCCTCGTGCTCGACCGGGTTCTGCGTGGCGAACACCGTGAACGGCGCTTCGAGCGGATGCGTCACGCCGTCGACCGTCACCTGGCGCTCCGCCATCGCCTCGAGCAGAGCCGCCTGGGTCTTCGCCGGCGCGCGATTGATCTCATCGGCGAGCAGGATCTCCGTAAACACGGGGCCCGGCCGGAACTCGAACCCCACCGCCGGATCGCGCAGCATGCTCACGCCGGTCACGTCCGACGGCATGAGGTCAGGCGTGAATTGGATCCGCGAGAACTTGGCGCCTAACGCACTGGCGAGCGTGCGCACGAGCAGCGTCTTCGCCGTCCCCGGGACGCCCTCGATGAGCACGTGCCCACGCGCGAGGAACGTCACCAGCGCATCCTCGATCACGGCGTCCTGCCCGATGACCCGCTGCGCGACCGCCGCCTGAATGCGCCGAACGAGCTCGGCGCCCTGCTCGAGTGGAACGGCCGATGGAGAGTCGATCGCGGTCACGAGGATCGGGGAAACGAGGTGAGTGAGGTCTCGAGCCGGCGAAGCGCCTGCCCGACATCCTCCAGCTGGCGGCGCGGGACGGGCCGCTCCAGCGCCTGCCGAACAAGATCGATGTCGCCCGACCGGGCCGGGACACGCTCGCGGGCCCACACCAGAAAGGCGTCATCCGTTGTCGCCGCACCCCGGCTGCCTAACGAACGATCGACGCGGCGCCTGACGCCATGCACCAGACGCATCGTCGCCGTCCGGGTCGCGCCAACGGCCCGGTACGCCCGGGCGAGCGCCTCCACGTGCTCGAGCGGTGAGCGACGCTCGATCCGCTCCGCGGCTCGCGGCGGTAGGAGCCGAGGACCGATGGCGAACAGCAGCAGCAGACCGGCGGCGGCCAGCTGCAGCACGACGTGACCGGACGCCGTTCGCCGGAGGTACGTGACGATTCCGCGCACGGTCCCCGGCTGGTCGCCATACCCCTGATGATACTCGTCGAAGACCAGCCGCCGGCGTCGACCCCCGCCCGGCGCGTCCTCGCTCGCGTACTCCAGCATCCGCACCGCCGCGACGTCGGCGCCCCATCGGCAGACTCGCAACACGTCGTTCCGGAGGAGATCGGGGTCGGCCGCGACCACCACCCGGCCGCGCTCGAGCGGAAATCCGATCACCGCCGGCAGCTCGTTGCCGGCGATACCGCTGACCGTGCGCACGGTGGCCAGCGTCCGCGATCCCGGCGGCTCTTGTCCCCTCCACCGCAGCGCCAGAATGTGCGTTTGCCGATCCGGCCAGAACGGCAATCCGGCGCTCAGCCAACCCTCGTCACGATCACCGCACGAACCGGTGTCCGCGGCGACGAGCGTGCCCGAGCTTCCGACGATCAATTGTGCCGCGCCAATGACCGATCCTGCACGCGGCACCGTGCTCCCGAGCCCGAGCGAATCCGCGAGCGGGCCGCCGCCAAGCACGAACACGAGCCCTGCACCGCGCCTCACGCGATCCAGGATCTCGTGCGTCTCCCTCGCGCTCGGTGCGATCGGCGGATCGAGCACGAGGTGAACGGACGTCGTGTCGCCTAACGGGATCGAGTCTGTCAGGCGCTGCGTGGGCCGCCACCCCAGCCGGCCCGCGAGCGCGTACAGCGCCGCCGCACCCTGCGGCTCGGTCGAACGCGACGTGAGACGTGCATCGCCCGTCCGCCCTCCGGTGTCTTCGGGCGTCAACAGCGCGACCAGCACGATCGCCGCGGCAAGGATCGCGAACGCGATGCGCCGGCGGCGACGACGCGGTCGCGGCTCGGCGGCGACGGGCTCCGTCACGCGGCGCGCGCCTCGGTGTGAATTACGCCCCGCGCATGCTCGCGGAGCGCCGAATACGTCTCGGCGTCGCATGTACCGGTGCCGAACAGCACCCGATCGTAGCGTCGACCGAATCGCCGGAACTCGGCATGTGCGGGTGAACCGCGCGTGCGCAGCTCGCGGGCGTAGTCACCACTCGTCTTCGATGGGTGCAACCGAAGCTGTGCGGCGGCGGCGAGCCGCTCGGTGACCCCTCGATAGAGCAGGTGCACGGCGGCCGTGTAATCCCCGGTGGCAGCGACTCGATCGGCTTCGGCCCAGGGATCGCCGCTCCCCTGCACCGCGCCCGGCCGCGCCCGTCGCCGACGCTCCTCGGCCTCGCTGCCCAACCACAGCCGCGCCGCGATCGCCAGCACGACCAGGATCGCGAGGCCGAGGATGATCCACTTCATGTTGGGGATCTCCGAGAGCCCGGAGAAGAACCGCCGGATGAGCGCGGCGAGCCAGTCGAGGAGTCGATCGAGGAGCGTCGCTCGCACCGACCGCTGATACGCGGGCTGCCTGACGATCGCCGCGACCGAATCCTGAATCGCCCCGGCGGACCAGGGCTGTGCCTGGCCCTGCAGCCAACTGGCCAACCCCGTCAAATGGCCTCCGCCATCATCTCGATGTCGTACCCCTCGTTGCGGACGCGCGCGTCATAGTACAGCAGCATCTCGATGATCGCGAACATCGGATACGCCGCGATGGACGCAACCACGGTCAGGATGGTCGAGATCACGATGCTCCCGGTCATCGCGGCCACGATCGCGATGCCAAAGTAGACGACGGCGAAGATGACGAACGCGAGGAGTGATGTGCCGAGGATGTGCATCTTGTGTCCGCGCGAGAGTGCGGCCGACCGGCCGAACGCGCTGAAGGCGCCACGACCTTCGATGATGATGCCAGCGGTCACGGCGAAGTACCGCGCCATGAAGTACAGGAACCCGATGAAGAACAGGAAGAACCCGAGCATCATCAGGATGTACTTGAGAAGGAACCCGAACATCACGATCGGGAGGCGCATGAGTGCGTCGCGGACGGCAACCGCCGGCTCGATGCGTCGACCGAGGTAGTCCTCCGACGCCAACCGCACGATGACGGCGCTCATCAGCGACAGACTGATCCAGTACCCAAACACCATGATGAGACTGAAACCGGCCGTTAGGCGACTGAGCTGCTCTTCGATCCGTGTCGCCGGCCCGATGATGACGAGCTGCAGCGCGAGAACCGGCGCGTAGCAGAGGGCCGAGAGGAGGAGGTACGTGAGCGGGTCGCGACGGTAGAGCTGGAGCGCGGCGTCGACGATCTCGCTGGCGGATCGCGGGCGAAGCGGGAGTGGGGAGGACAATGGGGAGACGGGAGACGGGAGACGGAGACGGGATTGCCGAACCCGGAAGATGCGGCGAGACGGGTGGGTCTACCAGCGCCGTTTTCGCACCGCTGTCTCACCGTCTCCCGTCTCCCTTCTCCCGCTTCCCGGCTCCAGACAGCGCCTTGCCCCATGCCTCTTTCGCCGGTCTGTACCTCGCCTGTATCGTAGGCGAGGCCGACACCCCTCAATTCAGGGCGGACACCACTATGGAAGCTGCCATCCTCGCATGGCTGCAGAATGTCGCCATTCGCGCGTTCGGCATCTCCCTGTTCCTGCTGCTCGCGATCGACGGCGCGTTCGCGCTGGTGCTGTTCGCGACCCGGGATCGCGGAATCGTGAATCGGTGGACGTCCAGGGTGCTCGCGGTGAATCTCGTGCTCGCCGGGACCGGTATCGGTGTTCCGGTACTCGCGCTCGGTTCCCGTCTCGCGGTGCGGCTGGTAGCGCCAATGATCCCGAGCCCTCCGTCCGTCTACATCAACGGAGACAAGGACGACGACGTACCGCCGGCAGCCCAGGTGAGAGGACTAAAGTAGGGACATCGGGAATCCCTAGTAGTTCCGCTCAGATCGCAAAGCAGTAGAACAGCCCTGCCCCGCCGGTCGCGACCAGGTCGGCCTGACTGCAGCTCCGGCTTGTATGAGCCGCGTTCCACGATGAGTTGCCGCCGCCGGAGCGATCGTGGTGACCGACCATCGCTGATCCCGTCGAGTCGCTCGTCCAGTTGTTGCACGTCGTGTTCGCCGCCGTGCCTAACAACGCCCGGCCATGCGAGTCCGAGCCCGTCAGAATGTCGTGCTGGTTCGGCGTGTCACCACGCCCATTGACCGGCTGGCCCTTCTCATTCAGCGCGAACTCCTTGTTGATCGAGTTCCGGTCGCGCTGGATGTCGCCGTGCAGGTCCGCGACATTGAAGGCAATGATGGCGCCCTTCGCGTTGTACCACGGCCCGTTGCCGATGCGCTCGCGCGCGTTGATCCCGGGCTGACCGGCCGCGGGCGCCGCGCTGAGATAGGCATGCCATGTCCGGCTGCCCGCACCCGCCGCACGAGCCAGCCCCTGACAGTGCTCGTCGGCGCCGGCAAGGCCGCCGAGGTTGGCGCCGGCGCCTTTGCCTACGCTAGTGACGAAGAAGGACATCGGCTGCTGTGGCTGCTGCGGCTGACCCGAGGGGTTCGCCTGTGCGCCGGCGGTCGATGCAGTCAACAGGCCGACGGTCAACAAAATCCGGTGGGTCATGGCGCCTCCTTTTTGTCGATCGGCGAGGGTCAGTGTCATTCCGAGCGAAGCGAGGAATCGCCATCATCACGAGAGAGGACGGTCCTCGGCCGAGACGATGGCGATCCCACGCTACGCTCGGGATGACGAATACCCACGCCTGACACCCAGCGCACA
>Ga0307406_10002038_pt1 | contig 11025 bp, 12 predicted proteins | sample 322Cmetagenome_3_FD_203706 | JGI IMG/M metagenome (GOLD analysis project Ga0307406, IMG submission 203706) | Maize rhizosphere microbial communities from greenhouse at UC Davis, California, United States - 322HYB-C-2 | ecosystem: Host-associated > Plants > Roots > Rhizosphere > Soil | place... | reverse complement strand
GCCCCCCGCGCTCGAGCCCCGCGTTCAGCTCCGCGCGCGCCTGCGCGTGCGGCTCCTCCGTCCGTAGCCTCGGGTACGTATCGAGCGCCGTCCGCGACACGTTCCAGTCTCCCGCGATCACCACGCCGACGCCCTCGTCCTCGCGCAGCGCCGCCGCCAGCTCCAGCACGCTGCGCTGGAACCGCCGCTTGTACGCGTGCCGATCGCCCGCCACCCCGCCGCCCTCGTCGTGATACGGCTTCCCCGTACCGTTGACCGCGTACACGTTGACGATCGCCAGCTTCGCCATGCAGGTCACGACCACGCGCCCCTCGCGGTCCCACGCCGGCACCTCGCTGCGCACGCGCGCCCGCCCGCGCACGAACGTCGCGACGCCATACGCCCGGCCCCCGCGGAACGTCACGTTATGCCGATCGCGAGGCAGCGCGTGAAAGCAGCGATACCCCGGCAGCGCCCGCTCGAGCGCCCCCACGTCGTCCCCGTCCTGCGCCCGGATCCGCAGCTCCTGGAGGCACAGCACGTCGGGCGTCCCCAGCTCCTCGACCACGGCCGGCAGCTCGCCCAGCCGGCGCGCCAGCGTCTCGACGTTCCAGCAGACGAGCCGCACCCCTCCACCCTGGATCGGCCGCGCTCCGAGGCCAAGCCCTCCGGCCTACCCATGCAGCGGCGCGCGGCCCCGGCGTCCGTTCACCCCGGCCGCGGCCCCCGCCCGCAGCTCACGCCCGCTCGCGGCCCGGCCGCGGCCCTCGCTGCGCAAACTCGGCCGCGATCGGCCCGAACACCTCGACCGGCGGGATGTTCGGGAAGCTGTGCACCGCGCCCGTCTTCGCCCACGAGAAGCCCTCGCTCGTGCACGTCTCCACGAACGGCGCGTACCAGCCCCGCTCGTCGAGCATCGTCGCGCGCAGGTTGACGAACCCATCCATCCCGTCCGGCCGCGTGAACGCCCACGTCTTGCAATACTCGCAATGAAAGTGCCGGTTCGGCCCGTGGATACCGCCGATCACGGCGTCGCCCGCGATCACCTCGAACCCATGCGAGGGCACGAGCACGCTCAGCGAGAACGCGCTCGCGCTCATCCGCTGGCACCCCGCGCAGTGACACGCCATCGTCACGATCGGCGGCGCCGTCACGCGCAGCTGCAGGCGCTCGCAGCGACACCGCGCGGTCCACGGGAGCTTCCAGGTCTCATCCGGTTGGTCAGCCACGCCCGGATCATGACCCAAGTCGCGCAACCTGTAAGCTCTCCCGCGGATGTCTCAGCTCTTGCCCGTCATCGGGGTCGCGCTGCTGCTGTTCGTCACCACGAACATCGACGACATCTTCATCCTGGTGACCTTCTTCGCCGATCCCGCCCTGCGGCCGCGCCAGGTCGTCATCGGTCAGTTCCTCGGCAACGGCGCCCTCATCGCGCTCAGCCTGGCCGGTGCATTGCTCGCGCTGGTCGCCCCCGTCGAGTACATCGGCCTCCTGGGACTCCTGCCGCTCCTCCTGGGGACCATGAAGCTCGTCGAGCTCCTCCGAGGTACCGGCGAGCCAGCCAGTGAGAGCGCATCGCCCCCAGGCGCGCACCGCCGCATCATCGCCGTCGCGATGGTGACGATCGCCAACGGCGGCGACAACCTCGGCGCTTACATCCCCGTGTTCGCGACGCGCACTCCCATCCAGCTCGCCGCGATCGTGCTCGTGTTCCTGGTGATGACCGCGCTCTGGTGCTTCCTCGGGTACACGCTCGTCTCGCATCCGCGCCTCGGCCCGCCGATCCGGCGCATCGCAGTCCCGCTCACCCCGTTCGTGCTGATGGGAATCGGCGTCCTGATCCTCGTGGAGTCGAAGACCTATACGCTCCTGTCCTTTTAACCCCGCGACCACCGCCCGTCCGGACCGGCCGAGCCAACCTGTCACCGCCGAAAACTGGCGGCGCGGCGCCTCGCCGCCGACCATCGACGCATGCAGGAACGCCGACAGCATCGCAGCGACGACGCGCCTCTCGCACTCGAGCTCTTGCTCGAGGCTCACCGCGCGCGACTGAACGTGCAAGCGCTCGCCGTGGTCACGCCCTCGGGGCAGCTGCTCGCCGGTGCCGGACGCGACCCGGGCGCCGTGGCCGCGATGATCGTCGCCGAAACGCGTGGCGACACAGACCCGACGCTCGCGACGTGGCGCCTGCGCGCCGGCGATCGCGAGCTCGTGATCGGCTCGCTCGGCGGCCGCCTCAGCCACGAGATCGGTGACGGCGTGCGGCGCATCTGCCCCGGCACGTAGCGCCGGCCGAGCGAGCCCTCGCCATCCCGCGCCCACCGACCCATCGACCTGACGATCCCCAAGCACGCGATCACGATCTGCCGATCGAGCACGTCGAAGCAGATGTGCCCGTTTGCTTCCCAGGAATAGCCGCAGCTCCCTCGAGCGGTGCTCGCGGTCACCTCGTCATGAGTCAGCGGGCGTCGGCCTCGATCGGACGCAGCGCACGCCAAATGTCTCGCGCCGCAGGGGCCCTGGCTGTAGCCTCGTCCCATGGCACGCGTCCCGGTTCGGTGGCTTGCGCTCGGTCTGTGGATCTCGGCGTGCAACACCCCTCCGCCTGACTCGCCCGGCGACGGCATGGGTCCGATCGTCGTCGACAACGGGCACTGCGGAGACCTCGTCCGGTTCACCGGCGAGTACGTCGACTGGGATCACACCGGGACGAAGTCCTGTCCGATCTCCGGGGCGAGGTTCGAGTCCATCGACGGCGGCGGCGTGTCCAACACGGGTTCCAACGGTCGGTTCGACCTGTGCGTCCGTGACCAGCCCATCTCGCTGGTCGAGATCGCGCAGCCGTCGACGCCCTCGACGTGCAGCACCCCGTCCGGGTCGTACAAGTTGCCGGGCATCGCGGTGGCCAGCAAGGACGTCTTCCTCGCAGGGGGCGCCTGGTCGGCGCGCGCCTTCGTGATGGACCGCCAGGCCGTGAACACGGCGAAGGCCCAGGTCTTCGTGCACGTGCACGGTAAAGCGCGAGCAGTGTCCATCGGCGCTGCGTACGGTCAAGCCCACGCCCGGAGTGACAGCGGGTGGCAACCCGGCACCACCGGCCAGGACGTCTTCTTCCAGGACGTGGAGATCGCCACCAGCGAGACGACGATCAGCGCGATGGACGCGGTCGTGCCCGCGAAGATCCCCCTGGAAGCCGGCACGATGACGAACGTCACGATTGTGGCGAGGTGACCCGCCGGCGTCAGCTGCGATAAGCGGGCAATGACCAGCCCCGCGCGATCGCCGCGCCGCGCAGGATGAAGCCCGCGACAACGGCGACCAGCGCGGCGACCAGGCTGGCGACGCCCACGAGCGTCAGCCCGACGAACAGGCCGGCGGCGAGCGCAGCCGCGGTCACGTAGAGCTCGGGGCGCATCAGGATCGATGGATCGCCTGCGAGCACGTCGCGGAGGATGCCGCCGGCGCAGCCCGTCAGCACGCCCATCGCGAACGCGGGGACCGGCGCGACGCCGTAGTCGAGCGCCTTCGCCGCGCCATAGGTCGCGTACGCCGCGAGGCCCGCGGCGTCGAACCACAGCAGGGCCTTCCCGGCGAACCAGCGGCCGCTGGCCAGCCAGACGAGGAGCGACGCCGCGATGCAGATGAGCAGCGTCGCGTTGGTGTGCACCCAGAAGACCGGCGCGCCGATCAAGAGATCGCGCACGGTGCCGCCGCCGACCCCCGTCGCGACCGCGAAGAAGATGAAGGTGACGAGCGTCTGCCGCTTCTGAGCCGCGATCAATGCGCCCGAGATCGCGAACACGGCGATGCCGAAATAATCGAGCGGTACGAGGGCGCTCGGGAGCTGCGGCAACACCGGCATGAGGCTCTACATTAGCGCAGCGCCACAGTCGACGAAGCGAACGCCGGCCCGGCGCAAAGAATACGACACCCAAGGAAGGCAGCCATGCGCTTCATCGTCATGCACAAGGTCGACGCGAAGATGGAGGCGGGAGCCCCGCCGTCCCAGGACATCATCAAGAACATGGGCCAGCTCATCGGCCGTGCGCTCAAGGCCGGGACCTTCCTGGACGGCGCGGGCCTGCACCGCAGCGCGACGCGCGCGCGCCTCGTGTTCGACGGCGGCCAGCGCACGGTGGTGCGCGGCCCGTACCCCGGTAGCAACGAGCTCGTCGCGAGCACTGCGATGATCAAGGCGACCTCGATGGATCACGCGATCGAGCTCGCGACCCGCCTCGCGACCGCCGCGGGCGATCGCGAGATCGAGATCGGCCCCGTCGTCGAAGGCTGGGATCTCACCGGCGCGAAGCGCCCCGCCGACGCGCCCCACCGGTTCTTGCTCCTGCGCAAGGGCGACGCGAGCTTCGAGGCCGGCGCGGAGGTGCCGGCCGCCGTGAAACCCGTGCTGGACGAGTGGCGGCGCGACGACACCCTGCTCTCGTCGGCGACGCTCGCCCCGAGCTCGCGCGGCGCCCGCAGCCGCGTCGAGTCCGGCAAGCGCACGTGGACCGACGGGCCGTTCGCCGAGTCCAAGGAGCTCATCGCCGGCTTCTCGATCCTCGAGCTGCCCACGCTCGCCGATGCCAAGACGTGGGCGGACGAGTACGCCGCCGTCCTCGGCGACAACGAGCTCGACCTCCGCGTCGTCACCGAGCTCGGCTGATCCACACGCCCGAACCGCGCCCGTGACGCCTCTTCGCGTCGGGTCGCGCGTGCGCCTCCCTCGAGGGAGCTACGCGTCGAGCACTGCCGGGAAGCCCCACGCCGCGAACAGCTCGGGCAGCACGAACGTCGTGAGATCTGCGATGCGGCCGTCGGCGTCGAGCGACAGCACGGTGAGGCAGACGGGGTGGTAGCGACCGTCGGGTGCGCGGACATACGCCAGTCCCGCGGGCTCTCCGTTCATCGGCGCCGGCACGATCCTGTAGCGGCCCGGGCGCGGCTCGCCGTCCCACGTGCCGGGCGATCGCATCGTGGCGACCACCGCGTCCTTGCCGTCGAGCCAGTACTCCCAGGGCGGCATGTTCATGACCGCGTCGGTCGCGAGCAGCGCGACGAAGTCGTCGAAGTCGCCGCTCTCCCACGCGCGCACGAAGCGCTCGACGACCTCCGCGTGGGGCGGCGCGAGCGCAGCCGTCGCCGATGACGCGGCGTGCGGGCGCGCGATCGAGGCGCGTGCTCGCTGCAGCGCGCTGTTGATCGCGGCCTCGGTGGTCTCGAGCATGTCGGCGACCTCGACGACGCTCCACTCGAGCACATCGTGGAGGATCAGCGCGGCGCGCTGGCGCGGCGGCAGCACCTGCACGACACGCACGAACGCGAGCCGGATGCTCTCGCGCAGCCGCACGGCCTGCTCGGGGCTGGGCACCGTGGGCAGCAGCGCGTCGGGGTACGGCTCGATCCACGAGATGTCGGCGCGCGGCGCGGTCGTGGGTGGCCCCGGCGCGATCGACGGGCTCACGTCCTGCGGCAGCACGCGGCGCGACCGCACCTTGAGCAGATCGAGGCACGTGTTGGTGACGATCCGGTACATCCACGCGCGGAAGCTCGCGCGCGGCTCGTAGGTCGCGAGCGCGCGCCACGCCTTGAGCCGTGATTCCTGGAGCGCGTCGTCGGCGTCGTGGAAGCCGCCGAGCATGCGGTAGGCGTACGCGTGCAGCTCGCGGCCGAGCGGTTCGACCAGCGCGCGAAACGCTTGCTCGTCGCCACCGCGGGCGGCCTCGACCAGGGGCTCGAAATGTTCGCTCATCGACCGATGACCCGCGGGCGCGGCCGTCGTTTCACTACCAGACCACACGGCGAAAGGCCCGTACAGATGAGCAAGGTGTTCTTCAGTGTCAGCGTCTCCCTCGACGGATATCTCGCGCCGCCCGGCATGGATCTGGCCCACGCCGGCGATCCGACCTTCGAGGACTGGGGGGCCCAGTGGGGCAAGCTCCAGGGCTGGATCCTCCCGCAGCGCTACTTCCGCGAGCGGTTGAAGCTCGGCGACGGCGGCGAGACCGGCACGGACAATCAGATCGTCGAGCACACGTTCGAGCGCACCGGCGTCAGCATCATGGGCAAGCGCATGTTCGAGCTGGGCGAGGCCATGTGGCCCGAGGACGCGCCCTTCCACACGCCGGTCTTCGTGCTGACCTCGCAGGTCCGCGAGCCGTGGGTGCGGCCCGGCGGCACGACGTTCTACTTCGTCAACGACGGCATCGAGAGCGCGCTGCGCCAGGCGCGCGCGGTGGCCGGCGACCGCGACATCCGCATCGCCGGTGGCGCCGACGTGATCCAGCAGTACCTGCGCGCCGGGCTCGTCGACGAGCTCGCGCTCGCGATCTCGCCGGTCATGTTCGGCGGCGGGCGCCGGCTCTTCGAAGCCATCAGCCCCGAGGTCGGGGTCGAGCTCGTGGAGACCATCGCGTCGCCGCGCGTGACCCACGTGCGCTACGCCGCGCGCGCGCGGTGAGCCGCGGCCGGTGCGTCCGGCATGAGCTCCGAGTCGACCGGAGGCGGGCGATCTGCGGGGTGTCGCATTGAGGACCCGCGCGGAGCGAGCTAGGTTCGTCGATCCCATGTCCGGGCAGATCTCCCTCGAGCTGAGCGCGCCAGCGCGGCGCGGCGCGGTCCACGTGGCGCCGGGGCGACGGATGGCGTGGTCGGAGTGGGGCCCCGCGGACGGCGCGCCGGTGCTGCTCTCGCCGGGCGCGGGGACGAGCAGCTCGCTCGGGTTCGCCGCGGGCGCGCTCGAGCGCCTGGGCGCACGGCTGATCGCCGTGGACCGGCCCGGGCTCGGCGGTTCGGATGCGTCGCCGGACCGAACGCTGCTCGATGGCGCGGCGGATGTCCGCGCGCTCGCGGCGGCGCTCTCGCTCGAACGGCCGGCGATCGTCGGGTTCTCCCAGGGCGCCCCGCTCGCGCTCGCGTGCGCCGCGGCGGGAGCGGTCTCGGCGGTGGCCGTGGTCTCGGGGACCGACGAGCTGGCCGCACCGGCGCTGCGCGGCACGCTCCCGCCGGAGCTCCTGCGGCTCGTCGAGCTCGCGGAGGCAGATCCGCCCGCGGCCGAGGCGCTGTTCCGTGGGACGACGCCCGCGATGATCATCGAGATGGTCGGCGGCAGCCCCGAGGTGGACCTGGCGGTGTACCGCGAGCCGGCGTTCGCCGCGGCCTTCGCCGCCGCGGTCGACGAGGGCTTTGTCCGGGGACCGGACGGCTTCGCGCGCGACGCGCTGCTGGCGATGCAGCGCTGGCCGTTCGATCCAGCGGAGATCCGGGCGCCGATGCACCTCTGGTACGGCCGCCTCGACGGCAGCCCCTTCCACTCGCCGGACCACGGCGCCTCGCTCGCGCGCCGCATCCCGGGCGCCGCGCGCACGGTCATCGAAGGCGCCGGCGGCGCGATCCTGTGGACGCACGGCGCCGAGATCCTCGCCGCGCTGCTCGAGGCGCGGCGCCGCGCAGGTGGCTGACAGGTTGCCGGCGATGGCGGCGAAGACGCCAGCCGCCGCCAAGACGCCAGCCGCCGCCAAGACGCCAGCCGCCGCGAAGACGCCAGCTGCCGCGAAGACGCCAGCCGCCGTGAAGCAGTCGGCCGCCCTCCCCGCGGTGCCGCGGAGCGCCAGCTCGCGTTCCTGCGCGGATCTACGGCGGCGGCGCAACGCGCTGCTGCCGCTGCAACACCCACTTCGGCAAGGGCACGTGCAAGAACGTCCTCGCATGCGCGAGGAGGTGATCATCAATCCACGGCAGGAATCGTTTATTGGCCGCGCCTCGAGGAGCGAGGGGACCTCGGCTCGATGCCGCTGATCGCCGCATCGAGGTCCGTCGTCATGCGGCGCACGCCCGCGCGATCACCGCGATCCCGCCGATGATTTCGAGCTCGAAGACGACCAGCCCGAGGCGACGCGCCGGAGTGCCGCTGCAGCTCTTGTGGCGTGGAGCGGGATGCGATGGCGGCGAACGTCCTGGTGTAGATTCGGACCATGCGGATGGCGTGGCTCCTGCCCGTGCTCGTGGCCTGCTACGCGCCGAGCGCGCCGAGCGGCGCGCCATGCGGGCCGGCGGGGGCCGCGGCGCGCTGTCCGGCGGGCCTCGTCTGCTCGATCCAGGGCGGCGCGGAGGTGTGCGTGCCGCCGGGGACCGCCGGCGGCGACGACGCCGCGATCGATGACGCGGACGCCGGGGTCGACGGCCCGCCGGGTGACGTCGATAACGACGGCGTGCCGAACGCGACCGACGTCTGCCCGAACAAGCCCGATCCGCTGCAGTACGACGAGGACGGCGACGGGGTCGGCGACGCCTGCGACCCCTGTCCGGTGTCGTCGAACAACGTCGACGAGGACGGCGACGGGGTCGGCAACGACTGCGATCCGAACCCGACGACCATCGGCGACAGGATCGCGTTCTTCGACGGTTTCCGCGGCGGCCTGCCCGCGGGCTGGACGGCGACCGGCAACTGGACCGCGATGACCGGCGACGTCCTGGTGAGCGTCGGCCCCGACGTCGACGCGGTGCTCCAGTCGTCGTTCACCGCCGACGCGACGAGCACGGTCATCGCCGCGTTCGTCTCCGGCGCGAACGTCCCCGTCCTCAACTCCGGGTTCGGGGTCGCGCACGCGGCCGCCGGCGAGGGCGTGCTGTGCGGCCTGATCTCCGAGCAGACCCGCCGGATCGCGCTGATCGACCTCGACCTGGACGACTTCCTCACCGATCAGACGTACGCGTGGGCGAGCCAGACCGCGTACATCATCGGGCAGATCCGCAACGGCGCGCAGTACATGTGCTACTCGGTCGACTCGCAGGGCGCCGCGCGGAGCGCGGCCGCGAGCCACGGCGAGGTGCCGTCCCCGGCGCAGCTCCAGCTCAGGAGCCGCGGCATCTCGGGCCGCTTCCTCTGGGTGCTCCACGTCGACAGCCCGTGACGCCGCGCCGCGAGCGCGCGACCGTGAGCTACGAATCGCCGCCGGCCGGCGAGCTTTGGGGCTATCGCACCATGGCGACGCAGAAGCCCGCCGCCGCGAAGAAGCCCAGCGTCCCGAAGCAGCCAGCCGCCGCGTCATCCGGACCCTGAGCGGCGACGAGGTTCGTGGCGAGGTCTTTCCGGTAGTGCGCCTGCAGCAGGGCGTACAGGTGCGGGTCGCCGCCGTTGCCGAACGCGAGCAGCTCGAACCGGCCGTTGAAAAATCAGCCGTCAGGTTCCAGCTCGCGGTGTGAAACGAATTTGCCCGCTGCGGGAACCACGGGGCATGACAAAACCATCGCATCTGGTCTCGGTGATGCTCTTGGCCGTCGCGGCGTGCGGAGACAACCTCGATCCGCAGCCCGATCCCGGCCCCGGTGCACCAGGGTGGCGTGAGCTGATCAGCAGTGAGTGGTCGCTGGCCACCACCTCCGAGGCCTGGTACTGCGTCTCGAAGACGCTCCAGGAGGACCTCTACATCGGCGGCTTTCGCCCGATCGATCCGCCCGGTACCCACCACACCGCGCTGACGTACGGGCCGCCCGCCGGGCCGGACCGGGCCCCGGGGCCCTGCGATCCGGACGAGAGCCAGCAGTTCCCGTTCTATGCGTCGGGCGTGAACACGAACGAGCTGACGCTCCCCGAGGGCGTCGGCGTCCGGATCCCCGCGGGGCAGCAGATTCACCTGAACCTGCACGTCTTCAACAACTCCGATGTCGCGATCGACGGCATCGGCGGCGTCGAGATCCTCGAGGTGCCCGTCGCCGACGTCGTGCACGAGGCGGAGATCTTCATCTCGGGGTCGTTCGGGTTCCAGATCCCGCAGAATCAAATGTACTCGTACGGCAGCAAGTGCCGGATCCAGGCCGAGCAGCACGTGTTCGCCGTGTTCCCGCACATGCACCAGCTCGGGCGTCACATGAAGGTCGAGCTCTCGGTGGGCGGCGAGCAGCGGACGCTGTCGGACCAGGCCTATCGCTTCGAGGACCAGCGGTTCAATCTGTTCCCGGAGATCACGCTGCGTCCAGGCGACGAGATCGCGACGACGTGCACGTGGTTCTACCCCACCACCTTGGGCGGGCCGCCCGTCATCGGGTTTGGCCAGAGCTCGCGCGAGGAGATGTGCTCCGCGATCATGATGCGCTACCCGCGGCTGATCGCGGTCGATGACGACACGTTCTGCACCGACGAGCAGCTCTGACCGCGGCGGCGCCGCCGCGCGGTCAGCCACCTGCGAGCGCCACCCGGCTCGGCGCGGTCTACTGCACGCGCTCCCACATCTGCACGAAGTTCTCCGTCGAGGCACCGAGGTTGTCGAGGTACTTCTGCGCCAGGCCCATCGTCCGCATGTCCTCGAACACCGCGCGCAGCCCGATGCGGCAATGCGATTTCAGATCTGCGGTGGGGCTTCCACCGGCTGTCCGGTGTGGTCGCCGAGCGGCTGGGACGCGAGGCGCGCAGCGGCGCGCTGTTCGTCTTCTTCGGGTTCCGGTCGCCCAAGGAGCGCGCCGCGGTGGTCGCGATCGAGGAGCGAGCGCTCGACGACCTGCTCGATGGTATCGACCTCGAGGCTCCGTCGCGGTCCCGCCGACGGCTTAGACTCGCCGCATGGGACTCTTGACCTTCAGCATCAACGTCACCCTGGACGGCTGCATCGACCACCAGGAGGGAATCGCCGACGACGAGACACACGCCTTCTTCACCCGCCTCATGGACGAGAGCGGGGCGATGCTGTGGGGCCGCGTCACCTACGAGATGATGGAGAGCTCCTGGCCGGCGGTCGCCCGCGGCGACGAGGAGGCGCCGCCGGCGATACGCGAGTGGGCGGTCAAGCTGGAGGCCAAGCCGAAGTACGTGGTGTCGTCGACGCGAAAGGACTTCCCGTGGACCAACAGCCACCACATCGCCGGCGACCTGCGCACGGGCGTGCAGAAGCTCAAGGACGCGACCCCGGCCGGCGTGCTCCTCGGTAGCGGCAAGCTCGCGACCGAGCTGGACCGGCTGGATCTGATCGACGAGTACAAGTTCCTCGTCCACCCCAGGATCGCCGGCCACGGCCCGACCCTGTACCAGAGCGGGCTGCCCAGCACGCGACGGCT
>Ga0307406_10002037_pt1 | contig 11031 bp, 7 predicted proteins | sample 322Cmetagenome_3_FD_203706 | JGI IMG/M metagenome (GOLD analysis project Ga0307406, IMG submission 203706) | Maize rhizosphere microbial communities from greenhouse at UC Davis, California, United States - 322HYB-C-2 | ecosystem: Host-associated > Plants > Roots > Rhizosphere > Soil | place... | reverse complement strand
GTGCCCTCGGTGCAGCGCTCCTCCAGCGCTGCTCGCGTCAACGCGGTCGTGACCGCCGGCAGCGTCCGGCGATGGCGGCGGCTGGCGCTCTTCACCACATCACGGAGCGCGGGGGGCGGCGCGAGGCCGATCCGCGTCAACGGGTGGCACGTCAGCAGGCGGACGGCCGAGCTCACGGCGCGCTCGACCTGATCGGGCCGCGGCACCTCGCGGGCGAACGCGACCAGCGCGGCCGCCAGCTCGATCGCGCCGACGTGAGCCGCAGCGTCGGTCGCCAGCAGCTCGTCGATCCGCTCCTCCACGCGATCGAGGCGCGGCGCCCAGGCGATGCGCGCGATCGCCCAGTCGGGGTCGGCGAGCGTGTCGCGCAGGCGGCGCCACATCCAGTCGTCGTCGAGGTGCTCCGCGGCGAAGGTGAGCGCCAGCTCCACGTCGGTCGGGGCGAGGGCTGCGTTCCCGGTGCGCCGCCAGGCGCCGAGCGCGACGAGCAGCTCGAGCAGATCGTCGCTGGATGGGATGCGCGCCCAGGCCTCGAGCTTCTGGAGGATCTGCCCGGCGGTCACCTTGGTGCCCTCGCCGCTGTGATCGCCCTTGCCGCTCTTGCGGCTCGCGCGGCGCGCCTGCTCGAGGATCGCGCGAAGCGGCTCGCCGTCCTCGCCGCCCACCTTCACACCGACGAGCTCCGCGAGCGCCTCGCGCAGCGCGTCCTCGCCGATCGGATCGAGCGGGCGCCCGGCAGCGGTGCTGCGGACCGCTGCTGCCGCCGCGAGCGCGCAGGCCTGCCGCCCACGCTCGCTCCATAGCCGCTCCTGATCGGGCGACAGCTGGGCGCGGCGGAGCATCCCGTGGATCGCAGACCGGACGTGCAGCTCGCGGTCGTTCGCGTCCAGCGCGAGCAGCGCCGGCTCGTCGACGAAGAGGCGGATGAGGTGGCCGAGCTCGAGCGGCGTCCAGCCGCCGCCCAGCGCGGCCAGCTTGTCGGTGATGTGCTCGAGATCGACCGCCGCGGTCGTCGCGGCACTCGCCCCGCGCGCGTCGCCGAGCTGACCGAGGAAGCTCTCTGCCTCGGCGCGGGCCCACGCCTGGAGCTCGAGCTGAGCCTGCCCCTCTCGGCGCTGCTTGGCGGCGCGCGTCGCGATGACGAGGCGTGCCTTGCACCGGGCGGCCCCGGCGATCCACGCGGCCGGCTCGGCCGGCTCGTCGACGAGCCAGACGGCATCGCGCTCGGTCTGATCGGGAATCCGAGCTCCGACCAGCCGGCCGATCTGCGCCTGCTGCGCGCGCCACAGCCGGGCCGACTTGCCGCTGCCGGCTGGCCCGACGAGCCAGACCACGCGCTGCCCGTGCTCCGAGATCGCCCGGCGCAATGTCTCGGTCCCCTCCGGTAACCCGGGCACCTGGTCGACCCACGGCGCGCCCTCTCCGAGCTCCTGCCACGCGGGGTGCCTGTCGGGAGCCGATCGGGGCCGCTGCCCAGCCGCCCTCTGCGCCGCGCGCACCAGCTCGGCCATGTCCAGCTCGAGCTCGCGGCCGATCGCGCCGAGCACCGTCTCGGCGCGATCCGGTCTCAGCCACTGATCAATGACATCCTCATGCTTGTGCAGGAGTCGGCTGAGCATGGACACGCCGGTGCTGTCTGCGTTCCCGAGCGCCCTGGCGATCGCGTATGCCACACGCTTCTGCTCGCCAATCGGGATGTGCTTCTGCAGCTCATCCACGAGGCTTCGCCGGGTCTCCTGGTCCAGATCGAGCGTCATGGACCTGCGAGCTTGACTCGCGCCGAGCGCGGGAGGGCAAAACTGCGCTTGCTCCGCATTGCAGCAACGCCGCGCAATCGTTCGGCGCCAGCTAGATCAGCTAGTTAGACATGCCTGGGGTCGGAGACCCCCAGCGCGCGCCACGTGCCCCTGCCGAAGAACGCGGCACGGCCGCCCTGCGCCTGCCACTACCGGCGGACGTCTACCGCTCGTCACCCCTCCCTCGGCGCAGCTGGAACGCATTCGTGGCAGCCACGCAGATAAAGATTCCAGACATGATCCCAAGCAAATAGATCGGGGCAATCACGTCCACTTTCGTTCCATCAAGCGCCGTTGATGCTGTGTAAAATACTGAACTTCGTAACGCTATCGGGGAGGAGTGAGAATGAATGATTGTCAGACGTTTCACGGAGTGACAGCCGCGATCTTCGAGCGCGTCAAGGACATCGGCCGGCGCGAGCGCGGCACGGCGTACGATCCGCCGGATGCCGTCAGCGGCACGGCCACGACGATCACTCCCGTCGGCTCGATCGTATTGACCTTCGACCTCGATGCGCGGGCAGAGACGCTCACGTACTGCATCGCCTCGAGGCCGTGGATCATGCCGGCCAACGCGATCTTCGACGGCATCGCGAACACGATCGACCTCTGCCGCGGTGGCGCCGCGCAGGTCGTGACGAGCCGCGTCCCCGCGGCCCGGGAGCTCGCCACGGGCGCCGTGGCGGCCGCCTCCGGCGTTCAATCCAACTGGTCTGGGACCATCCAGTACAGCCCCGCGAGCTACGTGGAGCCCGCGAATTTCCTCGAGCTGCGACAGGCCGTGCAGGGCGCCACGACCGCGGGCCAGCAGATCCGCCCCCGTGGCACCGGCCACTCGTGGAACCAGGCCATCTCGACCAGCGGCTGCTCGATCAACACGATCCGCATGAGCCCCGGCAATCGCGCGGCCTGCGTCTGCACGGGGAAGCCTCCCGGCGAGCGCCCCTGCGGCGATCGGCAGTCATGCAATGACGTGGTCTGGGGCGATATCATCACGTTCAACGGCCAGTCCTGCCAGCTGGTGACCGTGCCGCCCGGCATCAACCAGGGCGATCTCGCGGCGCTGGCGCAGGCCAAGGGCTGCCCGTTGCCCACGCAGGGCCCGGCGCCCGATATCACCCTCAGCGGCTTCGTGGCCAACGGCTGCCACGGCACCGGCTGGACGCAGCCCACGATCGCCGAGCTCGTGTACGGCCTCGAGCTCATGGGGCCCGGCGGACAGACCTTCTTCTTCAGCATGGAGCAGGTCCCGCCGGAGCTGGCCAGTCTGGGGATCGCGCCGCCGGACATGATGAACATCGTGCGCGCCAACCTCGGCGCCCTGGGCGTCCTCACGAAGATCGTGTTTGCGCTCCCCCGCACGCCGTTCAACCTGCGGGTCAACAACGACTTCGTCGTGCTCACGGACGTCCTCGACCCGAGCGATCCCGGCAAGCTCGAGGCGCTGGTCACGGGCAATGACTATGTCGAGATCTTCTGGTTCCCGTACAACAACTTCAGGATGGAGTGGCTGAAGCCGGTGGCCGTGGGGCCGACCACCGACACCCTGTGGCTGATGAGGCTCAACCGCACCAATCAGCCGGTGACCGTTGGGGAGGTCATCATCGACGCCTGGAACGAGCTATTCGGCGAGCTGGCCGCCATCGGCGGGCCGATCGGCAACGTGGTCGAGATGTCGAATGACCTTGTCCCGATCGTCTCCAAATTCGCTCTCGACACCATACGGGGCAAGACGCTGCTCGATCCACTGGCCGTGTTCCCGCCGGCCGACGCCTTCCTGTATCAGAGAGCATATTTCCGCAACTTCCTGGATCTCGAATTCACCATTCCCATGACCGGGAGCCAGGGCTTCAGAGACGTGGTCGATGCCTTCTACATGCTGGTGAATCGCATGGAGGCGTGGCGCACCGGGCAGTCCGGGAGCTTCCAGTATCCAGTCAACCTGAACGTGCACCTGCGCTTCATCAAGAACAGCCAGGCACTCATGTCCCCGGCCTATCAGCCAGCAGGCTCGCCCACTCACACCTGCTACATCGAATACCTGAGCTACGCGGACGGCCGCCTCACAGACGAATACCTGGCCTTCAGTCAGGACTTCTACAGCGCCGCCCACGGCCTCGGCTGGAAGAAGTACCGGGGTCTCCCGCACTGGGGGAAGTACCTGCCCAGCGTCCCCGGGATCTTCCCTTACGTCCACGAATTGCTGGCTCCGCCGTCCGGCCCGACGCCCAGCCGCCTCGCCCAGTTCCTCTCAGTGCGAAACATCATCGATCCAGGCGGCACGGTGTTCACGAATAGCTATCTCGAATCGATCTTCACCGGCACGCCGTGAGCGGGCCGCACGTGGCGGACCGCGGCTTCAAGTCGAGCGCCGCGCCCGGATCGCTCGGCCTCGCCGTATCGGACCGCAGCACGAAGCTCCTCGCGCGCGGCCGGGTGGTAGCGGGCGGGTCTCACCGGCTCGTGGCGCGCAGCTCGGCCTGCAGCTTGCCGCAGCCGTTCAGCTGGTGTCATGGCGCGGTAGCGCGCAAGCTGTTCGGGGGACGGGCGGTCTACGGCCTCGAAGCTAGCACGCGACGATCGCCTGGGCGCCGCGGTGGCAGGGATGGAAGGTGCCCTTCCTCGACGCGCCAACGCGGCGGCGGCCGCGGCCGCGGCCGGCTTCCCGTGAATGGCTGTCGAGCATTCTGCCGCCACTGCCACGCCGAGGAGCAGAGGGCTCGTTGCGGGCAGCTTCCCCGTGATGGCCGACGAGCGCAGCTCAGCTGCGTCGCTTCTTGCGAGCGGAGCGGCTGCTCGAGCTGGCGGAGCGGCTGCGCGGGGCGTTCTCCGTGCGGGACGCGGCGGCGGAGCGCGCGCGGAACCAGGCGGCGATCCCCTCGTCTCCCTGCATGTGTGGCTCGAAGTCGCCGGGCACCGAGAGGTTGAGCGCGCCCGCCGGCTTGGCGGTGCGGTTCTCGAAGTCGTGCGGCGTGCCGCCGGGCGCGATCACCAGCGAGCCCTTCGGCGCGTCGATCCACGCGCCGCCCACGAAGAAGCTCATCGTCCCCTCGATCACGAAGAAGACATCGTCTTCCTCGTGCTGGTGCGCGCCGGGGCCGCGCGTGTAGGGCTCGAGCCACCACTCCGAGATCGAGTACCGCCCGCGCGTCTCGTCGCCGTCTGCCTTGAAGACGGCGTTCAGCGGGCCCATCGGGTACGCGCGGCCTGCGCCCGGAGCGAGGACGATCGGATCACGCTGCTTCTTGCGCGGCACGGCGCGGACGTTAGCCGCGCGGGGAGGTGACCGCCAGCGGTCGAGCGGCGGACCGGCGATCCGCGGCGATCAGCTCGCCGAGGAGCTACTCGCTGCAGGCGGTGCGGCGCGCCGGCAGCTTCTTGCCGGGGTTGAGCAGGTTCGAGGGATCCCACATGAGCTTCCAGCGGCGCTGCCACTCGAGGACCTGCTCGGTCTGCTCGAGGTGCATGTAGTCGCGCTTGGTGAGGCCGACGCCGTGCTCGCCGGAGAGCGTGCCGCCGAGGGCCACGGTGTGCACGAAGACCTGCTCGGCCGCGGCCCACATCTTCTTGCGCACGGCGGGATCGTCGGGATCGTCGTTCGAGAGCAGGTTGACGTGCAGGTTGCCGTCGCCGGCGTGGCCGAACACGGCGACCTCGATGCCGGTCTCGGCGGAGACGCGGTCGACGCGCGCGAGCATCTCGACGATGCGGCCGCGCGGGACGCACACGTCCTCGTTGACCTTGATCCGGTACGCCTGCTTGAGCGAGGGCGAGATCAGCCGGCGCGCCTCCCAGACGGCGCGGCGATCTGCCGGCTCGGTGGCGGCGAGCACGTCGAGCGCGCCGAGCTCGTCGCAGCGCAGGCCGATCTTCTCCATCATCGCGTCCATCGCCTCGGGCTCGCCGTCGACCTCGAGGAGGACGATCGCGCCGGCCTCGGCGGGGAAGCGGTAGCGGCTCTTGGGGCGGACGTGATCGATCGAGTGCTTGTCCGCCAGCTCGAGGACGCGGGGGCGGAGCCCGCCGCGCAGGAGCTCGGAGATCGCGGCGCCGGCGGAGGGGACGTCGCGGAACACGCCGAGCACGGTGGCGGCGGCGGGCGGGTTCGGCAGGAGCTTGACGGTGAGCTCGGTGATCACGCCGAACGTGCCCTCGGTGCCGACGAAGCCGGCGACGAGGTCGTAGCCGGTGACGCCCTTGGACGTGCGGCGACCGCAGCGCAGGACCTCGCCGCCCATGAGCGCGACCTCGAGGCCGAGGACGTACTCGCGCGTGACGCCGTACTTGAAGGCGCGCGGGCCGCCGGCGTTGGTGGCCGCGTTGCCGCCGATCGAGCAGAACTCGAGCGACGCGGGATCGGGCGGGTAGAACAGGCCCTGCGCCTCGACCTCCGTCTGCAGGACGCCGGTGATGACGCCGGGCTCGACGACGGCGACGAGATCGGCGGGGTCGATCTCCTTGATGCGGGTCATGCGCTCGGTCGACAGCACGACCCCGCCCTCGAGCGGGAGCGCGCCGCCGCACATGCCGCTGCCGGCCCCGCGCGGGGTCACGGGCACGCGCCGCTCCAGGCAGATGCGCAGGACGGCGGCGGCCTCGGCGGTGGACTCGACGAGCACGGCGCACGCCGGCGGGTAGAACTCGGGCAGCGGGCTCTCGTCGCGGCCGTAGTCATCGAGGCGCTCGTGGCCGGGGCCGACGACGCGCTCGGCGCCGAGCTCGCGCTCGAGGATCGCGACGATGTCGCCGCTCACGCGGGGGCGAGCGCGCGCGGTCTCGGGCTCCGCGGCCGGGGCCGGGAGCGCGGGCTCGGATGGCGCAGCGGGCTCAGACGGAGAAGGAAGAGCCACAACCGCACGTCGACTTCACGTTGGGGTTGTTGAACTTGAAGCCGGCTCCCTGGAGCCCTTCGACATAATCGATCTCGGTGCCGACGAGGTACATGAGGCTCATCTCGTCGACGACGACCTTCACGCCGGTGATGTCGAACGTGCGATCGACCTCGCCGGTCTCGTCGAAGTACAGGTCATACGAGAAGCCGGCGCAGCCGCCGCCGACGACGCGGAGGCGGAGCGCCATGGTGGGCTCGATGCCCTCCGCCTCGCGGATCTCGTTGACCTTCGCGGCCGCGACCGGCGTGATGTGGACCATCGACTCGGGCCCAGCAGGATCGAGGGCGGGAGGGGTGGTCGTGGAAGCGGACGGGGTCACAGATGCCAGCTCACTCATTTATGTACTCCTGAGGCGGGCCCACCTTACCCTCACGTGAGGGTCATGGCAATCTGGCGGCGTGCCGACCTTTGACGCACTGCTGCGAGAGATCCGGGGCGCCACGGCGGAGCTGGACGCCGCCGCGCTGGCCCACGAACAGAAGGCCCACCAGAACGGCGGGGCGCCGGTCATGGTGCCGGCGGTGATCGATGTCCGCGAAGCGGACGAGCATGCGCAGGGGATGATCCCGGGGACGATCCATATCCCGCGCGGCTTCCTCGAGCTCCGGATCGAGCGGGCGGTGCCGGATCGTGCCGCCCCGGTGGTGGTGTACTGCGCGAGCGGGACGCGCTCGGTGCTGGCGGCGCGCTCGCTGGTCGAGCTGGGGTACACGAACGTGCGCTCGCTGGCGGGCGGGTTCACGGGCTGGAAGCGCGCGGGGTTGCCGTGGGAGCAGCCGCTCGCGCTGCGCCCGGATCAGGAGACGCGGTACTCGCGCCACGTGCTGATCCCGGAGATCGGGGTGGCGGGGCAGCTGAAGCTCCTGGGCGCCAAGGTCCTGTGCATCGGCGCGGGCGGGCTGGGCTCGCCGTCGAGCATGTACCTGGCGGCCGCGGGCGTGGGGACGATCGGCGTGGTCGACGACGACGTGGTCGACGCCTCGAACCTGCAGCGGCAGATCCTGCACTCGACCGAGCGCGTCAACACGCCGAAGGTGGAGAGCGCGGAGCAGACGATCCGCGGGCTCAACCCGGACGTGAAGGTGAACAAGCACCGGACCCGGATCGATTCGTCGAACGCGCTCGAGCTGATCGCGGGGTACCACGTGATCGTCGACGGCGCGGACAACTTCGCGACGCGCTACCTGGTCAACGACGCGGCGCTCCGGCTGGGCGTGCCGGTGGTGCACGCCTCGATCTTCCGGTTCGAGGGTCAGATCACGGTGTTCCCGGGAGCGGGCTCGCCCTGCTATCGGTGCCTGTACCCGCAGCCGCCGCCGCCCGAGGAGGCGCCGTCGTGCGCCGAGGCGGGCGTGCTGGGCGTCCTGCCGGGCATCATGGGCGTCTTGCAGGCGACCGAGGCGATCAAGCTGGTGCTGGGCCTGGGCGACACGCTGGCGGGGCGGCTGCTCGTGTACGACGCGCTGAAGACGCGGTTCCGCGAGCTCAAGCTGCGGCGGGATCCGAAGTGCCCGACGTGCGGCGATGGCGTGGACCGCGCGGCGATCCCGCTGATCGACTACGAGCAGTTCTGCGCCGGCGTCCGGCACTGAGCCGGCGCGGCGAACGGAGGCGGCGATCGGCGGCGGGGTTCGGCGGGGTTGGCGCGCTCGCGCGGGCAGGGCGGGGATGGCCCGTGAAGACCTGTCCCCAAGATCGCGCGACGCGTGGTGGGGTGAATGGACCGGCGTTGCCGGTCCAGAGGGGACGGGAACGCCCCCTGTCGATCGTCAGGGCGCTCGCACCGGCGTCAGTAGCGCGCTGACAGGGCTGGGCGGGGACGGGCGCGTGAGCGGGGATCCGGGTTTTGCGCAGGTGCTGCGCGAGGCCGCACGCGCTGTCGTCGAGGAATTTCTTCTTGAATGAGGCCGGGCGCGCGAAGCCTCGGGTTACGATGGCCAGCGATGGTGGGCGAGCGCATCGACTACACGATCGAGCGGCAGCGCCACGAGAGCTTCGTTGGCCGCGAGGAGATCCTGGCGCAGCTGGACCGGCTACTCGTGACGGAACCGGCGGATCGCTCGGTGCTGATCACGGGCGCCCCCGGCCGCGGCAAGAGCGCGCTGCTGGCGTGGTGGATCGTGCGGCGCGAGGGGGCGGGCGAGCGCGTGCCGTATCACTTCATTCGGCGCGCCGAGTACGACTGGGACGATCCGGGCCGGCTGGTGGGCTCGCTGATCTGGCAGATCGGACAGCGGTTCCCGGCGCTGCGCGAGGCGGAGGGCGACGCGCGGCTGCCGCCCGCGGCGCGGCTCGCGGCGGCGCTGGAGCGCGTGTCGGCCGACGAGCTGGTGCCGAGCGGCCGGCGGCTGGTGCTGGTGATCGACGGCCTCGACGAGCACGATCCGTCGCTGGGCGACGCGGTGGTGGATCCGCTCGCGACGTACCTGCCCGACGCGCTGCCGCGCGGCGTGAGCCTCCTGTGCGCGGCCCGGTCGGGGCACGCGAGCGTCGCGGCGCTCGAGCGGCGCAGCGACGTGGAGCGGATCGATCTCGACGATCCGGCGCGCGCGGCGGACAACACCGCCACGATCCGCAGCTTCTGGGAGCAGGCGGCGCGCCCGCTCGGGCTGGGGCCGGTGTTCGTCAACGAGGCGGTGGCGCGGGCGGACGGCAACCTCCAGCACGCGACGATGCTGCGGAAGTACCTGGCGGGCCTGCCGTCGGCGCAGCGCCGCGTGAAGAGCGTGCCGGGTGGCCTCGAGGCGCTCCTGGGCAAGCTCTGGGATCGCGTGGTGCTCGATCCGGTCGCGGTGCAGGGCTTCGCGCTCCTGTGCGTGGCGCGCGAGGCGCTCACGCTCGAGGAGCTGGGCGCGGCGGCGGGGTGGAGCGACGACGCGCAGCGGCGGCGGTTCGCGTGGAGCGCGCGCGAGCTGCTCGCGGAGACGTGGCGGCCGGACGGGCCGCGCGAGTACCGGCTGCACCACGAGGCGATCCGCGCCCACATCGCCGCGGCGATCGGCCTGGCCGCGCTCCGCGTGCAGCACGGCTTGCTCGCGCGGCGGCTCGCGGTGTGGCCGACCTCGCCCGAGCCGGCGCGGCGCCGCTACGCCCTGCGCCACGGCCTGGCCCACCGCGCGGCGGCGGGCGACTGGGCGGACGCGTGGCGGCTCGCCGCCGACGAGGGCTTCCTCGAGGCCAAGCGCTGCGAGCTGGGCACGCGCGACGCGGCCGCCGATCTGACGCGCCTGGCGCTCCGCGCCCGCGCCGCGGGCAACACGCCGCTCGCGGGCCGGTTCGAGGAGCTGGCGCGCACGCTGGTCGCCGAAGGGACCTGATACACTGGCGGACCGTCCGTGATCGCCGCCGGACAAACGATCGGCAACTATCGCATCCTGTCGAAGATCGGCACCGGCGGGATGGGCGCGGTGTATCTGGCGGAGCACCCGCTGATCGGCAAGAAGGTCGCCCTCAAGGTGATCCACCGCGAGCTGGCGGGGAACCGCGAGGTGGTGCAGCGCTTCTTTCAGGAGGCGCGGGCGGTCAACACGATCGGCAACGAGCACATCGTCGAGATCCACGACTTCGGCGTGACGCCCGAGGGCGATCACTTCTACATCATGGAGTACCTCGACGGCCGGACGCTCGCGTCGATCATGAGCCGGGAGCAGACCGTCGACGTCATGCGCGCGCTGCACGTCGGCGCGCAGATCGCCAAGGCGCTGGCGGCGGCGCACGCGGCGGGCGTGATCCACCGCGATCTCAAGCCGGACAACGTCATGCTGCTGATGCGGCTCGGCGATCCGGACTTCGTGAAGGTGCTCGATTTCGGGCTCGCGAAGATGCTCGCGGACAACGGCTCGGCGGTGAAGACGGCGTACGGCGTGCTGCTCGGGACGCCGCAGTACATGTCGCCCGAGGCGTGCGAGAGCAAGCGCGACGTCGATCACCGCACGGACGTCTACGCGCTCGGCGTGCTGCTGTTCCAGATGATGACCGGCGTCCTGCCGTTCGACGGCGAGACGATGGGCGAGGTGCTGGTCAAGCAGGTGACCGTCCTGCCGCCGGCGCCGCGCGGGATCAACCCGCGGATCCCGCCGAGCGTCGAGCAGGTGCTGCTGCGGTGCCTGGCGAAGGCGCCGGACGCGCGGTTCCAGACGATGATGGCGCTGCGCGAGGCGCTGCTGGATCCGGAGGCGTACCTGCGGGCCTCGCCGCCGATCGCGCCGGCGCGGTCGGTCCGGCCGAGCGAGGTGGGGATCGACGCGAAGACGATGCTGATGCACGGCGGCGCGCCGCAGGGGCAGGGCCGGGCGGGCGCGCGCGCGACCGCGCAGGCGGCGGCGATGGCGGGGCCGGGAGCG
>Ga0307406_10002036_pt1 | contig 11032 bp, 8 predicted proteins | sample 322Cmetagenome_3_FD_203706 | JGI IMG/M metagenome (GOLD analysis project Ga0307406, IMG submission 203706) | Maize rhizosphere microbial communities from greenhouse at UC Davis, California, United States - 322HYB-C-2 | ecosystem: Host-associated > Plants > Roots > Rhizosphere > Soil | place... | reverse complement strand
GAAGCGGTTCGCCGCGACGCACGCGGCCGGCAGCGACGGGCGGGCGGCCGCCCGGGTAGTCGACCGTTTGCTCGGGGCATCCCCCCTCCAGCCACCCCGCCACCGCCCTTGACCGGACTGAAGGCTGCTCTGGGTGATGGCCATCGTGACCCGGGCCACTATGGTTCAGAGATATGACCTCCATCGCGCTCGCCGAGGAACTGCTTCTCCTCGCGTATGACGACGAGACCGGGAAGGCGACCGGGTCCCGGATCGGGCTCGATCTCGGCATGGCCGCGGCCGTCATGGTGGATCTCGCGCTGGCCGGCCGGATCGCCTACGTGGACGGCTACCTGAAAGTCATCGACCGGACGCCGACGGGGGAGGCGATCGCCGACGCGGTGCTGGCCAAGGCGGCCGACGACGACGAGCCGCACACCCCGGCGCAGTGGCTGCAGCGGCTGCGCCACCGGCTGCGCACCCGGGTGCTGGAGGACCTGGTGGCCCGCGGCGTGGTCCGCGACGTCGACGAGACCCAGCTGCAGTACATCCACGTGCACCGCTACCCGACCGTCGACCCGGCGGTCGAGGCGGAGATCCGCAAGCGGCTGGGCGAGGCGCTGATGAGCGAGGGCACCCCGGACGAGCGCACCGCGGCGCTGTGCACACTGCTGACCGCCTGCCGGATGGAGCCGGCGCTGGGGTTGCCCCCGGAGGAGGCCAGCGAGGCGCACGCCCGGCTGGAGGCGATCGCCAACGGCGCCGGTTTCGCCGGCGGCACCAACCTGGAGGACTCCATCGTGCGGCCCAGCGTCGCGCTGGTGGTCGCGACGCTGAGCAAGGCCATCCGGGCCGCGCTCGGCGCCCCACGGACCATTTAGGGCGCGGAGGACGCCGGCTGAGGATCACCGCGACCGTCAGCGTCGGCGGCCGGTAGGGTCTCGGCGTGTCCAACCGGTCGCGCGCGAACTACGGCTTTGACGCGCCGACGGTCCCGGTAGGGCTCGCGGCGGCAGCTGTCGTGTCGATCGGCCGCCAACTACAGAGACTCACTGAAGCCCCAGCGCGGCAGAGGTCTCGGCGCGCAATGTGGCCATGGCCTGCCGGGCGCGGGTCCGGGCCGTCGCCACGTCGCCGTCGATCACCGGTTCGACCACCTCGAGGTACGCCTTCAGCTTCGGTTCCGTTCCGGACGGGCGGATCACCACGCGCGCCGCGCCGGTGCGCAGCCGCAGGATGTCGTTGTCCGGCAGCAGATCCTCGAAGGTGACCGGCTCGCCGAGCAGGATGGCCGGCGGCACCCGGCGGACCCGGGTCATCGCCCGGGCGATGTCGGCCAGATCGTCCACCCGCATCGACAGCTGGCCGGTGTGGTGCACGCCGAACTCGGCGTCCAGCTCGTCCAGCCGGTCCGCCACCGTCCGGCCGTCCGCCTTCAGCGCGGCGGCCAGCTCGGCGACCAGCAGCGCGGCGGTGATGCCGTCCTTGTCCCGGACCACCTCCGGCGCCACGCAGTAGCCGAGCGCCTCCTCGTACCCGTACGCCAGCTCGTCGGCGGCCCGCACGATCCACTTGAAGCCGGTCAGCGTCTCCCGGTACGGGACGCCCCGGGCCGCGCAGATCGCCCGCAGCATGGTCGACGAGACGATCGTGGAGGCGTACGTGCCCGGCGCGCCGCGCCGGATCAGGTGGTCGGCGAGCAGCGTGCCCAGCTGGTCGCCGGTGAGCGCCCGCCAGCCGTCCGGCCCCGGCAGGGCGACCGCGCACCGGTCGGCGTCCGGGTCGTTGGCGATCGCCAGGTCCGCCTCCTCGGCGGTGGCCAGGGCCAGCAGCAGATCCATCGCGCCCGGTTCCTCCGGGTTGGGGAAGGCGACGGTGGAGAACTCCGGGTCCGGCTCGGCCTGTTCGGCCACCACCGCGGGGACGGCGAACCGGGCCTCCGCGAACGCGGCGGTCAGCACGGCGCCGCCGACGCCGTGCAGGGGCGTGTACGCCACCCGCAGCTCCCGCGGCCCGGCCGCGAGCAGGCCCGCGGCGCTCCGCACGTACCCCTCGACGATCGTGTCGTCCAGCACCGTGCCCGCACCGCCCAGCTTGATCTCCGCCGGCGCCGCCACCGCCTGGATCGCCGCCTCGATCTCCCGGTCCGCGGGCGGCACGATCTGCGCGCCCGCACCGGCCGGCCCGCCCAGCGCCGCGCCCAGGTAGACCTTGTAGCCGTTGTCCTGCGGCGGGTTGTGGCTGGCCGTGACCATCACGCCGGCCACCGCGTCCAGCCGGCGCACCGCGTGGGCCAGCACCGGGGTGGGCAACGGCCGGGGAAGCAGGAGGGCTTCGCGCCCGGCGCCGGTGGCCACCTCGGCGGTCCGTTCGGCGAACTGCCGGGACCCGTGCCGGGCGTCGTACCCGATCACCAGCGGACCCGCGGCCCGGCGACCGGCGAGCCAGCCGACCAGGCCGGCCGCCGCCCGGGTGACCACGGCCAGGTTCATGCCGTTCGGCCCGGCCCGCAGCCGCCCGCGCAGTCCGGCGGTCCCGAACGTGAGCGGCCCGGCGAACCGGTCCCGCAGCTCGTCCGCCGTCTGCGGCAGCCCGGCGATCAGCCGGCGCAGCTCCTCCCGCGCGGCCGGATCCGGGTCGTCGGCCAGCCACCGTTCCGCCACGTCGCGAAGGTCGTCAGTCATGCTCTGTGGATATCACGCCGCCGACTACGAGAGGGCGTACGTCGAGGCCATCTCGTCGAAGATCGGCTTGCTGTCGGCGAAGCGGGACTCCTTGGTGGTCAGGTAGAACGAGTACGCCTTCCCGCCCTCGATCACCGCGCCCCACATCCCGTGCCGCGCGTCCGGGCCGGTGCCGCAGGTGTACTCCAGCACCGCGCCCTCGCGCCCGGCGATGGTCTTCGACTCCAGGCCGACCCGGTCGTACGGCTTCGGGCAGCTGGTCGACCGCTTCCGCAGGCCGTCCTCGGCCACCGTGAGGAACTTCTGCGGGGTGGCCTTGGACGACTCCACGAGGAGGCGCACCTTGCGCTGCTTGTCGTCCGGATCGACGTAGTCCACCCAGACGCCGGACGCGTTGCGGGCCCAGCCCTTCGGCACGTTCACGGTGATGCCGCGTTCGGCGTACGTCTGGGTCGGGAAGGCCGCTGCGGCCGGCGCCGCGCCGCCCTGGTCGCCGCCGGCCGCCAGCGGGGGCGGATCGTCCTTGCCGGTCAGGGCGAACACCAGGACCAGCAGCACCAGCACGGCGAGTGCCCCGCCGGCGGCGGCCAGCCGCGTCCGGCGGGACCAGCCGCGGACCGTGGTCGCCGCGCGGGCGCCGGCGCCCTTGACGCCCCGGACGGCGGTGTCCACCGCGGCACGCCGGCGGGCGGCCGGGCTCTGCACGACCGTGCCGGGCATCGGGTCCCGGGCGGCGCGGGCGCCGTCCCACGCCTCGCGCGGCGGAACGACCGCGGTGGTGTCGCCGCCCGGCGCGGGGGCCGGCACGCCGGGCATGGTCCGGGTCGAGGAGGGCTCCTCCTCGGGCGCCCGGCGCCGGCCACCGCCGGCCGCCGGCTGATTGATCTTGGCCAGGTGGCCGCTCAGCGACTCGCCCGGCGCCAGCATGGCCCGGCCACCGATCTGACCGGACGGCTTGGCCGGCGAGGTCGGCTGGGTGGCGGCGGGCGGGCGCTGGCTGGGCACGACCGAGTACGGGTCGGTCATCATGTGCGGCGGCGCGGTGCTGGCCAGCGGGCCGGCCAGCTGCTGGCGGAGCATGGTCCGGGCGGTCCGCACGTCGAACCGCCGGGCCGGGTCCTTCTCCAGCAGGCCGATCAGCACCGGGTCCAGGGTGCCGGCCCGCACGCTGGGCGTGGGCGGGTCCTCGACCACCGCGTGCATCGTCTCGATCGGGTCGCCCTTGTCGAACGGCGGCCGGCCCTCCACCGCCGTGTACAGCGTCACGCCCAGCGAGAACAGGTCGCTGGGCGGGCCGAAGTCGCTGCCCATCGCCCGCTCGGGGGAGATGAAATGCGGCGAGCCGAGCACCATGCCGGGCGTGGTCAGCTGCACGTCGGTGGGCATCCGGGCGACGCCGAAGTCGGTCAGCACGCACCGGCCGTCGGAGCAGATCAGCACGTTGGCCGGCTTGACGTCGCGGTGCAGGACGCCGTGCGCGTGGGCCACCTCGAGCGCGCCGAGCAGGGCGATGCCGATCTTGGCGACCACCCGCGGCGCGACCGGGCCGTCCTCGATGATCATGTCGGCCAGGCTGCGGGCGTCCAGCAGCTCCATCACGATCCACGGGCGCCCGTTCTCCTGCACCACGTCGTAGACCTGGACCACGGCCGGGTGCTGCAGCGCGGCGGCCGCCCGGGCCTCGCGCATGGTCCGCTCGTACATCGCGTCGCGGTCGCTGGGCGCCAGGCCCGGCGGCAGGATGACCTCCTTGACCGCCACGTCCCGGCGCAGCAGCGTGTCCGCCGCGCGCCACACCGTGCCCATGCCGCCGTGCCCGACCGCGGCACGGAGGGTGTACCGCCCGCCGATGAGCGTGCCCGGAGCTGCGCGTCCGCTGGCCGGAGTGGTGTTACCACCACTCCACGTCGGAATCTGAGTCACTGGAGATGCCACCGAGGGGGTTAGGGGCCGTGGACCAACCACGATATCTTGCCGGTTCCCGACCGCTTTACGAAAGTCAGCCCTCAGGGTCCGACCTTGCGTGAGTGGATCATTGCTGACCGTCAAACTTAGCGCTCATTTAGGATTGGCTCGTGGACGCTGAATCGGGCTTCGAGATCCAACCGCTCTACCTGCCGGACGGTGACGGTCCGGCCGAGCGACCGGGCGAATTCCCGTACACCCGCGGCGTTTATCCCACCATGTACACGCAGCGGCCGTGGACCATGCGGCAGTACGCCGGCTTCGGCACCGCCGCCGAGTCCAACGCCCGCTACCACCAGCTGCTGGCCGCCGGGACGATGGGCCTGTCGGTGGCGTTCGACCTGCCCACCCAGATGGGGTACGACTCGGACGACCCGATCGCGCACGGCGAGGTCGGCAAGGTGGGCGTGGCGATCGACTCGATCGACGACATGCGCCGGCTGTTCCACGACATTCCGCTGGACAAGGTCTCCACCTCGATGACGATCAACGCGCCCGGGTCGGTCCTGCTGCTGCTCTACCAGCTGGTCGCCGAGGAGCACGGGGTGCCGGGCACCGCGCTGAACGGGACGATCCAGAACGACATCCTCAAGGAGTACATCGCCCGCGGCACGTACATCTTCCCGCCCAAGCCGTCGCTGCGGCTGGTCGCCGACACGTTCGCCTACTGCCGGGCCGAGATTCCGAAGTGGAACACCATCTCGATCTCCGGCTACCACATGGCCGAGGCCGGTGCCACGCCCGCGCAGGAGATCGCGTTCACCCTGGCCAACGGCATCGATTATGTGCGGGCCGCGATCGACGCCGGGCTGGCGGTGGACGACTTCGCGCCACGGCTGTCGTTCTTCTTCGTGGCCCGCACCACGCTGCTGGAGGAGATCGCCAAGTTCCGCGCGGCCCGCCGGATGTGGGCGCGGATCATGCGCGACGAGTTCGGTGCGCGGAACCCGAAGTCGATGATGTTGCGCTTCCACACCCAGACCGCCGGGGTGCAGCTGACCGCCCAGCAGCCCGAGGTGAACCTGGTCCGGGTGGCGTTGCAGGCGCTCGGCGCGGTGGCCGGCGGCACCCAGTCGTTGCACACCAACGCGTACGACGAGGCGATCGCGCTGCCCACCGAGAAGTCGGCCCGGCTGGCGCTGCGCACCCAGCAGGTGTTGGCGTACGAGTCCGGCATGACCGCGACGGTGGATCCGTTCGCCGGTTCGTACGCGATCGAGGCGATGACCGACGAGGTCGAGCGGATCGCCACCGGGCTGATCGAGCAGGTGTTCGGGTACGGGTCCGCGGTCGAGGCGATCGAGCAGGGCTTCCAGAAGGAGCAGATCGAGACGTCCGCGTACCGGATCGCCAACCAGATCGACAACGGCGAGCGGGTGGTGGTCGGGGTCAACCGGTTCGGCATCGACGAAGAAGAGGCGTACGAGCCGCTGCGGGTCGACCCGGCGATCGAGGCCAACCAGGCCGCCCGGCTGGAGCGGTTGCGGGCCGAGCGGGACGGCGTCGCGGTGGAGGCCGCGCTGGCCGATCTGGCCAAGGCGGCACAGGGAACGGAGAACGTCCTGCCGCTGATGCGGGAGGCGTTGCGGCTGCGTGCCACCGTGGGAGAGGTCTGTCACACCCTGCGCGGAGTTTGGGGTGTCTACCACCCGGTAGAACGTTTTTGAACCGCGTCACCTCCACTATCCGTTACCAGTTGTGAGAACTGGAGAAACCGCCGTCACCAGCGGCATCGTGACGGCCTGCGATCCGATCGATACGGGAATGACGTTGCACAGCGTCACCGAAGTCGGACTAGGCTGTCGCGCGTTGCGAAATCGTCCTCTTTGAAAGTGACCGTGCCGAAGTGATCAGCGCACTGACCATGCCGGAGGGCAACATGCCGTCGCCGTTCGGCAGCTCAGCCTTTCCTGGCCCGCCGCCGGGTGCCGACCCGCTGCCCGGCCAGCTCGACCGCTGGCTGGCCGCCCGCGGGGCCGAGCTGGTGACGATCCGCCGGCACATTCACGCGCACCCGGAGCAGTCCCGCTCGGAGTTCGAGACGGCCGCCCTGATCGCCCGGGAGCTGGCCGTCGCCGGGCTCACGCCGCAGATGCTGCCCAACGGCAACGGCGTGATCTGCGACATCGGCCAGCCGGATGCGGCGCAGCGGGCGTCCGCACGGGATGACCGGGTGATCGCCTTCCGCGCGGACCTGGACGCGCTGCCGCTGCAGGACACCAAGGACGTGCCGTACCGGTCCACCGTCCCGAATGTCGCGCACGCCTGCGGGCACGACGTGCACACGACGGTGATGCTCGGCCTCGGGCTGGCCCTGGCCCAGCTCGACCGCCAGGGTGAGCTGCCCGGCCGGATCCGGCTGATCTTCCAGCCGGCCGAGGAGACCGTGCCGTCCGGCGCGCCCGAGGTGATCTCGTCCGGCGCGCTCAAGGACGTGGCCGCGATCTTCGCTCTGCACTGTTACCCGCAGCTGCCGGCCGGCCTGGTCGGCGTGCGGTCCGGCCCGTTCACCGCGGCGGCCGACACGGTCGAGGTCACCCTGACCGGCCCGGGCGGGCACACCGCCCGGCCGCACCTGACCGCCGACCTGGTGCACGCCCTGGGCCGGGTGATCGTGGACGTCCCGGCGTTGCTGGACCGGCGGGTGGACCCGCGGGCCGGCGTGTCGATGGTGTGGGGCGCGGTGCACGCCGGCGAGGCGTTCAACGCGATCCCCGGTTCCGGCTCGGTCCGCGGCACGGTCCGGATCCTCAACCGGGACGCCTGGCGGGAGGCGCCCGACCTGATCACCAGGCTGATCCGGGACGTGGTCGCCGCCACCGGCGCCGAGGCCGACGTCCGCTACATCCGGGGCGTCCCGCCGGTGATCAACGACCGGATGGCGTCGGCCGTGGTGGCCGGTGCGGCCGGCGCGGCGCTGGGCGCCGACCGGGTGGTCGAGGCCGAGATCAGCATGGGCGGCGAGGACTTCTCGTTCTACCTCGAGCATGTGCCGGGCGCGATGATCCGGCTGGGCACCGGGACGCCGGGCAGCGATGTCAAGCACGACCTGCACCAGGGCAACTTCGACGTCGACGAGCGCGCCATCGGCTACGGCGTCCGGGTGATGGTGCACACCGCCCTCGCCGCCCTGGCGACCGGCGCCTTCTAGCGCCTCCGCCCCGGCTCGGGATCGGGCTGGTCGTCGGAGACCGGCGGCGGGGGCGGGGCCTGGGGCAGCGGGCCACCGGAGTAGGCCGGGGTGAGCGGGGCGGGAGCGGAACGGTCGGGGGCCGGGTGGCGCCGGCGCCAGCGGCGGTACGCAACGAAGCCGACCGCCGCCGGAATGCCCAGGGCGATCAGCCACGGCAGCAGCGCGCCGAGCACGGTGACCAGCACCGCCAGCGAGGCCAGCAACGCGCCCCAGCCGCCCTGCAGACCGGCCAGGAAGCCCGGCGGTTCGTCGCCGTCCCCGGCCGGAACGTCCGGATCGAGCAGCACCGCGGTGATCGTGGACAGCTCGGTCAGGTCGGCCAGCCGCCGCTTCTTGGCCTGCAGCGACGCCAGATCCGACTCGCGGGTGGCCACCTCCTTCTCCAGCATCACCAGGTCGCCCAGCGACTTGGCCTGGGCCAGCAGCCGCCGGCCGCTGTCCACCCGGGCCTGCTGCACGGCGATCCGCGCGTCCAGGTCGACGACCTGCTCGGTGACGTCCTCGGTGCTGATCCCGCGGCTCTCCTCGTCGCCCAGGCCGGCCAGCTGATCGACCACCGCGGAGAACTTCTCCGCCGGCACCCGCAGGGTGAGCGACGCGTGGCCGGAGCCGGCGCCGCTGTCCCGGTTGTCCTGGCCGACGAACCCGCCGGCCGCGGTGGCGAAGCCGATCGCGCGGGCGGCGGCGGCGTCGACGTCCTCCACCCGTACCGTGATGGAGCCGGTGTAGACGATGGACCGCTGGTCGACCTCGAGGTTCGGCGCCTGCGCGGGCTGGTCCTTGCTCTGCGGCGCGCCCGCCCCGCCCTCGGCCGGCGCCGCCGGCTCGGCGGCCGGCGCGGCCGCGCCGGAAGTGGCCGCTTGGTCGCTGCTGCGGTCGGCGGAACAACCGGCGAGCAGCAACCCGGTCAGCAGGACGCCACTTATGAGTGTCGTTGCCGTTCTCCGAGAAAGACTTGTGATACGCATGGCTTCCTCCGCTCCCGGTTCGGTCTGCCAGCTCGGACGCGCGGCAGGCGCACGCCGGTTCCGGCAGACTGCGGGTGGAGGAGTCACGATTCGGATGCGGAGGAGTCCCGTGCGGGTCACGAAGTTCACACACTCCTGCTTGCGGCTGGAGGGCGACGGCGTGCTGGTCGTCGACCCGGGCGGCTTCAGCGAGCGGGCGGCGCTCACCGGCGCCGACGCCGTACTGATCACCCATGAGCACCAGGACCACCTGGACGTGGACGCCGTGTCCGAAGCGGTGACCCGGCGGCCGGAGCTGCGGGTGTACGCGCACCCGGACGTGCTGCCCAAGCTGGCCGGGTGCGCCGATGCGGTGACCGCGGTCGAGGCGGGACAGGAGTTCACCGCCGCCGGGTTCCAGGTGCGGGCGTACGGAGGCCGGCACGCGATCATCTATCCGGAGATCCCGCAGATCGCGAACCTCGGCTATCTGATCGCCGACGGGCAGAACACCGTCTACCACCCCGGCGACTCGTTCTTCGTGCCCGAGGGCGCCGAGGTGGAGACGCTGTTCGTGCCGCTCAACGCGCCGTGGTGCAAGCTGGCCGAGTCCATCGACTTCGCCCGGGCGGTCCGGCCGCGCCGCGCGTACGCCCTGCACGACGCGCTGCTCACCGAGACCGGCGCGGGCTTCTACGGCAGCCACCTGCAGCGCTTCTCCGGCACCGAGTACGCCCGGGTGGCGCCCGGCACCACGATCGGCTGATGCCCACCGCGACCGACCTGGTGATCCGGCGGATGTACGAGTCCCCGCCGGACGGTTTCGTCGCGGCCCGGTCGGCGGCCATCGCGGACGCCAAGAAGGCCGGCGACTCCGACGCCGTCAAACGGCTGACCGCGTTGCGCAAGCCGACCGTGGCGGCCTGGCTGGTGAACCTGTTGGCGCTGCGCCGGCCGGAGCTGATCGACGAGCTGGTGGAGCTGGCCACCGCGCTGCGGACCGCACAGCGGTCGCTGCAGGGCGAGCAGCTGCGGGAACTGTCCGACCAGCGGCGGCAGATCGTCTCGGCGCTGGTCCGCGAGGCCCGGAAGCTGGCCGTGGCGGAGGACCGCGGGATGGCCGCCAAGCTGCCGCTGGGCGAGGTGGAGGCCACCCTGACCGCAGCGCTGGCCGAGCCCGAGGTGGCCGCGCAGGTGCGCACCGGCCGGCTGATCCGCGCGGCCACGTACGCGGGCTTCGGTGAGGTGCCCCGCCCACGGCTGCGCCTGGTCACCGACGAGGAGCCGGCCGAGGCGGCGGACGAGGAGGAGGGCGACCAGACCGGCGCCGCGGAGGAGACCGGAGCGGAACCGGTCCGGCCGACCGCGCGCGAGCGGGCAGCCGCGGACCGGCGCCACCGGGAGCAACAGGAACGCCGCCGGGAGCTGAAGCGGGAGCTGATCACCGCGCAGGCCGCCGAGAAGCGGGCGGACGAGCAGTTGGAGCGGGCCGAGAACGCCGAACGTGACGCAGGTCATGCGGTCGAGGACCTGGACGCCGAACTGGCCGAACTGGAGCGGCGGCGCACCGAGGCGCAGGCCGAGGTGGCCCGGCGCAAGCAGGCGCGACGTGCGGCGGAGCGGGAGGCCGCGGCCGCCCGGCGCCGGGTCGGCGACGCCGAGGCGGCCCTCGACGATCTCGAAGCGAGCGGTCCCGACTGATCGTCCATTTTCCATCGAGCAGACGGGGAGAGCAGAATCGGGCCGTGACACCCGAACAGGCTGCCGCCAACGCCAAACCGGGGCTCGCCAAGCTGGTCGGCGCCTTCGCCGAGTCGCCCCAGACGCTGCGCCGTGCCCGGTTGCTCGGCCTGTCCGGATGGGCGTACCACGTGTCGGCCCGGGCCGGCGCCCTCGGTGAGGTGCGCCCGGAGACGGTCACCGCGGCGATCGGGTTCATCGCGCCGGAGGCGGTCACCGACGGGTGGGAGGCCACCGCGAAGACGTCGGAGCCGATGGAGGTGGCCACCTGGCACCTGCACGAGCTGTGCCGGTGGGGCAACGACCAACTGGGTGGCTTCCCCCGGGCGAACCGGCTGCTGGAGCTGTCCCGCCGGGTGGTGTCCGCCGTGGACGCTGCCGGGCTCACCCTGTTCGCCGCGTGGCGGGCGATGCCGGTGCCGGACAATTCGCCCGGCGCGCAGGCGGCGGTGATGCTGCATCTGCTGCACGAACACCGGATGGGCGTGCAGGTGGTGGCGATCCGAGCCAGCGGGCTCAGCCCG
>Ga0307406_10002034_pt1 | contig 11047 bp, 7 predicted proteins | sample 322Cmetagenome_3_FD_203706 | JGI IMG/M metagenome (GOLD analysis project Ga0307406, IMG submission 203706) | Maize rhizosphere microbial communities from greenhouse at UC Davis, California, United States - 322HYB-C-2 | ecosystem: Host-associated > Plants > Roots > Rhizosphere > Soil | place... | reverse complement strand
GATCTCGAATGGTTCAGGAAATATCGAGCACGCGGCGACGTTCGCCGACGGACTCGAAGTTCAGCGCGTTTTGGACGCGGCGCGCGAGTCGAATACTGAGGGCCGCACGGTCTTTTTCGGCGGCCGCGATCGAGAATATTGATTCCAACTTGCCAATAAACTAAGATTCGCCGGAACGGGCGGTGGCGCTGGCTGTCTCATGCGCAAGCCCGACCGTGAGGGAGGGCGATATGATCAGGCTCAAGGTAACACCATCTACCGGATATCGCCCTTGCTTACGCGCGGGCTTGCGCATATGTCGCCGGCGCGGCAGTCGTTCGTTTTGATCAGGTCTGAATGAGAGAAAACAGGCGGCGCATTTTCAGCGTGGGTCTGCTGTTCGCGATCTTGTTGCCGATCGCGGCGGTGCCGATCCGTGCGGAGCGGCTGCCGATACGTATCTATACGAGTGCGGACGGGCTCGGGAGCAGCGCGACGTTCAACCTCGTCCGCGATTCGAAAGGGTTCATATGGCTGTGCTCGCGTGACGGGCTGGTCAGGTTCGACGGGTACCGGTTCATCACCTACAAGATCGGCGACGAAAAGGCCGACCCGGCCGTCTTCAGCATGCAGCCGACCCGCGACGGCAGCTACTGGATCAACCTCAACCGCGGCACAGATTACCGCTTCCTCGCGAAGCCCGACGACCGAGAGGTCGCTGCCTTGCCGGGCGGCGACGTCAAAAACGATCTGCGCATCCCGATGGGCGCCGACCCGATAACCAACACCCCGTTCCCGTCATTTGAGGACGACGACGGAAATCTTTGGACCTTAAGTGGAAATCGGGTCTCCCTGATGAGGCCTGTCGGCGACGGTAAATTTGATCTCGAGCCGATCGAAGTTTCGCTCCCGGGGGCCCCGAGCCAGGTCCCGACAAGCTTTTCTCTCGCCGAAAGCGCCGGGCTTGGATTCTGGATCGGCACGCAGTGGGGCGTCACGCGGCGGCTGCCGGACGGGCGAACCTTTCACCTTTCGATCGACCCGAAAGACGGAGAAGATACGGTCGCGATCTACGCGGAAGATGCGGACAGCCGCCTCTGGATCACGCGTCCCGGCGGCATCGTCGTCTTAAAGACCGATCCGGCCGAGAAACTCGCCGCGCAATCGGGGACGCTGCCGGATAGAGATTCGAGTGTCGGCGGCGGTGTGGTCGAGGCCGACGGGCAGGCGGCAATGCCGGATGAAAGCGGCCGCGCGCTGTTTTTCAAATTCGAAGATCTTTTCAGGAGTTTCCCGGCGTCGACGATCGCGGAAGCCGACTTTTACAAGCCGACCGTCAGCCGGATCATCTGCGGTGCCGACGGGAAGATGTGGATCGCGACGAACCACGGCCTGTTGATGTACGACGGGCGGCGGTTTCGCCACTTCACGACCGCCAACGGCCTCGCTGCCGACAACGTCACCTCGATGGTCGAGGACAACGACGGATATATCTGGCTCGCGAGCTACGGCGGGCTGCACCGGCTCAACCCGCGCGGCCTCAGCACCTTCGGCGAGACGGACGGCCTCGAAAGCGAACGCATCCACGCGATCTACGAGAACGAGGGCGGCGAGCTCGTGGCGGTGCTCGGTAACGCGAAGATCGCCGTTATGCGCGGCGGCAAATTCACCGAAGCCCGGCCGGCCCTGCCCGACGATGCGGTGTTCGGCTGGATGTCGAACGTGGCGCTGCCGGACAGCCGCGGCGATTGGTGGCTGGTGACGAACAAGGAGATCTTCAGATACGCCGGCGTCGCGCGGACTGAGGACCTCAACGGACGTGCCGCCAGCGAAATTGTCGCCAGCTTGCCGAAAAACGATCTGTCGGGAAATTTCCGCGTGCTCGAGGACAAGGCCGGAAATATCTGGGCCAGCTCGTCGGCGCCGGGAAAAGGCTGGACGCTTACGCGGCGAACGCCCGACGGCCAGGTCACGCCGTTCGATGCGTCGAAGATATTCAAGGACGTCTCGGCGGCGGTCGCTGTCGCCGACGACGGCGGCGGGTCGACGTGGTTCGCGTTCAACGAGGGCGGACTCGCCCGCTTTCGCGACGGTATATTTTCGAAGATCGATGCGGAGGGCACGCCCGAGGGCGGCATCACCGGAATGTACCGCGATTCGGCCGGACGGATCTGGATATCGACGAGCCGCGAGGGACTTTTTCGCATCGACGACCCGGCGGCGGCCGTCCCGAAATTCTTCCGCTACACGGTCGTGGACGGGCTAACGAGCAACAACACCCGCTGCATCGTCGAGGACCTTTTCGGGAACGTTTACGTCGGCACGGTTCGCGGGATCAACCGGCTCGAGGTGAAGACGGGCCGGTTCAGCTATTTCGGCACGGCCGACGGGCTCGCGTCGGATTTCGTCAACACGGCGTTTCGCGACCGCTCGGGGACACTGTGGTTCGGGACGATGAACGGGCTTTCGCGATACGAGCCCGTGCGGGACGTCGCACCGGCCGCGTCGGACGTGCTGATCAGCGGGCTGCGGATCGCGGGCGAGGATTATTCCGTCTCGCCGGTCGGGCAGCGCGAGGTTCGCGTGCCGGACCTCGCCCCGGGCCAGAACAACGTGCAGATCGATTTTTTGAGCGTGCGAGCGGGCAGCGCGGGCGACGTCAAATATCAATACCGCCTCGAGGGCGCCGATGCCGACTGGCAGCAGCCGACCGCGGAGGCGACCGTCACGTTCGCCAACCTTTTGCCGGGCACGCACCGATTTATGGTGCGCGTTGCGGGCGCGGAATCCAGCCCGGCGACGGTGAGCTTTACCATAATGCGGCCGTTCTGGCAGCAATGGTGGTTTTTGCTGGCGTTGGCTCTGGCGCTGGCGATCGCGATCTATTTCATTTACCGCTACCGCCTCACGCAGCTTCTCAAACTCGAACGCGTCCGGACGCGCATCGCTTCGGACCTGCACGACGACATCGGATCGTCGCTGTCGCAGATCGCGATATTGTCCGAGGTGGTGCGGCAGAAGACCGGCGAGAACGGCGTGAGCGAACCGCTCGCGAGGATCGCCGACACGTCGCGGGAGATGGTCGATTCGATGAGCGACATCGTGTGGGCGATCAATCCGGCCCGCGACCGGCTCGGCGATTTGCTCAAGCGGATGCGGCGTTTCGCGACCGACCTGCTCGAGGCGAGTGAGGTCGATCTGCGGTTCCGGATCCCGGAAAAGATCCCGAACGTGCATCTCGACGCCGATCTGCGGCGCGAGCTTTATCTGGTCTTCAAGGAGGCGATCAACAACGTCGCCCGGCATTCCGAGGCGGAACGGGCCAAGGTCGGCGTCGGCTTTCACGGGCACATGCTCGAGCTCACGATCGCGGACGACGGTTGCGGTTTCGACGTCGACGCTAAACCGCAAAGCTCGTCTCTGGGCGGCAACGGCCTGATAAACATGAAGCGAAGAATCGAAAGGCTCGGCGGCGAGATCGTCTTCGACTCGACCGCCGGCGAGGGAACGCGGGTGAGCATCTTCGTCCCGCTTGTGGTGGGCGGCCTCACCTCAAAGGTGCGGAAGATAATTTCTGCCCGCAGGCGTGATCGGTGACACGCGCGCCGACTACGTATTCAGGTAGGACGGGACAGACGGAAGCCGCGGTAAGATCATTGTAGATGTTAGCGATGGACGACAACATCCAGCAGAAGATCATCAAGGTCGCGATCATCGAGGACCGCCGCGAGATCCGCGAGGGGCTCGGGATGTTGATCGATTACACCGACGGGTTTCACTGCACGGGCAGCTACCGGTCGATGGAGGACGCACTCGCGAAGATCCCGGCGAACCTGCCCGACGTCGTCCTTTCGGACATCGGCCTGCCCGGCATGGACGGCATCGAGGGCGTCAAGATCCTGAAGGAAAAATATCCCGACCTGACCATTCTGATGCTGTCGGTCTATGAGGACAACGACCGCATTTTCGACGCGCTTTGTGCCGGTGCGAGCGGCTATCTTTTGAAGAAAACGCCGCCCGCCAAATTGTTGGAGAGCCTGCGCGAGGCCGTCGCCGGCGGGGCGCCGATGTCGCCGGAAGTCGCTCGCCGAGTGATCGATCTTTTCACGCAGGTCAGACCGCCGGAACGGGTCGATTACGACCTCACTCCGCACGAGGTGCGGCTCCTCAAGCTTCTCGTCGAGGGCCACAGCTACAAATCGGCCGCGGCCGAACTGAAGGTTTCCGTCAACACTATCTCGTTCCACCTCAAGAACATCTACGAAAAGCTGCAGGTACATTCAAAAAGCGAAGCGGTCGCGAAGGCGCTGCAGAATCGGCTGGTTTAGGTGTTTTCTGCCGCGACGGCCGCACATGCACAAGCCCGACCGTGAGGGAGGGCGATATGCGGGCGCTGCTTGTTACGACCACTTGAGCATATCGCCCTTGCTGACGCGCGGGCTTGTGCATGTGCGGTCGGCTCGTCATTGTGCGGATGGAAAGCTTGAGATTTAGCTATCCAAACAGGTGGGGTAAGCGGGTGCAAAACGGGGTAATTTAGGCGTCAGTTATTCGACAGTCGGTAAACGCCGCAGCTTTCATACCAATTGATCCGCGTTAGACCTGCCAAATAACCTTCATAAAGACCACAGCCATAAACGGCGGTTACATACGATAGGCAACGGGCCGAGGGAAAGATGCCTCGGCCCGATTTTTTTCCGAGTTCGGAGTTTAGAATTCTGAAACCGAGAAAGCGGAACTTACTTCAAATATTTATCGAGAAAATCGGCGACGAGCGGGTAGAGTTCGAGTCGGTTTTTTAGTTTTGAAATGCCGTGGCCCTCGTCGTCGTAGAGCTTGTATTGGACGACGCCGCCTTTGTCCTTGACGGCCTTAACGATCTGCTCGGCTTCGGTGTATGGGACGCGCGGGTCGTTCTTGCCCTGGATCACGAAGAGCGGGGCCTTGATGCGGTCGACTTTGGCGAGCGGCGAGATCGAGCGGAGAAAATCGAGATCGCGGTCGAGGCGGCCGTATTCGACCTCGCGCTGACGACGCCGATATCCGGACGTGTTCTTGAGAAAACTTTCCCAATTCGCGATGCCGACCGTATCGACCGCCGCGGCCCAGCGGTCGGGAAACAGCGTGATCGCGGCGAGCGTCATGTATCCGCCGTAGCTGCCGCCCATGATGGCGACCTTGCGCGGGTCGGAGCCGTTTCGCTTGAGCCACTCGGCCGCCGCGTCGAGGTCTTTGACCGAATCTTCGCGGTTGCGCACGTCGTCCAGATGCGTGTATGTCTTGCCGTAGCCGGTTGACCCTCGGACGTTCGGGGCGAGGATCGCGTAGCCGCGAGACAAGTAATACTGGTAAAGACCGCTGAAGCCGGGACGCTCCTGCCCTTCGGGACCGCCGTGAACGGAGACGATGACGGGAGCCCGCGGGGCACGCTCCATCGTAACCCGGGTGGAGTCCGTTCGCTCGGTGACGGACGCTTTTATGACGTCGGAGCCCTTAGGGCGGTAATACCAGGCGGAAATCTCGCGGCCGTCGAAGCTCTTGAACTTGATAAGCTCAGGCGCGACGAATGATTCGCGAGGGATGTTGGCGCGGTCGCTGTTGGTAAGCTGATCGAGTTTTTTGCTTTGCAGGTCGTAGACCCAGATGTCGGTGTTACGGGTCGACGAACTGAAGCTGAACGCGAGCTTCGACTGATCTTTTGAAAAACGCATCACGCCGACAACGCCCTGCTCGGGCAGCGGCACCTTTTCAACCTTCGAGGCGACCGTCGTGATAAGCGGCTTGCCGCCGGTCTCAACCTTGCGGAGGCGGATCTCGTTGAAGCCTTCACGGTTGATCGCGTAGGCCATCACGCCCGCATATTCGGGCATCTCTATGTCCTCGACGTCCCAGTTGGTGTCGTCCAGGACGCGGACCTCGCGGTTGGCGGCGCTCCAGTCGTCGCCGGCGGCGTTCTTTTGCCGCATCTGGGCTAGGCTGAAAAACTCACGGCCGTCGTTGTGCGTGAAGACGAGACCGTCGGCGACGAACGCCGCGTTTTCGAACTCGGACGCCCCGGTGTGCGGTGTGAGATGCGTCGCCTGTTTGGTTTTGGTGTCGACCAGGTATAGATCGTTGTCGAGACTGAGCTCTTCGCCGCCGCGCGAGACGACGATTTTGGTGCCGTTGTCGTTGATGGCGACGACGCCGTTGCTGCCGTTTTGCTGGTAGACGAGATCTTCCTTGCCGGTGGCTAGATCCATCAGGTAAACGTCGAAATAATTTCGATCGCGTTTGTTGGATGAATAGGCGATGAGCTTGCCGTCGCCGGTCGTGGCGCCGAAATTGTGCCTTACCGTTGGGTCGTTGGTGAGCTGACGCTGCTCGGTGCCGTCGGGTCTGATGACGAAGAACTGAGTGTTCTCATCGCCGCCTTTCGCTTTTCCGAAAAGGATACCGCCGTCGCCGAGCCATCGCACGAAGCCGACATTGTCGTAAAAATTTGTAAGCTGTTTAGGTGTGCCGCCCGCCGCGTCGATAAGCCATATCTGCTGCGTGCCGGTGACGTTGGTGAGATACGCAATTCGTTTGCCGTCAGGCGAGAAGGACGGTGCGGTGGCGGATCTGATGCTGAGGTATTGCTGGATCGTGAAGCCCTGACCGGCGGCGGGCAAAACAATGGCGAAGAATAACGCCAACAAACGCAGTGATCTCATTTGGAACCTCGCGGTGTATGGAATATAGCCGGAATTATACAACAGGGGGCGGAATGAAGGATGAAGAGTGAATACCAGAACGCGGACGGCGATTCACTGTTCACGATTTGTTATTCGCTAAAACAAGCGTTCCGGACAGCTTCTTATTTCATCGAATGCAGGCCGAAGAGGTTGCCTTCGGTATCGTAAGCGTGGGCGACGAAACCGTACTGCCCGATCGCCATTTTTGGGGCGTGAAGCTTGCCGCCGGCGGCATCGACGCGGCCGGCTTCGACCTCGCAGTCTTCGCAGCCGAAATACACCATCACGCTGTTTTTGCCGGCCTCAAATCCGGGCATCTTGCAGATAGTGCCGCCCGAACCGAAGCCCTCGGGCGAAGCGGGAAACGACCACATCTCTATGTCGAAAACCTCCGAGGGCGTCATCAATTTTGCCAGCTCTACCGCGAGAACGGTCTCGTAGAATTTTTTCGCACGCTCGATGTCGTTAACGTAGATCTCGAACCAAACTACCGGATTACTCGCCATATTTCGTGCCTCCGTTAGAATCGGACTTTTTCTTCCTCGGCGTTCGACGCGCTGCGCGATTTTTTCCACTCGCCTTCGTTCTCGTAGAAATTTACGTCGTAGGTGAGAAGGCTTTTCACCGGTATGCCGCCAAAATCGTCCGGACCATCCTCGAATTTCACGATCGTTCCGACACCGATCACTTCCGTCCCGATCTCCTTGCAAAGGTCCAGGGTTTCCTGAATTGCTCTCCCCGACCGGACGATGTCGTCGACGATGATCGCCGGGTGCACGTTCGACTCGGCCATGTACTGGCGAAACTGTCGCTTTCCGTCTTCCATCTCGGCCCAGTAGATCTGCTCGGCGCTTAAGGCTTCGCGGACCCCGAACGCGACCATGATGCCGCCCGGGCTCGGGCTGATCACCGAAACCTTGGGCAAACGGCTCGAAATGGCCTTCTCCATCCTGAAAAGGCGGCTCAGGCCCACCGACAAGATACGAGCGTTGTCGTAATACCGAAACGCGAGCGGCATCTGGAAGTAGTGCGACGCGTGTTTGCCGTTCGGGTAAACGAAGTGGCCCTTGCGGTAGGCACCCGTCGTTTTCAGGATGTTCATGACGGAATCCGGAGAGGGAACAAGGTCGACCATAGAAATCTCCTAAGCTTGAAAATTGCGGTAAGTGCCGAAATTAGTAATTTTACAGACCGTGGCGGGCAAATCAAATCTGCCCTCCCAAAACTTCGCCGATCACGAGTTTCTGCGAACATGTCAGACCATCGGGCAGATCGTCGACCCCAAACCAACCGAAACCGTATATTTCGCTCGTTTTGACCGCCGGTTCACCGATCGGCGTGGCGGCGAAAAGGATCTCAAGATGCGGCCCGAACGTCCATACCTTCAAAATGCGAAGGCCGTCCAGATGGATACCGATCTCTTCCTTTATTTCACGCCTTATCCCGAATTCCGGCTGCTCGCCTTTTTTTAGAAAACCGCCCGGAAGGCCCCACCCGCTGCCCGGTCTCAGAACATGTTCGAGCAGAAGCACTTCGTTTGCTTCATTTACGACCACGACCGCGGCCGACACGGTAAATTTGTGATTTGTAAGCCGGATTACATTCCGCCGGAATCTTCTGGGTAAAATTTTCCAGGCATCTCCGACAGCTTTTCTTATCATCGGAAACTGCTATCCTATAGCGAGCACTCAGGGCGGTTAATCAAAAAAACTAAGTGGAAGAAAAACGCGGTTGAGCGTTTTTATTATTAATGGGCGGGGCTCGTCCTCACACTCCCGTCTTTCTTCACTAACATCTTAGCTTCTCTCAAAAAGGTTTTACGAATGAAAACTTGGTATTCCTGTTTTTTAGGTGCCGCGGCCATGTGCATTATCTCGGCCGCATCGTTCGGAGTCGAAGCACAAAACATCGAGAGCCAGAATAAACCCGGCCTATCGCGTGCCTTCAAGAAATACGACCTGACAGCGGTCCGTATCACACCCTCGCCTGATTCGGGCATCGCTCACAAAAAATTGAAACTGCGAGCCGCCGGCCGCGATCTCGAGCTCGAAGTCGAGCAGCATGACTTGCGCTCGTATCGGTACCGGACCGAAGATATCGGACCAAGCGGGATCGGCGAAGCCTCACCCGCCGAGATCAACACATACAAAGGAAAGGTCGCGGGCGAGCCCAATTCGGAAGTCCGCTTGACCATCGACAAGGATCAGAAAGTAACAGGCTTTTTCGACACCGCCGGGGAGCGGTTATTTGTCGAGCCCGCGCGGAAATATGACGATAACGCGCCCGTGGAAGGCTCGGTCGTTTACCGCGAAGCCGATTACAACATGGCCGAGGCGTTCGCGTGCGGAGCCGACGTCGCTTCGCAAATAAAGTCCGGAGAAGAGATGGTACCGATGTCCGGCGCCTCTATGGCTGGAGTCGAACTTCTCCGAGTGATCGAGCTCGCAACGGAGGCGGATTACGAGTATGTGACACGACTCGGCAGCGCCGCGCAGGCGAACGGCGAGATACTTTCCATCCTCAACATGGTCGAGGGTACCTACAACGCCGAGCTCGCACTGTCGATCAGCGTCGTTTTTCAACACACGTGGTCGCAGCCCGACCCGTTCGGCGGCGCGTCGACCAGTGATCTGCTCACCGCGTTCCAGAATCACTGGAATTCCAATTTCCCGACATCGAGCGTCCCGCGCGACGCGGCCCACTTATTCACCGGCAAATCGTACGCCCTATCGGCCGGCATCGCCTTCGTCAGCGCGATCTGCCGGACACCGATGTACGCGTATGGGGTTAGCGGGTATGTTAGCTGGGCCCCGGGCAAGTACATGATCCCCGCGCACGAGATCGGGCACAATCTCGGAGCAAACCACGTCGACGCGACGCAGAGCTGCGCGAGCACCATCATGAACGCGAGCCTCAGCCCATCGACGGCGATGACGTTCTGCTCGTTTTCGAGGACGGAGGTCACGACGTATGTTGCGGCGAGCGGCAGTTGCCTCGCAACGATCGGCACGCCGACCCCCACCCCTACGCCAACTATGACACCAACGCCCGTGCCAACGCCGACGGCAACGCCGACGCCTGTGCCCACACCGACGCCGACGCCACCGCCAACGGGGAATAGAACACGGTTCGACTTCGATGGGGACGGAAGGGCCGACATAGGAGTGTTTCGACAGGGCGACGGTACGTGGTACCTAAGTCTGACGAGCGGAGGCTTCTTCGCCCGCAACTTCGGGCAGGCCGGCGACAAGTCGGTATCGGCGGACTACGACGGCGACGGCAGAACGGACCCGGCGGTGTTCCGAAATGGTGTGTGGTATCGCAGCATGTCGACGCTCGGCTATTCGGTGACGAATTTTGGCCAGTTCGGTGACATCCCGGCGCCGGCGGATTTTGATGGAGACGGTCGTGCCGACATCGCGGTGTTCCGCCCGACCGAGAACAACTGGTACATCCTCGCGACGACGCGCGGGTACACGGTGTCGCGGTTTGGGATCGTGGGCGACGTGCCGATGCCGGCGGATTACGACGGCGATGGCGTGGCGGATGTGGCGGTGTTCCGACCGTCCAACGGCACGTGGTATCGCGTGGGGTCGAGCACCGGTTATGCGGCGACGGCGTTCGGCGTATTGGGCGACAAGGCGGTCTCGGGCGATTTCGACGGCGATCGCAAGGCGGATCTGGCGGTGTGGCGGCCGTCGACGGGGATGTGGTACATCCAGGGCACGTCGGGCGGATTCTGGACGGTCCACTGGGGCGTCGCGACGGACATCCCGGTGGCGGCCGATTACAACGGTGACGGGAGAACCGATTTCGCGGTCTACCGGCCGTCGACGGGGCAGTGGTACCGGATCGATAGCGGCTCCAACGTTGTTAGCGTGCAGACCTTCGGGATCAACACGGACGACCCGGTCGAATCGTTCTACGTTCAATGAATATCGGGGCGGCCGGCGGGAAACCCGGCCGCAATTACTCCCGGTTCTGACAGGATGGCGCCCCGAGCCATCCTTTTTTTGCGCGGAATTACGTGGTCCGTAGATCGGTGATATATTAAGGCTCCGGTATGAGAGTAAAGGTGAAATTGGCGGCCCTGGTGTTCGCTGCGGCGGTGGGATTTTCGGCCGTATCGGAGGTGCGCGGGCAGGCGGAGGCGGGCGGCGCTATCGTGGCGATCGACGAGCCGGCAGCCGGCGCGGCGAGCGGCGGCACCAAGGGCGCGTATGCCGGCGGCGGCACGGCGAAGCAGACGGGTGGTGGCGGCAGCACGGTCAAACAAAAGGGCGGCAAGGGCAAGCCGCGGCGGGCGGCGGTGACGATGGCGCCGCCTCCGGCGCCATCGCCGGTGCAGAGAG
>Ga0307406_10002031_pt1 | contig 11053 bp, 8 predicted proteins | sample 322Cmetagenome_3_FD_203706 | JGI IMG/M metagenome (GOLD analysis project Ga0307406, IMG submission 203706) | Maize rhizosphere microbial communities from greenhouse at UC Davis, California, United States - 322HYB-C-2 | ecosystem: Host-associated > Plants > Roots > Rhizosphere > Soil | place... | reverse complement strand
CCGATCTCCTACACCGAAGGAGTGATCAACACCGACCTCGGTTCCGGCCACGGCACCCATTGCGCCGGCACCATCGGCGGCAACGGCGCCCGCTCCAACGGCCTGTACCGCGGCGTGGCGCCGGGCGCGGACCTGGTCGGTTACGGCTCGGGTGCTGTGTTGCTGATCCTCGATGCGGTCGGCGGCCTCGACTACGCCGCGACCAAGCAGTTCAGCTTCGATCACCCGATCCGCGTGACCAGCAACTCCTGGGGCAGCAGCGGCAAGTTCGATCCGCTCAACCCGGTCAACATCTCGACCTACGAGCTGTACAAGCGCGGCATCGTCAGCGTGTTCGCCGCCGGCAACGACGGCCCCGGCGAAGACACCCACAACCCCTACGCACAAGCGCCGTGGGTGATCTCGGTCGGCGCCGGCGAGAAGGACGGCGTGCTGACCGGTTTCTCCTCGCGCGGCAAGCGCGGCGAGAGCGGCAGCTTCACCATGCCCGACGGCCGCCAGTGGACCTATTTCAACCAGCCCACCATCGTCGCGCCGGGCGTGGACATCGTGTCCACGCGCGCACTGACCGGCGCCTTGCCGGCGACCGAAGCGCAGCACGACGCCGAAACCCTGGCGCCGGCCTATCTGGCCCACTACACCCACATGAGCGGCACCTCGATGGCGACGCCGCACGTCGCCGGCATCGTGGCGCTGATGCTGGAAGCCAATCCGAACCTGGCCCCGGCGCAGATCAAGGACATCCTCGAGCGCACCTCGACCAACATGACCGGGCGCCTGGCCTGGGAAGCCGGTGCCGGCCACGTCAACGCCTACACCGCGGTCGCCGAGGCCGCCGCGCTGCGCTACGGCTTCGGCGCCACGGTCAACCCGCTGCGTGCGTTCAACGCCAACGCGATCCTGTCCGGCGGCGTGCCGAACCTGCCGTTCTCGGTCGACTTCGCTCCGGTCGGCACGGTCGAGGAACAAAGCTTCACCGTCGCCAGCGACATCGCCTGGGTCGCGGCCCGCGCCACCATCGGCGAGAACACCCTGGCGGTGGTGCTGACGGATCCGGACGGCATCAAGTACGGCTCCTCGATCGCCCTGCCGGTGCTCGGCGACACCGTCACCACCGGCGCGCCCGGCAAGCCCGGCGTGTGGAAGGTCAGCGTGCGCGGCGTCGGCTCGGTGTCCGGCACCAACCTCGACCCGGCCAAGGTCACCAACGGCTACGGCCTGCCCGGCACGGTCGATGGCGAAATCAGTTTCCTCAAGAGCGGCGGCTACACCGGCATGGGCGATGTCGCCACCCACCCGGCGCGCTCGGCGATCGAATTCGCCGTCGCCAACCGGCTGGTCGACGGTTACTCGGACCAGCAGTTCCGCCCCGATGCCACGCTCAAGCGCAGCGAACTGGCGCAGTACCTGTTGATGGGCCAGAGCGTGCGTCAGTACCTGCCGTTCAACGGCCGCTCCAGCTTCAGCGACCTCTCGCCCGGCGACGCGCGTTACGCCTATGCCGAATCCGCGGTCGCCAACGGCGGCGCATTGCGCGACCTGAGCCAATCGCAGGACGGCGTGATGGGCACGCTCAACGGCGCGTTCCGCCCGAACGACAGCGTCAGCCGAGTCAGCCTGGCCTATTCGCTGGTGCAGAGCCTGGCCCTGCAGAGCGAAGCGCGCGCGTTCAACGGCCAGCTGACCGCGTTCTACGACGGCAAGCGCATCGCGGTGGACGATGCGGCGTCGATCCCGGCCAGCCTGCGCGGTTACGTGCAGTTGGCCCTCGACCGCGGCCTGATCAACGCGCGTTTCGCCGTCACCCAGGGGCCGTTCGATCTGCAACCGACCCTGCACGCCTACTTCGACCCCGGCAAGACGGTGAGCCGCGCCGCTTTCGCCGTCGCCGCAGGCCGTTATCTGGTCGCCTACCAGAGCGCCCAGGACTGAGCTGCGAGGCAGGCAGGAAAGCTCGACGAGCGGCCCGGGAAGCCGGGCCGCTTTGTCGCCGGCCGCGTCCGCCAGCGCGACTGCGACGCGGCGCGCGACGTGGCCGCACACGGCGTTGCGGCAGGGGCAGATCGCGCCGTTCGCGGTTGCGCCTACAATCGGCGGATGGATCATCAACTCATCATCAAGTTCTGGCGCAAGTCCCTGGCCGACGAGGCCTTCCTGGCGACGATCGAGGCCGAGTTGAAGGCCGCGCTGGGCGATACGGTCGAGCTGGAGGGTTACGACGTCAGCGCGAAAGAGATCAATCTGTTCATGCTGACCGCCGACCCGCGCCATAGCTTCCGCCGCGCCAAGGACGTGCTGGAACGCCTGGGCCTGATCCAGGGCATGTCGGCTGCGCATCGCCTGGTCGGCGGCGCGCGCTTCACTTCGCTGTGGCCGCTGCGCGCGATGCGCAAGTTCACCCTGCCCTAGCGCTTGCTTGCGACGACGTCGTCGTACGTGTTCGCAGTACGCACGCCTCGTCGCGCGCGCCGCTACCTTCCTTGAGCTGGCATCGTATGCGGGCGCGCCGTCGCGCTTCGTGTCGCACGAGTGCGCAGGCGCTGTAGCCGGGTGTGATCGCGATCGTGGTTTTCGCGATCGCGATCTTGCCTCGGCGGTTGATCCCCAGTCGCGCTTGCGGTTCGCGAGGACGGCGACGCACGGCGATTTGTCCTGACGCATGAGCCCGGCTACGATGCCGCGGGATCGCCGGCCTTGGGGAAGGCCGGCCCGACTGCCCGGTCTTGCCCCGCAGTCCCACTCTCTGGGTAGCACGCATCGACATCATGGCGACGCGCTTCATCATCGAAGACACCGATCACGCGCAATCGCTGAGCCAACACGGCTCGCTGGCCGAGGCGTGGGTGGAGTTGCGGCGCTTGTCGGGCATTCCCTGGGACCAGGCGCCGAACATCGCGCCGTGCACGGGTTGGCGCACCTGCGGCCGCTCCTACGAGATCATCGAATTCGACACCTCACTGGACCCGTGGCGCGAAGTGCAGCGTGTGTCCGGCTTCGGCATACGCGCACTCGGCGTGGTGTGGGCGCCGGATGCGCAACGCGACGAACCCTGAGCCGCTCGCGCTTCAATCCACCAGGAAACCGCCGGTGAGATTTAGGATGCCGCCGGTCATCGCCGAGGCGCGATCCGAAGCGGCGTAGACCGCACTGCCGGCGATGTCGGCGAGCGTCGGCAGACGCTTGAGCAGCGTGCTCTCGGCCGCGCCCTGCAGCATCGCTTCGACCGAGATGCCGGCCTGGTCGGCAAGCGGCTGGAACACCTCGCGGCTGTGCGAACCCGCGTCCAGCGCTTCGGGGATCGCATGCGAACGCAGGCAGACGGTGCGAATACCGCGCCCACCGAGTTCGCCGGCGAGATGGCGCGACATCGCTTCGACACCGGCGCAGGCGACGCAATGGCCCAGGTAGCCGGGACCGGTCATGCGCGCGACCGGCGTGACCAGGCTCAGGATGACGCCGCCGCGTTCGCCCATGTGGCGCGCGGCCGCCCGTGCGGTCAGATAGTTGGAGCGGATGTACGAGTGGACCGGATACTCGAAGTCGGCCGGCGGCAGTTCGGCGAACGGCACGCCCTGCACGTGCACGAAGGCCACCGCGTTGAAAACGATATCGATGGCACCGGCCTTCGCCGCGACCGCCTCGGCGTGGCGATCGACGGCATCGGCATCGAGCGCATCGACCTGCGCGCTTTCGGCGATGCCGCCGGCTTTCGCTATGTCCGTCACGACCGTATCCAGACGCGCCTGGCTACGCCCGGCGAGGAACAAGCGAGCGCCTTCGCGCGCGAACGCACGCGCCACCGCGCCGCCGATCGCGCCGCCACCGCCGTGGATCACCGCCACCCTGCCTTCGAGCTCCCGCTTCATTGCGCCTCCGTTGAACCGCATCGCGATCGCCGTGCGTGCGCACCGGCCGCGACTGCGCGGCGCCGCATTGAGGCGGCCAGCTAACACCCGCGCCGCGCGGTTTTCAAGTTTGTGCGCGGGTTGCGGTTTCGCGGATCAGGCTTCTTCCCAGCTGATCCGCACCTCGTGCTTGCCGAGGATGAGGCGATATTCGAACGAAAAACTTTCTCCCGGCTCGAGCGATCCGACCAGCTCGGTGCCGCCGTCGTCCAAGGTCTTGGTTGCATACGCGCCGGCCCGCACCAAAGCCTGCAGACGGCGTGCAGCCGCCGGCTGCCAGTACTTCGAGACCGCGGCGAACAGGCGCTCGATCGCGACTTCACGAGAAGGTGCGGGCGCGCCGGGCGCGTAGACCAGACTCACCGTCGTGCCGTAATGCACGCAACCGCCGCTGGCGACCGTGACCGTCTCGCCGTCGCGCAGTTTCCAGATGGCGGTGCCGGTGGCGGCATCGAGTCGGCCGCCGTGGCGCGCGGCGACTTGTTGCATGCGCTTGGCGAAATAGGCCTGGTCGAAATCGCAGTCGCTGTCCTGCGCACCGGCAGGCGATGCGGACAGGAGGACGCCGGCGCACAACAGCCATGGGGCCAAACGCTTCATGCGGGCTTCCTGTCGCGACGGCGATCCGGTCATGGCGCGACTATGCCGGCAAGCGCCCGGCCCGAGCAATGACCGTGCCTTGCGATTCGCATCGAGCGATGCCGATCCCGGGATGCCGCGTGTACGCAGATGCCTGAGCGGCCTATTCGACCTCTTCCGGCGGCGGCACGATCGCGCTGGGATCGAGGGCGAGACGGCCTGCGATCAGCACCGCCTGGGTGCGGTTGTTGGCACCGAGCTTGCGCAGGATCGCAGTGACGTGGGCCTTGACCGTCGCTTCGGAGACGCCGAGTTCGTAGCCGATCTGTTTGTTGAGCAGGCCGGCGCCGAGCATCTGCAGAACGCGGAACTGCTGCGGGGTGAGGTCGCGCAGGCGTTGCGCGGCTTCGTGTTCGTCGGCATTCGCGGCCGGCGCGGCGAAGGCGGCGGCCGGCGCCCAACGGTCGCCGTCGAGCACCGTGGTCAGGGCCGCGCCGAGCGTCGCCGCGTCGGCGGACTTGGGAATGAAACCGACCGCACCGTGATCCAACGCGCGGCGCATCGTCGCAGGCTCCTCGCGCGCCGACACCACCACGATCGGCAACTGCGGATGCAGCGCGCGCAGATGCACGAGCGCGCTGAAGCCTTGCGCGCCGGGCATATTGAGGTCGAGCAGCAACAGATCGGCGTCGGATTCGGCCTCGACCAGCGCGTACAGCGCATCGACGCTGTCGGCTTCGCGCAGGGCCGCGTCCGGCAGCACCCGTGCGACCGCGCCGCGCAAGGCTTCGCGGAACAGCGGGTGGTCGTCGGCGATCAGCAGGGTCGGCATGGGGCGGGCCTGGTCGGGGGAAGGGCGCTGCGGACGACGTACATGGCAGGAATCTTACGTCGTATAGGGGGTTCGTCCGCTATTGGACGATGGGTGAAGGCGGGTGAAATGTGGGTATGCATTCGTATGAACCCGGTCTCAAAACGCCCGCGCGCCGCCTGCGAGGCGACGCCGGCGCCGCCGAACAGCGGTTGTGGTGGCTGCTGCGGCGCAAGCAGATACTCGGCGTGCAGTTCTACCGGCAGAAGCCGTTGCTGCGTTATGTGGTCGACTTCTATGCGCCGGCGGCGGCGCTGATCGTCGAAGTCGATGGCGCGCAGCACGCCACCGATTCAGGCCTGGCGGCGGATGCAAGAAGGACGGTCGCGTTGGAGATGCTCGGCCTGAAGGTGATCCGCTTCGACAACCTGCAGGTGCTCAGGGAAACGGCTGCGGTGATGGAGGAGATATATCGCGTCGTGTCCGAGCGTTTGCCTGGGATCGTGAGTCACGATTGAAGGCAAAAGCCGAAGCAAATCCCCCCTACCCCCCTTTTTCAAAGGGGGGAACAGCAACAGCACAGGCATACCAATGCCAGCTTGAGCTGACGCTTGAAGTGGAACTTGAAGTGGAGCTTGAGGTGGAGCTCGAGCTGCCAAAGCAAGGCTATTCGTAGCCTCGCTTACGAATCACCCAGCCCAGGAATCACCTTCCTACCGAATCCCCCCTTTGAAAAAGGGGGGCAGGGGGGATTTGCTGTTGCTGCTACTACAGCCCCCCCGCAACCAGCACGGCCGCGATAACAGCCGTGCCAGCCAGGCAGTGACGCTCTTATCGTCCCAGTCGCTCGCTCACCAGGCTCTCGACCACCGACGGGTCGGCGAGCGTGCTGGTGTCGCCCAACTGGTCCGGGGCGTTCTCGGCGATCTTGCGCAGGATGCGACGCATGATCTTGCCCGAACGGGTCTTCGGCAGGCCCGGCGCCCACTGCAGATGGTCGGGCGTGGCGATCGGGCCGATCTCCTTGCGCACCCAGGCCACCAGCTCCTTACGCAGTTCGTCGTTCTGCGCTTCGCCGGCGATCAGAGTCACGTAGGCGTAAATGCCCTGGCCCTTGAGGTCGTGCGGGAAACCGACCACCGCCGCTTCGGCGACCTTGGGGTGCGAGACCAGCGCGCTCTCGACTTCGGCGGTGCCGATGCGGTGGCCGCTGACGTTGATGACGTCGTCGACGCGCCCGGTGATCCAGTAGTAACCGTCGGCATCGCGGCGGCAGCCGTCGCCGGTGAAGTAACTGCCGGGGTAGGTCTTGAAATAGGTCTCGATGAAACGCGGGTGGTCGCCGTAGACGGTGCGCATCTGCCCGGGCCAGGAGTCCTTCAGCACCAGATTGCCTTCGGCCTCGCCTGCGAGCTCGCCGCCGTTGGCGTCGACCAGGGCCGGCTGCACGCCGAAGAAGGGCTTGCTCGCCGATCCGGGCTTGAGGTCGATCGCGCCGGCCAGCGGAGTGATCAGGATGCCGCCGGTCTCGGTCTGCCACCAGGTGTCGACGATCGGGCAACGCGAATCGCCGACCACCTCGTAATACCAACGCCAGGCTTCCGGGTTGATCGGCTCGCCGACCGTGCCGAGCAGACGCAACGAAGCGCGCGAGGTCTTCTTGACCGGCTCGTCGCCGTCGCGCATCAACGCGCGGATCGCGGTCGGCGCGGTGTAGAACACGCTCACCTTGTGCTTGTCGATCACGTTCCAGAAACGCGACACGTCCGGATAGTTCGGCACGCCCTCGAACACCAGCGCGGTGGCGCCGTTGGCGAGCGGGCCATAGACGATGTAACTGTGACCGGTGACCCAGCCGACGTCGGCGGTGCACCAGTAGATGTCGTCTTCGCGCAGGTCGAACACCGCCTCGTGGGTGAAGCTGGCATAGACCAGGTAACCGCCGGTGGTGTGCAGCACGCCCTTGGGCTTGCCGGTGCTGCCGGAGGTGTAGAGGATGAACAACGGGTCTTCCGCGTTCATGCGCTCGGGCTCGCAGGTTTCCGGCTGGCCTTCGACCACCGCGTCGTACCAGCGGTCGCGCGGCATCTGCATGTCGACCGCGGCGCCGGTGTGGCGCACCACCAGCACGGTTTCGACCGAGTTGGTGCCGGGCAGCCTCAGGGCCGCATCGACGTTGGCCTTGAGCGGAATCTTCTTGCTGCCGCGCAGGCCTTCGTCGGCGGTGATGACGAGCTTGCTGGCGCAATCGGCGACGCGGTCGGCGATCGAGTTAGGGGCGAAGCCGCCGAACACCACCGAGTGGATCGCGCCGATCCGGGCGCAGGCGAGCATCGCCACCACGGCCTCGGGAATCATCGGCAGGTAGATGGTGATGCGGTCGCCCTTCTTGATGCCGAGGTTGCGCAGCGCATTGGCCAGGCGGCACACGCGCGCATGCAGCTCGCGGTACGTGATGTGCTCGGCCGGCAGGTTCGGGTCGTCGTGCTCGAACAGCAGCGCGGTCTTGTCGCCGCGCTCGGCCAGGTGGCGGTCGAGGCAGTTGACGCTGGCGTTGAGCTCGCCGTCCTCGTACCAGTGGATATGGAAGTCGGCCAGATCGAAGCTGACGTTCTTGATCTTGGTCGGCGCCTTGAACCAGTCCAGGCGCTTGGCCACGCCGCCCCAGAACGCGTCGGGGTCGGCGACCGATTCAGCGTAGAGACGCTCGTAGTCTTCGCGCCGGTAGCGCGACTTCGCAGCGAAGTCCGCGTCGGTCGGGTAGACGGTGACGGGGTGAGTCATGAGTGGGGGGCTCCGTAAGACGGCTGGGATTCGGGATTGGGGATTCGAGAATCGACCGAGCCATCATCGCAGCTTACGAATCCCGAATCCGCAATCCCCGCCCTCGACCCGTCGGGCTTCCCAGTTTGCCGCATTCATCGCGACCGCCGCCGCGGCACCCATTTAGACCTTGGTCGTAACTTGGTCGTAAATGGAGAACTGAATCGCGCCGTTACGACCAATGGCGAATGGTGAAGCCGTCTCGGCCGCGCGCAGGCTGGCCCCAGCCGCACGTACCGCGCGGCGTTCCTCGGGAGGGAATCATGACGTTCACTAGTGTGCTCACACGCACGGCACCGCGGCGCGCGGCGATGCGACGGCGGCCCCTGGCCGCGGCCTTGCTGGTCGCCCTGGCGCTGCCCGGCCTGGCTTTCGCGCAGACGGCAAAGGAAAAAGAACTCGAAACGCGCGTCGCCGAACTCGAACGCATGGTCCAGCAACTGGTCTCGCAACAGCAGCAGGTGCAGACCCAGGTCACCGAGGTCAAGGCCGCACAGGCCGCCGCACCGACCGCGGTCGCGGCGACGCCGGCCAAGCCCGGCATCCAGAGCACGCCGATCTCGACCGCCGGCAACCCCGGCACCCGTTTCAGCTACGGCGGTTTCATCAAGCTCGACGCCTCGGTCACCCAGACCAACGACGGCGATATCGCCGACGGTTCGGTCGGGCGCCTGTTCTACGTGCCCAAGGCGATTCCGGTCGGCGGTGCGGCCACCCGCGAAGGCGGCAGCGACACCGACATGGGCGCGAACTTCTCGCGCTTCTGGTTCGCCGCCGACACCGACCTGGAAAGCGGCGACAAGCTCAAGGGCTATCTGGAATTCGACCTCTACGGCGGCGGCAGCACCGCCTTCACCGGCAGCGAGGTCGCCACCAACACTTATGCGCTGACGCTGCGCCAGGCCTACGTGACCTGGAACAAGTGGATGGCCGGCCAGGCCTGGTCGAACTTCCAGGACACCGCGGCGTTGCCGGACACGGTCGACTTCCTCGGCCCCACCGAGGGCACGGTGTTCGTGCGCCAGGCGCAATTGCGCTACACCAGCGGCCCGTGGTCGTTCTCGATCGAAAACCCGGAAACCGTGTACACGCCGTTCCGCGGCAACATGGCCCAGGTCGCCGGCGACGACGGCGCGGTGCCGGACGTGACCGCGCGCTACACCGCCAAGGGCGACTGGGGCCACTTCAGCGTCGGCGCGCTCGCCCGCCAGCTCAAGTATCAGTCCGGTCGCATCAACGACAGCAACACCGGCTACGGCCTGAGCCTGTCGGGCAAGTGGAACCTCGGCGCCAAGGACGACCTGCGCTACATGATCACCACCGGCAGCGGCATCGGTCGCTACGTCGGCCTGGCGCTCAACAACGACGCCGTGCTCGACGCCAGCGGCGACCTGGAGAACATCGACCTGGTTTCGGGCTTCGTCGGCTGGCGCCACGCGTTCACCCCGAAGCTGCGCGGCAACCTGTTCTATTCGCGCGCCGAGTACGACAACAAGACCGCATTGACCGGCCTGGGCATCACCAAGTCGGCGCAATCGGCCCACATCAACCTGATCTATACCCCGATCCCGAAACTCGACCTGGGTGCCGAGTACATCTGGGGCCAGCGCGAGATCGAAAGCGGCGACCGCGGCGAGATCAACCGCCTGCAGACCCACGTCAAGTACAGCTTCTGATCGGAAAGTCGCGACAGCAACATAGAAAGAATTACCCCGGCGGGCCCCGGCCCGCTCCTCTCCACTGTTCGGGGGAACAGACATGTCCAGCATCACCGCAAACTCAGCGCCGCACACCGCGCCGCTGACCAAGGACCACAAGAAGGTCATCTTCGCCTCCAGCCTCGGCACCGTGTTCGAGTGGTACGACTTCTACCTCTACGGTTCGCTCGCCGTGATCATCGGCAAGCAGTTCTTCGGCGGTTTGAACGAGACCAGCCAATTCATCTTCGCCCTGCTCGCCTTCGCCGCCGGTTTCGCGGTGCGGCCGTTCGGCGCGCTGGTGTTCGGCCGCCTCGGCGACATGATCGGACGCAAGTACACCTTCCTGGTCACCATCGTGATCATGGGCCTGGCGACCTTCCTGGTCGGCATCCTGCCCAGTTACGCCACCCTGGGCATCGCCGCGCCGATCATCCTGATCACCTTGCGGTTATTGCAGGGCCTGGCGCTCGGCGGCGAGTACGGCGGCGCGGCGACCTACGTCGCCGAGCACGCGCCCAACGGCAAGCGCGGCTTGTACACCAGCTTCATCCAGACCACCGCGACGCTCGGTCTGTTCCTGTCGCTGCTGGTGATCTGGGCCTGCCGCAATTACCTGGGCAAGGAAGATTTCGAATCCTGGGGCTGGCGCATCCCGTTCTGGTTCTCGGTGATCCTGCTCGGCGTGTCGGTGTGGATCCGCATGCAATTGGCCGAATCGCCGCTGTTCCAACAGATGAAGGCCGAAGGCAAGACCTCCAAGGCGCCGATCACCGAGAGCTTCTTCTCCAAGAACGGCAAGATCGCCCTGTTCGCCCTGCTCGGCGCCACCGCCGGCCAGGCCGTGGTCTGGTACGGCGGCCAGTTCTACTCGCTGTTCTTCCTCACCAAGACCCTCGGCATGGACCCGAACCAGGCCGATATCTTCATCGCGATCGCCCTGGCCCTGGCCACCGGCGGCTTCATCTTCTTCGGCTGGCTGTCGGACAAGATCGGCCGCAAGAAGATCGTGCTGGCCGGCTGCCTGATCGCGGTGTTCACCTACTTCCCGGTGTTCAAGGCGCTCACCCATAACGTCAACCCGGCCCTGGAAGCCGCGGTCGCCGCCTCGCCGGTCACCGTCACCGCCGATCCGGAACGCTGCGCGTTCCAGTTCGACCCGGTCGGCAAGGCGACCTTCAAGCAGTCCTGCGACATCATCAAGTCGGCGCTGGCCAAGAAGGGCATTCCCTACGTCA
>Ga0307406_10002030_pt1 | contig 11059 bp, 7 predicted proteins | sample 322Cmetagenome_3_FD_203706 | JGI IMG/M metagenome (GOLD analysis project Ga0307406, IMG submission 203706) | Maize rhizosphere microbial communities from greenhouse at UC Davis, California, United States - 322HYB-C-2 | ecosystem: Host-associated > Plants > Roots > Rhizosphere > Soil | place... | reverse complement strand
GTTGGTGGTGCCGAGGGTGTTCTCGACCACGTGCTCGCGGAACTTGAGGTCGTCGTGGGTGGCGTCGATGCCGGAGTCGTTGACCACCACGGTGATGCCGGCGCCGCTGAACGGCACCGCGCGCACGTAGTCGCCGGGGTTGTTGACAGTGCGGGCGGCGCCGGTGATCTCGCGCGCTTCCTTGTTGAAGTAACGCAGCGGCGCATTCCAGTAAATCGAGGCGACGTCGTCGCGCTGGGCCAAGGCGCGGATCTCCGCCGGCGTCGCCAGGGCGCCGGCGATCGGCAGGGTCCGCATGGTCACGCCCTGGTCGATGCCGAGCGCGCGCAGCGCCGCCACCTGGGCCGGGGTCACCGGGCTGGACTGCTTGTAGCTGACCACCACCTGCAACGGCTCGGTTCCGGCGACGGCGGCCATGCGCTTGAGCAATTGCGGGTCGAGGTGGGCGTCGGCCAGGGCGACGCCGCTGGCGAGTACGCCGGCGGCGATGGCGCAGACGCGGAAGGTCTTACGGGGAATTCGCGATGACATGGTCGAATGGCTCCGGAAACGCCCAGGACGTGAGGCGTGTCCGGAGTATTCGCAGCCGCCCGGAGCGATCGCATCGGGACTTCCCCCTAACTCGGCTGGGGAGAAACCCTCAGGCGGGCAGGCCCGGGCGAGGCGGTGCGGCGGCTCCTGCCGCGCTGCCGCGGCAGGGGCCTGCCGCCGTGCTTACAGCCCCTGCGCGACCTCGGCCGCCTCGTAGGCATCGACATGACCGCTGCCGACCTCGTAAGGCTGGCGTCCGGCCATCGGGTCGGCGGTGGACTGCAGCACCTGCTTGACCTCGAGGGGGCTCAGCCCGGGGTTGGCCTCGAACAGCAGCGCGACGATGCCGGCGACATGCGGCGTCGCCATCGAGGTGCCGCTCATGTGGGTGTAGAACGGCGCCTGCAGGCCGAGGGCGGCATCCTGCGGCGTCGCCAACAAGGGCAAGGCGCCGGTCAAGGCGCGCGCGGACACGACATCGACGCCGGTCGCGACCAGGCTCGGCTGGTTGACGTAGGTCCAGTGCGAGCCGTCGCTCATGGTGAAGCTGGCGCTTTCGCCGCGCTGGCCGCGCGAGGAGAAGTCGGCCAGCGTGCCGTCCTTCTCGCCGGCGCCCACCGAGATCACCCACGGCGCCTGCGCGTAAGGGTTGTGGGTGTTTTCGGCCGGACCGTCGTTGCCGGCGGCGAACACGCTGACGATGCCCTTCTTGTACGCCGCATAGCTGGCGAGGTTGACCGGGTCGGTGGGATCGAAAGCGCCGCTGCTGCCCCAGGAATTGGAAATCACCTTGATCGGCGAATTGAACGCATGCTGCTTGGCGATCGCGTAGTCGAAACCGCCGACCGCATCGAGGATCGAGATCACCGCACCGGAGCCGTAGCCGACCAGGTCGGCGGCCGGGGCGACGCCGCGTTGCTGGCCGCCCGAACGCGCGCCGCTGCCGCCGACGCTGCCGGCGCAATGGGTGCCGTGGCCGGAGCTGAGGTCGGTATTGAGTTGGCCTTCCAGGTACGTCGCCGGGCCGAAACCGGTCACCGAAGCCAGGTTGGTCAGCGCCTGTACGTTCTCGACCACGTGACCGCCGAATTTCAGGTCGTCGTGAGTGGCGTCGATGCCGGAATCGTTGACCATCACGGTGACGCCGCGCCCGGTGTAGCCGAGCGAGGGCGCCGCCTGCAGGCGGTCGACGCCGGACAGGCGCCGCGCGTCGGCGTTGTAGTAGCGCAGGCTGCGGTTGAAATGGATCGCGGCGACATCGTCGCGCCGCGCTAGGGCGCGGATTTGCGCCGCGGTCGCCAGGGCGCCGGCGATCGGCAGGCTGCGCATGCGGATGCCCTTGGCGATGCCGAGCGCCTGCAGAGCGGCGACCTGGCCGGTCGTGACCGGGCCGGTTTGTTTGTAGCTGACTACGATCTGCAGCGGCTCGTTAGTGGCCGCCGAATTCAGCTTCGACAGCAGCTGCGGATCGAGCCGGGCCTCGGCCAGGGCCAGGCCGCTGCTCAGCAGGCCCAGAGACAGGGCGGACAGTTTCAGTGCCTTGCGACGAGTGCGATTCATGCGAGCGAAGACTCCCTAATGACCCGATGGCCGTGTCGGCCGAACATGAGCCGGCCGCGGCGGTCGGGGCATCCGGGATTTCCTTCAGCGGCAAGCGCGAAAAACCCCCAGTCAGCTTCCCGGGAAGGGCGCTGAGTGAAACCCCCTAGAGACACACGTCACATTTCGGTTTAGCCTGCCTCTCCGCGTGGTCGTACGCCGGAGTAAGCGATGGGGAAGTTGGCGTTGGCGTCGAGGCTGCTGGCAGCCGCCGCCCTGTTCGTATCCAGCGCGGCCGCATCGGCGCAATCGCTGCCGGTCACCGTCAACGCTTCCGGCAACACCGCCACCGTCGTGGTCGGCGATCCCGCCCAGCCGGTCGCCGACCTCACCCTGACCTTCGACGACGCCAGCGGCCTGCAGGCGTCCAGCCTGGGGGTCAGCGCCCAGTTGGTCAGCCTCAGCGACAGCGCCCTGCTCGCGCGCCTGCCTGGCCTCGGCCTGACCCCGCTCGACCCGGCTTTTCCGCTGCTGATCACCATCGAGCCGCCGGCGCTCGGCGGGCTCAGCTTCCGCCGCAGCGTGCGGGTCGAGGTGCATACCCATGCGCTGAGCTATAGCGCGGGCAGCTCGTATCGTTTGTTCAAGGCCTCGCTGGGCGGCAACTTCCGCGACATCTCCGACGAAATCGCCCCCGGCAGCGTGCGCTCGCGCGGCACCACCGGCGGTTTCTCGCAGTTCCTCGTGCTGTCGGACCTGCGCGCCACCGGCAGCGTGATCGCCCAGAAGATCGCCTGGCTGCGCGCCCGCGTCGATCAATTGCCCTTGGCCGAGCAGCCGGCGTTCGATGCCTGGCTCGACACCGTCGCCACCGCCGTGGCCGCGGCCGAGTACGCCGATGCGATCGCGGCGCTGGATGCGTTCCGCGCCCGCGCCGTCGCCCGTGCCGGCAGTCCGCTGGCCGACCAGTGGCGCGCCGCCCGCGACCTCGACAACCATGCCGGCGAATTGATCGCGGGGGCCGCGACGCTGAAGTTCAGCGTCGCCTACCTGCGCGACTTCGGCCAATAAGCACACCGCGCCATCGGCGGCTTGCGCTTTGCGCCGTCGCGCCTGCCTTTCCCGCATCGGCGACGCTAAGATGATCCGATGCAGGCGCGCCTGATCGCCTATCCGCCAGATCACGCTGCGGTCGTCCGGTCCTTGCGGCCGGGCGACGCGTTGAGCATCGGCCGCGCGCCCGATTGCGACCTGGTCATCGCGCACCCTTCGATCTCGCGCCGGCACGCCGAATTGCTCGGCGAAGCCGACGGCTGGCGCCTGCGCGACCTCGGCAGCAAGAACGGCAGCTTCGTCGACGGCCTCGCGGTCGACGAATTGGTCATGAGCGAGCCGTACTGGCTGCGCTTCGGCGACGTGCATTGCGAATTCGCGCCGCTCAGCGCCGCCGAGATCGCCGCCGGCGAACAGGGCCAGTCGCTGCGCCGCGCCGCGGCCACCGCCCATACCATGCGGCTGCAAGGCCTGACCCGGCTCGACGACCTGCTCGACGGCAGCCTGCGCGCGGTGTTGGACCTGGCCCAATGCGAGCGTGGGTTCGTCCTGTTCGAAGCCGGCGGCGGTGACGGCTATAAGGTGCACAGCAGCCTGGCGCTCGACCCGGGCCGGCTCGGCGCGCGCGAATTCTCCGGCAGCGTCGGCGCGGTGCGGCGGGCTTTGCAGCAACGCCGCGCGGTCGTCGCCAACGATGTCCGCAGCGAAGCCTGGCTGGCGACGCGCGCCTCGGTGGTAGCGGCCGGCATCAACACCCTGGTATGCCTGCCGCTGCTCGACGGCGAACAAACCCTCGGCGTGCTGTACGCCGATCGCGTGCGCCCGGGGCCGGCGATCACCACCCTCGACCTGGAATTGCTCGAAGCCTTCGCCGAAGGCGCGGCGGTATGGATCGCCGTGCACCGCACCAGCGAATGGCTCGATGCCCAGCCGGCCGCGCCGCAGTGGGAGCGCATCGTCGCCGCCCAGTTCGGGGAGGCGGGATGAGCGCCTCCGGCGGTGCCGGGCACGACGCGACCGCCACCGGTCTTTATCAGCACGCCGATCTGCCGCCGGGCAGCGTGTTGGCCGGGCGCTTCCGCATCGAGTCGATGCTCGGCGTCGGCGGCATGGGCGTGGTCTATCGCGCCACCGACCTCGCCCTGGACATCCAGGTCGCGCTGAAGTTGCTGCGCCCGGAACTGATGCACCGCCCGGATGCGTTCGAACGCTTTCGTCAGGAATTGTTGCTGGCGCGGCAAGTGTCCAGCGCCCACGTCGTGCGCATCCACGATCTGGCGCAGCACGAAGGCCGTTGGCTGATCAGCATGGATTTCGTCGACGGCGAATCGCTCGACCGCCGCCTCGACCGCGACGGGCCGTTCGCCGTCGACAGCGCCCTGCGCATCGCCCGTCAACTCGCCGAAGGCCTCGCCGCCGCGCACGCCAAGGGCGTGGTGCATCGCGACCTCAAGCCGGCCAACGTGCTGCTCGATGCGCAGGGCAATGCCTACATCAGCGATTTCGGCGTGGCGCGCTCGCTCGCCAGCACCGGCCTGACCCAGTCCGGCGCGGTGATCGGCACGCCGGACTATCTGTCGCCGGAGCAGGCGCGCGGCGAAGCGCTCGATGCGCGCAGCGATCTGTATGCGCTCGGCCTGATCCTCTACGAAATGCTGACCGGTAAGCTGCCGTTCGCCGGCGGCACGGTCAGCGAAGTGCTGGCGCAACGCATGCTGCGCACGCCGCCGCCGGTGACCGCGCAGCGCGCCGAACTGCCGGCCTGGATCGCGCGCCTGGTCGACAAGCTGCTGCGGCCGCAGCCGGCGCACCGCTTCAAGGACGCGGCCGCGGTGATCGCCGCGCTCGACGCCAAAGAAGTGCCTCGCGACGGCTATCGCGAAGCGGGTCGTTCCACGCGCGCCCTCTGGCTGGCCGCGGCCGCCGCACTGGCCTTGCTCGCCGGCGCCGGTGCGTGGTGGTGGTGGCAACGCGACAGCGCGCCGGTGCAGGTGGCCTCGGCGCCCCTGGACCGTCTGCTGGTCCTGCCGATCCGCCATGCCGGCGACGATGCGTTGGCGCCGCTGCTCGCCGGCCTGGGTTCGCACTTGCGCGATGCGCTCGCGGCATCGCCCGGTGTCGCCGTGGTCGATGAAGAACGCACTGTGCAGGCGCTGCGGCAACTCGACCCGACCGGCAACGCCTTACCCGATAGCGCCGCCCTGAGCCGGCTCGCCGCGGCGCGGCGCGTGTTGCAGCCGCGCTTGGTCGAGCGCGACGGCCGTTGGCGCATCGACGCCGAACTGCGTGTCGCCGGCGCCCCGGCGCAGACCCTCGCCGGGCCGCTCGCCGCCGACCCGAGCGCGGCCCTGCAGGCCTGGGCGGCGAAGCCGGACACCGTGCGCGCGCTGGCCTTGCCGTCGGCGATCGCGCTGGCCTTGCCCGATACGGGCAAGGCGCTCGATGCCTATGGCGCCGGCCTGCTGGCGCGTCGCCAAGGCCGCTTGAGCGATGCGCTGACCCAGTTCGGCCTCGCCACCGCCGCCGCGCCCGACTACGCCATGGCCTGGCTCGCGCAGGGCGAAGCCGCCCTCGCCATCGGCGAGCAGGACGCCGCCTTCGAAGCGATCGAACGCGGCCAGGCCGTGGCCGGCATCGGCGAACGATTGCGGCGCCGTCTCGATGCCGAACATGCCCTGCTGCAAGGCGACCCGCCCAAGGCCGTCGCGGCCTGGCGCGAGTGGCTGGCCAAGACCCCGGACGACACCTACGCCGAACTCAACCTCGCCCGCGGCCTCGGCGCCGGTGGCGATTTCAAGGCCGCGGTCGCCGCCTTGCTGCGCCTGGCCGAGCGCGACGGCGACGACCCGCGGGTGTGGTTCGAACTCGGCAAGTTTTCGATCCTGCAGGGGCAGGCGCGGCGCGCGGTCGACGATTACCTGGTGCGCGCGCTGGTCTTGTTCAAGCGCAGCCGCAACCTCGGCGGCGAAGCCGAAACGGTCAACGCGCTCGGCGTCGGCTACGGCCGTCTCGGCCAGTCGGCCGATGCGGCCGAGCAATATCGCAAGGCGGTGGAGCTGCGGCGTGCGCTCGGCAATCGCCGCGGCGTGGCGACCAGCCTGCGCAACCTCGCCAACGTGCTTGCCACCACCGGCAAGTTCGACGAGGCCGCTGCCGCGTTGGCGCAAGCGCGCGCGCTGCACGTCGAGCTCGACGATCGCGCCGGCTTGGCCGCGGTCGAGAACGAACTTGGCCTGCTGGCCGAGGAGCGCGGCGACTACCCCGGCGCGCTCGACGCGTTCCGTCGCGCCTTGCAGGCCTGGCGTCAGGTGGAGGACCCGCACGGCACCGCGCAGGCGCTCAACAACATCGGCTTCGCCGACTATCAGCTCGGCGCCTACGACGACGCCCAGGTGTACTGGCAGCAGGCCGCCGAGGCTTACGCCGCGCTCGGCGAACAGACCGGGCGCATCCGCACCGAACAGAATCTCGGCCTGCTTGCGACGGCGCGCGGTCAGTGGGGCGAGGCGCGTCGCCTGCTGCAGCATTCCTTGAGCGCGGCCGAACAGCAGCAGATGTTGGAAGAGGTCGCGGTGAGCCGCCGCAACCTCGCCGAGTTGGAACTGCTGCAAGGCCATTACGCTGCGGCGATCGAGCAGGCGCGCCAGGCCGGCGAGCTGTTCCGGCAACGCGAAGACGCGCGCGGCCAGGTCGATGTCGACCTGCTGCGCGTCCAAGCCCTGATGGAAGCGCAGGCCCTGGCCGAGGCCCGGCGTTTGCTCGACGAGCAAGCCAAGCCGCTCGCACAAGCGTCCAGCGAACAACGCGCGATCGCCTATCTGCTGCAAGCGCAGTTGGCAGCGCGCGGGCAACGCGCGGCGCAGGCCGGCCCCGCCTTGCGCCAGGCCCGGCAACTCGCCGAAGCCTCCGGCGTGCGTCAGTTGCAACTGCAGATCGCGCTGGAGCAGGCCCGCAATGAACGCGTCGATCCCTCGCTCGACCGTGCCACCGCCGGCCTCGGCCACGCCGGCTTGCGGCTGGCCTGGCTGGAGCTGGCGATGCGGCAGGCCCTGGCCGCACGCAATCCCGCGCTTGCCCTGGGCCATTACCGCGAAGCCGTGCAGCGCCTGCGCGACGGCGACTTCCATCGCGCCCAAGCGCTGCATCTCCTCGGCGCGAGCGCCTACGCCGCGACCGGCGACGTCGCCGGCGAACGCAGCGCCCGCAACAAGGCCGATGCCGCACTGAAGACCCTGCGCGACGGATTGCCGCCGGCCCTGCGCGCCGGCTTCGACCGTATCGAAACACCGTCAGGCAAGGAGGCGCCATGAGCCGCTCCGACCCCACCGAGCCAGACCTGTCGCTGGAACGCATCCGCGATCAATACCGCAGCCTGTTGCAACGCCTGGAGGCCAACGAGCGCGAGTTCCGCCGGCTCGGCCGCTCGGTGTGGCGAGTGCAGGAAGACGAGCGCCGCCGTCTCGCGCGCGAACTGCACGACGGCATCGGCCAAAACCTCACTGCCCTGAAGCACCGCCTGGTCCAACTCGGCGACGGCTTGTCAGCCGAACAACGCGCGCGACTGGAAACGGCGATCGCGCTGTGCGCCGACACGCTCGAAGACACTCGCGAACTCTCGCGTCTGCTGCGCCCGCCGATTCTCGACGACCTCGGCCTGGAACCGGCGCTGCGCTGGTTGGCGCGCAGCCAGAGCGAAGCCAGCGGCATGGACGTCGCGATCGAGATCGAAGCGCTGCCCGCGCTCGACGGCGATCTGCAGACGCTGCTGTTTCGCGTCGCCCAGGAGGCGATCAACAACGCCGCCAAACATGCGCAGGCACGGAATGTGCTTTTGCGTCTCGTCGCGCGCGGCGGCCTGCTGCAATTGCAAGTCGTCGACGACGGTTGCGGTTACGACCCCGATGCGGTGGCCGCGTCCGGCGGCTGCGGCCTCGGCGGCATGCGCGAGCGTCTGCGCCTGTACGACGGAAAACTCGAAATCCATTCCGTGCCCGGCGAAGGCACGCGCTTGCGCGCCGTGCTGCCGTTGCCGCCCGTCGCCGACGCCTGAGGCTTGACGGCGGCGAAGCCGGCGCGCACCTTGCCCGCATGGCGAGTTTCACTATCCGGGTTCTGATCGCAGACGACCACACTCTCGTACGCGAGAGTCTCGTCAGCCTGTTGCAGGCCGACGGCGCGATCGAAGTCGTGGCCCAGGCGTCCGACGGCCTGGAGACGGTCACCCAGGCCATCGCCACCCGCCCCGACATCGTCGTCGCCGACATCTCGATGCCGCGCCTCAACGGCATCGAAGTCGTGCGGCGTTTGCGCGAAGCCTTGCCCGACACCCGCGTGCTGGTGCTGACCATGCACCAGGAAGACGAGTACGTACTGCAAGCGGTGCGCGCCGGCGCTTCCGGTTACCTGGTCAAAGACAGCGCCGCCTCGGAACTGCTCGCCGCCGTGCGCAGCCTGCATGCCGGCCGCAGCTATTTCGGCCCGCAAGCGGCCAAGGCCATGGCCGAGCAGATGCGTCATCCCGAGCGCACCGTCGAAGACCCTTACGGCCGCCTCACCCCGCGCGAACGCGAAGTGTTCCATCTGATCGCCGAAGGCCTGACCACCAAAGAGATCGCCCGCAAGCTCGACATCAGCGCCAAGACCGCCGAGAACCACCGCGCCCGCGTGCTCGACAAGCTCGACGTCCGCAACACCGCCGAGTTGGTCCGCTACGCCCTGCGCAAAGGCTTGCTCGACTGAGCGTGCTCCGCAGCACACCTCGACTGCATCCTGCCAGCTTCGCCTCGTCACCCAGCGGCCGAAAGGGTAGGAGCGGCGCAAGCCGCGACCGCGCAACCTAAAGTTCGTGCCGCAACCTCCGGTGTTGCCGAATGCAGGATCAGCGCAAGCCGCGACCGCGATCCCGCAACCTCGCATCGCAACTCTCAGTATCGCCCAGGGTAGGAGCGGCGCAAGCCGTGACCGCGCAACCTAAAGTTCGCGCCGCAACCTCCGGTGCTGCCGAATGTAGGAGCGGCGTAAGCCGCGACCGCGATCCCGCAACCTCGCATCGCAACTCTCAGCATCGCCCAGGGTAGGAGCGGCGCAAGCCGCGACCGCGCAACCTAAAGTTCGCGCCGCAACCTCCGGTGTCGCCGAATGCAGGATCAGCGCAAGCCGCGACCAAGCCCGACCCATCTCGCCTCGTCACTCCCCGCCGCGCCGACCTGTCTCCCTACCATGGCCATTCGTCTACACGCATGCAGCAAATGTCTACAGCCGATCGGACTTTTCCTATAGCCGCCTCAAACGGCCTGCTGCTAGGCTGGATCACAGGGGCCCTGCATCATCGGCCACACTATCAAGCACATTGCAGAACGGTCCGGAAGCCAGACCCGCGATAGCGATGCATCGAATCGACACAAGGAGAAGTCCTTTGTGAGCGCTGCCAATGTTACTCGTTACGCCAAAAGCTTTGGCTCTGTCCCCTGTGTAGAACAACGCAGGCGAGGAGCAGCATTTTGTTGGCAACTCGTGCATACAGGAATATGACGATGAAAAGGAGCGACCATTGCGAGCTTATCTAGTGCTGGTGATGCCAATCCTTGGCTTGTCATTGATTCCTGCTCTGGGTGGTTGCCAATCTCGCGATGGCAACGCGGATATGTCTGGGAGTCCAGATATCGCGCCCGCCATAAATCCCAGGCCGATCCATGTTCTTCAACTATCGGGGCGGATACCGAAGTCCCTCACCACGAAACTGTTCGTTAATTACCTGACCGATGCCAAGGATCCGTCCTGCTTCTCTCACCCTGCCGCTAAATGGGGCGGCGGTCCGAACTATCGTCAGGAAATCCTCGATGTAACCCGTCAAGGCGAGTCTTTCCAGGCGCAAGTGGCCATCGACAAGTACTTGCCCGGTGTCTGCAATTGGCGTTTCCAGTCAGTTGGGGCGGCAGTCATCAAGGACGGCAATGCGAGCGATGAAACAGTGGTGGAAGATCTCGTAAGTGGCTATCTGTATGGCGCTAAAGCGGACGCGCAGGGCTGCGACGGTACAGGGCAGGACGATTGCCCGCAGAAGCAGAACGCATTGGACGCCCCGGTAATTGTCCCTTGCGTCAAATTTCTATACGACAAGCCCATGCCCGGGATTAAGCAAGACACGGTGCCGCGGCTGTTTTGCGCATCGGAAAGTGCGGTCAAGGGCGCCTACAAGGAAAGTCATCGTCTCAGGTCCGGCCAGAAGACAGTCAGGGTCGACTTCTACGATTTGGAGTCGGAAGCGGATCCGACCGGGAAGTGAGTCACAAGGAGTTAGTGCGATGAGCAGTAGACCTTCGCTGTATCCACCCGCCAAGTTCGATCTAAGCGAGGATGCGGACCTGTCGATGATGGCCGATGCCGTTTATGGGGCCCGAGATGAACTCATCATCGCGAAGAGTGGCCTCGGTCGGAAGGAATACCAACTGCCTACGAACTGGTCCCTATTGGGGGCGAATGAAGAGCGAGAAGGCTTGAACTTCCGCGATGACCGCAAATCAGGTTTCACGGCTGCTGTCTTCGAGAAGGAAACCACGGAGGGGCGTCGTCTCGCGATCGCTTTCCGTGGCAGCGATGAGCTGGCAGATTGGATTGGCCCGAATCGAGTACTCGCCGCCGATGGTGATCTTCTTGGAACCGCCGGCTTGCCCGGCCCGGCGACGGAGGCGACCAAAGGTCAAGCGGCCAAGGCGCAGGTAGCACTAATAGGTGCCTGGAATCCTCAGTTCGAGGAGGCTCTTGATTACGCGTTGGATATCCACAAGAAGTATGGCGCAGACCACATGATCGAGGTGACCGGGCATTCGCTCGGTGGGGCTCACGCCCAACTGGTTGCCTACACGTTCGGCTGGGGTGGGAGAACTTTCGACGCGCCCGGCGCCGTCAACGTCATTGAATCCAAAGACTATAGGGA
>Ga0307406_10002029_pt1 | contig 11059 bp, 6 predicted proteins | sample 322Cmetagenome_3_FD_203706 | JGI IMG/M metagenome (GOLD analysis project Ga0307406, IMG submission 203706) | Maize rhizosphere microbial communities from greenhouse at UC Davis, California, United States - 322HYB-C-2 | ecosystem: Host-associated > Plants > Roots > Rhizosphere > Soil | place... | reverse complement strand
GCGCCCGCAGGGACCGCTTCGGCCCCGGGTGGATCGCCGGTTGCCCCACACGGGCTCACCGACTCAGGAGAGGTATGCGACCAGGATGGAGCCGGCCTTGAGTCGTGGATCGAGCTCGGCCGGAATCGGCGCCGCGCCGGCGGGCACAGTATTGCTGACTTCACCCGCTCGAGGGAGTTGTGGGGACGAGCTCAGCTCGAGCCGGCACCCGTCGACGCGCCGGCGAGGACCTCGATGAGATACAAGGAAACGGCGATACAGATCAGCCTTCCGGCATGACGGGTCCCGCTAGCCGCGCCGCCGCCACCCTGAACCTCCCCGCAAGTCCGGCCTCGTCAGCCCCTACGTGAGGTCGCGGCTTCAGATGAAGCAGCGCGACGCGCGATCCACCACGTCAGGAGAAGGTTGACAATGAGGAGGACACTCTGGACGATGCTCATCATGATGATCCCGAGGTACAACTGCGAGCTGAAGGCGACCAGAACCCCGATCGGAACGCCGGCATACACCACGGCAAACATGAGGCCCAGGTGCTGCTTGCCCAGCACGACGAACAGCGTCGAGACGGGCGAGGCGGCGAGATTCAGGTACAGCCACGGCACCAGTGCCTGCGCGTAGAGTCCCGCGTCCTGCCACTGCTCGCCCAGAACCCAAGGTACGACGATCGGGCTGAGGAAAAAGACGAGGGCAAAGGGGACAAAGCCGAGCAGCAGCGACTGCGTCACACTCGAGCGAACTACGCGCGGCAGATCACGCTTGGGGGTGGAGGCTAGGCGAGGGAAGTACACCTGGCTGATAGCCGACCCGATAAGCGCCGCCGGCACGTTAACGAGCCGCCATGCCTGAGAGTACTGCCCCAGCGCACTCAGCGAGTAGTGTCCGATGATGAAGTTGATTCCGTTCACCCGGAACGAGTCGACGAGGGTTTGGGGCATGGTCAGGGCTGGCATGCGCCAGTACTTCCGCAGCAAGTAGGACCAACGACGACGCTGCGTCTGTGCGGGTAGCAGCCGCCGCGAAGTGTCGGAGAAGGAAAGCAAAACAACCGCGAAGACCTGACCGATCATTAGGCCGATCGCGAGGGAGAGCCCGCCGCTCAGTCCGGCGAAGCTAATCAGTATCTGCGCGGCTGCCACCAACACGGCCAGGGCTACGCGATTGCGGCTGAGTACCCCGTAGGTGCCCGTGCGGGTGAACCAGAACGTCAGCAGGCTTATCGACCCGAGCAGAAACACCTCTGGACCCATCAGCAGGATCAGCCCCCGCCACTGGGGAGACCAAGTCGAGGACCAGATCAGGATGACCGCGCATACCGCAACGATCACGGCCGAGCTCACCAGCAACAGCCGTCCGGTCAGCCGTTTTAGGGCGGCGGCCTCGCGCAGTGATCGCGGCAGAACGATCGCAAGCTCGTAGCGCAACGTGGCAACTACCGCTGCCAGCAGGGTGACCGACACGAAGATCGAGTACTGCCCGAACGCCTCCGGGGAGTACAGGCGACTGAGTACCGGCATTGCGGCCATGGTCGCAAGCTGGGCGACCATGGAGCCCGATACGAGGGTGGCGATGTTGCGCCTGGCGCTCCCGCTCGCGTCATTCGCCACGGCTGAAGGGCTCCCCTGGCTTGCGCGCGACGCGGACGAGTTCCGCCGTGAATGCGTCATAGTTGGTCTCACTCGACCACGCGTCCTTCCAATGCGCGTAGCTGCCCTTGGCGTACCCGTCGTATGCTGCCGGGTCGGCTTCCAGCAGCGCTTCAATGCGATCGGCCACCTGCTGCGGGGACGGGTCAGCATCGACGAGGCCATCGTACATGCCCAGGGAAAGGTCGACCGTCTCTCCGTTGCCTCCGACGTCTGTCAACACGACCGGCAGCCCCTGTGCCAGCGCTTCCATCACCGCCACCGGAACACCTTCCGAGGACGATAGGTTGACAAACACCGAGGCAGGATTCGTCGCGTACCAGTCGCGGATCCCCGTCCGGTCAAGCCCCCCGATGAATGTGAAGGCCCCCGGATCGAGGCGCTCTTGCGCACGTCGCTGGACTTCGACAGCGTACCGGTCGTCAACTGGCCCGATGTGAGACCAGGTGACGTGACGGCCACGCGAGCGAAGCTCAGCGACCACCTCGATAAGGAGTTCCAGGCGTTTGACCGTCCGGATGTATGAACATGAGACAACGGTCGCGCACTTCTGCTCGGCGTTACCCGGATTTAGCGCGGGGCGCGTGCCAAGGTGCGCGACCGACACCTTGCCGGCGAATACGGGCCAGCGTCGCTGAAGATACTCGGCCCCCGCCCGCGACACGGAATACACGCGAGCCACTTCCTGGAAAATCTCGCGCCGCCGGGGAAGGTAGTTCGAGCGGTGCCGTTCGGAATAGACGTCGAACCCGTGGGCGCGGGCGATGATCGGCACTTCGCTGAGCCCCATGGCGCGCCGGACGTCGATCGCAACCGACACCGGCAGGTCAAGCCAGTATGCGTAGAACACGATCGGTGTCCGCACATCGATCGCCACGCTCACATGAGCCACCACGGCTTTGACCGCCGCATCGGTAGCGAGACGGAAGCGCAGTTCCGCTAGCCTTCCGCGCAAAGATGCACGCGCACGCGCCGCGGCGATCAGCGCTGTGAGGGCGCGACCCGGGCGACGCAGGAGCTGCCGGATCGCCATCCACACGTCGAAATATTCCGCTGGGTCAAGCACCACAACACCTGCAGGAACTGAACGCGGAACCCCCCCGACAGCACCGACCGGCACCACGATGACACGACCGACTCCGCGCGCCAGCGCGTCCACTTCCTCCTCTAGGAACGACTCACCGATGCCATACGGATATGAGAGTGTGAACAACACGACCGTAGCGTCACCTCGCCCTGCGCCACCGTCAATCATGACCACCGCCTCACCGCGTAAAACACATCACTCCGTAGGGCGACCAGGTCAAGCTTCTTCTCGTCTGTGCTGCTCTCGCCCCCACGAGCAGCCGTCCAAATTCGGGCGCTGTCACATGGCGTTGGTTCGAAATAGCGCCACGGTACGACGGCCAGCACAGTCCCGCTGATCCAACAGCGTCGCTCAATGCGTCGATGTTCCACCGACGCTGACGCTGGATAGCAACCGTCTCCGTGGGCGTAGCGCCCGAAACACCTCTAGCTCCCTCACGTGACCGAAGGATCCCTATTCTGCCACAGAGCGCGGGGGGAATCCGGTTGCGTCCAGCCTCCTTGCACCCTTCGGACATAGTCGGTGCCCTCCGCCTCAGCTTGGTCAAACAGTTGTCCCTCGGTTGGTGCTCGTCGACGGACGTGCCGCGACGGATGCCGCGCTGGGCGGGGACTCCGCGCATCGTCGTCGGGACCGCTGTCGAGCTGATGGCCACCGGAATCCGACGCCGGGGACGGCCTTCGGAGAGCGACACGATGAAATCTCGCGAACGCTGGCTATCAAGACACATAACGTCGATAGGCCCTGGCCTCGAGCGATCGACGCCCGGGCCCCACAGGACGCGGGTTGTCCACCTCCGCGGCACTGCTTGTAGCCATTCGCCCGAGCACGACAATCGCACACAAGTAGAGCCAGGCAGCGGGCGCGCCGAGGAATGTGCTATGCATCGTTGCCGTGAAAGGCAAAAGGGCGATCAACACTACCTGCGTTAAGCCCAGCACATAGTTTCTCTCCCGGTTTGTTTCAGCGAGCCGCATTAGGTTGCGGGCCGAGACAAATGAGCGAAATAGCCAAATGACGTACAGCGCAAATACGACCAAACCATACTGGCTAAGAATCTCAATGAAGCCGTTGTGAGGGTTGATCATATCGCCTGCGGGGTAGAGGTCTCGCTGCGTCTGCATATTGACCTCATACATGCCTGGACCGATCCCGATGAGCGGGTTTTCCCCCAAGAAGAGGAGGCCGTTCAAGATGAGATTGAATCTCACGATGAACGAGTCGTCTTCAGCTGTGCTGAAGAAGGTGTTGTCCCGCAAATCATTGAAGAAGCCTACCCCCCCGGGCGAGAGCAGCTGAACAATCACGACTATCAGGACGCCAAGGATAACCAAAAACCGAAGCAGATCGCGCTTATACAGGAGCTTCCATAATGTGAGGAGAATGATGATTGCGAGGAGAGTAAACCCGGTGCGGCTATATGTTTCCAGCATGAAATAGAGAGTTGATAGCTGTAATGCAAAGTACAGAGCGCGCACCTTCATATTTTTCGCCGTGAGCACAAATGGCATGAATACAGCCCCAGTCGCAACCAGGAAAAATCCAAATCCGTTTGGGTTACCGAAGAAACTCGCTACGCCCACTGTCTCGACATCATATCCAACAGAAAGCAGATAGTTGTTCGGCGCGACATACCCAAGAAACCTTTCCATTATGGCGGCCGCGCCAGCGAGAAGGTACGCGAAGGTCCAACCGACGATAAACACATTGAACGTTCGGCTGTTTGCCCGGACACTCGCCACGCCCAAGAGGATTGCGAGCCCTGACAACGAAATGGTAACCTCATTGCTGATGGGAACACCGACAGCCGCCAGGTGAAGTATCGTCACCACGCACATCGCGATGACAATAGAAAGCACAGTTGTCGTCAGTGCCGTCAACTTTCGATGGGGAGCCAAGATCGAGACCCCCGCGACAATCACGAAAAGCGCACTCGTGACGACGTGTGGTGTTATGCCGCTGATCAGGACAGCACCGGCCATTACGGCGGTGATGGGTGTGATGAAGAAGAGAAGGGCCAAACCGCGATGAACCTTGGTGTCGTCAGCACTTGATGCAGCGCCGTCAAGGTTCTTGGTCTTCATCGGCCTGCTCGCTTTGGCGTTCTCGTAGTCGTTGATCTCTAGATCATACAGAGCATGCCAGCGTCTGCGATTGCACCTGAGCTGTACGAGATTCCGTGGGGCGACGTAGGCAGAGCGGCCACTACATTCGCGACGATCGCCATCAGCCCGAGGCCCCTTGCGACTCGTGACGGCGATGACCCGTCCGAAGCGCGACGTCACCAGATTTTGGCTCGTCAGAGGACGGAAGAAGGTCTGACTGGGGCACGTCTCAATCACACCCGGGCGCGTCGATGGTGACAGGCGTCTCCCGCACCATCGGCGTGGTCCACACATCGTATGAGCCGTAGTCCGCACCCGTAGTTCCGTTGGCGCCCCTCATCGTGACGCTGATGGTCGCTGTTGTCTGCGGCGGGGTGACGACACTGATACGCACTGCATTTCGCCCGAGGTGGGGTCCTTGCGCGACAAGCTCGGCGCTTTCGGCCCCGTCGACCGCCCACGACTCAATCGTCGCCCCCACGGGGGTGTACACGACGACATCTGTAGCGATATAGCCCGGCCTAAAGTGAGGGCCGGTGATGAAGTACGGCAATTCTGCCGCCTGCCCAGGGGTGATGCTGTTGGCGAACGTGATCGTCTGCTGGAACGTAGGCGCACTGGTGGCGGTGCACTGGTCTGTGCTTGCCACGACGCTCGCGTCTGCGTAGTAGTCAGTCTTCGCGCCGGTCGTGTCGTTGAAGTACACGCCTGCGACGGTCTGGTCATCATTAGTCTCAGGAAGAGTTCCCGCGAGCTTCGAGCCGGCCATCATCATCTCGATGTCCGGGTTCGACGTCCATATCTTCATCCGACCCTCGTCGTTTGCCTGAGTGACGGCATCGAGAAGTGCTAGTGGATTGTCCATGCCGGTCACGACCTTGCTAAAGATCTCTGCTACTGCGGCAGCGAAGAACTCGTCTTGAGCCGTGCCGTCCGCGCCCTGTCCGGAGACCGTCTCGCCGTAGTTGAAGTAGACCTCGTTCAAGAGCACCGAGACGGCGTTCTCGGTTGTCAAAGTCTCGCCGGTCTGCAGCGGGATCGGCCCTGTCGCTCTGAGAATGTAGCTGAGTGCCACGGGGTCGGTGGAGATGACGTCGTCGAATGGGGGGAGGCCTTCATCTGCCCACCATGCTCTCATGATCTCCACGGTCGTCGGGAAGTCCGGCGTAGCGGTCATGTTCGGGATCCAGCGACCGACAATGTCCGAATACAACTGCTCGGTCTCGGCATCGATCGGGGCAATGCTCTCCGGACGAGCGTTCGAGAACTGAGTGCTCGTGGCTTGGGTAGTCAGCTGGATTCGGCCATCTGTGGCCGTCACGATTGCAAGCGCGGCGGGATTGCCTCCGGAAGCACGCAGCTCTGAATTGCCTTGAAACATGAGGAGGTAGGTGCGGGGAACACCTTCGCCGAGGGCCGTAGGCAGCACCTCAAGAATCGGCGACAGTGCGCCAAGCTTTTCGTCCACGTCTGATACTGCGACATCAAGAGCAGCCAGCGCGTCCACGACCTGAGGCAACAGTGCAGTCCGATCCATGGCGGTGAGTCGCGCACTGATTCTCGCGAACGTGTCAGCACCGCGGCCGACGATGTCCTGCAGAAGGTGCAGCGCCTTAAGGTCGACTGCACCGTTTACGGGACGGAACGCTGTGAGGTCGAGCTCTGGGAGTGAATCCGTGCTGAACTTAGCTACCTCGTCCACGCTTTCCGCTGCCGCACGAACCGCAGCAAGATTGGGGCCAACGAGGGGAACCCATTCCGCAATCCTCCAGTCCAAGCCCGCGGTCTGCGATACGGCACGTTCCGAGAGCTCCCGAAGTTCAGTTGCATCTGAGGCTGCGCCTGCGGTGTCTCCCGCGACGATCTTGGCAGTCATTCCGCTCGCGATCGGCACAGCCGGACTCAGAGAATCGCGAACAGCGAGTGCTTTGGAAGCTGCGATCGCTGTCAGCGTGATGACGGCCGCGAGCAACAACGTCACGACGCCAACGCCAACCCAGACCAGCCGACGACGACGGGCACTCCGCAGTTCACGGTCAGCAGTGGTGGACCGTCGTCTGGCGCGCGTCTGGCGCGAAGTTGTGATCACTCCCATATTCAAGCGCAAGTACCTGGGAAGGCAGGTGAGCGGGCCCTACCGGGCTTCAGGCGCGGCCTCGGCGACGTAGCGATGATGTGACCTCATCAGCGGCTCGCCCACACGGAGCGGGGAAGTCAGCCCCGACTCTCCACGTACGCAGAGCGGGCCAAGTTGCTGAGGTCGCGCAACTCGGGATGCCCATGATCCTCATCTCTTCGAGCGCGCCGTTCTTGCCAGCCCTTAGGTTGAGAAATTGCATGTGTGCGGAGACGTGTCCCCGACCTCGCAGTCCTGTCATCTCGGAGCATGGCCCACGCCCAAAGCGTCGTAGCTCGGCTGGTGCCGGCAATCGACCTACGAGCGTATTTTCGCGGTAGCGGGCATTGCGGCCGAACTCCCGAGTCCGACCGGTGCCACCAGAACGTACCCCGTATCGACGCACCCGCCTACATGTTCGTGGCCGTCTTGCCGTCTTCAGCGCAATCCCCAGAGCAATACAGGTTCGGCACGGCAAGCGCCGCAAACGGCTTCACACCCGCAAGTTCCCGTCCGCAGGATCCGCACGTCGCTACGGGTTCAGTGAACGCCTGACGGATGCGCTCGAAAATCGTGTGCATCTGGTGATCTTACCGTCAACGCGCGGCCATCGGAGCGGCGAAGAAGTTGAGCCCCCCGCATGGTGCGGTAGCGCATGATCAGCGCATCCGGGCCAGCGGGCTCTTTCCCCCGTGATGGCGGGTAACCGACAATTGTCTGCCCGGATCAGATGGAGTACCAGATCCGTCCGAGAGCTGCGTTCTCGCCGTCTGTACGCACCGCGAGCTTGTCCCAGCGAGCAAGGGTCCGATTCGTTGCGCCGTCGATCGTGCCGGCGATTGTGACGACTCCCGCTCCAACGTTCTTGATCCGGAACTGACGCCCGAAGGGCATGGTGATCGGGGCTGGAAGTGTGATTGTTATCGAGGTGGCCGAGTTACACACGACCTCCTCGGGATCTTCGGCCGTCAGTGCGTAGGCGGCGGTGACGGTCTTGAAGCCCGAAGTCCTTCCATCGATGTGCGCGTCTCCAGAGACTGCCGCCCGCAGGTCGAGGCCGGGTGGAGTGCATCCTTGAATTGAGATGTTGAGGTTCGCAGCTGAGCCTGCATTGATGTCGTACTTGCCGGGCGCGAACCCGCCGGGGCTCCCGTCTGCGCGCTTGTTCGCGATGCGGTAGGAGTTCTCGACTCGTACGTTTTTCGCCGGGTTGCCCGAACCCGGCGACGGAGAGATCTTGTAGAGGTCGTCGGCGTAGAGACCCACGAAATCCCAGTCCGGAGAATTCTCGATGATCGCACCGTCAACGGCGTACAGGTGGATGAACCCACCGCCGTTTTGCTCTCCTACGAGGTCCCGGAAGGACAGGTTGTAGTTCCACGCGCCCGTACTCTCGATACGGAAGAACGGAGCACCCGTGGCGCCGTGAGAATGGCACCAAGAGTTCAACCATCGCACTGAGTTGCAGTCGTTTCCGCCGACCACGACGTCGAAGGCAGGCGCGGTCCGACCGACCGTGTCGAAGACGCAAGCGAAGTACGTGACGTCGATGAGCTGAGAGCGATTGCGCTGCTTCCAGATCGACGCTGCCGGATTGCTTGTGGTGGCTTTCACTCGAGTGAAAGTTGTCCGAGCGAGACCCCCGCCTGATTCGCCCGAAAGCGAGAACACATGGCCGCCGGTGGGGCCAGTCGAGAACCAGATGTCGGATGTGTGCGCTTCGTACACGGTCCCGTTCGTCTCGGTCCAGGCGAAAAGATCGGACACATCGTTGAAGACCCGTGACGCCTGCGAACCCGCGCCTCGGAGACAAACGTAGGGTCGATACCTCAGCGGCGACGTGGTCCGGTACGCTCCGGGCGGGAAGTAGACCGCGCCGCCACGCACGGGACCGCGGTTGCCGCCGAGATCAATCCCCGAAGAGTCGTGCGCGGCATCCATGGCAGCTTGGATCGCTGACGTGTCATCCGTCGAAGCATGGCCCGTGCCCACAGCGCCGAAGTCCTTAACATTGAAGACGGTCAGATCTTCAAGAGGCAACGCGGCGGCGGGGGCTGATCCGGCTGCTGCCACAACCGGGATCGAAAGCGCGGCGCCTAGCAAACCCCGACGCGACATGCTATGGCGGCTCATGCACGTCACCATAGCGAATGCGCGACTGACCGGCTTGACTCGCGATCGGCGGGGTCGTTGCGGCCGCGCCTCCGCCCCAAACCAGCATGAACTCGATCCGGTCGCGAAACACCTACACGCGGTCATTCTCGGCGTTCTAGCCGCGCCCTACCCGGTCGGTACGGCCACGGCTCTGGATACTTCGAACCATCGGTTGACCACGCCGTCGTAGCGCATGCTGACCGTGGTCCGCGTGTTCGCGGTCGTGTTGCTCGGCGCCGCGCCGCCCGCGAAACGGAAATTCGAAGGGTACGCGTATGTGCGACCGCCGGTGGCGTCCTGGATGACCGTCAGCGACAGTTCCTGACGATGGATTCCGACGGACTCGAGATTCATGCTGGTCGCGTTCGCTTTGAGAGTGAGCTCAGTGTTCCCGAATGCGGGATTGATGATCACGACCCCTGCCACGGTGACCGTCTTTGATTCGACGGGACGTAGCGGCAGCTTTCCGTCAAGGACGGTGCCAGGTGCGGTGAAGGCTCCCGCGTATCCGATTGGGATTTCGACTCGCACTCCCGGGTACGGGAGTGCCCCTCCATCGAAGCCGGTATAGCTCGTTAGCGCCGTCTCCACACGCACCCAGTTGTCGCCGGAGATGTCGACGCCGTGGCCGGCACTGAATCTGTAGGCCGCTGACCCGGTGACATTCGCAGATGACGCTCCCGCGATAAAGGAGTTGCCGTGCGCGTTGAGGACGCGTCCCGTCCCGCCGCGCTGCTCGATCCAGGTGGTGACGTTAGGCGTGTAGACGTAGCAGCCGTAGGCGTTGATCGTGGTGTTAATCAGCGAGGGAGAGTCGACGCCTCTAACGTTCGCGGCGGCAAGCGTTGTTTCGAAGTAGACGCCGAACAAGTTCAACGTTTCACTGTGGAAGACCTTGATCCCGGACTGGAACTGTTCGATCGATCCACCGAAGATCGACAGCGGTCGCGCAGCCCCATCGATCCCGACTCCGGGCGTTCCTCCCGCCCGTGATGAATTGATCTGTGGGTTATAGATCGAAATGTTCAGGGAGGACGTGATTCGCATGCCGGTGGCATTGCGGCGAAACTCGGGCCTGATGAAGAGCCCGTAGTACACACCGTTTAAGTCTGCGCCCGTTGCCCAGTCATTGACTGACACGTTGTCGAGGCTGAGCGCGTTGCTCGTGCCGTCGTACATCTGAACGCCGACGCATGTACCGACGGCATCGCCGGGGCCGCGGATGAGTAGATCCTTGAGGTAGGTGTATGAGCGCGCGCGAATTCCTACCGTCGATCCCGACACGTCAAAGATCAGTTCGGCCGGCGCAGTGCTGCCCGTTCCGTACTGGGCGGAGGCTCCCTCGATTCGCTGCCAGATATGGGTGACCAGGGAACCAGTGAGTCGATAGCTTGCTCCGGGCACCAGTGTGATGGTCGAGGCATCACCACCCGCGTCCAGAGCGGATTGGATGGCCGCGGTATCGTCCGTGGTGCCATCGCCCACCGCGCCGTATGAAGCGACGCTGATGCCGCGCCCGACGGTCGATGCGAGCGCGCGCGCCGTATCGGAATCACGATCCGCGATGTACGCGGCCACCTCCGCGTCGCCGAGCGTTGCTGCTGCGGCCCCGATCAGCTCGGGCCGCGAAAAGCGTTGCTTGCTCATGCCGGTCATGATAGCGACAGCCAGAGCAAACCGGCGTGACAGATTCACTTCGACAAGTCAGAATCAAAGCCCTGCGATGCGCGATCTCAACAGCGTTGCCCAGGCCGACCACACAACCGCCCGGCCCCGATCAGGACACCCCCATGCCGCACCCGCCCACGCACTTGCACCCTCGCGCACTGGAAGGCACCGCCGCATCGCTCGGCGGACCGTGGCCGAGGTGCTCACCGAGGCCGGCATGTCCTCCCGCTACTTCTCGACACGACTCCGCACCCAGACATTCACCTTGGACGACATCGCCCGCCTC
>Ga0307406_10002028_pt1 | contig 11059 bp, 11 predicted proteins | sample 322Cmetagenome_3_FD_203706 | JGI IMG/M metagenome (GOLD analysis project Ga0307406, IMG submission 203706) | Maize rhizosphere microbial communities from greenhouse at UC Davis, California, United States - 322HYB-C-2 | ecosystem: Host-associated > Plants > Roots > Rhizosphere > Soil | place... | reverse complement strand
TCGCCGCGCGCGCGGCCGAGCGCGTTCACCGCCGCGTAGTAGCCGGGCCGCGTCGTTTGGAGCTGGTGGAAGTGCTCGTGCAGCAGCGTGAGCACCCACGCGCTCGACCCCTTCCGCGTGCGCTCGGCGTCGCCCATCACGACCGTGGACACGCCGCCGACCGCCGGGAAGGTGGCCTCGAGCGTCGGCAGGAAGACGCGGGGGCGCGCGTAGACGTCGCCGAGCAGCGAGTCGCGGCCGACGAGCGCGAAGTCCGGCGTCGGCCGCGGGTGCCGCAGCAGGAACTCGTGGCTCGGCGTCACGAGGAGGACGGCGAACGGCACCTCGCGCCACCCCGCCCACACGCTGTCGCCGAGCTGCCCGGCGATGCGGAACGCCTCGGCGATGCGCACGCGGTCGGCCTCGGGGAGCGCGGGGACCGTGGCCCGTGCGACGGCGGTCGTGGCGGCCGCCGGTGCGACGCTCGCCGCGGCGGCGGCGGACGGGCGGCGACCGCAGCCGCCGGCGATCGCTGCGGCGAGCGCGAGCGTGAGCAGTCGGGCGTCGTGGGTGCGTGATCGCATCGGCGTCGGGCGGCGGCGGGTCGTGGGTTGGTCGCGGCGAGGGCGGCTCCGTCCTTCGACAGGCCCGCGGCCCGCGGGGTTGCCGGCGCGGCTCGCGGGCCTGGAGATTGCCCCGTTGCCACGGCGTAGCATCCGGCGGCGCCTGCCTGCGCCGCCGTCCTCATTCCCGTGCCGCCGCCGCCCGATGTCAAGTGAACGCTCCGCCGCCGTGCAGTACGCCCCCGCCCCCGCCGCCGCCGCCGCGCCGAGGGCGAGCACCGGTATCGCCGGTCTCGACGAGATCCTCGGCGGCGGCGTCCCGCGGAACCACCTCTACCTGGTGGACGGCGAGCCCGGCACCGGGAAGACGACGCTCGCCCTCCAGTACCTGCTCGCGGGCGCGGCGCTCGGCGAGCGCGGGCTCTACGTCACGCTCTCCGAGAGCCGCGAGGAGCTGCGTCAGGTGGCGGAGTCGCACGGCTGGTCGATCGACCAGATCGACGTGTTCGAGCTGAGCGGCGAGGAGGGGCCGGCGATCGAGGAGGGGTACACGATCTTCCACCCGGCCGAGGTCGAGCTGCAGCAGACGATGGACGCCGTGCTCGCCGCAATCGAGCGCGTGGGGCCGGGGCGCGTCGTCTTCGACTCGCTCTCCGAGATGCGCCTCCTGGCGCGCGACCCGCTGCGCTTCCGGCGACAGATCCTCTCGCTCAAGCAGTTCTTCGCCGGCCGGCAGTGCACCGTGCTGCTGCTCGACGACAAGACGGCGCCCGAGGGGGACCTCCAGCTCCACAGCCTCGCCCACGGCGTCGTCGCGCTCGAGCACGTGGCGCTCGAGTACGGCGCCGAGCGGCGGCGGCTGCAGGTGACGAAGCTGCGCGGGCTGCGCTTCCGCGGCGGCTACCACGACTTCCGGATCACGACCGGCGGGATCGCCGTCTACCCGCGAATCGATACTGGCAAGGTGACCGACGACGCGCTCGGCCGGTCGCTGACGAGCGGCTCGCGCGAGCTCGACGCGCTGCTCGGCGGCGGGCTGCAGGCCGGCACGAGCCTCCTCATCACCGGCGCCGCGGGCACCGGCAAGTCGGTGCTCGCCACGCAGTACGCGTGCGCCGCGGTGGCACGCGGGGAGCGGGTGCGTTTTTTCATGTTCGACGAGCGGCTCAGCACCTTCCGCCTCCGCGGCGAGGGGCTCGGCATGGACCTCAGCGAGCCGATCGCCGACGGCCGGCTGCAGATCGAGCAGATCGAGCCGACCGCACTCTCCCCCGGCGAGTTCGCGAACCGCGTCGTGCGCGCGGTCGAGGAGGAGGGCGTACGCATGATCATCCTCGACTCGCTGAACGGCTACCTGCAGTCCATGCCCGAGGAGCGGCTGCTCCCGATCCAGGTGCACGAGCTGCTCAGCTACCTCGCCAACCACGGCGTCACGAGCATCATGGCGCTCGTCCAGCGCGGCATCTTCGGCAGCCCGGTGGACGAGGCGGCGGAGGTCAGCTACCTCGCCGACACCGTGATGCTGCTTCGCTACTTCGAGGTGAACGGGACGGTGCGGCAGGCGATCTCGGTCGTGAAGAAGCGCAGCGGCGACCACGAGCGCACGATCCGCGAGTGCCGCGTCGGGCGCGGCGGCATGCACGTCGGGAAGCCGCTGCACGAGTTCCAGGGGGTGCTGACGGGGGTGCCGAGCTACGTCGGCTCGGGCGCGCCGCTGATGCAGCCGCCGGTGTTCCCCCCGCGGCCGGCGCGCGACACGTGAGCGTGCTGTCCGCCCGCACGCCGGACGAGGCGGCGCGCGGCGCGCGGGAGCGGCCGCAGTCGCAGTCCACGGTCGCCGTCCTCGCCCCCACGGGGCGCGACGGCGAGATGACGCGCGACGTGCTCGCCCGCGCCGGCTTCGCCCCCGTCGTCTGCCCCGACGTGACGGCGCTGTGCGACGCGATCGACGGCGCGGTCGGGGCGGTGGTCGTCGCCGAGGAGGCGCTCCGCGCCGAGGCGCGAGCCTGCCTCCTCGCCACGCTCGACGCGCAGCCCTCCTGGTCGAACGTCCCGATCGTCGTCCTCACCGGCGAGGGGGAGCTCTCGCGCGCCATCCCGCCGGGGCTGCAGGCCGTCGCCGGCCGCGCCAACGTCACCCTCCTCGAGCGCCCGGTGCGCGTCGCGACGCTCGTCACGACGCTCCGCTCGGCGCTCCACGCCCGCCGCCGGCAGTTCGACCTGCGCGACCACCTCGAGGCGCGCAAGGCGACCGAGCGCGCGCTGCGCGAAGCGCGCGAGCAGGCCGAGGCGGCGAACCGCGCGAAGGCCGAGTTCCTGACGATGATGAGCCACGAGCTGCGCACGCCGCTCAACGCCATCGGCGGCTACGCGCAGCTCCTCTCGCTCGGCATCCGCGGGCCGGTGAGCGAGGAGCAGCAGGGCGACCTCCAGCGGATCGACCGCAGCCAGCGCCACCTGCTCTCGCTGATCAATGACATCCTGAACTTCGCCAAGATCGAGGCCGGCCACGTCGCCTTCGACATCCGCCCGGTGCCGGTGCGCCAGCTCCTCGAGAGCGTCGAGCCGCTCGTCACCCCGCAGCTGCGGGCGAAGGTGATCCGCTACACCGGCGGCGCGCGGTCGTGCGAGACGGCCGTCCTCGCCGACGAGGAGAAGGCGCGCCAGATCCTCCTCAACCTGCTCTCGAACGCGATCAAGTTCACGCCGGCCGGCGGCACCATCGCGGTGGACTGCACGGTGGGCGAGGGCGCCGTGCGGATCACGGTCGCCGACAGCGGGATCGGCATCGCCGAGGAGAAGCTGGCGGCGATCTTCGAGCCGTTCGTCCAGCTCGAGCGCAACTTCGCCTCGACCCACGAGGGCACGGGCCTCGGCCTCTCGATCAGCCGCGACCTCGCCCGCCGCATGGGCGGCGAGCTGTCCGTCGTCAGCACGCGCGGCGAGGGGGCGGCATTCACGCTGACGCTTCCCAAGGCGTAACTACGGGGGCTGGGGGCTAGGGCACGGCGCAGGTGCTGGGTTTGGGGTGTCGGGGACTGGTCCCGTCCACTCGTCATCCCGAGGGCGTAGCCCGAGGGATCGCTCGACGCGTACGGCGAACCCTGGCTGGCGCTCGGATGACGAGCGAGAGCACCGACCCCGGCGCCCGACACCCGGCACCTGCGTCGTGCCCTGCGCTTCCCGGGGCAGTCGCCAGTCCCCGTAGTGCCCAGGTTTTCAGTAGTCGTACACGTGGTCCACCCCGACCCGCCCCTCGGCGCCTAACGCGGCGAGCGTCGGCAGCAGGTCGCGCACCGGCACGCGCATCACGACCCGCTTCCGCGCCGGGTCGCTCGGCAGGGGGAGGGCGTAGGTGACGCGCGCCGCCGCCGGCTCGCCGCGCCACCGCCAGTCGGCCGGCGCGACGCCGGTGAGCAGGATGTCGTCGTTCCCGGCGACCTCGGTGATCGTCGCCGTCGCGCCCGTGCGCGCGAGGGCCAGCACCGCGTCGCGGAAGCCGTCGTAGCGCGGCGTCGAGACGAGGGCGTGCGCGCTGTCGAGCCGCGCCTCCACGCGCACCGTCGTGTCGCGCCGGGCGAGCGAGTCCGCCCAGCCGGCGACGACCATCTGCATCCGCTCGGCCTGCGGCTCGTACGCGGCGTGCGTGCCGACGCCGATCAGCCCCGCGTACGCCGCCTTGAACCCGTACTCGGCCGTCAGGAAGAAACGTCGCTCCCACTTGCGGAGCGGGTGCGGGCCCCAGAGCGGGACCTCGGTCCAGAGCTCGCGCAGCCGCGCGCCGAAGCCGTAGGCGTACCACGGGTCCACGTGGATGAAGCGCCCGTAGTCGGCCGCCACGTCGTGCGCGAAGCGGTCCTCGGCGGTGAGCTCGTGCCCCGCCGTCCACCCCGTGAAGCGCCCGATCGTGTTCTCGTACAGCGCCTTGATCGCCAGCTCCGCCGAGTAGCTCGTGCCGATGACGCCGAGCATCGCGTGGTAGCCCGCGTTGAACGGGTACTCGTGCCGCGTCGCCCGCAGCGCCTCGCCGTAGTTCACCCAGTACTGGCCGATGGACTCGAGGTACGGGAAGTCGGTCGGCAGCCGGTCCTTCATCCAGTCGGCGTACTCCTCCGAGCTGTAGACGATGTACCACTCGGGGTGCGTGAGGAACGTCTGCCCCTCGTCCCGCCGGTAGCCGGCCGCGCCGTCGAGCCGCGCCCGCGACGCGGGGGCGAGCTCGGCGCGCGTGGGGTCGAGGCGCGGCGTGTAATAGCGGTCCCAGAGCGTGTTGCGGAACTTGTTCGTCGGGTCGAGGCGGCGCTTGAGGGCGTAGAACTCCGGCGCCCGCGGGTAGGCGCGGCGGAACTGCGCCTCCGTCGCCCACGGCTGGTACGGGAGGTAGTAGCTCCCGCCGACGCTCAGCACCGAGTCGATCAGCTCGCGCGTCCACGTCCCCACGGCGCGCCGCGCGCCGGCGTCGGTCCCCTGCTTGTAGTAGAGGACGAAGGCGAACACCTCCTCGCGCCCCCAGGCGAGGAGCGAGCCGGGGTCGGGGCGGGCGTGGCGGATCGAGACGTTGATGACGTTGACGTCGTGCGCCCGCAGCACGTGCGCCATCTTCGGCACGAAGTCGTCGAACCGCCCGACGGGGACGAAGTACTCCTGCAGGACGTAGGTCGAGGCGTCGCGCGACGACGGCTCCAGCTCGGCCACGTCGTAGCTCGCCTCGTGGTTGCGCCACGACACCGGCTCGCCGCGGTAGAGCAGCGGGTCGATCACGTTGCGGCGGATCCCCTTGCCGAACGGCCACTCCGAGATCACCCAGTAGGCGGCGCGGTTGGCGCGGTACGACTGGTCGCGCGGGATGAGGCGCTCCGGCACCGTCACGGGATCGTCCGTCCGCACGTAGGAGACAGCATTGACGGTCTCGTAGCCGTCCGGGTAGACGTCGGCGTTGTGGAAGACGACCGACGCCGAGTCGCGGACCTGGTTCGCGAACCAGCGCGCGTACTCGCCGATCGGCATCGTGCGGTCCGTCCGCTTGACGCGGACGTTGTCGGCCAGGTCGAGCGTCGCCTCGACGATCACGCCGAGCCCGCCGTAGCCGCCGATCGCGCCGTAGAAGATCTCGGGGTTCTTCGTCGGCGTCGCCTCGACCACCGTGCCGTCGGCGAGGACGACCTTGATCGCGCGCACCGAGAGGATGAGCGGCCCGAGCCCCACGTAGCGCCCGTGCACGTTCACCGACAGCGACCCCCCGACCGTGAAGTTCGAGTAGGTCTGCATGATCTTCACGCTCAGGTTCGCGGGGTCGATCCGCTCCTGGACCTGCCGCCAGCGGATGCCCGGCTGGACCGTGATCGTCTTGCCGACCGAGTCGAAGGCGAGCACGCGGTCGAAGCGGCGCATGTCGATCTGCACGCCGTTCGGCGCCGCCGTCTGGCCGCCCATGCTGTAGCGCCCGCCGCCCACCGACACGGGCCCGTCGCTCTCCCGCACCGCGGCGACGATCTCCTCGATCGTCGCCGGCGCGACGACGCGGCGCACCGGGATCGGGTTGAGCCGCGTGACGTCGTTCACCACCGGGGGCGCCGGCGGCCGCTCGACAGTGACACGGGCGGCGCCCCATATTGCGGCGCCCGCCGTCAGCAGGAGGACCGCCGTCAGCGCCAGCGCGAGCCCCTTGAGCACCCGCCCGAGAGGGCGCAGCCGTGCCCTCGCTCCGCCCGCGATCGTCTTCCGCTCGGTCTCCCCCGCGCCCCGCACCCGGTGCGCGCGCGTCCCGCCGCTCTTCGTCACGAGGATCTCACAATGGTCAGGAAGCTGGCCCTTGGCTTCGGCATCGTCTTCATCGTCGTCGTCGCGCTCGGCTGGATGCCGCAGTGCATCTCGGCGACGCACATGACCCCGGACGGGGTCGAGCGGACGATGTTCGGGCTGTTCGCGCTCACCATGCTCGACGACATCACCCACGGCGTCACGGCGCTCGTGCTGCTCGCCGCCGGCCTCCACTCGCAGCGGGCGTCGGTCGTCGCCTTCACCGCCTTCGGCTGGTACTACGCCTGCGACGCGGTGTTCTTCCTGCTCAACGGCTTCTTCAACGACAAGCCGTGGGCGGCCGACATCATGCTGAACCTGCCGCACGTCGTCCTGTCGTCGGTCATGCTCGCCATCGCCTACTGGCTCGCGCCGCGCGAGGCGGCGGCCGCGGCGCCCGGGGCCCGCGTCGGCCGGCCGGCCGTGGCGTGAGGTAGGACGGCAGAGAGGCGGCGGGAGTCACGCGAGGGGCGGCTCGCGGCTCTCGGCTCTCGGCAGTGGACGGTAGACGGGTCGCGGTTAAGGGTTCACCGTGAACCAGGAGCCATCGATCATGAACCGCTCTCGCCGCGAGCCGCGAGCCGCCCTACCTCCGGCTCGCCTCGTAGCCCGCGATGAACGCCTCGACCGGCGTGCTCGCGGCGACCGCCTCGACGACGTCGAGCGGGATGTCGGCGAGTGAGCGGAAGCGGAGGCACGACTTCCCCATGTCGAGCTTCTTCCCGGCGCGCGCGAACTCCGCCTTCAGCCACGCGGCCTGTGCCGGGTTCTGGTAGGGGCTCGTGAGGTAGAGTGCGTAGTGGTTCTTCTGCGCCGCGAGCGCGATGTAGACGAGCGGCTGCCGGTTGTAGGTCGCCGGGTAGCGCTCGAGCGGGACCTCGTAGGAGATCATCCCCCAACTCATGCGCTCCTCGTAGCCCGCCGGGAGCCTGCGGCGGACGGCGTCGCGCACTGCGGCGACGACGGCGCGACGCTCCGCGGGCAGCTCGGCGAGGTACCCCTCCACGGTCGCGGCCTTGCTGCTCGCCATTGGTCACCTCCGGCGGATCGTGTGGGGGCCTGGCGGCCCCGCGCCCTCACACAGTGGTCGGCGGCGGCGACGGGCCGCGCCCGGCCCGGCACTCGACGCACCGCGTCGTCCCGACGAGCTCCGCGCGCAGCCGCGCGAACCACGAGCCGTACATGTGGCGGAAGCAGAGGATGCGCCGGCAGCGCTCGCAGGCCCCCCCCTGCATCAGGTCCACGCGCCCGCCGCAGGCGTCGCACTCCGTGCCGAGCAGGGAGCGTCGGAAGAAGCGGATCTTCTCCATGGAGAAGAATATGGAGTCCAGAACGGAGAAGGGCGGGAGAGGTGAGAGGGCTTGGGCCCCTGTCACCTCTCCCACCCTTCCGCTCTCCCTCTTTCTTCTTTCGCCCTTCGCCGGCTATCCCTCGCCCACAACTACTCCTTGAGCACCATGTCGATGCACATCACTGCGGCGAGGATGAGCGGGCGCGCGGGCCCGCCCGTCGGTACCGAGGGGGCGATGCTGAGGACGTAGTTGTCGGCGCTCGTGAACAGCTCCTTGCCGAGTCCGGCCCACTGCTTCGACACGTGCGCCAGCTCGGTCGTGCCGGAGAGGAAGCGGAAGTCCCATCCCGTCCACTTCCCCTTCAGGGTGCAGACGACGTTGCCGCTCGCGTCGAGCACGTCGAACGCGCCGCCGATCGAGAGGAGGCGCTGCTTGAAGGTGCCGAGCAGCGTGCCGCGGCCGTCGCGCACCTCGACCCGCGAGCGGAAGATCGCGATGCCGCGCGTCACCTGCACGACGAGCTCGCCGGCCGGCGTCCGCACGGCGATGTCGAACGGCGTGTAGCGCTTGTAGTCGGTGAAGCGCAGGATCTTGGTGAAGATGCCGAGCTTCTCCTCACGGCAGTGGAGGACGACCTGCCCCGTCGCCGGGTCGTAGAGGTCGAAGTTGTTCGCCGCCTTGAACAGGCCGACGTGTTCCTTGACGAGGAAGTCGTTCTGCGCGAGCACGGCGTGCGTCGGCGCCTGGGACGAGCGGGCGGCGGTGGTCATGGACATGGGAGCGAAGGGCCATCGGGACGGCGAGCGTCGTCGCCCAGCCGTCCCGGATAGGACGAGCCACAAGGCGCGGGGTCAGCGGCTGGACGGCTCTCGGTGACGACAGTTCACGGTTCACGGTTGAGGGCCGACGGTATGCGGTCATTGTAAGCCGTTCACCGAGAACCGTTGACTGTTCCCTGCAGTGGCCGAGAGCCGTAGAGCCGAGAGCCGCCTCTCACTGCCTGGCGTACTTCCAGTTCCGCGACTTCCCCTCGGCCAGCCACTCGACCGCGGTCTCGATCCGCCGCACCCGCGTCTCGTCGCGCTTCGCCTCGGTGATCCACTCGACGTACTCGCGGCGGTGGCTGGGGCTGAAGCCGTCGAACGTCGCGGTGGCCTTGCGGTTCTTCTTCAGCGCGGCGGCCAGGTCGTCGGGGACGGCGAGCGTCGTCGTGGCGGCGCGCTTCGTCTTCGCGGCCGCCGGGCGACGTGGCACCTTCACGCCTTCCTCGTTCAGTCGCATCGCCTCCTTCACGTAGCCGGCGAGCACTCGCTTCGGCGGCAGGTCGGAGAGCGCCGTGATCCGGCCGAACTGCCCCATCGCCTGCTCGGCGGGGGCCCCGCCCTCCTTCACGATCAGCGAGCCCTTCCAGAAGCCGAAGGTGCAGTGCTGCTTGAACGACGCCATCCCGCACAGCATTCCCTGGTACATGAAGTGGGGCATGCTCCACTTCATCGTCTCCTCGACCTCGGGACAGGCCCCGTGCACGACCTCGCGCAGGTGGCTCAGGATCGGCTTCGCGAACTCGGCCGAGCGGGCGATGTAGGCGTCTATGCGTGGATCTCGGGTACCCATGAGCGGTCTCGGAGGGCGCAAAAGGGATTGTAGTAGCGGGGGCAGCGAGTGGACTCAGTGGTGTAGGGCGCGCTTGAGTAGCGCCACCTGTCCGCCATGATAGGCGTGGTGCTGCGCCAGTCCGCTGGCCATCGCCGCATACGAGAGCCCCGAACCGATCGACGGGTCGCGCGTCTGGCCGACGATCGCCGTCAGCCGCTCCTCGGGGCAGGAGGCGAGCACGGCGAGGACGTCGCGCTGGGCTTCGGCCAGCCCCTCCCGGGCGCGCCGCCACGCGTCCTCGTTCTGGCTCGCCTCCGGCGCCGGCCAGTCTCCTTCGGCGGGCTCGGCCGGCGCCGCGCCGCGCAGCCGCCGCGCCACCTCGCGCGACCAGGCGGCCATGTGCAGGACGAGCTCCCAGATCGAATGCCCGCCGGCGACCGGCCGGGCAGCCGCCATCGCCGCGTCCACGTCGGCGAGGAGCGTGGAGAGCGACGAGCCGTGCCACGGCTCGCCGTCGTAGGCGCGCGCGAGGTCGGCGTAGAGTGCCGAGCGGTCGGGCATCGGGCGGATCCGGGAACGAGGTCGGGGAAAGAGTACAGTCGCTGGGAGAGGGTTGCAAACCGGGACGGATAGCGACGGCAGTTTACGGTCTACGGTTCTCGGTAGACGGTTCACGGTGACCGTCGACCATCAACCGCTCGCCGTGAACCGTCGACTATCGTTGTCGAGAGCCGAGCGCTGGGCGCACGTTTGGTCCGCCCTTCGCGTCCGGTCGCCAGCACACCGGCTACCCGGAGCACGACGATGCCGCTGACCATCCTCTCCCCGGCCTTCGAGGACCACGCGCCGATTCCCCGGCTGCACACGTGCGACGGCGAGGACGTCTCGCCGCCGCTCGGGTGGTCGGGGCTGCCCGCGCGCACGGCCAGCTTCGCGCTGATCGTGGACGACCCCGACGCCCCCGACCCGCGGGCTCCCAAGCGCACCTTTGTCCACTGGGTGCTCTACGACATCCCGGCCGCGGCTCGCGCCCTCGCCGTCGCCGCGACGTCTCCCACGCTCCCCGACGGCACGCGCGAGGGGAAGAACGACGCCGGCGGCGTCGGCTACACCGGCCCCTGCCCGCCGATCGGCCGCCACCGCTACTTCTTCAAGCTCTACGCGCTCGACGCCACCCTCGACGACCTTCCACCGGCGGCCACGAAGCGGGACGTCGAGCGGGCGATGGACGGACACGTGCTCGAGCGCGCCGAGCTGGTGGGGACCTACGAGCGCGGCACCGCCGCGCGAGGTGCCGCATGAACGTCGTCATCTGCGACGCGATCCGCGCCCGCCGGCTCCTGCGCTTCGTCTACGACGGCTACGAGCGCATCGTCGAGCCGCACCTGTACGGCGTCACCACGGCCGGCAACGAGGCGGTGCGCGGCTACCTCGTGCGCGGCTGGAGCACCTCCGAGACCTCGCCCGGCTGGCGCATGTACCTCGTGGACCGCATGGAGGGCCTCGCCGCGCTCGCCGAGCCGTTCGCCGGCCCACGCGGCGAGTACAATCCGGACGACACGCAGATGGTGCGCGTGTACTGCCGGATCGGGGACGACGTCGGAGCCGTGAACCCTGAGCGCTGAGATGATCACGGATCACGATTGACGGTTCACCGCAACTGCACAGACCCCCGGGACGCTTCGAGCGACATCCCGGGGGTTTTCGCACTTATCGTCGACCGTGCACCGCCGATCGTTGACCGTCGACTGCCCTATCTTCCCCCCATGTCGTCCCTCGAGCTCTTCGCCGCCCTCGTCGGCGCCGTCAGCGTCTACCTGAGTGTGCGCG
>Ga0307406_10002026_pt1 | contig 11063 bp, 12 predicted proteins | sample 322Cmetagenome_3_FD_203706 | JGI IMG/M metagenome (GOLD analysis project Ga0307406, IMG submission 203706) | Maize rhizosphere microbial communities from greenhouse at UC Davis, California, United States - 322HYB-C-2 | ecosystem: Host-associated > Plants > Roots > Rhizosphere > Soil | place... | reverse complement strand
TCACGACCGATCAAGCCGCGCTCGGAAGCGAAGCTCTGTTACAGCACGCTCGGTGAAGGCACGGCGGCGATCACGCCACAGCCGGGCAGAGTTCAACCTTCGATCAGAAACTGCGTCACCGTTTCTCCTGCGAGAACTACGGAGTACACTCTAACGGTCACTACGCCGCAGGGCGAAAAGAAGAGCAAAAGCCTAACAGTCACTGTCGAGGGCCAGGTTATTCAATAACAGGAGAAGTCATGAGCGACGAGAAGAAGTCAGGCGATTCAATTAGCGCGACTATCGGCAACGTGAGCGATCGCAGTCAGGTGGCAGTTGGTCATCACATCGAACAGAGCCAGGTACACGGCGCGCCGCCGGTGACTGAAGAAGAGATGGCCCAGTTGCGCCAGATGTTCGAGGAGTTGAAGACAAAGATCGTGCAGGAGGCGCCGCCGGCCGAGAAAGAAAAAGCGCTCGCGCGAGTCGATGCATTGGAGGAGGCGGTCACTGCAAAAGAGCCTGACGTTACGACGATGGAGTCTGTCAGAAACTGGTTTGTGAAGAACATACCATCCGTGGCGGGCTCGGTAGTTGGTCTGATCGTGCATCCCCTCGTCGGAAAGCTCGTTGAAGTTGGTGGCGATGCCATCGCGACAACATTTCGTAAGCGATTTGGAATAGAGAAGAAGTAAGCCGAAGAGAGATGCCACGGGCTTGTCCCGTGGTGTCTCACGTTTGTTGCTACACGGAATTCAAAACCAGGGTTTCCAGATGCCACGGGCTTGCCCCGTGGAGTTCTCACGTTTGGTGCTATTTAGCTGGGAACGTGAACCTCCACGGCCCAAGGCCGTGGCATCCAGTTTTGTTACTTTGAATCGTCGGTGTAGCGGCAAGCGTGAGTCTCCACGGGACAAGCCCGTGGCATCTTTGCTGATCATGTTGATGACGAACAATCGTAAGATCATGGGCAGCCGGGTAAACACTTTCTGGCTCAACGTTCTTGGCTGGATCACCACGGTTGCGATCTTTGCGGCATCGGTAGGGCTGGTGGTTACCTGGTTCATGTAATATCCTCGGCATCATTCCCGATGAGTCGCATTGACGCTTCGATACCTCGCGCGCAAGAGACTGGCGAACTATTCGATGACCCGTTCAGCTTTTTAGCGAGAGCGCGCGCATCGCTGGGCGACCTCTTCGTCATTCGCGAAGACAAAGCACTCTTCTCTAACGCTGCCTATTGCGTTGGAGTAGTTGCGCTCTTTGGGTCCGCGAATTATCAGAAAGTCTTAACTGACCCTGATGTCTTCCGCCAGCCTATCTCCGCGGCGCAACACATCTCGCTGCCGCAAACTCTCATCAATCTCAACCATGGGCTGCACAGCATGCAGGGCGACCAGCACGACCAGCACCAGCGTCTGCTCATGAACGTGCTGAGCGAACGCAGCAACGAAGGCCGCCGGCAATTGGTGCAAAACGGTATCGAGAAGTTTGTGCAGGGTTGGCAGTACGACCAGCAAATCCGGCTGCTCGAGGAGATGCGGCGACTCACGCTGGAGCTTTCAACGCGTCTGCTTTTCGGCGAGCAATATGAAGAGAGGGCGCAACTCGCGGAACTCGCAGCGCAGTATTTCCACGCTCGTCGCGCGGTAGCGTCGACGTTTAAATCACCGGGTAAGACTGCACGCGCGAAACTGATCGCGCTCGGAACCTCGCTGGACGACTCCTTGCGGCGATTTATCGATTGGTCTCGCCGGCAGAGAAGAAATACCGGCGACGGCCTGCTGCGAACAATCACGTCAATCGAAACATTCTCAGACGATCAGATCGTCGCTCACAGCAACGTGTTGTTCATGTCGAGTCTTGAACCAACGGCGGTCACGTTAACGTGGACGCTGTTGGTTCTGTCGCAACTACCTCAGTTGCGACAACGTTTGCGTGAAGATCACGAACAGGACTTGATGGATGGCGTAATCAACGAAACGCTCAGGTTATTCACTCCGAACGCGCTGATGACGCGGTTGACCACTCAGTCCACGACGTTCAATTCGTTTCCGATTCCTGAGTCGTGCGAAATTCTTTTCTCGCCTTTTCTCGCACATCGCGAGCCTGAGCGATTTCCGAGTCCGGACGAATTCATGCCGGAGCGCTGGCTGGGACCAAAGCCTTCGCCATTTGTTTACTTTCCTTTTGGAGGCGGCGCGCACTACTGCGCCGGCCGCTCGCTTGCTACGCATATGATTAAAACGTCGCTTGCCTTTTTGCTGCGACGCTTCGATCTCGTGCTCTCGTTTGATCAGAAAGTCGATTGGAAGATCGACATTGTTCTGTTGCCGGAGAATGATCCATTGATGACGATTCGAAGGCCGGAGAGTACGTCGATTAATGGTGGCAAATTGATCGGACCAGCCCGTGAGTTGATTGATTTAAAGTCTTGACATGCGCATCGATTAGCAGTCCAATGTGCGCGCTCAACTTTTCCCGTTCCTGAGGAGAAAAAATAATGCCAACCTCTAAAAAGGCCTCAAAGAAAGCGGCAAAAAAGGGCACGAAGAAGGCAGCTAAAGCCGCCACAGTGCGCCTCGCTTTTCCAGTTGATGCTGAGAAGGCGGAAGCAATCAAGCGTTGTATCAACAAAGGTACCCTGACGGTGACGATGAGCAAAGCCGATCTGAGTCGCGCGCGTCTTGGCGATCCATACAAATACGACTAGGCGAGAACGCCATCTAGTTCAATGAAGTACGTCACTGCCAACTCTGGTGCAGTTGCGGTTGGACTGGCGTTTGGTCCAATTGTGCCGGAGTTTGTGACGGCCAATCCGGGCTTGATCGACTACGTCGAAATCCCTTTCGAACAACTGCGTCACTCGCCTGACACCGGCTCGATTCAGGAAACTGTACCGGTGATCCTGCACTGCGCCAGCATGTCGGTGGCCGGCTTCGTACCTCCCGACGACGGCACAATGAAGGGCATCGAACGTGAAGCGGAACGAACTAAAACGCCGTGGATCGGTGAGCATCTCGCCTTCATCACCGCAGAGCCAATCCAAGACGATCACACACAGCCAACCGCTTTGACTTACACAGTCTGCCCGCAAATGAGCGAAGAGACAGTGGAGCGCGTGGCGACGAATCTGGCTTCGCTTCAGAAGCGCTTCAACGTGCCTCTGATTCTCGAAAACTCGCCTCAGTATTTCGATGTGCCCGGAAGTACGCTGTCGATGGTCGATTTTGTCAGTGCTGTAATCGAACGTTGCCAGGTTGGACTGTTACTCGATCTCACTCACTTTGTGATCTCGATGCTGAACACAAAGAAAGATCCGGTTAGTGAGATCGATCGGTTGCCGCTCGAGAAGGTGGTTGAAGTTCACATTTCCGGACTAAGCGTGCAATCGGGAATCGCCTGGGACGATCACGCGATACCGGCGCCGCCGGTCGTATTCGATCTATTCGAGCGTGTGATAGCGCGCGTGCGTCCAAAGGCAGTGACGCTGGAGTACAACTGGTCGCCGCAGTTTCCCGAATCAACGCTGCTAAGGCACCTTGACCGTGTTCACAAAATCGTGAGGAACTGATGATTGCAAATCGCGTTCACGCGATTGTTGCCGCCGGGTTGGAGAACCCGGAACTGCTTGCGCGCTGGAAGCAAGAGCCGGAGTTGCTGCGCGCTTACGGCGTCGATCCGGCGGCGTTTGATCTGGATGCGATCTGGAAGTTTGCCGGATTGTCCGCGAAGGTCAAGCACAACGGATTGAGATTCGATCTCCCGCTCACGTTTCGTTTTCTCAGCGTCAATGGCTTGGAGATTGATATCTTTGGCGCCTACGCCGCTCACAAAGCCAGAGCCGGGACGCGCTATGCTCCTACTACCGAAGGACGAATCGTTGAATTCGTAGATTTCCTTCGCAACTGGCTCGACTTCGATAAGCGCGAACACGAGTTGCTCTGGGATCTTGTCCGGCACGAGAGCGCGTTGGCCCAACTGCGCAACCGCACGCCCTCGCTTGGGAAGTGTCGTGTGCCGCACATAGTGGGCGAAATCATTTTGCACGAGATGACGTGTGATCCGCGCGTGCTCGGAAAGCTCTTGCGCCAGAAAACTGTTGATCCCGGTAGAGTGCAGCGAGACGTGGTCTACCTTGGTTACTGGAATCCGGGTGATCCGGAGGAGATCTGCATTCTAGAGTTAAATGAACTGGGTTATCACTTGCTTTCACTCGTTGATGGCAAAAGGTCGCTGGCAGATTTCAAGGCGATTTCTAAAAAACTGATAAGTGCGTTCGACGAACTCGCTTCAGTGGGAGTGATCTCCAAGTGAGAATTAAATAAATGAGGATAACGCTGGTCGACAACCTGGTGATGCCGGAGGAGCATTCGCTGGAGCTGCTCGACGTTCATCCGCATCTCGGCTTGCTGTCGCTCGCGGCTGTGGCCGAACGTGACGGGCATGTGGTCCAGATCTACGATCCCAAGCGTTTGATCCGATCGCGAGCGCTCAGTTACGACGCAACGGTTTACGATCACGCCGCGCAGAGTCTGTTGTCGCAACGACCTGATGCGGTAGGTTTCACGTCGCTGGGTTGCAGCTTCCTGTTTGCCCTGAACGTCGCCGCGCGTCTTAAGCACGAGGAGCCCGAGCTTCCGATTCTGCTCGGTGGACCACACGCGACGATGTTGCACCGCGAGATTCTCGAGCGGTTCACGCAATTCGACGTCGTTGTCAGGTACGAAGCGGACGAGATTTTTCCGGCCGTGATCGCGAATCTCGAAACCCGCGACTTTGCCGGTATTCCCGGCCTGAGCTGGCGTGATAAAAACGGGCTGAAGCTCAACCAGGGCGCACCCAAAGTCGAGAACCTCGACACGCTTCCTCTCCTGAATTACGACCATTATCCGGTGACCGAGCTTGAGTTGGATCTATTGCGCGTAGAAGCCGGGCGTGGTTGTCCGTTCATGTGTACCTTTTGTTCGACGGCCAGCTTCTTTCAAAGAAGTTTCCGTTTGAAGTCGGCCGCTCGCCTGGTCCAGGAGCTGGACATCTTGCACGATAAGTACGGCTTTGTTGATTTCAAGCTCGATCACGATCTATTCACCGTCAACAAACGAAAGATCCTCGAGTTTTGCGAGGCAGTAAAAGATCGCAATTATCGCTGGCGCGTATCCGCGCGTGTCGATTGTGTCGACAACGAGCTGCTACACAAAATGGCTGAAGCCGGTTGTGTCGGGATGTACTTCGGCATCGAGACCGGCTCGCGACGAATGCAGGAGATTGCGCGCAAACGTCTGGACGTCGATCTGGTCGAGCCAACACTTGCCGTCACGGAACAGCTCGGCATTCAGAGCACGGCGTCGTTCATTACCGGGTACCACGAAGAGCTCGAGACTGATCTGGCGGATACGCTTGATCTGCTGGGTCGTTGCGTCGGGCCGAATTGTATTACTCAACTACACATGCTTGCGCCCGAACCCGGCACGCCGATGTTTGCCGAACATCGCGAACAGATGGAATACGACGGCTACGCCGGACCTTACAACGCTTTCCGCGTTGCGCCTGAGGACACGCAACTCGTGCTCGATCACAAAGACATATTCTCGACGTATTATTACTATCCCGCAGCGTTGCCGCGTGTGCAGTATAAGTTTGCTGTCGAGGCAGTGGACGCGCTTCGTCACCTTGGTCCATTTATTTTAAGGTACCTGCTGCGGGCTTTTGAGCAGCGACTTAGTCTTCTTGTGTTTGCAATGCGTGACTGGGCTTCACAAGAAGGGGTGACTGATCTGCCGAATACCGAGTTTGTCGAAGAGTTTATCAGCGCGAGGTTTGGGCCACGCCATCATCTCACGTCACTAACTCGTTACGCGCTGCATTTGCCGAACAGCGAATTTGACCCGGATCAACAGTATCAACTCGACGCGAATGTGCGTTTGTTAGATCCCGATTTACAAGCGTTGCTGAGTTTGTTTGAGCAGCCTCGCAGTTGCCGCGAAGTCACTGACCTGGTGGCTGAAGTCAGTGGTGTGGACGGACTATCGAGCTCTTCTTTCGCACCCTTTATCGATGCGGGCATCCTCATCTCCGCACATCCCGAGTAAATGACAAGCGCGAAGTGGAACGTGTTTGATCTGGTCGAAGCCTACCAGCTTTCGCGCGCCGTGGCTGTGTTGAATGACTTGAGTGTGTTTCAATCCCAAACCCCCTTCAGCGCCAAACAACTGGCTGCGAAGCACGGCCTTGACGCAATGTTACTCGCCGGAGTGCTCGAATATGTCGCACTGCGAACCGATCTCCTGCGCCGAACCGTACGCCAGGAGTTTGTCGTTACGCGAAAGAACTCGCGTTTTCTGATCGATCTGTATACCGGTGCATACGGCAGTACTGCGGAGCAACTCGCGGAGATCCTGCGTGACCCGGCGATCGCGCCGGCGTCGGTCGATCGCGTTCGTTATGCGCGCGCTTTCGAGTCACTCGATAGCGCGGCGCTGGGAATTTTGCCGGACGTGATCAGCGCGCTGGAGTTTAACTACACGCTCGACATCGGTTGCGGCAACGGCGATCTGCTGGCGGAGTTAGCACGGCGCAATCCATCGTTTGTTGGCTGGGGAATTGATTCCAACCCCGCGATGCACAAGCTGGCCCGTGCCGGCAAGGGCGTCCGATTCCTGAAAGCTGATGGAACCAGATTGCGCGAAGAGATTCCCGAAAGCGTGCGCTCGCAGATCCGTTCGATCACCTGCTGCAATTTTGCGAATGAGATGTTTGCGGAAGGCGAGCGCCAGGCAATCAAATGGTTCCGCGAGTTGCACAAACTTTTTCCGGGCCGTCCTTTATTAAACTGCGATTACTACGGTCGACTCGGACACACAAAGAATCGCAAGCAACAACGCGAGACTCTCTTACACGACTACGCACAATTGATTTCTGGCCAGGGCATTCCACCGGCAACGATGGCGGAGTGGCGTTCAATCTACTCCAAAGCCGGCTGCCGCCTCGTTCACGTGATCGAAGACAGCTCAACCACCCGCTTCATTCACATCATTGCTTTGTAAACTCTAAGTATCGATCAGTTGCTTTGGCGACGGCGCGGTGCTCTGATTTATTTAGCGAGCGCGAAACGTTCACGCTTATCGTCGTCGAGTCGCGTTTCCATGTACCCACGGCTTTCCCGTCGATAATTACAGTTGGACCAAGGCCGCCCTCCCGCGCTTTGTAGGCCACGAAATACTCATCAAAAGCCGGTAATAGATGAGACCGATGAACAATCCGATTTGGAATCTGTGTAATCCGCGTTTCCTTTTCACCTGCGAGTTCGATACCGCGCCTTGCGTCGGCGACTGTAAGACCGGACCACCAGACAAAATCCTGTAACGTCGCTGGGCCATGACTCCTGAAGTAACGACGCGTGAGTTTTGCCAGAGCCTCATCGCGGCTGAGTGGTTTCGCCGGCGGCACACGTTCCTCGAGCAGCGCGTAAGTAAACTGTTTACCTATTCGTGGTCCACTGCACACAACGCCGTCCAATTCGGCGCGCAGCATTATATGTGCGAGCCGCACGCCGTTGTCAGCGGCCACGCCTGATTTATTGAGTGCGGCTTTTAAAGCGGCGCGCGTGAGATGTTTTCCGCCACGCAAAGCATTGGTCAAAACTTTGTTGGATCGTTTGAAAACCGCGCCGTCGAGCTCAAACATGCGATAGCCTGAACCACTCCTTCGATTTACCTGCGGCGCGGTCAACTCGAGCAGCCAGCGAACGTCCTCAGGCACGACGAAGTGCCACGTCGGACGCAACAGATGCGTGCGAATTATTCGTCCTTCATTGAAAGCCTCTTCAACCTGCGCATGCGTCGCATTGCGCATCCTCAACGCGAGCGCCCACTTCGCCGCGCCGTAGTCCTGCGCCTGTACCGCACCCAGCCAACGCACAACGTCAGCGGGATTCTCGATCTCTGACGAAGACAGCTTTTGATTGTGAAGTCGTTGGCGAAGAACGTCTGACGTGTTCATCAGGTTCGCGTTCAGGCAGCGTTGGCCTCGAGGATCAACTCACGCGCGATCTGACAGCCCGCGTGTTAGCTCGTACACATTAGCAATCGCGCCCGGTTCAATCAAAGGGCTACGCGTGGTCCTTCATTTCGGTAACTCCGGCCTGCCGCGCGCAATTAGCGCAACAATAAAACGAGCCGTCGGCCTCCATGCCGTGGCCGACGATCTTGCAACCGCAGTGATCGCAAACGGGCGCGAGCTTGTGAATCGCGCATTCGAAGCTGTCAAATGTGTGACGGGAGCCGGAGGCGATAACTTCAAAGGATAGATGATAGTCGTTGCCGCACACTTCGCATTTTGCCATCTCAAAAGTCTCCTTTTGGCCAATCTGTTGCACTGTTTGTGCCCCTTGATGTGTGCGGGAAACGGTGTCTGTGCTGTCTGGAATCGCAACAACCACCGCAACGTTCACGAAACCAATTGATACATCTCTGCGGCCCTCTGCGTTCTCTGTGTTAAAAAGGCTGTTTCACGCAGAGAACGCAGAGGGCCGCAGAGAACGCAGAGAAAAGTTTGTCGATTTCGGCGCGCGCCATTCGACGTATCAGTGGCTGGGATCTTTTTTCCGCTTGCGCGGCAAAATAGTTAAACGTATCGTAAGTGCCCAACGTAGTAGATCCAGCCATCAATTTTCAGGGAAATCCGTCACGAAAAGGGCGAACCTTATGAAGTTTGCTAAGTTGATCTTCAAAAACATCCTGCGGAACAAGAGACGAACCCTGCTCACCATTTCGAGCCTGGTTGTTTCACTCTTTCTGATCATCAGTTTGGCCACGATCCTGACTGAGTTCGACCGCGGTACCGACGAATCCAGCCCGTTGCGCCTCGTCTCGCGTCACGCAGTCTCGCTGGGATTCGTCATCCCGATGGCGCACATGCAGAAGATGAAGACTGTGCCCGGAGTCAAGGAAGTGATGCCGTTCAGTTGGTTTGGCGGCATCTACAAGGAAGAGAAGAACTTTTTCGCCAACTTCGCCGTGGACGCGCGCAAGCTCAGGGAAGTAGTCCCGGAAGTGAAAATGTCAGACGCGGACTGGAACGCCTTCATCAACGACCGGCAGGGCGCGATCGTGGGGCGCAAGCTGGTCATACTTTATGGTTTCACCCCCGGCCAGCGCGTCTCATTGAAGAGTCCGATATATAACCAGACTGTCGAGTTCATCGTTCGCGGCGTTTACACCGGCAGTGATGAGAAGACGCTCTACTTTCATCACGATTACGTAAACGAGTTGTTGCCTGAATGGGCCAAGGATCAGGTCAGTACGTTCAGCATACTTGCCAACACGGCTGAGGACGTGCCGCGGGTGAGCCAGGCAATCGACTCGATCTTTGCCAACACCGACGCTCCCACAAAGACCGAGAGTGAAAAAGAATTTGCGCTGAGTTTTCAGACGATGATGGGCGGAGTCAAACAGTTTCTCTACGCCATCATGGCCGCAATTACTTTTTCACTCCTGCTGGTACTCGGTAACACGATGGCCATGACCGTTCGCGAACGGACGAAGGAAGTAGGCACGTTGAAAGCGATCGGTTTTCAGCGCGGCACGATTACGGCCCTGTTTCTCGGCGAGTCGTTGATAGTCGCCTGCATCGGGGCTGCGATTGGGATCGGCGCGGCGGTGTTGATCTTCCGCTCGATCGATCTCAGTCTTTACGTGCCGAATTTAATTTCTTTTGTTCCGACCGGACAAACACTGCTGTTGGCGTTTGTCTTGTCGATTTTCGTTGGATTAATCAGCGTGATCTACTCGGCGTATCGAGTCTCGGGATTGACAATTGCCGAAGCCCTGCGGAGCACTGAATAAAATGGCGTTACCGCTCAAATACAACATTCGCAATATCGTCGTGCGGAAGGGAAGCACGCTCGCAACTGCTTTCACGATCGGTCTCACAGTCGCCGTCTTTCTGATGGTGATGGCGCTGGCACGAGGAATCGATACAACACTCTCGAGCAGCGGCGAACCTTTGAACGTGATCGTCGTGCGTGAAGGCAGCACCGCCGAACTGAACAGTTCAATAACACGCGAGCAGTTCAACGATCTGATGTTTCTCGATGGCGTGGTGCGCGAGAATGACAAACCGATAGCTACCGCCGAGATTGTTACGTTGATTTATAAGGCGCGAAAAGGTATGAGCCAGGGTTCGAATGTGACAGTGCGCGGCGTTGGTCCAATGTCGTTCAAGTTGCGATCGGGATACAAGACCGTTGCCGGTCGTGACTTTCAGCCTGGTCTAACCGAAGCCGTTGTTTCCAAACGCATTGCCGAGAGATTTCAGGGTTTAGACATCGGCGACAAGTTTCGCATCCAGACAACCGACTACACGGTTGTTGGTTTGTTTGACTCCGCCGGCAAAGCGTTTGAATCGGAAATCTGGGTTGATATTAATTCACTTTCCAGCACAACGAAGCGCGAGAGTTACTCGTCGGCACTACTGCGCGCGCAGGATCAGAATGCGTTGACGGCGCTAACCAAGCGAATCACCGATGATCCGAAACTCCATTTAAAAGCAATCTCCGAACGCGTCTTCTACGAGGATCAGCAAGGCACCGCATCGGGCGCGTTGAAGGGATTGGCGGTCTTCATCTCATTCATCATGGCGGTTGGAGCGGGCTTCGCGGGAATGAACACGATGTACGCTGCGGTCGCTCGACGCACGAAAGAGATCGGCACGTTGCGCGTGCTTGGGTTTAGCCGGATCAGCATTCTCGCGGCGTTTCTTTTGGAGTCGATTGCGATTGCGTTGATCGGCGCCGTGATCGGAATTGTGCTGGCGTTGCCGTTAAATTTTGTGTCGACAGGGACTTCGAATTGGGTAACGTTCAGCGAGATCGCGTTCAACTTTAAAGTCACGTTCGACTTGATGATCTTCGCGCTGATCTTCGGCGGAATTATCGGTCTTGTTGGATCGTTGTTGCCGTCGATCCGCGCCTCGCGCTTCAAGATAGTCGACGCATTACGCGCTTAATGTCGTTATTGTAGGGGCGGCACTCCGTGGCCGCCCCCCAACTTCCCGCAATCGAGCGTCATGGGGCGGCCACGGAG
>Ga0307406_10002025_pt1 | contig 11066 bp, 8 predicted proteins | sample 322Cmetagenome_3_FD_203706 | JGI IMG/M metagenome (GOLD analysis project Ga0307406, IMG submission 203706) | Maize rhizosphere microbial communities from greenhouse at UC Davis, California, United States - 322HYB-C-2 | ecosystem: Host-associated > Plants > Roots > Rhizosphere > Soil | place... | reverse complement strand
TACGCCATGCTCGACACTCCGCTCGGCCAGATGCTCGTCGCGGCAACCTCGAAAGGCATTTGCCGGCTCACGTTCGACGAGGACGAAAGCGCTCTCCGTCGCCGCTTTCCCAATGCGACCATCGCCCCGGCGGACGCACCGATGGGCGAGCTCATCTCGGGTGTGATGGAAGCGATCGAAACGCCCGCGGCGGCCATCGACTTGCCGATCGACGTGCGCGGGACCGCGTTCCAGGAAGCGGTGTGGCGCGAGCTTCGCAAAATCCCCCTCGGTGAAACCCGCAGTTACGCCGACATCGCAGCAGCCGTGGGTCAGCCGCAGGCCGTCCGGGCCGTAGGCACAGCCAATGGCCAGAATCCCATCGCCGTGCTCGTCCCATGCCACCGCGTGATCCGCTCAGACGGCTCACTCGGCGGCTATGCAGGGGGGCTCGACCGCAAAGAGAAGCTTCTCGCTGCCGAGGGTGTGCGGCGCACATTGCTTTAAGCTGCTGTAGCAACTCTCGGGCAGATCGCTTGTTCGGAGAGCATGAGCAGCAGTGAAGAGCCGAGCCTGAAATGGCCGCGACGGCTATCTTGGATGCTTGAGCTCGCCTGGGATGCGGGAATGAGCGAGCGGCCGTCCCTGGTCGCCGACAACATTGTCGCCCGCGCAACGACCACGGCAGGTCGGGAGCCAGTCGATGGGAAATGGCGGCACCGGCTCGGCCTTCTCTGTTTGAGCCTTGAGCGAGAGGCCAAGCTCAGTCCCCTCGGACGGACTATCGCGCACGGGCAACTGGTGCGGATCGTCGCATCGCGCGCCCGAGCCGAAGCTTTATGGGAAAGAAATCCGGAGATCCGGGAGCGGCCGGTGGACAACGCTGTGGCGATTGTCGGGCCAATGCGGTCAGGCACGACGCGTATGCACCGGCTATTGGCCTGTGACCCGGCGTTTGCCTCTACCCGGCTGTTCGAAACGCTGGAGCCTGTTCCATCCCTCGGCAAAGTAGATCTTAGAGCGGTCCGGGCTTTTGCCGGATTGGCCTTCATGCGCACCTGCAATCCCGCGATCAAAGCCATCCACCCGACTTCGCCCTTTTCTGTTGAGGAGGATGTCGGCCTGCACGCCTTCAGCCTGTGGGGACCGCAATTCGACGGGCAGTGGTGGATCCCCTCGTTTGCGCGAGAATCGGACCGCGCCGGGCCAGCCGACGCCTATGACGAATTTCGGCGTTTGCTGCAGACAGCCTCGTGGAGAAGGCAGATCGTGCCTGATCGGCGATGGCTGCTGAAGTCACCGCAATTCAGTGAGGACCTGGACGCACTTCGCCGCGCTCTTCCGGGACTGACGGTGGTCCGGCTGACCCGCCCGTTGGAGGAAGTCGTGGCGTCGAGTGCCAGCCTCAGTTGGCATTATGCACGGGTGCAATCCGACGATGCCGATCGCCGGTCGTTTGGTGAGCATTGGCTCCGTAAGACCGTGCGTCGGGAGCGTTTGCTCGAAGACTCTCTAGAGCGACAGCCAGCGGCGATCACACTCGACTATCATGAAGTGTCGCAAGATTGGCGAGCAGCTATCCGGCAAGTCTACGACGTGCTCGGCCGGCAATTGAGCCCTTCGGTCGAAGCCAAGATGGCGCGGCTTATGCGGCGTTCGAAAGACCACCGCGGTCATCGCTACACGCTGGAAGACTTCGGACTGGATCGGCGCACCGTCCGCGCGGCCTTCGCCTGAATCCAAGAGGTCCGTCCACCCTTCGTCGAAAACGCAATTGCGCTTGCCCGCGATCGAAGCCAGACGTCGGTCAAACGGGGGTAATCAACATGGCAAGCAGTGCAATCGACGCTCGGCCGATGTGGCGGAAGGTTATCGAGTTTCCGCTGGTCGCAATGATCCTGGCGACCTTGGCTTTCATTCTGACGGGCACTGCGGCGATGTTCATCGCCAAGCTTTTCCACGACTCCACAGGTGGTGAGCAGATCGTCTGGAAGCTGATCTTCGCCGCGCTTCTGATCGTCGTCTACAAGCTGGTCATCGCGAGGATGGGCGAGATCAAGCGCGACGATCTGCAAGGCAGCGGAGCGCTTCGCGACCTGTCTGTCGGCCTTGGCGTCGGCGCGGGGATCATGCTCGTCATCGCGGCGATCGCGGCCGTGCTGAAGGTCTATTCGATTACGGGGCCAGGGGACACGATCAACCTGTTTCCGGAAATCATCGCGATGGGCGTCTTTCCGGCGATTTCCGAAGAAATCCTGTTCCGCGGTATCTTCTTCCGCTGGTTCGAGGAGCTGGGCGGCAGCTGGTTCGCTCTGGCGCTGACCTCAGCCTTCTTCGGCCTGGCCCACCTCTACAACCCCGGTGCCACCCCGATGACGTCGTTCTTCATCGCCGTCGAAGCCGGCATCCTGCTTGGCGCGGCCTACATGCTGACGCGGAGCCTGTGGCTGCCGATTGGATTGCATGCGGCCTGGAACCTGACGCAAGGCGAGGTACTCGACGTCTCGGTGTCCGGCCTACCGGTCGAGGGCCTCGTCACGGCCCACGTCCAGGGCCCGCAAATCCTTTCGGGCGGCCCGTTCGGGTTCGAAGGCTCGATCCTCGGACTGATTTTCGCGACGGGCGCCGGTTTGTGGTTCCTCGTTCGAGCAATCCGCAAGGGCGAGGTCATGCGTCCGTGGTGGGTGCGTCGCCGGCTGGCGCGGGAAGCCGTCGCCGTCGAGCAGCCCGCTTAGAGGAAGCTGTAGGGGTCCACGTCGACGCTGACGCGGACCTTCGCGCTCCAGTCGATCGCGCCGAGCCAGTCGCGGATGACGTCCTGAACGTCGAGGCTGCGTGAGGCGTGAACGAGGAGCCGTTGGCGGTGTCGGCCGCGAAGCATCGCGAGTGGGGCAGGGACGGGACCGAACACCGCCATTCCGTCGACTGAGGGTGCCGTATTGCCGATGCGCCGCGCTATGCTCTCGGCTTCGGCGGAATCCTCGGCCGAGACGATGATCGCCGCGAGGCGTCCGAATGGCGGCATCGCGGCGTCGCGCCGCGCCTCGGTCTCCGCCGCGTAGAAGCCTGGAGCGTCGCCGGAGACCAGTGCGGCGATGACCGGAGCTTCGGGGTCGTGCGTCTGAACGAGCACGCGTCCGGGCTTGTCTCCGCGTCCGGCACGCCCCGCGACCTGCTGGATTTGCTGGAAGCTACGTTCGGCCGCCCGAAGGTCGCCACCCTGAAGGCCGAGGTCCGCATCGACGACACCGACCAGGGTCAGGTTTGGAAAGTGGTAGCCCTTGGTCACCAGCTGCGTGCCGATGACGATGTCGATGGCGCCGGCTTCCATCTCCGCCACAAAAGCCGCGGCGCGCTGCGGCGACCAGATGGTGTCGGATGTGACGATCGCGGTCCGCGCATGGGGGAAGAGGGCGGTGACCTCGTCGGCGATGCGTTCGACACCTGGCCCGCAAGCGACCAGGCTGTCCTCCTCGCCGCATTCCGGACAGGCCTTGGGGGGAGGCATGACATGCCCGCAATGGTGGCAGGCCAATCTGTGCATCAGCCGGTGCTCCACCATCCACGCCGTGCAGTTCGGGCACTGGAAGCGATGGCCGCAGTGGCGGCACAGGGTCAGTGGCGCGAACCCGCGGCGGTTGAGGAAGAGCAACGACTGCTCGCCGCGCTCAAGGTTCGCCTCAAGTTCCGCCACCAGGCTCGGCGCCAGCCATCGCCCGCGCGGCGGCGGGTCTTGGGTAAGGTCGATCGCGCGAATGTCAGGCATCGTCGCCCCGGCGTAGCGCTCGCTCAGAGTCACCTCGCGATAGCGGCCGATCTCGACCATGTGCCGCGTCTCGATCGCCGGCGTCGCCGACGACAGGATGACGGGAATGTCCTCGAACTTCCCACGCATCACCGCGACGTCGCGAGCGTGATACTGAACGCCTTCCTCTTGCTTGAAGGTTGGCTCGTGGGCCTCGTCCACGACGATCAGGCCGAGGTCGCGATAGGGCAGGAACAGAGCGGAGCGGGCGCCAACCGTTACCTTGGCTTCCCCGCTCGCAATACCGCGCCATGCTCGACGCCGCTGCGATGAGCGCAGGTCGGAGTGCCATGAGGTCGGCGCGCAGCCGAACCGGGCCTCGAACCGCTTCAGGAACGGCTCGGTCAGCGCGATCTCGGGCAGCAGCACGAGCGCCTGCTTTCCTTGCCGCAAGCACTCGGCAATCGCCTCGAAATAAACTTCGGTCTTGCCCGAGCCCGTCACGCCGTCGAGCAATGCGGGGTCGAAGCCCTTGCCGATGGCTGACGCCAGTGAGTTTGCGGCCTCCGTCTGCTTTTCCGACAAATTGGGCGGCGCAAAGTCCGGATCGGGGCAGTCGAGTGGGCGATCGGCCTCGACCGCGACCGCCTCCAGTGCTCCGGCATTTACGAGCCCGCGCATCACGGCGTCGCTGACCCCGGCGTGATCGGCCAGCTCGCGAACGGTGCCTTGCCGGCCTTCGATCGCCGCGAGCGCCTTCTCGCGCTGCGGCGTCATCCGATACGGCGCAATCCCCGTCGGTCGATACTCCGTTAGCTGCCGCGGCCCTTCGAGCGCGCTCGACGACGGCAGGATCATCCGCAGCACCGACGCCAGTGGCGAGAGGTAATAGTCCGCCGTCCACTCGGCGAGACGGCGAAGTGATGCGGCTATCGGCGCGACGTCCAGCGTGCCGAGGATCGGTCGCAGCCGGTTGTCGCCAACTTCGTCGGTCGGCAACCGCTCCGGCTCCCATGCCACCCCGATCAACTGCCGCGGCCCCAATGGCGCCACGACGACTGAGCCCGGCTCTACATGCATGCCGTTCGGCACGCGATAATCGAGCGGTCCAAGTGCAGCATTGAGGGTCACGACACGGACCCGCGGAACGCTCATGAGCGGCGCTTACTTGCCCCGCTTCTTGCGGTGGGTGTCGAAGTCGAGGACCGCGCTGTCCTCATCGTCGCGCAGCAGGCCGAGGCGACGGGCGACCTCTTGATAGGCCTGCTCGACCCCGCCGAGATCCTGGCGGAACCGGTCCTTGTCGAGCTTCTCGTTCGACTTGATGTCCCACAGGCGGCAGCCGTCGGGGCTGATTTCGTCGGCCAGGATCACACGGCCATATTCGCCGTCCCAGATGCGGCCGAATTCAAGCTTGAAGTCGATCAGGCGGATGCCGATCGCGGCGAACATACCCGACAGGAAGTCGTTCACGCGGATCGCCATGTCGGCGATGTCGTTCATCTCTTCCTGGCTGGCCCAGCCGAAGCAGGCGATATGCTCTTCGCTGATCATCGGATCGCCGAGCGCATCGTCCTTGTAATAATATTCGATGATCGTCCGCGGCAGCTGCGTGCCCTCTTCGATGCCGAGGCGCTTCGACAATGAGCCGGCGGCGACGTTGCGGATGACGACCTCCACGGGCACGATCTCGACCTGGCGGATCAGCTGCTCGCGCATGTTGATGCGGCGGATGAAGTGGGTCGGCACGCCGATCGTCTGGAGCGCGAGGAAGATGTGCTCCGAGATGCGGTTGTTGAGCACGCCCTTGCCGCTGATCGTGCCGCGCTTCTGCGCGTTGAACGCGGTCGCGTCGTCCTTGAAATATTGAATCAGCGTTCCCGGCTCGGGACCCTCGTAGAGGATCTTCGCTTTGCCTTCATAGATTTGGCGGCGGCGGGCCATGGATTTCGCTTCACTCCGGGAGGCGGCAGGGAAGCGGCGCTATAGGCGAGGGTAGGTTAAGGCGCAATTGAAGTGGAAAGAGTTCGGGGGACAGGCTGCGTGCTGCCCGTCCCCCGGTCGCGACGACCGGCGATCATGCCAGGCCGGCGCGGTTATTCCGGCTGCGCACCGTTTTCCACGGGGCAGCGAACTGCACGCGGTGCAGGGCCTCGAAGGTCGTCAGGATCGAACGTCCGACACGGGCGACTGCGCGATCGAGACCAGCGTTCAGCTCGGCTCGGCCGGTCTGGTACTGGCGGTCAAAAATTTCGTCGATCATGGTGTGCATCCTTTCCTCTTCTATGGGGTCAGAGGGCAATCGGAAGGCCGTCCTGATCGTTGGCCGGGCTAAGCGCGGCGCGGATCAGGGCAAAGCGATTCTCGGGGTCGAGTGCGCGCCAGAATCGGTGCGCGTCTCGCACCTCGGCAGCGCGAACGGCGGGTCCATTCTCGACGAACAGACGCGGGCTGAGGTCATAAGTCATTTGCGTCTCCCTTTCTTGGTGCCGCCGCTGGAGAAGGGGGGCTCGAGAGGGGAGGAGTTTCTCCAGCGGCGGCGATGGCAATTATCTAGCGTTTCGACGCCGCAACGGCCAATCAAAGGCTCGACAGCTGTTATAAGTTTGGCTTATCGAGTGAGCTTATGAGACGGCTTCCGCCCCTGGCAGCGATCCGCGCATTCGAAGCCGCCGCCCGGCACGAGAGTTTCACCGCCGCAGCAGCGGAACTCGGGCTGACGCAGGCGGCTGTTTCCTACCAGGTGAAGGCGCTCGAGGAGCGGCTCGGCACCCCTTTGTTTCTTCGGGAGCGCGGGCGGGCCCGACTAACACCGCTTGGGCTGCGGCTTCTGCCGACACTGAGCCAGGCGTTCGATTCGATCGAAGCCGCGTTCGCCAGCCATCGCGAGGAGGACGAGACCCTCCTGACGGTAACTACCACCCACACCTTCGCGAATACCTGGCTGGCCTGGCGACTGGGTGCCTTCCAGATGGAGCATCCCGATCTCGCGGTGCGCATGACCACCAGCAACGAGCTTTGCGATCTTCGGGCCGGCGACGCCGACATTGCCATCCGCGCCGGAACCGGAGGCTGGGAAGGCCTGGAGCATCATCGGCTGTTCGAATCCTCGTTCACGCCGATGGCCAGCCCGCAGTGCCTTGCCGAAGCCGAGCGCAAGCTTGGCCGCAAGCTCGAGCCCGCTGACCTGCCGGACCAGAACCGCATCGGGCCGAGCGACGATTGGTGGCAGCAATGGTTCGCGGACAATGGCGTTCCCGCCGACGAGTCCGTGTTCCGCAAGGCGGGCATTCGCCTCGACAATCAGGCGAACGAGGGTCACGCGGCGATGGGCGGGCAGGGGTTTGCGCTGCTTACGCCGCTTCTGTGGAAGGGCGATGTCGCCGCCGGCCGGCTTGCAGTGCCGTTCCCGGATCGGGTGTCCAACCGCGGCTGGGCATACTGGCTGCTTTACCCCTCCGACCGGCGCCTGACCCCAAAGGTCAAGCGCTTCAAGGAATGGATGCTGGCCGAGATGGCGCGCGCCGTTGAGGACGCAAACGGCGGCTGGGAGCAGCCCGACTAAGCAAATTCCTGTGGAACGTCCCGCCGATCCCTGATGACGGATCGTTGCGGCCGTTGCTAAGCGTGTCCGATGGACCCGAATTCCGAATCCTCCGTCATCGATACGCCGTTCGATGCGGCCTTGTCAGAGCGCTACCTCGTCTACGCATTGTCGACGATCACCGCGCGATCGCTGCCCGACGTCCGCGATGGCCTGAAGCCAGTTCACCGCCGCCTGTTGTGGGCGATGCGGCTACTCCGCCTCGACCCGGCCGGTGCCTACAAGAAAAGCGCCCGGGTGGTCGGCGACGTCATCGGCAAATATCACCCGCACGGCGACCAGTCGGTCTACGACGCCATGGTCCGCCTCGCGCAGGATTTCGCGCTCCGCTATCCGCTCGTCGACGGCCAGGGAAATTTCGGCAACATCGACGGCGATAACGCCGCGGCATACCGCTACACCGAAGCCAAGCTGACCCCGGTCGCAATGGCGCTGATGTCGGGCATCGACGAAGGCGCGGTCGATTTCCGCCCGACGTACAATGGCGAGGAAGAGGAACCCGAGGTCTTCCCCGGCCTGTTTCCGAACCTGCTGGCCAATGGCGCCAGCGGCATCGCGGTTGGCATGGCGACCAGCATCCCGCCGCACAACGTCAGCGAGCTGATCGAGGCCGCCACCCACCTCATCGACAATCCGAAGGCCGAGGATTCGGCCCTGATGGATTTCGTCTCAGGCCCCGATTTCCCGACTGGCGGCGTCCTCGTCGACAGCCGCGATAGCATCGCCAACGCTTATGCCACGGGCCGCGGCAGCTTTCGCCTGCGTGCTTCGATTTCCGTCGAGAAGGAAAAGGGCGGCGGTTACCATTTGCTGGTCACCGAAATCCCGTACGGCGTCCAGAAGGGCAAGCTGATCGAGCAGATCGCGACGCTGATCGGGGACAAGAAGCTGCCTATCCTCGCAGACGTTCGCGACGAGAGCGCCGAGGATCTTCGCATCGTGCTCGAGCCGCGCGCCCGCACTGTCGATGCCGATTTGCTGCTCGAAAGCCTCTACCGCCTGACCGACCTTGAGGTGCGCTTCCCGCTCAACCTCAATGTCCTCGACGAAAACCGCACGCCTTTGTTCATGAGCCTCAAGGAGGCGCTGTCCGCCTGGCTCAAGTTCCAGATCGAGGTACTGGTTCGCAAGAGCCAGGTCCGCATCGCCAAGATCGACGATCGGCTCGAGCTCCTCGAAGGCTTCCTGATTGCCTTCCTCAACCTCGACCGCGTCATCGAGATCATCCGTACCCAGGACGAGCCCAAGCCCGTACTGATGTCGGAGTTCAAGCTCACGGACCGCCAGGCCGAGGCGATCCTTAACATGCGGCTCCGCAGCCTGCGCCGTCTCGAGGAGATGGAAATCGGCCGCGAGCGCGAGAAGCTCGTCAAGGAACGCGACGAGCTCGAGAAGCTAGTCGCCGAGCCGGCCCGTCAGCGCCGCCGTCTCAAGAAGGACCTGGAAGCCCTCCGCCAGCAATTTGGCGATGACCGCCGCACCCGCATCGAGGAAATGGCCGCGACGCGTGAGATCGACTGGTCTGCGATGATCGAGAAGGAGCCGATTACGGTCATCCTGTCACAGCGCGGCTGGATCCGGGCGATGCGCGGCCATGTCGCGCTCGACGATGCGGAGACGCTAAAATTCCGCGAGGGCGATGCGCTGGACACGATCTTCCACGCGCAGACCACGGACAAGATCGCCCTCTTCGCCGCGAACGGGCGCGTCTACACCTTGGGGGGAGACAAGCTTCCTGGCGGTCGAGGGTTCGGCGAGCCGGTGCGCCTTTCGATCGACCTCGATCCCGAAGTCGAAATCGTTGCGCTGATGGTCGTCCGGCCGGAGACGAAGCTGCTGATCGCGTCCAGTGACGGCAAAGGCTTCCTGACCAGCGGCGAAGCCACACTGGCCGAGACCCGCAAGGGCAAGCAGCTCGCCAACCTACGCACCGGCGCCAAGGTCGCCGTAGTCCGCCAAGTGCCTGCGGGAGCCGATGCAGTCGCCGTCGTTGGCGAAAACCGCAAGATGCTGGTCTTCCCCCTCGGAGAGCTGCCGGAGCTAGCGCGCGGACAGGGCGTAACTCTCCAGCGCTACCGCGACGGCGGGCTATCCGACGTTATCGCTTTCACCCTCGCCGACGGCCTGAGCTGGGCGCTTGGAGGCGAAACCCGCCGAACCCGCACCGAGACCGACCTGACGCCTTGGCGCGCTATCAGAGGCGCGTCGGGACGGATGCCACCGATCGGCTTTCCGCGGTCGAACAGGTTCGATTAGCGCGCGATCATTAACGTTGATCAAGTTTTTAACGTTCTTGGCAGCAACGCGGAATTAACCTCGTGACCCTAGAGCAAAATCCTATGCAGGCCGCACTCAACCGCCTGTCGGATCGGAAAAGGGTTCGGCAGGGGGATAATACCCGCGCTACTCCGCACGTTGTAACGGGTGATGACGCAGCCTTGCTCGCGGCGCTGCCAATCGCTGCGGCCATCTTCACGCTCAACGGCGACAAGCTGTGGGTCGAGGCGATGAACCCGCGCTTCCTGGAGCTTGCCGGCTGTTTCGGCGGAACGGAATCGTTCGAGGGGACCTTCAAGCGTTATTCCGGAGGTCCGGGCGGGGCGTTCGCGCATGATTTCCTGACCAACCCAACGACCGCCGTCAATGAGCTCGAGCTTTCTGAGGGCGAAGGCGTCGGCCGCCGATTCCTCACGCTCAAGCTGTCGTCATTGGCGTCGCACCCGTCCGGAACACCCCGCTGCCTGCTGAGCGTCGTCGATCGCACGGTCGAAGTCCGCGCTGAAAATAACCTTCGCGCTGAAATGCTGCGCGACAGCCTTACAGGCCTGCCCAATCGCCTCGCCTTTTCGGAAGCGATCGAGCGCTGCGGCGAGGGCATCACACGCGACGTCGAGCATGCGGTTCTCGTCGTCGACATGCTCCGCTTCTCGCGCATCAACGAAAGCATGGGCGGCCTTGCGGGCGATGAACTGCTCATCACCTTTGCTCGCCGTCTGATGTCGGCACTTCGCACGGGCGACGTGCTTGCTCGAACGGGCGGAAACGAGTTCGGTATCCTCGTCCAGCTTCGCCGCGGCATTGCGGACGCAATGACGGCCGCTGGGCGTATCCAGGACATCATGGCTGCGCCGTTCCGCATTAGCGACGTCGAGATCCGCGTCGAATGCGCGACCGGCGTTGCGCTGATGACGCCCGGCCAGGACGCGGAAGAGCTGTTCCGCAGTGCTCAGTTCGCAGTGAAGCAGGCAAAGACGGTCGGCCAACCGCAGGTTTACGAGCCTCAACAGGCGACCGAGGCCCGCCGCCGCTTTTCCATCGAGACCGAGCTTCGCCGTGCGCTCGACAAGGACCAGCTCAAGCTCTTCTACCAGCCGCTGATCGACCTCACGACTGGCGAAGTTGCTGGTTTCGAAGCTTTGGCGCGCTGGGAGCATGAGGATCGGGGAGAGATCAGCCCGACCGAATTCATCCCCGTCGCCGAGGAATCCGGCCTCATCCTGCAGCTCGGCAGCTGGGCGATGCACAAGGCCGCGCAAACGCTCGCCGATTGGGATGTGCAGGCCGGCGAGCGGGTTCCATTTCACCTCGGCGTGAATTTGTCGGCGATCCAAGTGGCTCGCGACGACACGGCAGGGATGGTCGAAAGCGCGCTGAAGTCTGCCGGGCTCACCGGCGAGCGGCTGACGCTGGAGCTTACGGAAAGTTCGATCGTCCAGGACCCGGCCCGTGCAACGCGCG
>Ga0307406_10002024_pt1 | contig 11068 bp, 12 predicted proteins | sample 322Cmetagenome_3_FD_203706 | JGI IMG/M metagenome (GOLD analysis project Ga0307406, IMG submission 203706) | Maize rhizosphere microbial communities from greenhouse at UC Davis, California, United States - 322HYB-C-2 | ecosystem: Host-associated > Plants > Roots > Rhizosphere > Soil | place... | reverse complement strand
GGGCGCCGGGCCCTGGCAGCGGTTCCGGCACGTGACCCTGCCGATGATCTCCCCGGTGATCTTCTTCTCGGTGGTCATCGGGGTGATCCACGGCTTCCAGTACTTCACCGAGGCGTTCGTGGTGTCGTCCTCGGGCGACGCCACCGGCCTCGACCATCCCATCGGCTACCCGCAGGACTCGCTGCTGTTCTACACCAGCCACCTGTACCAGCAGGGCTTCGAGGGCTTCCACATGGGCTATGCGGCCGCCCTGTCCTGGGTGATGTTCCTGGTCATCATGGTCTGCACCCTGGTCCTGATCCGCGGCTCGCGGCGCTGGGTGCACTACCAAGGGGGGTTCCGATGACCGCCATCCCCGCCCCCACCGCCGCCACCGGCGCGGTCGCCCGCCGGCCGGTGCCGCCGGCCATCCGGCGCCGCCGCCTGCTGCTGTCGATCGCCAACCACTCGGTGGCCATCGCCCTGTCGATCGGCTTCCTCGTCCCGTTCGTGTTCATCCTGGCCACCGCCCTGATGACCAACCAGCAGGCGCTCACGGCCAAGGTCTGGCCCGACCCGTTCCGCTGGTCGAACTTCGCCGAGGTGTTCCGGGCCTTCCCGTTTGTGCGCTACACCCTCAACACCCTGACCTACGCCGTGCTGGCCACCATCGGGGTGGTGCTGTCGTGCGTCCCGGTCGCCTACGCCCTGTCCCGGCTGCGCTGGCGGGGCCGCCAGACCGCGTTCATCCTCGTGCTGGCCACCCTGATGCTGCCGCCGCAGGTCACGGTGGTGCCCCTGTACGTGATCTTCGTGCGCCTGGGCTGGATCGGCTCGCTCAAGCCCCTGATCATCCCGCTGTTCTTCGGGGACGCGTTCTCGATCTTCCTGCTCCGCCAGTTCTTCCTGACCATCCCCCAGGAGCTGTCGGACGCGGCCCGGGTCGACGGGGCCAGCGACCTGCAGATCCTGACCCGGGTGATCGTACCCCTGGCCAAGCCGGCGATCGCCGCGGTGGCCCTGTTCCAGTTCCTCTACTCCTGGAACGACTTCTTCAACCCGCTGCTGTACGCCGGCAACAACCCCGACAGCTGGACCCTGGCCGTGGCCCTGACTCAGCTCACCACCCTGTCCCGCGGGGTCCTGTGGAACCTCCAGATGGCCGGGGCCCTGCTGTTCACCATCCCGGTGCTGATCGTCTTCTTCTTCGCCCAGAAGGTGTTCGTCGAAGGGGTCACGCTCACCGGGGTCAAGGGTTGACGCTGCGGGTCGCGCTGCTGGGGACCGGCTGGGTGGCCGACTTCCACGCCCGGGCGGTCCGCGAGCACCCGGGGGCCGAGCTGGTGGCGGCGGCCAACTGGCGCGAGCCGTCCCTGCGCGCCCTGGCCGAGCGCCACCGGATCCCCCGGACGACCACCGACTGGCGCGAGCTGGCCGCCGACCCCGGGGTGGACGCGGCCGTGATCGCCACCCCCAACGCCCTCCACGCCCCCCAGGCGATCGCCTTCCTGGAGGCCGGCAAGCACGTGCTGGTCGAGAAGCCGATGGCCCCGACCCTGGCCGAGGCCGACGCCATGGTGGCGGCCGCCCGAGCCAGCCGGGCGTGGCTGATGGTCGCCCACTGCTGGCGGTTCCACCCCGACGTGCGGGCCCTGCGGGTCCGGGTCGAGCGGGGCGAGCTGGGCGAGATCGTCAAGTCCCGCGGCTACGGGGCCCATGCCGGCTGGGGGCCGTCGGGCTGGTTCACCGACCCGGCCCTGGCCGGCGGCGGGGCCCTGCTCGACATGGGCGTGCACGCCATCGACACCACCCGCTACCTGCTCGGCGACCCCCTGCCGGTGCGGGTCTGCGCCGCCGTCGGCACCCGCTACGGCGACTACGCCGTCGACGACGACGCCGTGCTGCTGGTCAGCTGGTCCAACGGGACCACCTCGGTGGTCGAGTCCGGCTGGTGGCAGCCCAAGGTGGCCGGGCTGGAGGCCGACACCGAGCTGTACGGCACCGGCGGCTACGCCCGCGTGTGGGCCGACACCGAGCCCCCGCCCGGCTACGAGCACTGCACCCAGCCGATGTACTCGGCCCAGCTGGCCGAGCTGGTCGAGGCGGTCGCCGCCGGCCGCCAGCCCCGTCCGGGCGGCGAGGACGGCCGGGTCGTGCTCGAGGTCGTCGACCAGGCCTACGCCTCGGGCGGGAGCCCCACCCGGTGAGCGTGGTCTCAGAACACCGGTCAAGTATCTGGACGTACGGTCCCTACGTGGTCGCCTGGGGGCGGCGCGCAACAGTCCCTGGCTGCACGGTCGCCTCAGCGCTGCATGCGGCGCCGGATGCATGACCGCCGTTTTGGGGGTGGACGGCGGCGGGTCCAAGACCCACGCCCTGGTCGCCGACGAGCGCGGCGAGGTGCTCGGGTTCGCCTCCAGCGGCCGCTCCAACTGGGAGGACATCGGCCTGGAGGCGGCCGGGACGACCCTGGCCGAGGCCGTCGGCGGCGCCCTGGCCGCCGCCGGGGTGGCGCCGGCCGACCTGGCGGCCAGCGCCTTCGGCCTGGCCGGGCTGGACTGGGACAGCGACCGGCCGATGCTCGGGGCCCTGCTCGACCCGCTCGGGCTCGGCGGGCCGCGGCGGCTCGAGAATGACTCGTTCATCGCCCTGCGGGCCGGCACCAGCCGGCCGTTCGGGGTGGTGGTGATCGCCGGCACCGGCCACGTCGCCGCCGGCCGCAACCCCGCCGGCCGGACCTTCCGGACCTTCGGGCTCGGCCCCATGTACGGGGACTTCGGCAGCGCCACCGACGTGGCCGAGGAGGCCGTCCGGGCCGTCGCCGACGCCTGGACCGGCCGGGGGCCGGCGACCACCCTGAGCGGGCTGCTGCCGCCCCTGGCCGGCTGCGGCGGGCCCGAGGAGCTGCTTCAGGCGCTCAGCCGGGGGCTGGTCGCGCTGCCCGCGGCCGCCCCCCTGGTTCTGGCCGAGGCCGAGGCCGGCGACCCGGCCGCCCAGGCGATCGTGCTCCGGGCCGGGACCTCCCTGGGCGAGGCCGCGGCCCTGGTCGCCGGCCGCCTCGACCTGGGCCGGGAGCCGTTCGAGACGGTCATGGCCGGCGGCTTGTTCGCCGGCCGCAACACGCTGCTGGAGACGACCCTGGTCGAGGTCCTGCACCGGGTCGCGCCCCATGCCACCCCGGTCCACCTGCACTGCAAGCCGGTGGTGGGGGCGGCCCTCGAGGCCCTGGAGCTGGGCGGGGTCGCGGCCATCCCCGAGGTCCGCGACCTGCTGATCGCCTCCTCTCAGGGGCTGGCCGTCCGCTAGGCCCGCCTTGCCGGGCCGCTCAGCGCGGCCCGTACATCCAGGGGTCCTTGAGGTCGAAGAACTCGGGCTCGCCGACGCTGAGGGCGCCCATCTCGTCCATCTGGGCCTTGAGCTCGGGCGGCGGCTCCTTGCGCTCGCCCTCGCGGGCCTCGGCCTCGGAGGTGAACCACATGACCATGGTGTAGGCGCCGCCGTCGTGGCCGGCGGCCACGCTGCCCAGCATGTCGGGACGGAACGCCGACCAGTCGGTCGAGTCCTCGGCCATCAGCCGCCGGGCCCGCTCCGGGTCGCTGGTGCGGCCCTGCATGGCCTGGACGAAGGTGGCCGCGGCCGGGTCGCCGTTGGTGTCGACGTCGACCTCGGTGCTGTCGCGGAAGGTCGGCTCGCCGTCGAACAGCCGCGAGGTCTCGGCCCACCAGCGGTCCTGCTCGGGCCGGTCGCTGTTGCGCCGGGCCGCCTCCTCGGACTCGAAGCGGGCCAGCGCGATGAACCGGCCGTCCTCGGTCACGCCGGCGGTCGAGCCCAGCCAGCCCTCGGCCCCCGGGGCCAGCTCCTCGGCCCAGCGGTCCAGGGCCGCCTTGACCCGCGCCGGGTCGGCGACCCGACCCTGGATCACCTGCACGAACATGTCTGACCTCCCAGGTCGGGGTGGTTGGGTCGCTGTGGTCCGACGACGATATCCTGCCCAGGGGACATCGTGGTGGAAGGAGCGCGGGTGCGCTACGAGATCGTGGCCGAGACCTACCGGGACCTGGAGGCCGCCAGCGGCCGCCTGGCCCTGATCGAGCGGCTGGCCGAGCTGGTCCGCCAGACCCCGGACGAGCTGCTGCCGACCGTGTGCCTGCTCTGCCAGGGCCAGATCGCCCCCGACTTCGCCGGCGTCGAGCTGGGCATGGCCGAGCGGATGGCCGCCCGGGCCCTGGCCCAGGTGCTCGATCTCACCGGCGAGCAGGTGCTGGCCGTGGCCCGGGAGACCGGCGACCTGGGGATGGCCGCTGAACGGCTGCTGGCCGACGTCGCCGGCCGGAGGGGTCCGGGGAACCCCGAGGGGGTGCCCCGGTCGATCGAGCCTGCGGCGACCCTGGAGGTCGAGACGGTGTTCGCCGGGCTCCACGAGGTCGCCGAGGCCCAGGGCACCGGCTCCCAGGCCCGCAAGCTGGCCGGCCTGGTGGGCCTGCTCGCCCAGGCCACCCCCCTGGAGGCCCGCTACCTGCTGCGGACCGTCACCGGCAGCCTGCGCCTGGGCATCGGCACCCCCACCATCCTCGACGCCCTGGCCGAGGTCCACGCCGGCGGCCGCAAGCAGCGGCCGCTGCTGGAACGGGCCTACAACATCTGCTCCGACCTCGGCCTGGTCGCGGCCACCCTGGTCGGCGGCGGCCTGGAGGCGGTCGAGGGGATGCACGTCCGGGCCGGCAACCCCGTCCGGCCGATGCTGGCCCAGCGGATGAGCGAGCCGGCCGAGATCCTGGCCAAGCTGGGCGGGACCTGCTCGGCCGAGTGGAAGTACGACGGCATCCGCGTCCAGGCCCACCGCACCGCCGACGGCGGCCTGGAGCTGTTCACCCGCCGCCTGGAGCGGGTCTCGGCCCAGTTCCCCGACGCCGTCAAGGCCCTGGAGGCCGGGCTGCGGCCCCGCGAGGCCATCCTCGAGGGCGAGGTGGTGGCCGTCGACCCGGCCTCGGGCGAGCTGCGGCCGTTCCAGGACGTGATGTTCCGCCGCCGCAAGTACGGCATCGACGAGGCGACCAAGGACGTGCCCGTCAGCATGTTCTGCTTCGAGCTGCTGTACGCCGACGGCGAGGACCTCACCGGCCTCCCCTACCTGGAGCGGCGGGCCCGGCTGGCCGCGGCCATCACCCCTGGAGAGCGGCTGCGGCTGACCACCGCCGAGCAGGTCGGCGACGCCGACGCCCTGGAGACCGACTTCCAGCAGGCGGTGGCCGACGGCTGCGAGGGGCTGATCTGCAAGTCGGTCAGCCCTGAAGCCGGCTACCAGGCAGGCGCCCGTGGGTGGCTGTGGATCAAGCTCAAGCGCGACTACCGCAGCGAGCTGTCCGACACCCTCGACCTGGTGGTGGTGGGCGCCCTGGCCGGCCGGGGCCGCCGCGCCGGCATGTACGGGGCCCTGCTCCTGGCCGCCTACGACCCCGGCAACGACCGCTTCCAGACGGTCTGCAAGTGCGGCACCGGCTTCAGCGACGCCGAGCTGGCCGCCCTCCCCCAGCGCCTGGCCCACCTGGTCCGTGACGAGAAGCCGGCCCGGGTCGACGCCCTCCGCCACGCCGACGTCTGGTTCGAGCCGGCCGTGGTCGTCGAGGTCCTGGCGGCCGAGCTGACCCTGTCCCCCACCCACACCGCCGGCTGGGGCCTGCTCAAGGAGGACTCGGGCCTGGCCCTGCGGTTCCCCCGCTTCACCGGCCGCTGGCGCGACGACAAGTCCCCCACCGACGCCACCACCGTGACCGAGGTCGTCGACCTCTTCCGCGGCGCCCGCCACCGCACCGAACCCGAGCGCGGCTGACCCCGGCCCCGGGAACCGAGCCGATGGTGCGCTGCCCCTCCTGTGGTGCCGAGGTCCCGGAAGGGTTCGCGTTCTGCGGCCAGTGCGGCGCCCCGCTCACCGCCGGGCCCCGGGTCGAGGAGCGCCGGGTCGTCACCGTGCTGTTCTGCGACCTGGCCGGGTTCACCGCCCGGGCCGACCAGGCCGACCCCGAGGACGACCCAGAGCGGGCCGTCCGCTGCGCCCTGGCCGTCCTCGGGGCCGCCGAGGAGCCCGAGCTCACCGAGCGGTTCCTCGCCGGCGCCGACGCCCTCGCCGCCCGCTACCGCCACTGTGTGGCCGCCGCCCACGCCGTCCTGGCCGGGACCAAGGGCGACCTGGAGGTGGCCCGTGCCCGCCACGCGGCGGCGGCCGACGGCTGGGGGACGTTCGGGGTCGTGCTCGAACAGGGCCACGCCCTGCTGGGGTGGGCCGCTGCGCGGCGCGGCTCGGAGGCGCGGCGGCGGCCGCCCGCCGACCCCAGGATCGCCTGGGCGTTCCAGCGCCACTGGTGGCCCGCGGCCGCCGCCGGGATGGTGCTGTTCCTGGCTGCCGGCGCCGTCCACGTCCTCGCCGACCCCGCCGTCGACCCCCTCACCGCCATGGACCCCTCCAGCCTGGTGCTCTGCCTGCTCAAGAGCCTCGCCGGCTGGCTGTGGGTCATGGCGATCATCGGCGCCGCCCGCGCCCTGGTTCGCCCACCGCGGGTCGCCGGCCCCCGCCCCGGCCGCGCCGGGCCGCCCGGCCCTCCTGGCCCGCCTCGGCCCCTACGCCAACGAGGCCGTCCTCCCTTCTACGTGCTCCACGAGACCGTCATCGTCGTGGTCGCCTACGTCGTCCTCGCCTGGCCGGTCGGCGGCGCCGCCCAGTACGGCCTGATCGCGGTCACGTCCCTGGCCATGACCCTGCTCCTCTACGACCTCGCCGTCCGCCGCACCCGGTTCACCCGGTTCCTGTTCGGTCTCCGACCGAATTGACCCGAACGGCGTGGTCAGCCCAGTTCGCAGCCCCAGCCGTCGCCTTCCCGATCGAGGTCGAACGGGTCGGGAGGCCACACCCGGATCGGCCCCTCCACGTACCTGGGCCCGTTCCCGGAACCGCCGGCGCAGTCGTAATCCTCGGCGTCCGGGTCGAGGCAGACATCCGGGTACGACGGGTCGCAGTTCCGCGACGGCGCGGTCGAGGGCGGCGGAGGTGCGGTGGTCGGCGGCGGTGGCGGCGCCTTGGCGCTCGCCAGCTTCATCCCGACGAGCTTCGGGACCTCGACCGTGGCGAGGGTCGTCGGCGGAGTCGTCGTGGTGGTCGCCAAGGCGGTGCTCGTGGTCACCGTCGGCAGCGGGGAGCTGGTCGTCGGTGGCGCGGGCGGCCCGCCGGGCTGGGGGGTGGCGTCGTTTCCGAGAGAGATGAATCGGTACGCCCAGATGTCACCTCACCCTCATCGGGTGATGCGCGGGCTTGTCGGGGTGGCCACCATGGGGGGCGCAGCGGTGGTCTGAGCAGGCACGGAGGAGGGGTTCCATGTCCGGGTTCGATATCGACGACGTTCCCAACTGGCGCGGCCGGGATGTGGTCGACCGGCACGGCCATCCGGTCGGCGTCCTCACCGACCTCTACGTGGACGAGGCCACCGGTCAGCCGGAGTGGGCCGTGGTCAAGACCGGGCTGTTCAGCCACCGGGTGACCTTCGTGCCCCTGTCCCAGGCGACCTCGCATGGCATGCAGGTCCAGGTCGCCTACGACCAGAGCCACATCCACGGCGCGCCCAACATCGACCCCGAGGGGCACCTGAGCGCCGAGGAGGAGGCCGGCCTGTACCGCCACTACGGCCTCGAGTATGCCCCGGCCGGCGCCTCCGGGGCCGACAGCGAGTTCATCGCCCCGGCGACCGACCGGGTCGAGGAGGCGTCGGCCAGCCGCCGGCTGCGCCGCCACGCCCCCGCCGATCCGGACGCGGGCGTCTGAGAGGGAGGCCGCGCCGCCGTCCACATCCCGGGGGCGGGTGCCGTAGGGTTCGGCGGAAATCTCGCCGACCCGGGGGGTGCCCGTGACCGAGCAGCTCGACAACGACGCGACGGCCTGGCGGTTCGACGGCCTCAACGCCCTGTACCTCAACTGCACCCTGAAGCGCTCACCCGAGCCCAGCCACACCCAGGGGCTGATCGACAAGAGCCGCTCGATCATGGAACAGCACGGGGTGACCGTGGATGAGCTGCGGGCCGTCGACCACGACATCGCCACCGGGGTGTGGCCGGACATGACCGAGCATGGCTGGCCGACCGACGAGTGGCCGGCCATCTACCGGCGGGTCCTGGACGCCGACATCCTGGTGCTGTGCGGGCCGATCTGGCTGGGTGACAACAGCTCGGTCACCAAGCGGGTCATCGAGCGGCTGTACGCCTGCTCGAGCGTGCTGAACGAGGCCGGCCAGTACGCCTACTACGGCCGGGTCGCCGGCTGCCTGGTCACCGGCAACGAGGACGGGGTCAAGCACTGCGCCATGAACATCCTGTACAGCCTCCAGCACCTCGGCTACACCATCCCGCCCCAGGCCGACGCCGGCTGGATCGGCGAGGCCGGCCCCGGGCCGTCGTACCTGGACCCCGGCTCGGGCGGCCCCGAGAACGACTTCACCAACCGCAACACCACCTTCGCGACCTGGAACCTCATGCACCTGGGGGCGATGCTCAAGCGGGCCGGCGGCATCCCGGCATATGGCAACCAGCGCTCGGAGTGGGACGCCGGCTGCCGCTTCGACTTCGACAACCCCGAGCACCGCTGAGCGACGCGCCCCAGCGGAACCCCGGGGCACCGGTTAGGGTGAACCGAACCGTTCACCTGGGAGGCGGCGATGGCGTTCCAGCAGTACCTGGCCGAAGAGGTTGCGATCGACCACGCCGACGGGCTGTACTCGCGGCGGGAGGCACTGCGGCGACTTGGCCTGCTCGGCGTGGGCGTGCCGGCGGCGTCGGCGCTGCTGGCCGCCTGTGGCGGCGACGGCGAGCCGGTCGCGTCCACCACCACCGGGGCGGGCCAGGCGGCCACACCCCCGACCCCGGCGGTGGAGACCGAGGAGATCGGCTTCCCGGGGCCGGAGGGCCGGACCGTCCGGGGGGCGTGGGCGGCGGCCGACCAGCCGCGCGGGGCGGTGCTGGTCATCCACGAGAACCGCGGCCTCAACGACCACATCCGCTCGGTCGCCGGCCGGCTTGCCGCCGACGGCTACTCGGCCCTGGCCGTCGATCTGCTCTCGGCCGAGGGCGGAACCGCCGCCCTGGGCGGCGAGGCCGAGGCGATGGCCGCCTTGTCCAACGCCCCCCAGGAGCGGTTCGTGGCCGACATGCGGGCTGGCCTGGACGAGCTGGAGCGGCGGGCGCCCGGCCAGAAGCTGGGCGCGATCGGGTTCTGCTTCGGCGGCGGCATGACCTGGCTGCTGCTGGCCTCGGGCGAGCCGCGCCTGGCCGCGTCGGCGCCGTTCTACGGGCCGCTCCCCGACGGCGCCGACTTCTCCGGCTCGCCCAACGCGGCCGTGCTGGGCGTCTACGCCGAGCAGGACGACCGCGTGAACGCCACCCGGGACGCGGCCACGGCGGCACTGGAGCGGGCCGGCCTGACCCATGAGATCGTCACCTACCCGGACGCCGGCCACGCCTTCTTCAACGACACCGGCGCCCGCTACAACCAGGCCGCGGCCACCCAGGCCTACGCCAAGGTCCTCGACTGGTTCGGCCAGCACCTCGCCTGACGGCGGCCGGCTAGGCCGGTGATCCGGGGTCGGGCGGGGCCGGGTCGTGACCGTGGCGGACCCGGTGGACCATGGGGACGACGAACCACAGGGTGGCGAACAGCCCGGCCAGGGAGGCGGCGAGCAGCGACGCCCACGGCCCGATCACGAAGCTCGCCGCCAGCTGGACCGCGCCGGACAGCGCGAGCAGGAGCAGGATCAGGCCGGCGACCGCGTACCGGTGCCCGGTCTTGACCAGCTGGGGCCGGAGGCGCTGGCGGAAGACGGTCCGGTGGTAGCCGACCGGCCCGATCAGCAGCGCCGCCGAGACCGCCGACAGCACCAGGGTGGTCAGGTAGACGGCCTGCTGGCCGCCGGTGAGGTCGGGGAAGCGGTTCGTGAAGGCCAGCCCGAGCAGGAACGCGAACAGGATCTGGACGCCGGTCTGGGCGACCCGCAGCTCCTGGAGGAGCTCGTTGAAGTGCCGGTCGTCGGCCTGCAGCTCGGTCTCGCCGCGGACGAGCTGGTTCCACTCCGCGTGGTCGGTCTGCGCCATCCTGGCAAGCCTCTCCTGAGAACGTGCACCGGGTACGTACCCGGGTCCGCGCCCGGGCTAACGGCGCAAGCTCACCCGGAACGGGTGATGTCAGGGGACGGGCCGGGTGCCAGGGTTGCCCCAACGGTGCATCCGGCCCCCGCCGCGACGGCGGCCAGGCCGAGCATGGACAGGGAGGATCTGCAGATGACCGAGGACGCGTCGCGGTACCCGTCGACCGGCCCCGAGCCCAGCGGCCTGGCGGTCGGCTTCACGGTGTTCGCCGCCGTGATGATGCTGATGGTGGGGGCCTGGCAGGCGCTGGCGGGCCTGATCGCCATCTTCGAGAACGAGTTCTACGTCCCCACCCGCAACTACATCTTCCAGTTCGACGCCACCAGCTGGGGCTGGATCCACCTGGTGCTCGGGCTGATCGTGGCCTTCGCCGGCTGGGGGCTGCTGTCGGGGCAGACATGGGCCCGGCTCGTTGGCATCACCCTGGCCGCGCTCAGCGCCACCGCCAACTTCCTGTTCATCCCCTACTACCCGTTCTGGGCGATCCTGATCATCGCCGTGGACATCTTCGTCATCTGGGCGCTGGCCGCCCACGGCCGCGAGTTCCGGGAGATGAAGGCCGCCGACGCCGAGTACCGGATGCGGCGCTAGGGCCGGGCGTGCTGACCAGCGACGCGAGCTGGCCGGAGCGCGGGCGGCGCCTGGCCCGGTGGCTGAACCCGGTGATCGCCTCCCCGGCGGCGCCCCTGGAGACGTTCGCCGCCCTGGACGCGCTCAGCCCGTCGCTGATGCCGCGGACCTCCCGGCTGCAGGGCGTCGCGATGGGCCTGAGCGTGCTCGGGGCCCGGGCCACCACCGGCGCCGCCGAGCGGCTGACCGCCATGGCCATGCCCGCCGGGGCGCCGCTGGAACGGCAGCTGGCGACGCGGGCCCTGATCGCGGCGGGCGGCACGGCGCTGGCGTCGTTGCC
>Ga0307406_10002023_pt1 | contig 11069 bp, 7 predicted proteins | sample 322Cmetagenome_3_FD_203706 | JGI IMG/M metagenome (GOLD analysis project Ga0307406, IMG submission 203706) | Maize rhizosphere microbial communities from greenhouse at UC Davis, California, United States - 322HYB-C-2 | ecosystem: Host-associated > Plants > Roots > Rhizosphere > Soil | place... | reverse complement strand
CGGCGACGTGCACGACATCGGGAAATCGCTCGTCAACACGATTCTCTCCAATAACGGGTACACCGTGTTCGACCTCGGCAAGCAGGTGCCGGTGAACACGATTCTCGACAAGGCAATCGAAGTCGGCGCGGACGCGATCGGTCTCTCGGCGCTGCTCGTGTCCACGTCCAAGCAGATGCCGCTCTGTGTTCAGGAGCTCGATCGCCGCGGGATGCGGATTCCGGTGCTGATCGGAGGCGCGGCGATCAACCGACGCTTCGGGCGACGTGCGCTGTTCGTGGACGGCGAGCGGCCATACGGTCCCGGTGTGTTCTACTGCAAGGACGCGTTCGAGGGGCTCGAGACGATGGACGTGCTCCAGGACGTCGACCGTCGCTCGCAGTTCGTTGCGGAGTCACTCGAGGCGGCGCGGAACGACGTATTCCTGCGCACCACGGTCGGCAAGGACATCACGGTCGGCGACCGCGGTGGCGAGCGCAGCGACGTCCGCGCGGATAACGCGCTGCCCACCGCGCCGTTCTTCGGCGTCCGCGTCGTGCGCGACATACCGCTCGACGAAGTGTTCGAGCTGCTCGACCTCGATGAGCTCTACCGCCTGCAGTGGGGCGGCCGTGGGTCGGGCGAGCAGTACGAGGCGACCGTTCGCAACGAGTTCAAACCGACGCTCGACCGCCTAACGGCCGAAGCGAAGCGCGATGGCTGGCTCGTGCCGCAGGCGGTGTACGGACTCTTCCCGGTGCAGAGTGACGGGAACGATCTCGTCGTGTACGACCCGGCCGCGTACGAGAGCGACGGCGCGTCGCTTCGCGAGATCGCGCGATTTCACTTCCCGCGGCAGGAAGGGCGCGAGCGGCTCTGCCTCGCGGACTATTTCCGGTCTACGCAGTCGGCGGACGTGGACGTGGTCGCGCTGCAGGTGGTGACGGTTGGCGATGCGGCCACGCGCCGGTTCGACGAGCTGCAGCGGGCCGGTGAGTACACCGAGGCGTTCTACTCGCACGGCCTCGCGGTCGAAGCGGCGGAAGCGACGGCCGAGTGGATGCATCGACGGATTCGTCGCGAGCTCGGAATCTCGGGCGCGCAGGGGAAGCGCTACTCCTGGGGCTACGGGGCGTGCCCGGATCTCGATGATCACGCGCAGGTGTTCAAGCTGCTGCCTGTCGAGCAGGCGCTGGGTATGATCCTAACGAGCGCGTACCAGCTGGTGCCTGAACAGTCTACCGCGGCGATGATCGTCCATCATCCCGACGCGAAGTACTACGCCGTTCGGGGTGTAACGAGTGAGGCACCGGCGCAGCCATCAGCCATCGGCCATCAGCCATCAGCTCAAACGGCCGGGGAAACGGCGGCGTGACTACGCGAGCCGGGTTGCTGAATCGCCTGCTCCATCCCGAGCGCGTCGTGGTGTTCGACGGCGCGATGGGGACGATGCTGTACGCCAAGGGCGTGTTCATCAACCAGTGCTACGATGAGTTGAACCTCAAGGCGCCCGACCTGGTGCGCGGTGTCCACGCCGCGTATGCGAAGGCAGGGGCCGAGGTGCTGGAGACGAACACGTTCGGCGCGAACCGGCTGAAGCTCTCGCAGTACGGGCTCGAGTCGCAGGTCCGGGAGATCAACCGTGCGGCGGCACAGATCGCCCGCGAGGTCGCCGGCGACGATCACCTCGTGGCCGGTGCCGTGGGGCCGTTAGGCGTCCGCATCGAGCCGTACGGGCCAACGAGCGTCGAAGAGGCATACCTGACGTTCCACGAGCAGATGCAGGCGCTCAAGGACGGTGGGGTCGATCTCTTCCTGCTCGAGACGTTTGGCGACCTGGCCGAGATCAGCCAGGGCATCCGGGCCGCCCGCGCGGTCGACCCGACGATGCCGGTGATCGCGCAGATGACGGTGGGCGTCGACGGGCGCACGACGTACGGCGCCAGCCCGGATGATCTCGCGCGCACGCTCGAGCAGCTGGACGTCGACGTCATCGGGCTCAATTGCTCCGTTGGCCCGCAGGCGATTCTCGAGGCGATCGAGAAGATGGCGGCGGTGACGCGGAAGAAGCTGAGCGCGCAGCCTAACGCCGGTATGCCCCGGGATGTCGGCGGGCGCAGCATGTACATGGCGAGCCCCGAGTACATGGCGTCGTATGCACGGCACCTGATCCACGCCGGCGCGAAGATCATCGGCGGGTGCTGCGGGACGACACCGGAGCACATCCGGTCGATTGTCTCCGGAGTGAGGCCGCTGGCTCCGCGTATCGCGGGAGACGGGAGACGGGAGACGGGAGACGGCGCTGCCAGCAGCTCGCAGCCGGCCGCTGACGTCTCCCGTCTCCCGTCTCCCGTCTCCCGCGGCTGCAGCCCCATCCCGTTCGCGGACCGCTCGCATTTCGCCGCCAAGATCGCGGGCGGCGAGATGGTCACCTCCGTGGAGATCGTCCCCCCGCGCGGGGTCGACGCGAGCAAGATGCTATCCGACGTCGCGGCACTGAAGCGCGAAGGCGTCGACGCCGTCAACGTGCCCGACGGGCCACGCGCGCAGAGCCGCATGGGCGCGGTCATGACGAGCCTCCTCATCGAGCAGCAGGTCGGCATCGAAACCGTCACCCACTACTGCTGCCGCGACCGCAACCTGCTCGGCATGCTGAGCGACTTGTTAGGCGCGTCGGCGATGGGGCTCCGGAACCTCCTCGTCATCACCGGCGACCCGCCGAAGATGGGGCCGTACCCCGATGCGACCGCGGTCTTCGACATCGATTCCATCGGGCTCACCAACCTCGTTCGCAACCTGAACCACGGTCTCGACCCGGGCGCCAACCCCATCGGCGCACCGACGCGTTATGCGATCGGCGTTGGCGTGAACCCGGCGGCCGTCGACCCGGCACTCGAGCTCAAGCGGTTCGAGTTCAAGGTGGAAGCGGGCGCCGAGTATGCCATCACGCAGCCGGTGTTCGACGTGGCGCAGCTCGAACGCTTCCTCGGCGAGATCGATCACGTCCGCATCCCCATCATCGCGGGCATCTGGCCCCTTGTGTCCGTCCGCAACGCCGAGTTCCTGGCGAACGAGGTGCCGGGTGTCGTCGTTCCGGAGAGCGTGATCACGCGCATGCGCCGCGCCAACGAGCAGTCGAAACAGCACGCGGTGGCCGAGGGGATCACGATCGCGCGCGAGATGCTCGCGTGCGTGAAGTCAGCCGTGCAGGGCGTGCAGGTGTCAGCGCCGTTCGGGAAGGTGGAGCTCGCACTCGAGGTGTTCCGCGATCACATTCCGGCCTAGCCGCCGAGCCACGCCTTGCGACGGCGGCGCTCCATGTCGATCACCGTCAGACCGTTCACGGCGTTCACGGTGTGCGTGGCCACGACCGAGCGATGCCAGTCCGGCGTCAGTGTGGTCACGGTCTCCTCCGCGAACTCGCTCGGGTCGAGCCGCACGATGCGACGCAGCGTCACTCCCCAGCCGTAGCGGTGCGAGCAGTCCTGCGCGGGCCGGTACCACGTGTCGCCGACCTGAAACGGCCGACCGGCCGGCCTGGCGTGCCTAACGTTCGAGATCACCGGATTCCTCCGGTGGGGGCACCAGGGCCCGAGTGGGGAATCCGCGTGGTAGATGTTCAGCTCATCGCAGCGTGAGCCGCCGCGCGAAACGGTCCCGGCGAACATCCACCAGCGTCCGTCGATCTCGACAACCGATGCGTCGACCAGGCGCACGTCCGTGAGCAGCACCCGCTCCAGCGTCCATTCGTACGGCGCCTTCACGGCACGATAGAGCTGCACGGTCCGATTCGCGACCGACTCCGGAATCATGAAGCGCTCGGCGCGCCACTCGAACGTGTACGGATACGAAAGATGGTAGTCGCACTCGAGCACCGGCACTGGGTCGCCGATCATGCCCTGCTCGCCGAGCTCGAAGCCACAGATCCGGCCCTTCGGGGAGCGGAACAGCAGCTCCTCGAACAGCACGTAGAAACGGCCGTCGATCTGCATCGGGAACGGATCCGCCCAGAAGCGGTCGATCGGCGGGATGATCCACTTGAATCGAAACGGAGCCAGATCAGGCCCCTGGCCGGTCGAGCTCTTCGAGCCGAAGCGGTACGCGAGCGCCCATTGCTCGACCGTCGTGAGCTCGCGGAGCTTCACGCCTGCATAACGAGTCACGAGGCGACCGAGGTGCGGTGCGAGCTCTCCGTTTTTCGGTGCGAGGTAGAGCCGGTTCGAATAGGCCTGCGGGTGGCGGGCCGCAGGTTCCGGATCGACGAGCGCGCCCTCGCCTTCCTCGTGGAGGTCGCGAAGCTTGCGGATCACGAACTCCGACGTCTTCCAGAAGTACCCGGCACGATTCTTCGTGACCGACAGCGGCTGCGTGCGCGCGTGCGAGCGATAGATGACGCGGCCGGCGTCGAGGTCCTCGGACAGGATCTGCAGCACGGAGCCCGTGGTCGGCACGCACTCCATCACCTCCCAGAATCCGGGGGGACCACCCCGATTCGCGAGGTTGTCGCCATGGTGATACGACCACACCCCATGACGCGCGATCTGGAGCGAGCGGCCGCGCAGGATGCGAAAGCCGAATCGGAGCGCGACATCCAGGTCGTACCCGAGAATGCGCTCGACGTCGGCGTCCTCGAAGTAGTCGGAGAACTTCGTTTCGCGTGGCGTGACGTCGACCGTTGGAACGGGCGCCAGGACCGACGACGCGTCCATCATGCGGATCGGATCGTCGGCGGTGGCGAACTTGCGCAGGTCCAGCCGCTCATACAGCGCGAAGAGCAGGCTATGGCGGTTCGCGTACCAGCGTGACAGCCGGGTCGCCGCGGACCGGCGCGGCGCCGCGACCGCACCCGGCGCGGTGTTTCTCACGACCAGCGAAATCGTTGCGACGGACGACTTCTGGATGTCATCGATGATGGCCATCACCCACGCCGGCTGTTGGTACGAGTCGATGAGCAGCCCGACTCGGAGCGGCGGTCTGGAGTTTGGCGTGGGTGGCATCGAGGTGTACGGTAACGACCCACCCCTGGCGCCTGGGAGGGCGTGACTCGGGATGGCCGGCTGTGCACATTGTGTGTGGTGGTTCCGCAACACAGATCCTCGAGACGTCTCCTGGATCCGACCTGAAGGCACCAGGTGCCGGCGCACGCCGTGCATATCGGTGCGCCGCTTTGGACCGCCCCCGCGGTAAGATCAGCGGGTTCGACTACATACGACGCGCGAGCGACGATGATGTCGCCCACTCACTCCAAGAACCACGTGACGGACCCTTCCCTTTCACAACCCATACCGGACCAATCCCCGCCGGCAGGTCCCCAGGCGGAGTCGCTGAACGGCGACCAGATCGGCCGTCCCCGCCTCGTCGGCGATTCGGACACCCGGGGCCACCGGCCGCTCGATCGAGCGTCGCTCGACCGAAGCCTCGTGCGCGGCGTCGCCTGGACCGGGAGCGTGAAATGGATCACCCAGCTCGGCGCGTGGGCGGCGACGCTCGTCGTAGCGCGAATCCTGTCACCGGACGACTACGGGCTCGTCGGGATGGCCGCCGTCTACTACGGCTTCCTCATCCTCGTCAGCGAAGCGGGTATGGGCACGACGGTGATCGCGCTCCGCGACCTTCGGGGAGCCAAGTTGGCGGAGGTGCACACGTTCTCCGCATTGGTGGGGGTCTGCGGATTCGTGCTATCGTGTCTCGTTTCGGGGCTCATCGCGAGGTTTTTCGGCGCGCCCGCGCTCAAGTGGGTCATCGTCGTGATGAGCGTGAACGTCATTCTCGTCTCGCTGCGAACGGTGCCACAGGCCGTGATGCAGCGAGAGCTTCAGTTCCATCGATATGCGCTGCTGGACGGAGTGAACGCGCTCGTCACCGCGGCCGCGTCAGTCGCGCTCGCGGTCGCCGGAGCGAGGTACTGGTCACTCGTCTTCAGCACGGTCGCCGGCGGACTGGTCGCCACGACGCTCGCGTCGTTCTGGAAACCACTCGGGTTTCGATGGCCGCAGTTTCACGAGCTGCGCGGCACGCTCAAAACGAGTCGCGAAATCCTCATCGGGAGCGCCGCCTGGTACATCTCCCAGAGCGCCGACTTCTTCGTCGCCGGCAAGGTGCTTGGCAAGGCCGCCCTCGGGAACTACACGTTCGCGTGGAGCCTCGCCTACTCGATCGTCGACAAGGTAACGTCACTCGTCAACGGCGTCACGTCATCGATCTTCTCGGCGTCGAAGCACGATCGGGCGCTCCTCACGCGATACATCACGCGGATCATGGGAGCGTTGGCGCTGATACTCCTCCCGGCGACCACGGGGGTCGCGCTGGTATCACGGGAGCTCGTCCTGGCAGCCGTCGGGGAGAAGTGGCAAGCGGCGATCGTGCCGCTGCGTCTGCTCGTGCTGTACGCGGGGATACGTTCGCTGGCCCCCATTCTCGCGCAGGCCCTCACGATCACCGGCGACACACGCTACACGATGCGCCGAAACATCTCGGCAGCGATCTGCCTCCCTATCGGTTTCTTCATCGGCGCGCGATGGGGGATTGTCGGCATCGCTACGGCGTGGATGATCGTGCATGCGCCGGTGGTTCTCATCCCAATGCTGCGACGCGTTTCACAGCATCTGGGCATCGGTATTCGGGACTATGTACCGGCCGTTGCGCCGGCGCTCGTGTCGACGGCGATCATGGCGGTCACGGTGCTCGCCGTGAGCTCAGCGATCCCGCGCGACTTGCCGCTGTTGGTCGTCCTCGCGCTCAAAGTCGCGGTGGGAGCACTCGCGTACGGCGCGGCGATCTGGCTTTTCTTCCGGGAAAACGTGATGGGGCTCGTGCGGGTGCTCAAGCAGGCGCGGTCTGGCGGGTCGGCCGGTCTCGCACCGGTCGGCGGCGGGCTGGCGCCTAACGAGCCGCAAGGATGATCGAGTCTCCGGTCACGACTCGACCGGTCGACGCTCGTGGCGCCGACCACCCGCTGGAGCCACTGGCGGGCGGAACCCGACCACGCGACGAACCGGTGCTGGTCTCGCTCGTGATCCCCGTCTACAACGAGGAGGCGACACTCGACGCGCTCTTCGCGACGTTGCGCGAGCGGCTCGCGGCGCTTGGCGTGTCGTACGAGGTCGTTCTGATCGACGACGGCAGTCGCGACCGAACGGGTGAGATGATCGCCGAGATGACGCGGCGCGACGCGCGCTTTCGCAGCGTGCACTTCTCGCGGAACTTCGGCCACCAGGCCGCCGTGACCGCCGGGCTGCACTTCGCCCGCGGCAGCGCAGTCGTGATCATGGATGCGGATCTGCAGGACCCGCCCGCGCTTCTCGCGGCGATGATCGCCCGGTGGCGCGAGGGATATCATGTGGTGTACGCGCAGCGCGTAAAGCGGCACGCGGAGGGGCTGCTCAAGCGTGGGATCGCGTTTGTCTATTATCGGCTGCTCCAGCGCCTGACGGACGTCGAAATTCCGGCGGACACCGGGGATTTCTGCCTCATGGACCGTCGCGTGGTCGACCTGCTCAACCGCATGCCCGAGCGAAACCGGTATCTCAGGGGCCTGCGAGCGTGGTTGGGCTTCCGACAGACCGCCGTTCCGTTCGAGCGCCCGCCACGGGTTGCGGGTCAGCCAAAGTACACGTTTTTCAAGTCGCTCGGCCTCGGCATCAATGGGATCGTCGGATTCTCGCGAGTGCCGCTGCGCATTGCGACGTATCTCGGATTGATGGCGTCCGCGTTCAGCATCCTGCTGACGATCTGGGCCATCTACCAGCGGTTCGCCGGCAACGACACCGTCCGAGGGTGGGCATCGACGCTCGTGGTCATCCTGCTGCTGGGCGGCGCGCAGCTTCTCATGATCGGCATCGTCGGCGAGTACCTGAGCCGCATCTATGACGAGGTGAAGCAGCGACCGATGTACGTCATCGGCGACCTCCGTGGATTCGAGGGGGAGGGGGGCGAGGTCGCTCACGATTAACTTACGCAGTCCACGTCACGAGCCGCCGCACCGCCTCCGGAACCATCCTTCGACCGATGACCACAACGACCGCGCACCCACCGCTCACGGTCTTCTCCGAGGACGAGCAGCTGTTCCGAGACGCAGTGGCCGCGTTCGCGAACGAAGAGGTTCGTCCGCGTGTGCAGGCGATGGAGCGGGCGTCGAAGATCGATCCCGAGATCCTGCCCAAATACTTCGACCTGGGCCTCATGGGGATCGAGGTGCCGGAGCAGTACGGCGGCGCCGGCGGTACCCTCGCAATGGTGGCCATCGCCGTCGAGGAGATCAGCAGGGTCGATGCGTCCGCCGCGATCGTGTGTGACGTGCAGAACACGCTCGTGAATTACCCGCTGTCGCGGTACGGCAGCGACGACCAGCGCTCGCGATATCTCCCTCGGCTCGTTGGCGATACCATAGGCGCTTACGCGTTGTCGGAGCCTGGCTCGGGCTCGGATGCGTTCGGTCTCGCGACACGTGCCGAGAAGAAGGGAGACCGCTACGTGCTCACCGGCCGGAAGATGTGGATCACAAACGGTGCGGAAGCAGAGGTCTACATCGTGTTCGCGAACGCGAATCCTACCGCGGGCTACAAGGGGATCACGGCGTTCGTGGTCGAGCGTGGGTTCCCGGGCTTCGCCGTCGGCAAAAAGGAGGACAAACTCGGCATCCGCGCGTCGAGCACGACGGAGCTCATTCTCGATGGCTGCGAGGTCCCCGAAGAGAACATGCTCGGCCCGTTAGGCCAGGGCTACAAGATCGCGATCGAGACGCTCAACGAGGGCCGCATCGGGATTGGCGCGCAGATGATCGGTGTTGCCGCGGGCGCACTCGGCGCCGCGCTCGACTACACGCGCGAGCGCAAGCAGTTCGGCAAGGCACTCTCGGACTTCCAGGCCGTTCAATTCCAGCTCGCCCAGGCTGCGACGGAGCTCGAGGCCGCGCGCCTCATGGTGTACAACGCGGCACGACTGAAGGATGCGGGCCATGACATCGCGCGCGAAGGCGCGATGGCCAAGCTGTACTCGTCCCAGGTGTGCGAGCGCGTGACGTCGCTGTGCGTCGAGCTCCTGGGCGGGTATGGGTACACGAAGGACTACCCGGTCGAGAAGTTCTATCGCGACGCGAAGATAGGCACGATCTACGAGGGCACGTCCAACATGCAGCTGCAGACCATCGCGAAGCTGCTGCTGCGCTGACGTCGCCATAGCTCGTCGTTCCGGATTACCTTGTGACAGGGACGGCTCGGCGACAGTCGGAATAGTGATTGCCTTGCCGCTCACCCGACGACATCCTACGGGTGAGCCTCTCGACGATGCGCGCGCTACCGCGCTCGCCTCCCCTTCTCCTGATTTTCGATGGTCGCTCGCGATTCACGATCCGCCAACGCCCACGTGCCGGTTGAGGGCGCTGGACGCCCCGAGGCCATTGCCCGGTGGGAGCGCGCGCGCGCGATGGGACGGTCGACTTTCATTTGGCGCCGAGGGGTATTCGGCTGGGGCATTCCCGTGGCCCTTCTGACGATCGCCTACCAGGTCGTCCAGGAGCAGGGCTTCGTCTGGCGGCTTGTCATGACCCAGCATCTCAAGGTCGGGATCGGCGTCGCCATGCTCGTCTTTCCGCTCTGCGGCTACCTCTTTGGCCGGTATCTGTGGACCGCGGGCGAGGAGAATTACGAGCGGATGGTCGATCAGGAGGGTGGCCGCAGCAAGCGAGTCGATACGCGACCCTGAATCGACGTGATCGCCAGGATCGTTCTCTGGGCCTCCGCCGCGGCGGCGGCCTACATCTACGTCGGCTTCCCGCTTCTGCTGGCGTTCCTCCAGCGCTTCGCCCGGCGACCCGTGGCGAGGCGCGCGATTGAGCCCACCGTTTCCGTCCTCGTCGCGGCATTCAACGAGGCGAAGGTGATCGAGGCGAAGATCCGCAACTCGATCGCGCTCGATTACCTGGCGGACCGCATCGACATTGCGATCGCCTGCGATGGCCCGAAGGACGACACGACGGCGATCGCGCAGCGCACCGCGGCGTCCATCGGCCAGGGTCGCGTGCGTGTGTTCGCGTACCCGCAAAATCGCGGGAAGCTCTACGTGCTCAACGACACGATGCGCGAGCTGACCGGGGAGATCATCGTGCTCACGGACGCCGCGAGCATGCTGGCTCCGGACGCCGTGCGTCGGCTGGTGGAGAACTTCGCGGATCCAAAGATCGGAGCGGTGAGCGGCGTATATCGGATCGTCCGCGGTGACGACGCGGCGCTCGGCAACCAGGAAGATCTCTACTGGAAGTACGAAACGTTCCTTAAGGAAGCCGAAGGCGACGTCAGCTCCATCCTCGGCTGCCACGGCGCGTTGTACGCGATTCGCCGCGAGCTGTATCCGTATCCGGCGCCGACGACGATCAACGACGATTACGTCATCCCGATGCGAATCCTGCAGCGGGGATATCGCGTCGCCTACGACTCACGCGCCGTGGCCAACGAGGAGGCGCACGAGATGGCCGGGTTCAGCAGGCGCGTTCGGATCATGACGGGCAACTTCCAGCAGCTGAGCGAGCTCAAGGCGCTGTTGAAGCCGCTCCGACCCGGGCCGGCGTTCTTCTTTCTCTCCCACAAGGCGGGTCGGCTCATCGTTCCGATCGCGATGATTGCGATGCTCGCGGCAAACCTGTTCCTGCTGGACGAGCCATTCTATCGGAAGGTGTTTCTGGCTCAGCTGACGTTCTACGCGCTGGTGGTGCTTGGCGCGCTCGTTCGCCTCAAGCCCAAGATTCTGCGGCTGCCGTATTACTTCTGCATGATCAACGCGGCAGCGTTTCTGGGGATGTACCACGCGCTGCGTGGTGGGAGAGCGCTGGCCTGGAAGCGCGACTAGCGGGACGAACCGCCTCGTTGGAACCGCGCCCCGTTCAGTAGGTTACGAAGACGCATAGTTTCAAGGGGTCAGAGCCCTTGAAGCTGCCTTTTCAAGAGCTCTGACCCCTTGAACCCTTCGTGGAGGTAGGCCCGTGCGGTTTGCGCAACTTCGTACGCTCGTCTCGGGTCTTGGGCTGGCGATCGGCGCCACTCAGCTGAGCGCGCAGATTCCCCAGGCCGAATACGCCCAGAGGCGCGCGGCACTAG
>Ga0307406_10002022_pt1 | contig 11070 bp, 10 predicted proteins | sample 322Cmetagenome_3_FD_203706 | JGI IMG/M metagenome (GOLD analysis project Ga0307406, IMG submission 203706) | Maize rhizosphere microbial communities from greenhouse at UC Davis, California, United States - 322HYB-C-2 | ecosystem: Host-associated > Plants > Roots > Rhizosphere > Soil | place... | reverse complement strand
GAAGCCGCCGATCGTCGTTGGCCACGAGTTTGCCGGTGACGTCGTGGAGGTTGGCAAACTGGTGACCGATGTTCGAGACGGCGACCGCGTGACCGCGGAGGGACACATCGTCGATGGACGCTGTCTGCTCTGTCGCACCGGCAACGCACACGTCTGTCCGTTCACGCGCATCATCGGCGTGGATCGCGACGGCTGCTTCGCCGAGCACATCGCGATGCCTGCGGTGAACGTCTGGCATCTCGATGACAACGTGTCGTACGACATCGGGGGCATTCACGACCCGATGGGTAACGCGTTCCACACTGCGCTCACGGCAGACATCCCGGGCTCCACGGTGCTCGTCACGGGGTGCGGCCCGATCGGCATCTTTGCCGTGGGCATCTGCAAGGCGGCGGGCGCTTCCCGCATCATTGCATCCGATGTGAACGATCGCCGGCTGGAGCTCGCGCGGCGCATGGGCGCGCACGACGTCGTACATCCCGGTGAAGCCGAAGCGGCGGTGAAGGCGGTGACGGACGGACTCGGCGTCGACGTGGTGCTCGAGATGTCCGGCGTCCCCTCCGCGATTCACCAGGCGTTCGCGCTGGTGCGCGTCGGCGGCCGAGTGCAGATGCTCGGCATCCCGGCGAAGCCGATGGAGGTGAACTTCGCCACGGAAGTCATCTTCAAAGGGATCACGATCTACGGTGTCGTCGGCCGGCGCATGTACGACACCTGGCACCAGATGACGCGGTTTCTCAGGTCGGGGGAGTTCGATCCCACGCCAGTCATCACGCATCGCTTTCCGCTCGAACAGGCCGACGAGGCCATGCACGTCATCAAGTCGGGCGAAGCCGGCAAGGTGATCTTCGAGATCGCCTGACGCGCTTCGCGCGACCGACACCCGGATCCTCTCATGTCGCTCAACACTGCATTCGCTTCCGAGATCGACTCGCGCATCGAGCAGCTCAAGACCGATCGCGTCTACAAGCAGCTCAACTACCTCGACTCGCCGCAATCCGCCCGCGTGCAAATGGAGGGACGCGGCGAGGTCCTGATCCTGTCGTCCAACAACTATCTCGGGCTCTGCGATGAGCCCAGCGTGATCGACGCCGGCATTCGTGGGCTTCGGCGCTTCGGGGCGGGCACGGCGAGCGTCCGCTTCATCTGCGGGACGTTCACGATCCACCGCGATCTGGAAGAAGCGATCGCGAGGTTCGTCGGCACGGAGTCATCGCTCACGTTCGTGGCGGCGTGGAACGCGAACGAGGCGCTGACGTCGACGATCCTGGAGGAGGGCGACTTCGTCGTGTCGGACGCGCTCAACCACGCGTCGATCATCGACTCGATCCGTCTCGCCAAGTCGATCGTGAAGTGCACGAGCGCGGTATACAAGCACGGTGATCTCGACGATCTCGTGGCCAAGCTCGAGCAGGCGAAGGGTGCGAAGCGTCGTCTCATCTGGACCGACGGGGTGTTCTCGATGGAGGGCGCCATCGCCAAGCTTCCCGACCTCATCGACATTGCGCGGCGCCACAACGCCGTACTCGCGGTCGATGACTCGCACTCGACGGGCGTGCTCGGCGAAACCGGCCGGGGGACGGCGGAGCACTTCGGAATGCTGGGCGAGGTCGACATCATCACGTCGACGCTTGGCAAGGCGCTGGGTGGCGCGGCGGGTGGCTTCGTTGCGGGTTCCGCAGGCGTGTGCGACATGCTCACGCAGCGGTCGCGCCCGCAGCTGTTCTCGAACGCGCTCCCGCCGACGGTAGCTTCCAGCGCGCTCGCCGCGATCGAGTTCGTCGAGAAGCATCCGGGCCGCGTCGCGATTCTCCGCGAGAACACGAGGTACTTCCGTGACGCGATCACCGAGGCGGGGTTCAAGCCGCTGGCGGGGGAGACGCCGATCGTGCCCATCATCGTCGGTGAGACGGCGCTCGCGATCCAGATGAGCAACATGTTGCTTGACGAGCACGTGTTCGTGACGGGCTTCGGGTATCCGGTGGTGCCTCAGGGGCAGGCTCGGGTGCGATGCCAGCTTTCCGCGGCGCACACGAAGGCGGATCTCGACGAGGCGGTCGAGGCGTTCAAGAAGGTCGGGCGGAAACTGGGGATCATCTAGCGGATCATTGCTCCGCTGATTGGCGAGCCTTTTCGGGGAACGGCGATGACGCTGATCGGGCGGAAACTACCGGATATTGCCTAACGATACACTTCGGTCGCACCACGAGCCCGGAATCCTTGTGAACGGCCTCGGGACGCTCGATTCGAGCGTCCCGAGGCTGTTCCATTTTCATTGCTGGCTCGTTGGGAGTGCCTGCTTCAATGGAAAGTCCGATCCGGCAGTTTTTGCACTTTCCGCTTCATTGCAGTTCCAAGGAAAAAGCTTTGCGACGCAACGAAGTGATGCGGCATTCCTAACGATTCGCGTGTATCGTACATCACATCGGTCGACGCGTGACGCGAGCGACGGCGTTTTCGTCTCTGACATGAATTCGCGTGTCGGCGCCGACCGCATGGTCCGCGCAAATGTGATCCCCGGCACTCCGCGCCACGTTGGGCGCTGACTTCCACGCGCGTCATCTGAGGCTGAGCTATGCGATTGATTCGGACGTTGACTGCAGGACTGGCCTGTGCCGCTCTGCTCCCGGCCATGGCCGCCGCGCAGGCTGCTCCCCAAAAGGTTCGTTCCTTTACCGACTCATGGTACTGGGGCGCCAAGGGAGGCGTTTCCATGTTCGGAGCCGTCGCCGAAAACATCAACGCGCCGACGGTCGGTGGCGAGTGGATGATCACGCACTCGCGAGTCGCGATGTACGTGTCGGTTGAACAGTCGTTCTTCGAGACGCAGGGGGCAGTCTTCGATCCCTCCAGCGTCGGGTCGGCCCGGATCGTCGACATCAAGGACTCCCGTCGCTACAACGCGCAGCTGTTCGCGTTTCCGAAGCAGTACGGCGCGTTCCGCCCGTATGCCGGCCTCGGGTTTGCGCTCATCTCGATTCGTGACGCGCAGCCGGAAGGCACGTTCGTCAGCCCGGCGTCGCAGGACACGGTGCTCTCGATGGTGAACGACGCGAGCAGCCGCACGACGCCCGTGTTCACGCTGGGCGGCCAATACGACTTTTCGCGCTCGGCGCTATTCGTGCAGGCAAGCGCGATGCCAACGAAGAACCGCTTCCTCATCAATGGCAAGCCGACGACCTACCTGCTCGAGGCGGGCCTGCGTTACAACCTCACCGACGCGATCGAGAAGCTCCACTAACCCGCCGGGAATCGGGAATAGGGAATCGGGAATCACAAAGAGGGCCGCGCAGTGGCGCGGCCCTCTTTTGCATCTAACGGCGAGCTCGTCGTCGTGGTTTGACGGGCCCGGGACGGCCTAACGACACATAGGGATTTCCCCGCACGACCCATCGCAGCGGCCAGTCAGCGGCTTTGGTAATCCCAACGCGAGCGGTCACGTCGACCTCGGCGTCGGGCACCGGGTCCCCGACGAGTATTCGGAGCGGACCGCGATCCAGCCGCGCCCCGTCCAGGGCACCGTCGATGCCTAACGCCTGGCAGAGCTTGCCCGGGCCGTTCGTCAGCTCGGCGTCTCGCCGGACCTTCCCGCGGCGGCGCCGCATGAGCTCCACGCCGCGCACCGGCTCGACAGCGCGAACGAGGACCGCGCTGCCGTGCCCCGCTTCGCGCGTGACGGCGTTGAAGCACCAGTGTACCCCGTAGATGAAGTACACGTACGCCACACCCGGCGGGCCGTGCAGGTTCCAGGTCCGCTCCGTTCGCCCGACGACCGCGTGACACGCCGGATCATCGGGACCGAGATACGCCTCGGTCTCGACGATTCGGCCGGACGCGACACCCTCGGCCGACGTATGCTCGAGAATCGCGCCCAGCAGGTCCCGGGCGACGAGCTCGGTGGGACGATCGTAGAACGATGCGGACAGCGACCGTCCCACCGGCGTTCGACTACCCCTCCGCTCCCGAGGCGGCGGTCTTCTTCGGGCGCGGGCGTCGAGGCTTGGCCGCGGGCGTGGCGGCGCCGGCGCCCTCCGACGCAGCGGCGGCGCGCGTCGTGGCGCGGGGCGTCTTGCCGGCCGCCTTCTTGGCCGGCGTCTTCTTCCGGCCACGACCACCCTTCGGCGTCGCCGTCTCGAGGATCTCCACAGGCGCCTGGGTGTTCTCGTCGCCGCGATGCGACGCCGGGTCCAGCGATGCGGTAATCGTGGTTGGCGCCGCCGCCGGGAGTGTCTCCTCGACGACGCCTAACAACAGCAGATCGGTCGGCAACTCCCCCGTACGACCGATCGGCCCGCGTCCACGACTCCCGGCGCCTCGTGGGCCCATGCCCCGTGGCACGGGCGGCGCCGCGGCCGCCTTCGGCGCGGGCGTCGTTGCCGCCGCGGCACGATTCAACTGCTCCGAGACTGGCGCCACCTGCCCCGTCACCGCGACCTCGTAATCGTCGCCGCGGCGACGCAGGTCGATGACTTCGCCGATGTGCGCGTCCTTGAGGATCCGGATGAAGTTCCGTTCGCTCAGGCTCTCGCTGTCGCGACCGAGCAGTTCGAACGCCTGCTGGCGCACGCGACTCGCCGGCACGGCGCGATCCCCCGACGTGAGCGCCGCCACCGCGCGGCCGACCAGGGTGAACGCTTCCTGGCGCGTTAGGCGTTCGCCACTCGAGCCGATGGCATCGCCGGTCCCCTCCGGCTCCGCGCGACTGGGGGAGACCGGTGTACCTGGCGGATGAACCAGCTTGTCCCCGTGTGGCGGCGTTGCTGTCTCAGCTTCGCCGACCTCCGGTGGTTCCCCCGCAGCCCGATGGGTGTCGGTGCGTGGCCCACGATCCTCTCGATCCCGGCCGCGCCCGCGACCCCGACGTCCCCGACGTCCTCGCTCGTCGCGCGCGCGATCGTCGCGCCCTTCGCGGCGGCCATTCTCGGCCCGCGGCTCACGCGCGCCGTTGTCGTCCGTGGCCACCGCCGCCGGCTTCGCCGCGGGGACCTCACTGGTCGGAATCGGGGGAATGGTCTCCCGCGGCAACCCGACCTCGAGCTGCCCGTTTTCCAGCTTGTTGACGGAGATGAGGCCGCGTTGGGCGGCCTCGAGGCAGAAGCGGGAAAACTTCGAGATGCCGAGGTTCTTCTCGTCGAACGAATTGTCGATCTCCTGCATGACCTGCTTCAGGCGGTCGGACCGCATGACGTCACCATTCTGCGACATCCGCTTGATCGCCTCGCTCACGAGCTCCCACGGGTCGTATTTGACGACTTCTTCGTCTCCGGCCTTCACGAGGCCGGCGAGGGCGTTGTAGCTGTAATACTCGTCGCAGTTCATCACGAGCAGGTCGCTCGACGACTCGCGAATGCCGACGCCGATCACGTACTTGCCGTACTCCTTGAGCTTCGTCACGAGACTCGCGAAATCGGAGTCGCCGGAGAGGAGGATGTACGTGCCGATCTCGGGGCGAGTGAACACGAGCTCGATCGCGTCGACGGCGAGCCGGATGTCGGTCGCGTTCTTCTTCGAGGAGCCGTACGCCGGCGCCATGATCATGTCGATGGACGACTCGGCGAGCGGCACGATGTATTGCGGGTAGCGACGCCAGTCGGCGTAGGCACGCTGGACGGCCACCTTCCCCTTGATGATCTCGGAGCCGAGGAGGTGGCGGAGCTCCTGCTGCAGGTCGGAGCGAATCCCCATCGTGACGTTGTCGAAGTCGATGAGGAGAGCGGCGTTAGGCGCGTGCGTGTGAATCGGGCCGCTGATAGCGGGCATCGCCTGGGGCCCCCGGTGAATCGGTGCGACCGGGGCGCGGGGCGGCCGCGTGTGACGTGAGTTCATGTACTTCCTATTAATGACGGTGTGGTGTACTCGGCAACCGTGCGACGGGCGAAGTCCTTGACCGCTTCGCCCGTGATCACGGCGCCTTCGACGGTGCGATGCATGCGCACACCAGCTCACCCACGGTGGCGTGGGGGACACCGATCACGCAGACATCGTCCACTAGCCGCGTTTCCGTCCTCATCGATGATGCCGAGACCACCGGTGAGGAAAAACGCATCCGGCGTGTACGAACGTCCGGTCCTCAAACCCGAAGATCCGGTCGTCGCACCACAGGAGTTGGGAAGGATGATCGCCACGCGATCGCCGCTCCCGGGTCCCAGCTCAGTCATCGTCGCAGCGAGTGACGAAGACCTGGCATCGACCTCAGCGTAACTCGACCTGCTGGCGTCCGCGACAATCTCGGTGGGATCGGGGTGCTCGCGTGCACTCCGGTGGAACACCTGCGCGGGCGTCCAGAGGTTCGGCATCAGTCTCCGCCTATGGAACGCGGTAAAGCTAATAAGGACTGAGGGCTAGGAAAATGGGAACCGACTAGTCGCCCATTGCCTTGACGATTACCCGCTTGGATCGTTGACCGTCCCATTCTCCATAGAAGACGCGCTGCCAGGGCCCAAAGTCGAGCTTCCCCTTCGTGACGGGGACGATCACCTCGTGCCCCACGGTCAGAGAACGCAGGTGCGCCGCGGCGTTGTCTTCACCAGTCCCACTGTTATGCCGGTAGGCGTCCGGAGACCATGGCGCAATGCGCTTCTCGAGCCAATCGAGGATGTCCTGCCAGAGCCCCGACTCGTGATCGTTCACGAACACGGACGCGGAGATGTGCATCGCCGAAACGAGGACCATGCCCTCCTGGATCCCTGCGGCCGCGCGGCACTTCTCGACCTCGTCGGTGATGTCGATGATCTCCTGGCGCCGCTTCGTGTTGAAGGTGAGGTAGCTGGTGTGGAACTTCATCGCGTGGCGGGACGTGGGTGAGACTCGGGCTGCTCCACGCGCCCCTTCTCCCCCAGGGCGCGCGACGCAGCGTATCTTCTTTCTACGAAACCACCTTCTTGACCATGCCGTAAGGAGCCCGAGTGAGTCCAGTCGGCTTCCGGACGCGCTTGTTTCTGATTCTCACGCTCTTCGCGACGTTGCCCTCACTGTTGCTCACACTCGTGTGGGCGGGCACCCTCGCGAGGGCGTTGCCGTTGGTCAGTGGAAGCTCGGCCTGGGAACGGGCGGCTGCGACTGGCGGCCGGGCAATCGCGGCGGCTCAGCAGGCGCCGCTTTCACCGAGTGACAGAGCTGCGCTCCGGGCCCATGAGATCGAGCTGCAGGAGTCGCTCACGCAGGCTCGACGATTCGGATTCATTGCGCAGCGGGCGGTGCCGATCATCGCGGTGGTCGCGGTGCTTGGGCTCGGCGTTCTCATCGTCGTGTCCTCCCGCGTCGCCGGGCACTTGAGTCGACAGCTCAGTCGTCCGATTGATGAGCTGGTCGGTTGGACCGATCGGCTGGGACGTGGTCAGGAGTTACCCGAAGGCCCGCCTCGAAAGGGCGCGCCCGAGTTTGCAGTGTTGCGGTCCCGCATGCGGTCCGTTGCCCGTGAGTTGCGCGACGCGCGCGCGCAGGAGATCGAAGCTGAGCGACTCCGAGCATTCCGTGAATCGGCGAGACAAGTGGCGCACGAGCTGAAGAATCCCCTCACCCCCATTCGATTCGCGGTCGCGCGGCTCCGTCGCGATGCTCCGTCGGCGCTGGCCGATGCGGTGGAGGTGTTGGACGCGGAATCGCGGCGGCTCGAGGAGATGGCTCGGAGCTTCTCGCAGTTCGGGCGGTTGCCCGAAGGGCCTGCCGCCGATGTCGATGTCGCGGAGCTGGTACGCTACACGACACGAGCATCGGTGCCGCCGGATGTCGAGGCTGACGTGCGCATCGGCGATGACGTGCCGATGATCCGGGGTCACCACGACGCGCTGGCGCGCGCCTTGTCGAACGTTCTGCTGAACGCGGTTGACGCCTGTCGTGCCGGCCGCGAGGCTGCTGCGAGCCAGCCGGCCCGAATCGGTGTCACGGTCGCGCGCGAGCGCAATAACGGGGATGACGGTATCGTCATCTCGGTTCGGGATTCCGGGTGCGGGATCGCGCCGGACAAGCTGGCCCGAATCTGGGAGCCATACGTCACGCATAAACCGGGCGGGACGGGCCTCGGTCTCGCGATCGCGCGGCAGGCCATTCTCGCCCACAACGGTATGGTGCAGGCGACGAGTGTGGTCGGCGGCGGCACCGAGATTCGATTCACACTGCCCACGTCGGGCATCGACGCAACGGAGGCCGTCAGTGCGGATTCCCGGTGAGCTGATCCCAATCGTGCTCTTCACGATGATCCCCATCACCGCGATCGGCGTTCCGATCGCGCGCGCGATCGCGCGCCGCATCGAGGGCAGCGTTCGCGGGGCCTGGCCGCCGGCATCGCTGCCTAACGACATCGGCGCCCGACTGGAGCGCATGGAACAGGCGATCGACGCGATCGCCGTCGAAGTCGAGCGCATCGCCGAAGGGCAGCGCTTCACCTCAAAGCTGCTCGCCTCGCGCGCCGACGTCGGGCGTCCCGACGGCGCGCTCGCACGAACCACCGACTGAGGGCCGCACCCGTGTGGGATGAAGACATTGTCGTTCCGATTGCGTTCTTCCTGACCGCGATCATCATGGCGATCGGCATTCCGCTCGTGCGCGGTATCGTACGGCGCTGGGATCGGAAGGCCGCGGCGCCGTCAGCGCCACCCGATACCGCCGCGCGGCTCGACCGCATCGAGCAGGCGATCGACGCCATGTCGATCCAGGTAGAGCGGATCGCCGAGGGCCAGCGATTCGTGACGCGAATCATGTCGGATCGGGGGGCGGAGCGCGTGGCGCTGCCCCTTCGTGGCGACGATAACTCGTAGGGCATTGAGGGAACGGTCATGCATATGAACCACGGCGCCGCTGAAGCGATGAATACGGTCTCGCAGGACGTGCAGGGCGCTCAGGGGGCACAACAGGCACAACAGGCGCAACAGGCGCAACAGCAGGTCCAGCGTGAGCTTCAGCAGGCGCAGCGAGAGGTGCAACAGGCCCAACGCGAAGCGCAACAGGCGCAGCAGGAAGCCCAACGCGCAGCCCAGCAAGCACAGCGCGAAGCCCAACAGGCCGTGCGCGACATGCAGAACGAGTTGGCGCGCAGGGGTGCGCGCGAGGGCCAGACGGTTCCGTTCCCGCCATTTCCGGGCGGCCCCCAGATCCCCGAGGGCGCCGTCATCATCTCGGTCGCCTTCTTCGTGATGTGCGCCGTGATCGCGATCGGTGTCCCGATCGTCAGGGCCATCGCGCGTCGCATGGATCGACGGAATGCGGTGGCCCCCACCGCCGACGCCGACACCCGCGACCGCCTCGAGCGGATCGAGCAAGCCGTCGACGCGATCGCGGTGGAAGTCGAGCGGATCTCGGAGGGACAGCGCTTCACGACGAAGATCATCTCCGAGCTTCGCGGGCTCCCGCAGCCTGACCCGTCCGCCGCGCTCGCCGAGCGTGCCGGCGATCGCAGCGCGGTCCCGTTGTCGCGTGCCCGGGAGGCTCGTTAGGCTTGCCGGCTCGCGATCTCCGGCGACCTGCCACCGCCTGACGAGCGGCCGCCCGCATGCCATCTGTTCTCATCGTCGACGACGAGCCGAACATCCGCCGGATGGTCGGCGCGTTGCTGGCATCCGAGGGATACGACGTGCGCGAGGCTCCTGACGGCGCGCGGGGCGTTGCGCTCGCGGTCGAATCCGAGCCCGACCTCGCCCTCGTCGACTTGATGATGCCCGGGGAGCTCGACGGCATGGGTGTGCTCACGGCGCTCCGGGAGCGGGTGCCGGACGTGCCCGTCGTGATGATGAGTGGTCGGGCGGGTCTGAGCGACGCGGTTCGCGCGACCAAGCTGGGCGCGTTCACCTTTCTCGAGAAGCCCCTGACGCCGGAGGGTGTGCTCCTCGCGCTCGCGTCCGCACTCGAGCTCAGACAAGCCAGGCGCGAAACGCGAACCTTGCGCGCCGACCTCGGCCTCGCGTCCGAGATGATCGGCAACAGCCCGGCTCTTCGCCGCGTTCGCGAGCTGATCGCCAAGGTCGCACCGTCCGACGCGCGCGTGCTCATCACCGGCGAATCCGGCACGGGAAAAGAGCTCGTCGCCGCCGCCATCCACGGCGGCGGGTCGCGCAAGGACCGTCCGTTCGTTCGCGTGAATTGCGCCGCGATCCCGCGAGACCTCGTGGAGAGCGAGATGTTCGGTCACGAGCGCGGGGCATTCACCGGAGCGACGGAGCGTCGCATTGGACGCTTCGAGCTCGCCGACCGCGGTACGCTGCTGCTCGATGAGGTCGGCGACCTCGGTGCCGAGGCGCAGGCGAAGCTCCTGCGGGCGATCGAATCGGGCGAGATCGAACGAGTCGGGGGCAGTAAGCCGATTCGCGTCGATGTCCGCATCCTGTCGGCCACGAACAAGGATCTCACCCGGGCAGTCGCCGACGGCGCGTTCCGGGAGGATCTGTACTTCCGGCTCAACGTCATTCCACTCGCGATACCACCTCTTCGCGAGCGCCCGGACGACATCCCGGCGCTCGTGCGGCATTTTTCCCAGGTGCATCGCGGACGCACGGGGCAGCCGCTCACGTCGTGGAGCGGCGACGCGCTGAACACACTCGCGCGCTATCGTTGGCCGGGGAACGTGCGCGAGCTCGCCAACATTGTCGAACGGCTCGCGATCCTGCACCCGGGCCGCGAGGTGACGAGCGACGAGATTCGCGAAGTGCTGCCCAACGCCCCAACGCGTCTAGCGGAGCCCGCCGCGCTTCCTAACGCGGCAGTGCTCGACGCGTCGCTCACCGATACGCTCGACGAGTACGAGCGTGTGCTCATCACCAGAGCCCTCTCGGTGGCAGGCGGCAACATCGCCGAGGCGGCGAGGCGGCTTCAGACGGACCGCCCGAATCTATACCGACGAATGAAGCGCCTCGGGATCGTGGAGTCGGACCGCGAGCGGGGGGAGCGCGTCGAGTCGCCGACGTAACACGGCGACACGCTCCTGCCCTGACGAAAGGACACTCCGGGAATCGTGCGGTCTCTTGCGATTTCCGGAACTCGTTGCGGTGTTTATCGGTATCGGGCGCTCGCGCATGCGGTACGGGAGGTGCCTACGCTGCCAGCGACTCGAAACCGCCTTTGGAGATTGCATGATCAGGC
>Ga0307406_10002020_pt1 | contig 11071 bp, 6 predicted proteins | sample 322Cmetagenome_3_FD_203706 | JGI IMG/M metagenome (GOLD analysis project Ga0307406, IMG submission 203706) | Maize rhizosphere microbial communities from greenhouse at UC Davis, California, United States - 322HYB-C-2 | ecosystem: Host-associated > Plants > Roots > Rhizosphere > Soil | place... | reverse complement strand
CCGCCGGCCAGCACCGCCATGCGGGGGCACAGGTCGGTCACGTCGCCGACGATATGGGTCGACAGGATGACGACGACGTTCTCGCCCACCTCGGCCAGCAGGTTGAGGAAGCGGTTGCGCTCCTCCGGGTCCAGACCGGCGGTGGGCTCGTCGACGATGATCAGTTCGGGGTTGCCGATCAGGGCCTGGGCGATGCCGAAGCGCTGGCGCATGCCGCCCGAGAAGCCGGCCAGCGCCTTGCCGCGCACCGGCCACAGATTGACCTGGTTCAGCAGCGCCTCGACCGTGGCCTTGCGCTCCCTGCCGTTGGCGATGCCCTTCAGCACCGCCATGTGGTCGAGCATGTCGTAGGCCGAGACCCGCGGATAGACGCCGAAGTCCTGGGGCAGGTAGCCGAGCACGCGGCGCAGCTTCTCCGGCTCGCTGATGACGTCGATGTCGCCGAAGCGGATCGAGCCCGAGGTCGGGGTCTGCAGGGTCGCGATCGACCGCATCAGGGTGGATTTGCCGGCGCCGTTGGGTCCCAACAGCCCGAACATTCCCTTGGGAATGGTCAGGCTGACATCATCCAATGCGCGAGTCCCGTTGCCGTAGATATGGGTCAGGTTCTCGATCGTCAGCATGCCACGCCCTCCGTGAAGGGCGGCACCCTGTCGCGCCAACCCTGTTGCGGCAAGTTAAACATGGGTCAGAAACGGCGCGTCGTCCGCGTTCGTCGAAGACCGATCCCGAGCCGCTATGGGATTGGCGTTCTACAGGTTAGAGTAGCGCGGTAATTCCGCAGGACCCGACCCGACACGTGCTGAAAAACCTGCTGCCCAGCAAACCGGGAACGGAGCCCCTCGCCGAGGCGCTCGTCGCGTGCCGCTCGCACTTCGTCTGGGCGGCCGTGTTCTCCGCGCTCGTCAACCTGCTCTACCTGACGCCGACCCTGTACATGATGCAGGTCTACGACCGGGTGGTGCCGACGGGCGGCATCCTGACCCTGACCCTGATCACCTGCGTGGCCGTGCTGGCCCTCGGGGCCCTGGCCGGACTGGACTGGCTGCGCGGACGGCTGATGCTGCGCGCCGGGCTGCGGCTGGACCGCATGCTGTCGGGCAAGGTGCTGCAGCGGGTCATGGACCTGCAGGCCAAGGCGCCCAACACCCAGGCCCTGCGTGAGTTCGACAATGTGCGCGGCGCCATCGGCGGCCAGGGCATGCTGGCCCTGTTCGACGCGCCGTGGACCCCGATCTACCTGCTGTGCTGCTTCCTGCTGCACCCGGCCATCGGCGTGCTGACGCTGATCGGCGGCCTCACCCTGTTCACCCTCGCCTGGCTGAACGAGCGCGACACCCGCCCGCGCCTGAACCGGGCCATCCAGTCGCAGAACCACGCCTACGCCGCCCAGGAAGGGATCGCCGGCCAGGCCGAGGTGGTTCGCGCCCTGGGCATGCGCCAGTCCTCCATCGCCCGCCAGGTCGAGCAGCGCCGCCACGCGACGGCCGCCCAGGCCGACGCCCAGCTGGCCGGGGGCCGCTACTCCGGCGCGATCAAATTCCTGCGTCTGGTGATGCAGTCCGCCGCCCTGGGCCTGGCCGCCTATCTGGCGGTGAATGGCGAGATCTCGCAGGGCTCCATCATCGCCTCCTCGGTGCTGCTGAGCCGCGCCGTCGCGCCGGTGGAGCTGCTGGTCGGGGTGTGGCCCAACCTGGTCCAGGCCGTGGCCAGCTGGAAGACCCTGACCGAACTGTTCGGCGCCACCGCCTCGGTGGAGCGCGAGCGCACCGCCCTGCCCGACCCCAAGGGCCGGCTGCAGGTCGAGGCCGTTTCGGTGAAATTCCCCGAGACCGAGAACCCGCAACTGCGCGGCGTCGCCTTCGCGCTGAAGCCGGGCGAAACCCTGGGCGTCGTGGGCGCCAGCGGCTCGGGCAAGACCACCCTGGCCCGGGTCGTCGCCGGCGCGCTGAAGCCGCAGGCCGGCGCGGTCCGCCTGGACGGCGCCGAATACGAGGCGCGCGAGGGCGACGAGCTGGCCCGCTGGATCGGCTATCTGCCGCAGGTCCCCAGCCTGTTCGCCGGGACCATCAAGGACAACATCTCGCGCTTCGCCACCGCCACCGGCGTCGATCAGGACACCGCCGACCGCGGGGCCGTGAAGGCCGCCATGCAGGCCGGCGCGCATGAGCTGATCCTGCGCCTGCCCAACGGCTATGACACCGTGCTGGGCCCGTTCGGCCAGGGCCTGTCCGCCGGTCAGGCCCAGCGCGTGGCCCTGGCGCGGGCGCTGTACAACGAACCCGTCCTGCTGGTGCTGGACGAGCCCAACTCCAACCTCGACCAGGAAGGCGAGGCGGCCCTGATGCAGGCCATCCTCGGCGCCGCCGCGCGCGGCGCGGCCGTGGTCATCATCGCCCACCGCGCCGGGGTGCTGGCCCGGGTCGACCGGCTGCTGATGATGCGCGACGGCATGGTCCAGCTGGAAGGCCCCCGCGAGGAGGTGCTGGAGAAGATGCGCGCCACCACGCCGCGCGGGCCTGCCCCGCAACAGGCGCCGGGTCAGCCCCAGCAAGCCCAGGACCGGATCGCCAACTCCGCCCAACCGCCGCGACGCAGCCAATGACCGACGCCACAGCGCCTCAGGACCCGGCCGCCCCCGCGCCGGAGGCCGCCGCCGCGCCCCCGCCGCTCGCCCTGCCCGAAGCGCCGTCCGGCCCGACGGTGGTCGACGACACGCCGCGGCTGGAGCTGTGGATCGGCGGGGTCATCATCCTCGTCTTCTTCATCATCGGCCTGGGCTGGGCCGCCATCGCGCCGTTGGACGCCGGCGCCTATGCGGACGGCCAGGTCGCGGTCTCGGGCAACCGCCAGGCGGTGCAGCACCGCGAGGGCGGCGTCGTCAGCGCCCTGCTCGTGGCCGAGGGCGACACCGTCCAGCGCGGCCAGATCCTGCTGCAGCTGTCCAGCGGCGAGCTGAAGGCCACCGAGCGCGGCGTGGCCAGCCAGGTCTACGCCCTGATCGCCCAGCGCGCCCGGCTGGTGGCCGAGCGCGACCGGATGGGCTCGATCCCCACCCCGCCCGAGTTCGCGGACCTGGCGCCCGAGGACGCGGCCCTGGCCCAGGAGTCGCTGCGCATCCAGCAGCTGCAGTTCGGCGCCCGCCGCACCGGCCGCTCGACCGAGACGGGGGTGCTGAGCCAGCGGATCGCCCAGCTGAACGACCAGATCGACGGCTATCAGCGCCAGATCGAGTCCAACCAGGAACAGCAGCGCCTGATCCAGGAGGAGCTGACCGGCATGCGCGGCCTGGCCGAGAAGGGCTATGCGCCGCAGACCCGCGTCAGGGCGCTGGAGCGCACCGCCGCCCAGCTGGACGGCGAGCTGGGCTCACTGCGCGCCCAGATCGCCCGCTCGCGCGAGGCGGTGGGCGAGACCCGGCTGCAGATGGCCGGCGTGAACACCAAGATGGGCGAGGACGTCGCCGACCAGCTGCGTCAGATCGACGTGCAGCTGAACGAGCTGCGTCCGCGCATGATCGAGCTCAGGGCCCAGATCGCCCGCAACGAGGTGCGCGCCCCGGCCTCGGGCCAGGTCGTCGGCCTGACCATCTTCACCCAAGGCGGGGTCATCCAGCCGGGGCAGACCCTGATGGAGATCGTGCCCAACGACGCCTCGCAGGTGATCGTGGCCAAGGTCACCCCCACCGACATCGACAACCTGCGCATCGGCCAGGCCACCGAGGTCAAGTTCCCGGGCCTGCGCGAGCGCAACCCGCCGATCATCCACGGCACGGTGAAGAGCATCTCCGCCGACAGCTTCACGGTCGAGGAGACCGGCGCCAGCTTCTACCGCGCCGAGATCGTCGTCCCCGCCAACGAGCTGGCCAAGCTGGGCCGGGGCGCCGAGGTCCTGCGGCCGGGCGCGCCGGTGCAGGTGGTCATCCTGCTGCGCAAGCGGACGGCCCTCGCCTATCTGCTGGAGCCGTTGACGAACAACCTGTGGCGCTCGGGCAGCGAGCAGTAGGCCTGAGGCCTAGCGGCCCGCCGCCTTCTTCTCCGCCCTGAACCGGTGCAGCAGCGGCTCGGTGTAGCCGTTGGGCTGTTCGGTCCCCTCGAACACCAGGGCCCGCGCGGCCTGGAAGGCGAGGCTGGCGTCCGGGTTCGGGGCCATAGGCTCGTAGAGGGGATCGCCCGCGTTCTGGGCGTCGACCTTGGCGGCCATGTTCAGCAGGGCCGCCTCGACCTGCCCTGCGGTGCAGACGCCGTGCAGCAGCCAGTTGGCCATATGCTGGGAGGAGATGCGCAGGGTGGCGCGATCCTCCATCAGGCCGACGTCGTGGATGTCGGGCACCTTGGAGCAGCCGACGCCCTGGTCGATCCAGCGCACGACATAGCCGAGCAGGCCCTGGGCGTTGTTCTCCAGCTCCTCGGCGACCTCTTCCCCCGACCAGTTGCGGCCCTCGGCCAGGGGGGCGGTGAGCAGGGGTTCGAGACCGGGAACCGGCTGCGCCGCGATGGCCTCGCGCAGGGCGAAGACATCGGTCTGGTGATAGTGGAGGGCGTGCAGGGTGGCCGCCGTCGGCGACGGGACCCAGGCGGTGTTGGCGCCGGTCTTCGGATGCGCCGCCTTCTGCTCCAGCATGTCGGCCATGCAGTCGGGCGCGGCCCACATGCCCTTGCCGATCTGGGCCCGGCCCGACAGGCCGCACGCCAGGCCGATGGCCACGTTTCGGGCCTCGTAGGCGCTGATCCAGGCGGAGGACTTCATCTCCGCCTTGCGCACCACCGGACCGGCCCGCATGGCGGTGTGGATCTCGTCGCCGGTGCGGTCCAGGAAGCCGGTGTTGATGAAGACCAGCCGGTTCGCGACCTGCTTCAGGCAGGCGGCGAGGTTGGCCGAGGTGCGACGCTCCTCGTCCATGACGCCGACCTTCAGGGTCCAGCGGTCGAGGCCGAGGATGTCCTCGACCCGCCCGAACAGGTCGTTGGTGAAGGCGACCTCGTCCGGCCCGTGCATCTTGGGCTTCACGATGTAGATCGAGCCTTCACGGCTGTTGCGGAAGCGTCCCCGCCCCTTGAGGTCGTGGATGGCGGCGGCGGCGGTGACCAGGGCGTCCAGCACGCCCTCGAACACCTCGGAGCCATCCGCCAGACGGACGGCGGGGGTGGTCATCAGATGGCCGACGTTGCGCACGAACAGCAGCGACCGGCCCGGCAGGATCACGGTCGAGCCGTCGGGCGCGGTCACGACCTTGTCCGGGTTCAGGGCGCGGGTCAGGGTCTGACCGCCCTTCTGGAAGGTCTCGACCAGATCGCCCTGCATCAGGCCCAGCCAGTTGCGGTAGGCGGCGACCTTGTCGGCGGCGTCGACGGCGGCGATCGAGTCCTCCAGGTCGACGATGGTCGAGAGCGCGGCTTCCAGCACCACGTCGGAGATCCCGGACGGGTCGGTCGCGCCGATGGGATGGGCGGGGTCGAAGACCACCTCGATGTGCAGGCCGTTGTGCCGGAAGACACGGCCCGCCTCCGTCTGGCCGACATACTGGCCGGGGTCCTTCAGGGCGATGCCGCCCGAGGGATCGCCGAGGTCAGCCCACGATCCCTGCGCCAGCGGCACGGCCGCGTCGAGGAAGGCCTTGGCGCGGGCGACCACGCGGGCGCCGCGAACGGCGTCATAGGGGCCGGGGGGCGGCAGGTCGCCCAGGGCGTCCGTGCCGTAGAGGGCGTCGTAGAGACTGCCCCAGCGGGCGTTGGCGGCGTTGAGGACGAAGCGGGCGTTGAGCGCCGGCACGACCAGTTGCGGCCCGGCCAGGGTCGCCACCTCGGCGTCGACCCGGGTGGTCGCGATGGCGAAGGGCTCGGGCTCGGGGACCAGATAGCCGATCTCGCGCAGGAAGGCGGCGGTGGCCGCCGGGTCCTGCGGCCGGCCCGCGTGGTCGACGTGCCACTGGTCGATCCTGGCCTGCAGGTCGTCGCGCACGTCCAGCAGGGCGCGGTTGCGGACGGCGGCATGGGCGAACAGGTCGGCGGCCCCGGTCCAGAAGCGCTCGGCGGTGATGTCGAGGCCCGCAAGCACTTCGGCCTCGATGAAGTCGGCCAGTTCCTGTGCGACCTGAAGTCCGGCGCGCGGCGTCATCGACATGGGCGTCTCCCGTGGGGCGAGGCTGTAACATTCCGTGATGACGCGGGGGAAGTCGAGGGCCATTTCGCGGATGCGAAGGGATTTGGCGCAGGAAAAAACGGGGTGCAAAGAGCGCCAAACTCGTGCGGATCGGAAACAACGAAAACGGGATGCGGTGCGAGATCGCCCATCTTCGCACGCCGGTGCGTCAGGAACGGACGCACCTTCCTCCTTCTCCCCTTGGGGAAAAGGAGGGCGGCGGAGCCGTCCGGGTGAGGGGGATGGTGGGAGTGATGAGCAAGAAGAGCCCTGGCCGCCTTACCCCTCATCCGTCTCGCTCCGCGAGCCACCTTCTCCCCCAAGGGGAGAAGGGAACACTTGCCTCTCTTCCCCCAACGCGCACTCTCCCCCCCATGACCTGGCTCCGCCTCCACTGGCCTCTCGCCGTACTGATCCTGATCGCGGCCTCAGGGGTGTTGTGGCCCCTGTCCGGAGGCTGGCTGTCGCGGATCGCGCTGGCCTGGGACATCGGCGTCGGCCTGTTCCTGATCGAGAGCGCCGTGAAGGTGATCCGCACCCGGTCGGTCGATGCGATCCGCAAGCGCGCCTCGGCGCTGGACGAGGCGGGCCCCGCCATCCTGCCGCTGGCCCTGATCGCGGCGGTGGCCAGCGTGGTCGTGGTGGTCGGGGAAGCGGCGCAGGGCGGCGGCGGCTCAGCGGTGCTGGCCCTGACGACGGTCGTGCTGTCGTGGCTGTTCGTGCACGTGATCTTCGCCTTTCACTACGCCCACGTCTTCTATGCGGCGGGCGACAAGGGCGACCGGGGCGGGCTGCTGTTTCCCGGCGACGACCCGGAGCCCGACTACTGGGACTTCCTGCATTTCTCGCTGATCATCGGCGTCGCCTCGCAGACGGCCGACGTGCAGATCACCGACCGGGGCGTCCGCCGCACCTCGACCGTGCACAGCCTCGCGGCCTTCGTCTTCAACACCGTGGTGGTGGCCCTGACGGTCAATATGGCGGTCGGGCTGCTGGGCGGGTCCTGAGCCTCGCGCCTTGACTTGAACACCTTTGCGGGCCATCTGCCTGCTGCATCGCACCATTTGCGATCTCCGGCGTCTCCAGCGCGTGTGGGTCTTCCTCCCCGAAGACCTGACTGTAGCAGCCGCCGGCTCCTCAAGTTCATTCGCTGCCCGGACACGCGGGGCGGCGCCCGATCCACCCCGAAGGTCTCATGCTGAGGCCCTTATCGGGACTGGCGGTGCGCGGCCCTGACGGCTCTAGAGCCATGGCTGATGCGCGTCGCCGCATGCGAAAGAAACCGCTCCGTGAGCAACAATACCTTTGAATCCATGGGCCTGAACCCGGCCCTGCTGCAGGCGCTGACCTCGGAAGGCTACACCACGCCGACCCCGATCCAGCAGAAGGCCATCCCGGACGTCATGGCCGGCAAGGATCTGCTGGGCATCGCCCAGACGGGCACCGGCAAGACCGCCGCCTTCGCCCTGCCGATCCTGCACCGCCTGGCGGCCAACCGCGTCGCCCCCCTGCCCCGCACCACGCGCTGCCTGGTGCTGTCGCCGACGCGCGAACTGGCCACCCAGATCGGCGAAAGCTTCAAGGCCTATGGCAAACACCTGGGCTTCCGCGTCGCCGTGATCTTCGGCGGCGTGAAGTACGGCGGGCAGGAACGCTCGCTGAACCAGGGCCTCGACATCCTGGTCGCCGCCCCGGGCCGCCTGCTGGACCACATCCAGCAGAAGAACCTGGACCTGTCGGCCACCGAGATCTTCGTCCTGGACGAGGCCGACCAGATGCTGGACCTGGGCTTCATCAAGCCGATCCGCCAGATCGTCAGCCGCATCCCGGCCAAGCGTCAGAACCTGTTCTTCTCGGCCACCATGCCGTCGGAGATCGGCAAGCTGGCCGGCGAGCTGCTGAAGGATCCGGTCAAGGTCCAGGTGACGCCGCAAGCCACGACCGTGGAGCGCATCAACCAGTCGGTCATCCACATCGAGCAAGGCCGCAAGCGCGCCCTGCTGACCGAGATGTTCAGCGATCCCGAGTACACGCGCTGCCTGGTCTTCACCAAGACCAAGCACGGCGCCGACAAGGTCGCGGCCTATCTGGAAGCCGGCGGCGTCGAATCCGGCGCCATCCACGGCAACAAGTCCCAGCCGCAGCGTGAACGCACCCTGGCCGCCTTCAAGGCCGGCAAGCTGCGCGTTCTGGTCGCCACCGACATCGCCGCGCGCGGCATCGACGTGGACGGCGTCTCGCACGTGCTGAACTTCGAACTGCCGCACGTGCCGGAAGCCTATGTGCACCGCATCGGCCGGACGGCCCGCGCGGGCAAGGACGGCTCGGCCATCAGCTTCGTCGCCGGCGACGAGATGAAGCTGCTGCGCGACATCGAGAAGGTGACCCGCCAGAAGATCCCGTCGAGCGACCGCCGCAACGACAAGTCGCTGGCCCTGCTGGACCAGTCGATCATGGCCTCGGGCGTGAAGTCCAAGGCGACCATGCCCGACGACGGCCGCGGCGACCGCCAGCAGCAGCGCGGCCCGCGCAACCCGCGCCGCGACGGCGTCAAGCTGGAAGGCGGCGGGCAACCGCACCGCGTCCGCAAGGCCGGCCCGGGCCGCGACGCCCGTCCGACTCCGGAACGCGCCTTCGATCCGATGGCCCGCGACCGGCCGCGCAACACCCACAACGACCCGCGCCACACCTCGGGCCCGTCGTCGAACGAGCCGAAGCCGGTCGGCGAAATGAAGCGCCGTCCGCGTCGCCGCAAGCCGTCGAACGGCGGCAAGGGCTACGCCGCCAAGGCCTGATCCGGCCTGAGCCAATAACAGAACGCCCGCCGGATCACTCCGGCGGGCGTTTTGCATCAGACCGGTCAACGGCCCGATGAACAGCCTGGATCAGAAGGCCATCCGGGTGCCGAGCGACCAGACCAGGCCGTAGCCCTCGGTCGTGCCGCGCAGGCTGGACAGGGTCGCCGCCGGCGTGCCCGGATACTGGGTCCGGTCGCTGTGGGCGTCGCCGTCCTGGAAGGCGATGTAGGTCAGGCCGAAGTCGACCGACATCCGGTCCGTGGCCTTGGCCGTCACGCCGCCCGAGATCAGCCAGCGATCCGAGTCCGGGATACGGGCGGTGCGCTCGTTCTCACGGGTCGGGGTCGGGGTGTAGCCGAGGCCGCCGCGGAAGGTCAGTTTGTCGGTGGCGACATAGTCGAAGCCGACCGCGCCGGTGGTGACGTCCTTGTAGTCCAGGCGGATGGTCTGGCCGCCGGTCGGATAGGCGACCTCGATGGCGTCGAACTCGGACCAGCCGATGCGGTTGACCTGGGCGTTCAGGGTCAGGCGGTCGTTAACCGCGTAACGGGCCGAGGCGGCGATGTAGGACGGGGTGCTGAAGCCCGCCGCGCCCGCCGCGCTGGTGTTGGCGCCGGCGAGCGGGCCGAGCAGGCCGGAGATGACCACATCGCCGTCCAGCTCATGTTCGATGGCCGAGCGGTAGCTCAGGCCGAGGTCCAGCTTGCCGAAGTGGCCCTGGGCGCCGACGTTCCAGCCGTAGTCCCAGCCGTCGCCTTCCAGCGAGGAGAAGCCGTCCGGCAGGGCTGGCGACAGGTTCGGCAGGGCCGAGGTCAGCTTGGCCTTCACATACTGGGCGTCGACGCCGACGCCGATGTCCAGCCAGTCGTTGACGCGCATCGCGCCGGTCAGGCCGACGTTGGCCGAGCGCAGCTCGGACGTCAGGGCGTCGTAGCGCGCGAACGAATCCGGCTCGTACTTGGTGGTGAAGTTGTAGGGGGCGGCGACGCTGAGGCCGACCGCGAACCGGTCGCCGATCGGGGTGGCGATGGCGAAGTTCGGCACGATGCCGCTCTCGATCGGGCTGGAGGCCGGGCTCGTTCCGGAGACCGGGACGGTGACGCCGCCGGGGTAGGTCAGGCTGCTGCCGGCGTTGCGGACCTCGGAGTTGACCGCCACGGCATGCAGGCCAACGGTCACTTCACGGCCGCTACGCGCGATGGCGGCGGGGTTCCACCACAGGGAGGCGACGCCGGTGTCGGCGGCTTCGCCGGAATAGGCGCGACCGGCGCCGCGGGCGGATTGCTCCTGCAGATAGTAGGATTGGGCGGCGGCGGGAGCGGCGACGGCCAAAGCCAGCGTGGCCAGGGCCACGCCGGTGAACAGCGATTTGGTGGGAGACATTACTTCTTACTTTCGGAGGCCCGGGGGAGGGCGGCGTTTCCATAACTATGCCGGGGAGGCACCGTGGGAATGCGCGTCCGGTCCTTTGGCTGCAATGATCCGAAGGTTTTGTCGCAGTAATGTGATCAATGTTCACTTGGTCGATGAACAGCGTCTTCCAGAGGCCTTCGCCGGACAGCAGAACGCCCGCCGGAGCGATCCGGCGGGCGTCTGATTTTGCGACGTGTCTTCCCTGAAGGGATCAGGCGGCGGCGGACGCCGGCTGGACGCCTTCGGCCGGGTCGCGCAGGACGTAGCCGCGGCCCCAGACGGTCTCGATGTAGTGCTTGCCGCCCGCGGCCGTGGCCAGCTTCTTGCGCAGCTTGCAGATGAAGACGTCGATGATCTTCAGCTCGGGCTCGTCCATGCCGCCGTACAGGTGGTTCAGGAACATCTCCTTGGTCAGGGTCGTGCCCTTACGCAGGGAGAGGAGCTCCAGCATTTGGTATTCCTTGCCCGTCAGGTGAACGCGGTGGCTGTTCACCTCGACCGTCTTGGCGTCCAGGTTCACGGCGATCTCGCCGGTGTGGATGATCGCCTGGGCGTGGCCCTTGGAACGACGGACCACGGCGTGGGTGCGTGCGATCAGCTCGTCCTTGTGGAAGGGCTTGGTCATGTAGTCGTCGGCGCCGCCGCCGAAGGTCTTCACCTTGGTCTCGATTTCCGAGGTGCCCGACAGGATCATCACCGGGGTGTTGACCTTGCCGACG
>Ga0307406_10002019_pt1 | contig 11074 bp, 8 predicted proteins | sample 322Cmetagenome_3_FD_203706 | JGI IMG/M metagenome (GOLD analysis project Ga0307406, IMG submission 203706) | Maize rhizosphere microbial communities from greenhouse at UC Davis, California, United States - 322HYB-C-2 | ecosystem: Host-associated > Plants > Roots > Rhizosphere > Soil | place... | reverse complement strand
GTCGGCCCATTTTTTTGGTGTGTGTCTGATGCGGTCGCGACTTCTTCAACGTCTTCTTCTCGGCGCCGCGATCGTGAGCTGGAGCGGAACCGGCGTCCTGGCCCAGACCGGGCCGCAGCCGACGGTCGTCCCGGCGCCCGCGCCCGGCGCCGCGGCCCGCCTCGCGTCCCCCGAGGCGCGGGCCGACGCCCTGATCGCGCGCATGACGCTGGAAGAGAAGGTCGGCCAGATCAGCCAGCAGTTCGTGCTGGGCAGCGCCGCGCCGGTCGAGGCGCGGGTGAGATCGGGCGGACTGGGATCCCTGTTGTTCGTGCGCGATCCCGTCGTCATCGACCGCCTGCAGCACATGGCCGTCGAGGAGACCCGTCTGGGGATCCCGCTGCTGTTCGGCTATGACGTCGTGCACGGCTTCCGGACCATCTTCCCGGTCCCGCTGGGCATGGCCGCGACCTGGGACCCCGATCTGGTCGAGCGGTCGCAGGCGGTCGCCGCCGCCGAGGCGCGCGCGACGGGCATCCACTGGACCTTCGCCCCGATGCTGGACATCACCCGCGATCCGCGCTGGGGCCGTATCGTCGAAGGGCCGGGAGAGGATCCCTATCTCGGCTCCGTGCTGGCGCGCGCCCAGGTGCGGGGCTTCCAGGGCGAGACCATCGGATCGCCCGGCCGGGTCATCGCCGGTCCCAAGCATTTCATCGGCTACGGCGCGTCCGAAGGCGGGCGCGACTACGACAGCGTCAACCTGTCCCACAACCAGCTGTACAACGTCTATCTGCCGCCCTTCGTCGCCGCCATTGAGGCGGGCGCGGGCAATGTCATGAGCGCCTATATGGAGCTGAACGACGTGCCGGCGGTGGCTAACGACTGGCTGCTGAACGACCTGCTGCGCGGCGAACTGGGCTTCGAGGGCTTCGTGGTCTCGGACGCCAACGCTGTGCGCAGCCTGATCCCGCAGGACTTCTCCCTGGACCCGATGGACGCCGCGGTGCGGTCGGTCAGGGCTGGGAACGACATGGAGATGTCGCTGGGGACCGGCGCTTTCGGACAACTGGTCGACGCGGTCCGCCAGGGACGGCTCGATGAGGCGGTGATCGATCGCGCCGTGCGCCGGGTGCTGGTCGCCAAAATCCGCATGGGCCTGTTCGAACGGCCCTATACCGACCCCGCGCTCACGGAGGGCGTGCTGTCGGCGCCCGCGCATCGCGACGTGGCGCGAGTGGCGGCCGAACGGTCGATGGTGCTGCTGCAAAACACCGGCGGCCTGCTGCCGCTCGAGCGCGCCGCGCATCGGCGCGTGGCCGTGATCGGGCCGATGGCGGACTCGCCCATCGACACGGTCGGCCCTTGGTCGTTCGCCGACAAGCCGGACGAGACCGTGACCCTCTATGAGGGCGTGAAGGCCGAACTGGGCGCCGCCGCCGAGGTCGAAACCGCGCCGGGCGTTCAGTTGCGACGTGGGACGGCCTCGATGTTCGCCGCCCTGAAGCCGCAGCCGCGCCGCTGGACTGAAGCCCAGGCCGAGGAGGAGTTCACGAGGGCGGTCGAACTGGCCGGCCGGTCGGATCTGATCGTGCTGGTGGTGGGTGAGGACTTCTACATGAGCGGCGAGCAGGCCTCGCGCGTGTCCCTGTCCCTGCCGGGACGCCAGCAGGCGCTGATCGACGCCGTCGCCGCCCTGGGCAAGCCCGTGGTCATGGTGATGATGAACGGGCGGCCGCTCGACATCCGCGACGCCCAGGCCAAGGTCCCCGCGATCCTGGAGGCGTGGCATCCCGGGTCCGAAGGCGGCGCGGCGGTGGCCAACGTCCTGTTCGGTGATGTGAACCCCGGCGGCAAGCTGCCCGTGACCTGGCCGCGCGAAGCTGGCCAGATTCCGCTCTACTACGCGCACAATGCGACCAAGGAGCCTGCGGGCGTCGCCACCCGGTACTGGGACGAGGCGTCCACGCCGCTGTACCCGTTCGGCTACGGGCTCAGCTATACGACGTTCGGCTTCTCCGACATCGCCGTCGATCGGCCGGTCGTGGCGCGGGACGGACGCATCACCGTTTCGGCGGTCGTGACCAACACCGGCGACCGCACGGGCGACGAGACCGCCCAACTCTACATCCATCAGCAGGCGGGCCGGGCGACGCGCCCGGTGCGCGAGCTGAAGGGCTTCCAGCGCGTCACCCTGGCTCCCGGCGAAAGCCGCACCGTGACCTTCACCCTGGGTGAAGCCGAACTTCGCTACTGGAGCGCGGCGGAACGCAGCTGGGTGATCGATCCGGGCGTCTTCGACGTCTGGATCGGCGGGGATTCCCGGGCCGAACTGCACACCACCTTCGAGGTTCGCTGAAGCGGACCCCGAAGGCGGGCGGCAAGGGTCAGGAGGCGGTCGCCGTCCGCCCCAGTTCCGCGCCCTTCCAGCCGTACCAGGCCACCACGGCGAAGCACGCCGCCGGCAGCAGGAAGGCGATGTTGGCGCCGTACAGGTCGGCGAGACGTCCCATGGGCCAGGGCAGCAGCACGCCGCCGCCGATGGCCATGACCATCAGCGACGAGGCCTTTTTGGTCCCGCTTCCCAGGCCGGTCGTGCCCAGGGCGAAGATGGTCGCGAACATGGTCGACATGAAGAAGAACACCGCAATCAGGGCGATGGGCGATATCCGCTCGATCCCAGCCGCGACCACCAGCGTCAGCGCCACATTGATCAGGCCGTAGGTGGTCAGCAGGGTGCGGGGTTTGACCCGCAGCAGCAGCGCCGTCGCGGCGAACCGCCCGACCAGATAGCCGATGGCGGCCAGCGACAGCATGAAGGCCCCCTGCTGCGACGTCAGGCCCGCCCAGTTGTGGGTGACCAGATTGATGAAATAGGCGCCGATGCCGACCTGGGCGCCGATATAAAGGGCCTGGGTGACGACGCCGGCGATGAAGTGCGGCTGTTGCGCCAGGGAGCGGGCAGGGGCGTCGCCCGCGGCCGCCTCGCCGTGATCCGACAGGCCCGTCTCGGGCAACCGGGCGCGCCAGACGGCGACGGCGAAGACCAGCACCGCCACCGCGATCAGGCCATACACGGTCTGGATCGAACGGGTCGCGCCGCCCAGGGCTTGCGTGGTGCTCGGGCTGAAGAACACCGCCCCGCCGATCAGCGGGCCGAAGAAGACGCCCAGGGCGTTGAAGGACTGGGCCAGGTTGAGCCGCTGCGACGCCTTGGCCGGGTCGCCCAGCACATTGACGTAGGTGTCGGCCGAGGTCTCGAGGATGCACAGGCCGGCGGCCAGCACGAACATCGATCCGACGAACGGCAGGAAGGAGCCGGCCGCCGCGGCCGGGATGAACAGCAGCGCCCCGAACGCGGTCACCACCAGGCCCGAGACGATGCCGAACTTGTAGCCCCGTGCGTGCAGCAGCATTCCGGCGGGGAAGCTGATCAGAAGATAGGCGCCGAAATAGGCGATCTGCAGCCAGGAGCTGTCAGCTTGGCTGATGCTCAAGGTTTCCTGGAAATGCTTGTTCAGGACATCCAGCAGTCCGTAGGCCAGCCCCCAGATCAGGAAACAGGCGATGGCGAAGGCCAGGGGCCCGCGCAGGCTGCCTCCCGGCCGGTCCAGTCCACCCGGCGTGTGGGCCGCGTCCGTCTCGATGACCATGAAATCCTCCCTTTCGGCCCCGTCTTTCGCGGCGGCTTAGTGTGCTTTTCAGATGCGGTAGATCGCCTCGGCGTTGGCGGCGAACAGCCGCTCCCGCTCGTCGGCGCTGAAACCGGCGGTGATGGCGTCGAAGGCGGAGAAGACGGCGTCGAAACTGCCGTGGACCTTGTCGACCGGGAAGTCGCTGGCGAACATGGCGCGCCCGGCGCCGAAGGCCTCGATACACTCCAGCACCACGGGCCGGATCGTCTGCGTCGTCCAGGCGCGGTCGGTGATGCCGAGGCCGGAGATCTTGATCGAGACCTGCGGCCGGGCGGCGAGCCCGCGCAGTCCGTCGCGCCAGGCCGCCATTCCCGCCGGGTCGCGATCGGTCGGCAGTCCGGCGTGATTGACGATGAGGGGAATGTCCGGATGGCGGTCGGCCAGCGCCGCCGCGGCGGCCATCTGCGACGGATAGAGCTGCAGGTCGAACGACAGGCCGTACCGCGCCAGCCGGGCGAAGCCCGCCTCCCACGCCGGATCCAGCAGCAGGTCGCGGGCGGTATAGGTCCTGGCCGGATCGGCGTGCCAGCAGACGATCTGACGGACGCCGCGCACGTTGGGTCGCGCGGCGTGCGCTTCCAGCAGGGCGTCGAGGTCGGGGTCCAGTAGGTCCGCGCCCGCCACGATCCCCTGCGGGAAGCCGCCGTTTTCGGCCAGGCCCTGGAGCCAGTCGGTCTCGGCCAGCTGCGCCCCGCGCGGCAGGCCGCATTCGACGTGGACGATCTTGTCGACCGTCCAGCCGGCGGTGTCAGCGCGGTAGTCGGTCAGGCCGTAGTCGCGGTGGGCGATCGGGCTCATGTCGCCGGCCGGATTATTCGGCAGCGGATCGTCCTGAAGCCAGGCGTAACGCGCGCGCGACAGGTCCCAGAGATGGACATGCGGATCGACGATGCGGATGTCCCTGCCCACCTGCATATGCCCCTAGTAGGTCGTCCGGCCGCCGGAGGTGTCGAAGGTCGAGGCCGTGGTGAAGCTGCATTCCTCGGACGCCATGAAGCAGACCATGGCGGCGCTCTCATCGACCTCGCCCAGGCGTCCCATGGGGATTTTTGAGCGCATGTAGTCGACCTGGCTTTGCGGCATCTGGGCCAGGATGGGGCTCTCGAAGGTGGCGGGCGTCAGACTGTTGACGATCACGCCCGAGGTGGCCAACTCCTTGCCCAGCGACTTGGTCAGGCCGATCACGCCGGCCTTGGAGGCGGAATAGGCCGAGGCGTTGGGATTGCCTTCCTTGCCCGCGACGGAGGCCACGTTGACGATCCGTCCGTAGCCGTTCTCGAGCAGGTAGGGCACGACCGCGCGGCAGCAATAGAAGACGCCGTTCAGATTGATGTCGATGACCCGGCGCCAGCTGTCGATCGGGAAGTCCTTCACCGGCACGGTGGCGCCCGTGATCCCGGCCGAGGCGATCAGGATGTCGAGGCCGCCCAGCGCGTCGTGGGCGGTGCGAGCGGCGTCAGCCACCGCGTCGGCGTCGGACACGTCCAAGGCGACCGTATGGGCCGCGCCGATCTCGGCGGCGGCGGCGGACAGGGTCTCGGCGTTCAGGTCCCAGAGCGAGACCTGGCCGCCCTCAGAGACGATGCGGGCGGCGGCGGCCTTGCCCAGCCCCGAGGCGCCGCCGGTGACGATGGCGCGGCGACCGGAAAAGCGGCCTTCAAACACGGACATTCAGGCGGCCTTTTCGGAGGTGGGGCGCCAGGCGACGACCGTCTGCCGTTGCTGGCCCAGCTTCTCGATGCCCAGGGTCATGACGTCGCCGGGCTTCAGGTAGAAAGGTTCCGGCTTCTGGCCTAGGCCGACGCCGGGAGGGGTGCCGGTGGTGATCAGGTCGCCGGGCTCCAGCGTCATGAACTGGCTGACGTAGGACACGATTTCGGCCACGCCGAAGATCATGGTGCGGGTGTTGCCGGTCTGCATGCGCTTGCCGTTCAGGTCCAGCCACATGTCCAGGTCCTGCGGATCGCCGACCTCGTCCGCAGTGACGACCCAGGGGCCGACGGGGCCGAAGGTGTCGCAGCCCTTGCCCTTGTCCCAGGTGCCGCCGCGTTCCGTCTGGAAGGCGCGCTCGGATACATCGTTGATCAGCACATAGCCGGCGACGTGGTCCAGGGCCTGGGCCTGCTCAACGTACGAAGCGGCCCTGCCGATGACGATGCCCAGCTCGACCTCCCAGTCGGTCTTCTCGGAGCCACGGGGGATCATGACCTCGTCGTTCGGACCGGTCAGGCAGGTGATGGCCTTCATGAACACGACCGGCTCGGTCGGCTCGGGCAGGCCGGACTCGGCGGCGTGGTCAGCGAAATTCAGGCCGATGGCGATGAATTTCCGGCTGCCGTTCACGGGCGTGCCAAGGCGGGGCTCGCCCTCGACGAGCGGAAGGCTTTCAGGATCGACGGCCTTCAGCCTCGCCAGACCTGCGCCATGCAGCAGGTCCGGCGTGATGTCGGGGACCAGGCCAGACAGGTCGCGGATGCGGCCTTCGCTGTCCAGAAAGCCAGGTTTCTCAAGGCCTTTGGGGCCGTAACGCAACAATTTCATCAGGAGGCCTGGCGGGGGTAGGGGCGGTGAAGGGCGATGTCCCGGTTCAGCTCGACGCCGAAGCCCGGGAGGTCGGGAACCTTGAGCTTGCCGTTCACGGGCACGGGCTCGCCGATCAGCTGCGGATGGAACATCGGCACGACCTCGTCGGCCTTGGGCGCCATCATCAGGAATTCGGCGAACGGGCTGTCATGGCGCGTCACGACGAAGTGGTAGCTGTAGACGGACGACCCGTGCGGGATCGTCAGCACCTTCCGGGCGTCAGCCATGTCGGCGATCTTGATCAGCTCGGTCAGGCCGCCGCACCAGCCCACATCCGGCTGGATGATGTCGCAGCACTCCATCTCCAGCAGCATGCGGAAGCCCCAACGGGTGGCCTCGTGCTCGCCCGTGGTGATCAGCATGCCGGGAGGGGCGGCCTTCTTCAGCGCCTGATAGCCCCAGTAGTCGTCGGGGCTCAGCGCCTCCTCGATCCACTTCAGGCCGTGGTCGTTCGCGGCGTGGGCGAGGCGGGTCGCATAGTCCAGGTCCAGCGCCATCCAGCAGTCGAACATCAGCCAGAAGTCGTCGCCGCAGCGGGACCGCATCTCGGCCAGTTCGGCGATGTTCTTCGCGAACCCCTCGTCGCCCTCGGCCGGGCCGTGGTGCAGGGGCATCTTGCCGCCGATGAAGCCCATCTGCTTGGCCAGGTCGGGGCGGGCGCCTGTGGCGTAGAAGGTCAGCTCGTCGCGCACCGGTCCGCCCAGCATGGCGAACACCGGCTCCTGACGCAGGCGGCCCAGCAGGTCCCAGAGCGCCAGATCAACGCCGGAGATGGCGTTCACCACCAGGCCCTTGCGGCCGTAGTACTGGGTCGAGAGATACATCTGGTCCCAGATGGTCTCGACGTCGGACGGGTCGCGGCCTTCGAGGAAGCGGGCCAGGTGCTTCTCGACGATATAGGCGGCCGGCTCGCCGCCGGTCGTCACGGCGAAGCCGACGACGCCGTTCTCCGCCTCGATCTCGACCACCAGGGTGCCCAGTACATTGATGCCGAAGCTGCGGCGGCTCTGCCGGTATTCGGGATATTTCGACATCGGCGTGGCGATGTGGTCATCGATCCAGTGGCCGTCCGACTGGTCGTGATAGTCGGCGCCGCCGCCCCGTACCACGAAGGCGCGCACGGCCTTGATCCTGGACAGCCGGCTCACGCGGTATAGCTCCGGTGATCGTTTCCCATATTCCGGGATGGCACTGGCGCTTCTCCGTGCTCCACGTCAAACTGGCTTTCAATCGCCGCTTTGCTTGCGTGTTTTGCTACATTCTGAAACAGGTGCTTACGTGATGGGACAAACTGCGTCAATCGAGACGGGCGAGCCCGAGGAGGCCGCCAAGGCTTCCGGCAGCCAGACGCTGCTGCGCGGTCTGGACGTCATCGACGCCCTGATCGACGGCCCGCTGTCGCTGGCCGAACTGTCGGAACACCTGCAGCTGACGCGCAGCACCACCCACCGCCTGGCGTCGGCGCTGGTGGATCGCCGCCTGCTCTCGTTCCGCCCGCGCGAGGGCTACACCCTGGGGCCCAAGCTGCTGGAGCTCGGCCATGCGGCGAGCCAGCAGATGCATCTGCCGCGCATCGCCCGGCCGTGGCTGGAGCAATTGTCGGCGGCCACCGAGGACACCGTGCATCTGGGCGTGCTGGACGGGCGCCACGCCCTGTATCTGGACAAGGTCGGCGGACGTCGGCGGATCAACATCGGATCGCGCCTGGGCGAGCGGCATCCGATCGCGTCCACGGGCCTGGGCAAGGCCCTGATCCTGGACAAGACCGAGGCTGAGTGGACGGACTTCTATTCGCCGGAAGGCCAGCCGTTCGATTCCGCCGCCCGCGCCGTCTGGCTGGAACGGATGCGCGGCTATGCGGCCAAGGGCTACGCCTTCGACCTCGAGGAGAACGAGGATCAGATCCGCTGCGTCGCCGCCCCCGTGCGCGGCGTCGACGGCCAGGTGATCGCCGCCATCAGCGTCTCCAGCGCCGCCCAGTACATGAGCGACGCCCGCATGGCTGAACTGACCGTAACGGTCATGGACGCCGCCAACGCCATCAGCCTCGACCTCGGCTGGTCGCCCAAACCCTGAACCCCGCCGGAGCCCGCATGCTGCTTGAAAACAAGGTGGTGCTGGTCACCGGAGCCTCGCGCGGGATTGGCCGAGCGACCGCGATCGAAGCGGCGCGGCAGGGCGCGGACGTCGCCATCAACACCTTCAATGACGCCGAAGAGGCTGCCGCCGTGGTCGAGGTGGTCGAGGCGCTCGGGCGTCGGGCGATCGCGGTCGATGGCGATGTGGCCTTGCCGGAGAGCGCAACTGCGTTTGTGGACGCGGCGGTCGAGGCGTTCGGGCGGGTGGATGTCTTCGTCTCCAACGCCGGCATCTGCCCGTTCCACGCCTTCCTGGATATGCCGGTCGAGACCCTGCGCCGGACGATGGAGGTCAACCTGCATGGGGCCTATTTCATGGTCCAGGCTGCGGCCAACCAGATGGTGAAGCAGGGGGACGGCGGCTCCATCGTCGCTATCAGCTCGATCTCGGCGCTGGTCGGCGGCGAGATGCAGACCCACTACACCCCGACCAAGGCCGGGGTGCACAGCCTGATGCAGTCCTGCGCTGTCGCCCTGGGGCGGCACGGCATCCGGTGCAATTCCGTCCTGCCGGGAACGGTCGCGACCGACATCAACAAGGACGACCTCGCCGACCCGGACAAGCGCCGGTACATGGAGGGCCGCATTCCCCTGGGTCGGCTGGGCCGCCCCGAGGACATCGCCGGCGTCGTCGCCTTCCTGGCCTCTGACATGGCGTCCTACATGTCCGGCGCGGCCCTGCTGGTCGACGGCGGCGCCCTGGCGAACTTCCAGTAGGGCGCGGGCGATGAAGGCTGCATCCATCGGCGACTACCGCGAGCTCGCCCGGCGGCGCCTGCCGCGCTTCCTGTTCGAATACATCGACGGCGGCTCCTATTCGGAGACGACGCTGCGCCGCAATGTGTCGGACCTGCAGGACATCGCGCTGCGCCAGCGCGTGCTGCGCGATGTGTCGAACATCGACCTGTCGACCACCCTGTTCGGTCAGAAGAGCGCCCTGCCGGTCGCCCTGGCGCCGATCGGGCTGGCCGGGATGAACGCCCGGCGCGGCGAGGTTCAGGCGGCCCGGGCGGCGGCCGCCTTCGGCGTGCCCTTCACCCTGTCGACGGTCTCGGCCTGTCCGATCGAAGAGGTGGCGAAAGGAGCGCCGGCGCCGTTCTGGTTCCAGCTCTACATGATCCGCGACCGCGCCTTCATGAAGGACCTTCTGGCGCGGGCGGCTGAGGCGGGATGTCCCGCGCTGGTCTTCACGGTCGACATGCCGGTGCCGGGATCGCGCTATCGCGACCTCCGGTCCGGCCTGGCCGGCGCGCCGGGGCTGGCGGGCGACCTGAGGCGGATCTGGCAGGCGGTCCAGCGGCCGGCCTGGGCGTGGGACGTGGGGGTCAACGGACGCCCGCACGCCCTGGGCAATGTGGCTCCGGTATTGGGCGACGGCTCCGGCCTGGAGGATTTCTTCGCCTGGATGCGGGCCAATTTCGATCCCTCCGTGACCTGGAGCGATCTGGAATGGGTGCGGGACCAATGGAAGGGCCCGCTGATCATCAAGGGACTGCTCGACCCCGAGGACGCCCGGGCGGCGGTGGACCTGGGCGCCGACGGCTTGGTGGTGTCCAACCACGGCGGCCGCCAGCTGGACGGCGCCCTGTCGTCCGCGCGGGCTCTGCCGGCGATCGCGGAGGCGGTTCAGGGGAAGGTCACGGTCCTGGCGGACGGCGGCGTGCGCAGCGGTCTGGATGTCGTGCGGATGCTCGCGCTCGGCGCCGACGGCGTCCTTATCGGACGGGCCTGGGCCTATGCGCTGGCGGCGCGAGGCGAGGCCGGCGTGACCCATGTCCTGGACCTTCTGGCGGCCGAGATGACCGTCGCCATGGCCCTGTCCGGAGTGACCTCGGTCGATGCGATCTCCGGGACCCTGCTGGCGCGCTGATCGATCTCTGGACCGCCTCGAGGCGATGTCAGCCGTGGCGGATCGGAGCGCCGTCGATCCAGCTGTGTGCGATGGACAGGTCGTCGTTGAGGATCAGCAGGTCCGCGGCGAACCCCGGCGCGATACGGCCGCGTTCGCGCTCCAGACCCAGGAAGGCGGCCGGGGCGGCTGAGGCCATCATGACGGCGGTCGGCAGGTCGAGGTCCAGCAGGTCGCGGGCGTTGCGCACGGCGGCGGCCATGTCGAGGTCGGAGCCGGCCAGCACGCCGCGCTCGTCCAGGCAGGCGCCGTCCTTCACCGAGATGCGGCGGCCCTGAAGGTAGAAGTGGTCGCTGCCCGCATTGACGCTGGGCATGGCGTCGGTGACCAGCATGAAGCGATCGGCGGGACGGCAGCGCAGGGCCAGCTTCAATACCACCGGATCGACGTGGTGGCCGTCGACAATGATCCCGCACCAGGCGGCGGTGTTCTCCAGCGCCGCCCCGACCACGCCGGGTTCGCGGCTGGTCAGCGGCGACATGGCGTTGAACAGGTGGGTGAAGCCGGTCACGCCCGCGTCCAGCGCCGTTCGAGTCGTCGCATGGTCGGCGTCGGTATGGCCGGCGGCGACCACGGCGCCGCCCTCGACCAGGGCCGCGATCATGTCGGGCGAGGTCATTTCCGGGGCCAGGGTGATCAGGGTCCGGCCCGCCTTCATCCGGGTCAGCAGACGCACGGCGTCGGCGTCCAGGGTGCGGAACTTGTTGGGGTCGTGGATGCCCTTGCGGGCGACATTCAGGAACGGCCCTTCGATGTGGACGCCCAGCACC
>Ga0307406_10002018_pt1 | contig 11075 bp, 7 predicted proteins | sample 322Cmetagenome_3_FD_203706 | JGI IMG/M metagenome (GOLD analysis project Ga0307406, IMG submission 203706) | Maize rhizosphere microbial communities from greenhouse at UC Davis, California, United States - 322HYB-C-2 | ecosystem: Host-associated > Plants > Roots > Rhizosphere > Soil | place... | reverse complement strand
TGACCCGAACGGCATCACGGCCTCGGTCGCGCGCTTGACGACGTCCATCACCGAGTCCCAGTCCGGTCCTTCGATCTCGGTGAACATGCTGGTCGTGCGGTGCGGCAGTCCCGACTCGCGCACGACCCGCACGGCGGCGGCGACCGCGTCGTGGACCGACGCGTCTGAGCGCTCCGATCCGTCGGAGGGTGTGCCGCTCGGCGCGACGGAGAAGGCGATCAACATGGGTTCACTCCCGGGTGGTGGACGGATTGCGGGCGGGCACACGGACGACGGCGCGGATGCCGACGGCGAGGAGCACGATGAGGAGGACGTTCCGCGCGGTCAGGATGACGATGGGCTGCAGCTCCGCGCGCAGCAGCGCGTCGTAGCTGAGCGGGTAGACCAGGCACGTGAGGGCACAGAGCGCGAGCACGAGCACGGCGGGCCAGACGGCTCGTGCGCGGTCGAAGACGAACCACAGGATGACCGGAGCGATCAGCCACGTCTGGAACTGCGGTGAGCCCACCTTGTTCATCACGATCAGGGTCGTGACGAGACTCAGCGCGAGAGGAGGCAACAGCCGCGCCGACGATGCGCTCCGCGCAGCCTTGAGTCCCCCGACGACCATCACGACGACCACGAGGACCGCCATCAGCGGTGTGAGCACCGCACTGACCGCGTCCGCACCCTGAGCACTGATCTGGAAGGTCAGGATGTCGAAGCTGTACTCGATGCGAGCGGCACCCGAGATCGCGAGCCAGAGGAACGGGGTCGCCGCGACGGCTTCGATCTGGAGGCCCCGCCCGGTCTGCTCCGTCAGGAATCCGAAGATCTCGGTGTCGGCTCCGAGCAGGAACAGCAGCGAGATGACGACGGCGGACACGGCTGCAGCCGTGAGCAGGACGCGCATCCTGCTCACGAGCGCGACCGCGGCGGCGAGCACGAGGGCGGCCGGCCAGATCTTGATCCAGGCGCCGATCGTCAGCAGCGCGGCTGCCGCAGCGGGGCGACGGACCAGCCAGAGCCCGCCGATCACCGTCAGAGGCACGGTGATCGCGTCGATGCGGTACATCGCGATCGGGCCGAGCAGAAGCAGGGCGGCGACCCAGAACCACGCCGCCGCACGCCGCGGCCGAGATGATGCGCGGCCGAGAAGCACCGCGAAGGCGATCGCATCGAGCACCGTCACAAGCGCAGCCCACGCGATCAGATAGGCCTCCGAGGCGCCCACGACGGCGATGAGCGGGGCCGACAGGACCTTGGCGAGCAGCATGGGAACGAGCGCGAGATGGGGATAGACCCACGACTCGGTGATCCCGACGATCGCTCCTCCCGAGAGCGCGGCGGTCGACCAGGGTTCGTAGACCAGCACCACGTCGCCCATCGGCTGGCTCGGGTACAGCCACCCCATGACCGCGATCGCGATATGCACGGTCGCGAACGCGCTCCACAGCGCGACGAGACGAACCGTCGTGGTGCGACTCACGCGATGACGTCCGCGATCGCGCGAGGAAGAGCCTCCGCGACATCCAGGGCGACGATCGGATGCCCCTGCGCGCCCCCGATTGCGCCGATGCCCGCAGCGATGCGCCCGGCGTGACCGTGCAGCCAGGCGGCGGCGGCCGCGATCTCCGCAGTCGATGCGTCGACGTCGCCCGCGAGCAGCGCTCCGAGAACACCGCCGAGGACATCACCGGTGCCGGCCGTCGCCAGCCAGCCGGTGCCTGCCTCCACTCGGATGACGCCGCCGTCGGGGTCTGCGATCAGCGTCTGCGCGCCCTTCAGCAGCACGGTCGCGTCGACCTCGCTCGCCACGCGGGCGACCGCGGTCGCCCGATCATCGTCACCGGCGAAGCCGAGCTGAGTCTGCAGCCGCTCGAACTCGCGTCGATGCGGCGTCAGCACGAGCGGCGCGCGGCTCCCTGGCGCGAGATCCAGTGCCCCCGCGTCGACGACCACCGGGACGGAGCCGTCGAGCAGGTCGCGGAGCTCGCGTTCCTCGTCGGAGGTCCTGCTCGCGGCATTCGTCCCCGATCCGATGACCCAGGCGCCGACGCGTGCGCCGGCGGCCCGCGGGCTGACCACCGTCTCGGGGCGGCGAGCGATCACGGCATCCGCCGCTCGTCCCTCACCGATATACCGGACGAATCCTGCTCCGGCACGCCACGCCGCCTCCACGCCGAGCACGGCTGCGCCGGGGTAGTCCGAAGACCCGGTGCGCAGGCCCACGACCCCGCGGGAGTACTTGTCGTCATCCGCGCCCGGCACGCGCAGGAGGCGGGCGGTGTCGTCGCGGGACCAATCGCGTGCGTCGGGCATGACTCCACGTTAGTGCGACGGCCCTCCTCGCCCCAGCCGCACAGTAGCGTCGAGGGGTGAGCATTCTCTTCTCTCCCCTGAGCATCCGTTCCTCCACTTTCCGCAACCGGCTCTGGGTGTCCCCCATGTGCATGTACAGCGCGGTGGACGGCGTCGTGCAGGAGTGGCACCACACTCACCTCGCGCAGTTCGCCTCCGGCGGCGCGGGCCTGATCGTCGCCGAGGCGACCGCTGTCGTGCCGGAAGGTCGCATCTCACCGCGAGACGCCGGGCTCTGGAACGACGAGCAGCGCGACGCCTGGGCGCCGATCGTCGAGGCGATCCACTCGCGCGGTGCCGCTGCGGGCATCCAATTGGCGCACGCCGGCCGCAAGGCGTCGACCTGGTGGCCCTGGGCCGACGAGCGCGGATCCGTGCCCGAGACCGACGGCGGATGGACGACCACGGCCCCGTCCGCGATCGCCTTCGAGGGCTTCGCCGCACCGGTCGCACTCGATGCGGCCGGCATCGACGCCGTCGTGGCGGGATTCGCCGCCGCCACTCGACGGGCGCTCGACGCCGGCTTCGACGTGCTCGAGGTCCACGGCGCACACGGATACCTGCTGCACCAGTTCCTCTCTCCTCTGTCAAACCTGCGGGACGACGAGTACGGCGGATCGCTCGAGAACCGCGCTCGGCTGCTCCTCCGGGTGGTCGACGCGATCCGCGAGGTCGCCGGTGACGATGTGCCGGTGTTCGTCCGCATCTCGGCGACCGATCACGCCGAGGGCGGGTTCACGCCCGAGGAGGCGGCGACGGTGAGCACCTGGGCCACCGAGCACGGGGCCGATCTCATCGACGTCTCCAGCGGCGGGCTCGTCGCGCATCAGCAGATCAGCGTGTTCCCCGGATACCAGGTGCCGCTGGCCGAGTCGGTACGCCAGGGCGGACGCATCCCGGTGTCCGCCGTGGGCCTGATCACCGCTGCCGAACAGGCCGAGCAGGTGCTCGCCGACGGGGCCGCCGACGGGATCTTCGCCGGCCGGGAGTGGCTGCGCGACCCGCACTTCGCGCTCCGCGCCGCGCACGAACTCGGCGCGGACATCACCTGGCCGCCGCAGTACGAGCGCGCGCACTGGCGCTGACCACCACCCACGGCGAAGGCCCCGGTCCGCTCGGACCGAGGCCTTCGTCATGTGTGCGGCTCAGTGGCCGCGGATGCGACGGGTCGCGTCCTGCACCTCGCCCACGAGCTCCTCGAGGATGTCCTCCAGGAAGAGCACGGCGGTCGTGCGCCCCTGGGAGTCGCGCACCTTCGCCAGGTGTCGACCCGCTCGGCGCATCACCGCGAGTGCGTCTTCCAGATCCGTGTCCTCCTGGATCGGCACCATGTGGTTGATGCGCTTCGAGGGCAGCGGCTCGACCAGCTTCGCGGCAGAGCCCGGCCCGTCCGACGCCCGCAGGATGTCCTTCAGGTGGACGTACCCGACCGGCGCACCCTCGTCGTCGACGATCACGTAGCGCGAGAATCCGTACCGGGCGACGGCCTTCTCGATGTCGTCGGGCGTCGTGGACTGCGGAAGGGTCACGAGATCGCTGAGCGGAACAGCCACGTCGCGAGCCTTCTTGTCGGTGAACTCCACGGCGGCCGCGACCGTGCCCGCCGTGTCGGTGAGCACGCCCTCGCGCCGTGACTGGTCGACGATCGTCGCGACCTCGTCGAGTGTGAACGTCGACGCCGCCTCGTTCTTGGGCTCGACCCGGAACAGCCGCAACACGCCATTGGCGGCCGCGTTCAGCAGCCAGATCACCGGCATGAAGATCTTGGACACCAGCACGAGCGGCGGCGCGAGTATGAGCACCGCGCGATCCGGCACCGAGAAAGCGAGGTTCTTCGGCACCATCTCACCGAACACGACGTGAAGGAACGACACGATGAGCAGGGCGATCGTGAACGACACCGCGTCGACGACGCCGTCCGACCAGCCGATCGCGTGCAGCGGCACGGCGAGCAGATGGTGGATGGCGGGCTCTGAGACGTTCAGGATCAGCAGCGAGCAGATGGTGATGCCCAGCTGCGAGGTCGCGAGCATCAGCGTCGCGTGCTCCATCGCGTAGAGCGCGGTCTTGGCCGAGCGCGACCCGCGGTCGGCCTTCGGCTCGATCTGCGATCGACGCGCGGAGATCACCGCGAACTCTGCGCCCACGAAGAACGCGTTCGCCACCAGCAGCACGACCAGCCAGGCCAGTCCTCCCCAGTCGTTCATCGTCCGACCACCTCTCCCGGCAGATCCGGACTCGGAACGTAGCGGATCCGATCGACGCGGCGACCGTCCATCCGGACGACCTGGAGCGTGCCCGTGTCGAGGGCGACCTCGTCGCCCACCGACGGCACGCGCTCGAGGACGCTCATGACATACCCGCCCACGGTGTCGTACACATCTCCCTCGGGAACCTCCACGCCCGCTCTGCGGCGCAGCTCGTCGGGCCGCAGCTCCCCGGGGAACGTGATGCCGTCCCGATTGCGGACGACACCGGCGCGCGTGCGGTCGTGCTCGTCGGAGACCTCGCCAACGAGTTCCTCCACGAGGTCCTCCAGCGTGACGAGACCGGCAGTTCCGCCGTACTCGTCGACGACCACCGCCAGCTGATATCCGCGGGCTCTGAGCTCAGAGATGAGCGCATCGACGTGCACGGTCTCCGGCACGCGCAGCGGATCGGTCGAGAGCGCGCCGACAGGGACCTCGCCGCGTCGCTCGCGCGGCACGGAGATCGCGGCCTTGAGGTGCACGACACCCGTGATGTCGTCGAGATCGTCGTCGTACACCGGGAAGCGACTGTGCCCCGTCCGGCGAGCGAGCTGGATGACGTCGTCCGCCGAGTCTCCGACGGCGAGCGCATGCATGCTCGGCCGAGCCGTCATCACATCGGCGGCCGTCAATCGCGAGAACGTCAGGGTGCGGTCCAGCAGGCTGGCGGTGTCGGCTTCGAGCAGCCCGGCGCTCGCCGAACGACGCACGAGAGAGGAGAGCTCTTCTGCGCTGCGGGCGCCCGAGAGCTCCTCCTTCGGCTCGATGCCGATGCTCCGCAGGACCCCGTTCGCGCTGCCGTTGAGCACGACGACGGCGGGCTTGAAGACGGTGGTGAAGGCGACCTGGAACGGGATGACGAGCTTCGCGGTCGCGAGCGGCAGAGCGAGAGCGAAGTTCTTCGGAACGAGCTCGCCGAGGATCATCGACAGCACCGTGGCGACCAGCATGGCGACGATGGTGGCGATCGGGCCGACGGCCGCGTCGGGGATGCTCCACGCGACGAGCGTCGGACCGAGGAGGTTCGAGAGCGCCGGCTCCATCGTGTACCCGGTCAGCAGCGTCGTCAGGGTGATGCCGAGCTGGGCGGACGACAGGTGGGTCGAGGTGTGCTTGAGTGCGCTGATCGTCAGCGACAGGCGGGACTCGCCCCGGGCCTGGCGGGCTTCGAGGTCGGCACGGTCGAGATTGACCAGCGCGAACTCGCTCGCGACGAACAGCCCCGTGCCCACAGTGAGCAGAAGCCCCACGCCCAAGAGGATGTAGTCCATCAGTCGTTCCTCCCGATGTGGAGAGGCAGGCAGTGGGGCGATGTACTACAACTGGGAGGGTCGTCCATGGTGTCCACGATTCTACGGGATGCCGGTGCGACGGAGGACTGACCGCTACCAGCTGACCGGCAGCGCCTTGCCCTCTTCGTATCCGGCCGCGGACTGAAGCCCGACGAGCGCCCTGTCGTGGAACTCGGGCACCGAAGACGCACCGGCATAGGTGAACGACGACCGCACGCCCGAGGTGATCATGTCGAGCAGGTCCTCGAGTCCCGGACGCAGCGGATCGAGGTAGATCTTCGACGAGGAGATCCCCTCCGCGAACAGCTCCTTCCGTGCGCGCTCATAGGCATCGAGGCGTCCGAATCGGGCCTGCACCGCCTTCGTCGAGGCCATGCCCCAGGATTCCTTGTAGAGACGGCCCTCCGCGTCGCTCTGCAGCTCTCCGGGCGCTTCGATCGTCCCGGCGAACCAGGAGCCGACCATGACGGATGCTGCGCCGGCGGCGAGCGCGAGCGCCACATCACGCGGATATCGCACACCCCCGTCCGCCCAGACGTGCGCGCCCTGCTCGCGAGCCGCTTCTGCGGTCTCGAGCACGGCGGAGAACTGCGGGCGGCCGACCGCGGTCATCATCCGCGTCGTGCACATGGCGCCGGGCCCCACGCCGACCTTGAGGATCGAGGCGCCCGCCTCGACGAGGTCCTTGACGCCGTCGGCGGTGACGATGTTCCCCGCCACGATCGGGATGCCGAGGTCCAGAGCGGCCACGGCGCTCAGCGCACGCAGCATCCCCTCCTGGTGCCCGTGCGCCGTGTCGACCACGAGCACGTCGACGCCTGCGGTCGCCAGTGCCTTCGCCTTGGCGGCGACGTCTCCGTTGATGCCGACCGCCGCCGCGACGGCGAGACGGCCACCGCGGTCCAGGGCCGGCCGATACAGCGTCGAGCGCAGAGCACTGCGCGCACTGAGGGTGCCCACGAGATGTCCGTGGTGCGTGATCGTGACCATGTCGACGCCCGCGTCGGTGATCACGTCGAACGCATGACGCTCGGATCCGATGTCGTCGGCGTCGAGCGACGGTGTGCCGACGTGCACGAGATCGCCCAGCTGCGCATCGGGCAGCGCGGTCGCCAGCCTGTCGCGGGCAGGACGCCGAGGATCCTCTCCGCATCGTGCGGTGCCTCTCCCGTGGCGACGACGATGCCGTGCCCGGCGGTGGCCGGCATCAGACGAAGGGCGTCCGCCACCGACGCCTCGGGCGGCAGCACGATCGGCGTGTCCCACAGCACCGGCTGCGCCTTGACATCGCGGATCGCGGCGTCCAGCCCCTGCAGGGGCATGTCCTGCGGAAGCACTCCGAGCCCGCCCCGCCGCGCGAGCACCGCGGCGAGCCGAGGACCGGTGACGGAATTCATGTTCGAGGCCACGATCGGGAGCGTCGCGGGAGTCCCGTCCTGCGGCGCCAGGTCGACCTGCAGACGACTCGTGACAGCTGATCGTCGCGGCACGAGGAACACGTCGGAATAGGTCAGATCGACTGCGGGTGACTCACCGGAGAACTCCATACCCCCACGGTACTCAGATAGCGCCGCCGAGGGCGCATGCCTTCGACGAATGCCCGAGGAAACACGTTAGGCTTGGAAGTCGAGAGTGTGCGGGCCCGGACGCATCACGCGTCCTGGTGTGCATATATGGACTTCAGCGATGAAAGAGGGCGATCGAGCGTGTCGAACCAGGTGACCGGCGTCGGGGGCGACGGGGGGTTCGGAGCCAATTCCTGGCTCGTGGAAGAGCTCTACGAGCAGTACAAGGTGAACCGCGACTCCGTCGACAAGGAGTGGTGGCCGATCCTCGAGAAGTACCAGTCGGATGCCGCGACCGGCAGCGCGGTCCCCGCAGCCGCCACGGAGCAGCCCGCTCACCCCGTGACCGCGCCCATCCCGGTCATCGGCGCACAGCCCGTCGCACGGACCACGACCAAGCCCGCCGCTGCAGCCCCGATCCCCGCGCAGGCTCCGAAGCCCGCAGCCAAGGCCGAGGCGCCCGAGTCAGCCGAGCCCGTCGAAGAGGACAAGGTCACGCCCCTCCGCGGTCTGCCCAAGACCCTCGCCGCGAACATGGACGAGTCGCTGACGGTTCCGACCGCGACGAGCGTGCGCACGGTGCCCGCGAAGCTGATGATCGACAACCGGATCGTCATCAACAACCACATGGCGCGCACGCGCGGCGGCAAGATCAGCTTCACCCACCTCATCGGCTGGGCGCTGATCCGCACGCTCGACGAGTTCCGCAGCCAGAACGTCTTCTACGCCGAGATCGACGGCAAGCCCTCGGTCGTGGCTCCGGCTCACGTGAACCTCGGCATCGCGATCGATCTGCCCAAGCCCGACGGCACGCGCGCTCTGATGGTCCCCAGCATCAAGCGCGCCGACACGCTGACCTTCAGCGAGTACCTCGTCGCCTACGAAGACCTCGTGACGCGCGCCCGCAACAACAAGCTGACGGCGGCCGACTTCCAGGGCACCACGGTCTCACTCACCAACCCCGGCGGCATCGGCACCGTGCACTCCGTGCCTCGTCTGATGAAGGGGCAGGGCTGCATCATCGGCGCCGGTGCCCTCGAGTACCCGGCCGAGTTCCAGGGAGCGAGCGAGAAGACGCTCAACGAGCTGGCGATCGGCAAGACGATCACGTTGACCAGCACCTATGACCACCGCGTCATCCAGGGCGCCGGCTCCGGCGAGTTCCTGAAGAAGGTCCACGAGCTCCTGATCGGACAGCGCGGCTTCTACGACGACATCTTCGCCGCTCTGCGCATCCCGTACTCCCCCATCCGCTGGAACCCCGACATCGCGGTGGATCTCGCCGAGCGCGTCGACAAGCAGTCCCGCGTGCAGGAGCTCATCAACTCGTTCCGCGTGCGCGGTCACCTGATGGCCGACATCGATCCGCTCGAGTACGTCCAGCGCTCGCACCCCGACCTCGAGATCGAAAGCCACGGGCTCACCTTCTGGGATCTCGACCGCGAGTTCGTGACCGGCGGGTTCGGTGGCCGCCGTGTCGCCAAGCTGCGCGACATCCTCGGCGTCCTTCGCGACTCGTACTGCCGCACGCTCGGCATCGAGTACATGCACATCCAGGACCCGGAGCAGCGCCGCTGGTTCCAGGAGAAGGTCGAGGTCAAGTACCAGAAGCCCGGCCACGACGAGCAGCTGCGGGTTCTCCGCAAGCTCAACGAGGCCGAGGCGTTCGAGACCTTCCTGCAGACCAAGTTCGTCGGCCAGAAGCGGTTCTCGCTCGAGGGCGGCGAGTCTCTCGTCCCGCTGCTCGACGAGATCCTGCAGGGTGCGGCCACATCCGGACTCGAGGGCGCCGCGATCGGCATGGCGCACCGCGGCCGTCTGAACGTGCTGACGAACATCGCGGGCAAGACCTACGGCCACGTGTTCCAGGAGTTCGAGGGCACGCAGACCCCCGGCAACCAGCGCGGCTCGGGCGATGTGAAGTACCACCTGGGCACCGAGGGAACGTTCGTCGCCGATGACGGCTCCGAGCTCCCGGTGTATCTGGCCGCGAACCCGTCTCACCTCGAGACGGTCGACGGAGTCCTCGAGGGCATCGTGCGCGCCAAGCAGGACCGCAAGCCGATCGGCACGTTCGCCTGGCTGCCGATCCTCGTGCACGGCGACGCGGCGTTCGCCGGTCAGGGCGTGGTGGTCGAGACGCTGCAGATGTCTCAGCTGCGCGGGTATCGCACCGGCGGCACGATCCACGTGGTGGTCAACAACCAGGTCGGCTTCACGACCCTCCCGAACGACTCGCGTTCCTCGGTGTACTCGACCGATGTCGCGAAGACCATCCAGGCACCCGTGTTCCACGTGAACGGCGACGACCCCGAGGCTGTGATCCACGTCGCGCAGCTCGCGTTCGAATACCGCGAGCGGTTCCACCGCGACGTCGTCATCGACCTCGTCTGCTACCGCCGCCGTGGTCACAACGAGGGAGACGACCCCTCGATGACGCAGCCGCTGATGACCGACCTGATCCAGGCGAAGCGATCGGTGCGCAAGCTGTACACGGAGTCGCTCGTCGGTCGTGGCGACATCACCGAAGAGGAGTACGACGAGGCCAAGGCCGACTTCCAGAACCGTCTGGAGATCGCGTTCGCCGAGACGCACGCCGCCGAGACCGGCGCCAACCCGGTCGCGCAGGATCTGCCGCCGGTCGACGAGCAGGTCGGCGCTCCGGAGATCACCGGAGTCTCGAACGAGGTCATCCAGCTCATCGGCGACGCGTTCGTGAACAAGCCCGAGGGCTTCACCGTGCACCCCAAGCTGCAGCAGCAGCTCGAGAAGCGTCTCGACATGAGCCGCAACGGCAACATCGACTGGGGCTTCGGCGAGCTTCTCGCCTTCGGTTCGCTCCTCGTCGAGGGAACGCCCGTGCGGCTCGCCGGGCAGGACTCGCGCCGCGGCACGTTCGTGCAGCGTCACGCGACTCTGCACGACCGCGCGAACGGCCAGGAGTGGCTGCCGCTGTCGAACCTCTCCGAGTCCCAGGGCCGCTTCTTCGTCTACGACTCGCTCCTCAGCGAGTATGCGGCGCTCGGCTTCGAGTACGGCTACTCCGTCGAGGCTCCCGAGGCCCTCGTGCTGTGGGAGGCCCAGTTCGGCGACTTCGTCAACGGCGCTCAGTCGGTCATCGACGAGTACATCTCGGCTGCGGAGCAGAAGTGGGGACAGCAGTCCAGCGTCACGCTGCTCCTCCCCCACGGCTACGAGGGTCAGGGGCCGGACCACTCCTCCTCGCGCATCGAGCGGTTCCTGCAGATGTGCGCGCAGGACAACATGATCGTCGCGCGCCCCTCGACGCCCGCGTCGTACTTCCACCTGCTGCGCCGCCAGGCCTACGCGCGTCCGCGCAAGCCGCTCATCGTCTTCACCCCGAAGGCCATGCTGCGTCTGCGTGGGGCGACGAGCCCGGTCGAGGCCTTCACGCAGGGCCGTTTCGAGCCGGTTCTCGACGACAACCGGGGCCTCGATCGCAATGCCGTGAAGCGCGTCCTCGTGCACTCCGGCAAGGTGCACTGGGATCTCAAGGCCGAACTCGAGAAGAACCCGAACCCCGAGATCGCGCTGGTCAGGCTCGAGCAGCTCTACCCGACCCCGATCGACGGACTGAAGGCCATCACCGATTCGTACCCGAACGCCGA
>Ga0307406_10002013_pt1 | contig 11095 bp, 13 predicted proteins | sample 322Cmetagenome_3_FD_203706 | JGI IMG/M metagenome (GOLD analysis project Ga0307406, IMG submission 203706) | Maize rhizosphere microbial communities from greenhouse at UC Davis, California, United States - 322HYB-C-2 | ecosystem: Host-associated > Plants > Roots > Rhizosphere > Soil | place... | reverse complement strand
CCAAATAGCCGTTGGCCGAGTGAATCTCAATGCCATCGAAGCCGGCGCTCAATGCGTTGCGTGCGGCTTGGGCGTAGAGCTCGACCAACGTTTTGATCTCGCTGACGCTGAGCTCGCGTGGCATGGAAGGGGTGACCAATGTACCAGTGCCTGGGTTGGTTTCGATGAAGGCCTTGGCCTTCTGTGCCTGGATCGCCGACGGAGCGATGGGGGCAGCGTTATGGGGTTGGAGAGCATTATGGGATACCCGGCCGACGTGCCAAAGCTGGGCGTAAATCACCCCGCCTTCAGCATGTACGGCATCGGTCACGGTGCGCCAGCCATCAATCTGCGCCTGGTTGTAGATGCCCGGGGTCCAGGCATAACCTTTGCCGCGTGGCTCGATCTGGGTGCCTTCGCTGATGATCAGGCCGGCGCTGGCGCGTTGTTGGTAATAACGGGCCATCAGGGCCGTAGGAATGTCGCCGGGCTGTCCGCTGCGCTGGCGGGTGAGTGGCGGCATGACGATGCGGTTCTTCAGCGTGATGGAGCCCAACGTGGTGGGCTCGAACAACGAGCGATGTTCCATATTCGATTCCTTGTCGCGTCAATGTCGGGTGGGCTTACAAACCACCGAGGCTGAGGTATTTGAGATTGAGGTATTCGTCCAGGCCGTGAGTCGAGCCCTCGCGACCGATGCCGCTGTCCTTGACCCCGCCGAAGGGCGCTTCAACGGTAGTGATGACCCCGGCGTTGATGCCGATCATGCCGCTCTGCAGGTCGCGCGAGACACGGAAGGTGTGCGCCAGGTCTCGGGTGAAAAAGTACGCGGCCAGGCCGAACTGGCAGGCGTGCTGGCGAGGATATCGAGGTTGTCGCGTACCAACTGCGCCATGCGATTGAGCAGGATGGCGCGCTCTGCCGCGGTGGTCATTGACCAGGATGTGAACGCTGCGTGTGCGGCGTCGATGGCTCGGCGTGTTTCAACGGCGCCGCCCCAAGGGACCTGGCCGATCTGGTTGTCGGTGGCCGGGTCGTTTACCGCTAAGTGGTTGGCGTCATCCGCTGCCATCCACTGGCCGTCGATATAGTTGGCTTCTTTCAACCAACCAGCGTCTTTGATTTGCTGCAAGTTGAACGCAGTCATGCGTGTCTCCAGGAACGTCAGGGCTAAACCGGCCCCTTGCCGATGGCGTCGGGATGTCGTTGAGTGCGGGAGACCTTGCGCAGTCTCCCACCTAGGGTTTGATCAGGCGTTGTTCAGCAGCTCTGTCAGCACCGTTGCGGCTTCGCTGGACGAGCCGGGGTTCTGGCCGGTGATCAGCAGGCCGTCGCGAACCACGTAGGAGGCCCAGTCTGGACCTTTCGAGTACAGGCCACCGTTGGCCTTGAGCATGTCCTCGACCAAGAACGGCACGACGTGGGTCAGGCCGACTGCCTCTTCTTCGGAATTGGTGAAGCCGGCTACTCGCATGCCTTCGACCAGAGGGGCGCCGTCAGCCTTCTTCACGTGGCGCAGAACGCCCGGCGCGTGGCACACCAGGGCTGCGGGCTTGCCGGCGGCGATAAAGGACTCGATCAACTGGATCGAGATCGGGTCTTCTGCCAGGTCCCACAGCGGGCCGTGGCCACCTGGGTAGAAAACCGCATCGAAATCGGCAGGCGAGACGCTGTCCAGCCGTACGGTGTTGGCGAGCAGCGCGGTGGCGACGGCATCGGTTTCGAAGCGGCGGGTCAGATCTGTCTGGAAGGACGGCTCGTTGCTCTTCGGATCGAGCGGTGGCTGGCCACCCACTGGCGACGCCAGGACGATCTCGGCCTTGGCGTCCAGGAAGGTGTAATAAGGCGCCGCCAGCTCTTCGAGCCAAAAACCGGTTTTACGGCCGGTGTCGCCAAGCGTGTCGTGGGAGGTCAGAACCATGAGAATTTTCATTTGTGCTTCCTTTTTTCAGTTGAGCCGTGAGGTCACGGCAAATTGCTGTAAATTAGACCGGTCGTCTAGTTGGGTGGCGGCGAACGACCATTGGGTTGACTGGATAGAGCCGTAGTTGGTTAGGTCCAGAAGGTGAACGTGTCGCTACGGTATTGTAAATTAGACCGGTCGTCTAGCGACTTTTTCAGGTTTTCACGAAAACTGTTCTTGGGGCTGTGAGGCGAGGGTAGAAGGGACAGTAGAAAGCGTTGGGACAATGCGGCGAGGTCTGACATGAGCAGTGCAACGCTCCGACTGGCGACGCATTGCTCATGCCAGTGAATCAGGGCAGGTTCAGAAGCTGGCGGGTCGTGGACATCGCCGTCTCGAAGGGCTGGACGCTCTTGGTAATCTTCACCATGACGCTGGCGCCGAGCCACAATTGATAAAGATTCTGCGCAACCTCATGGGGAGTGCCGCTGATAGCCAATGAACCTTCGGCCAACCCGGACTCGATCCCACTCGCCAAGCGATCGATGATTCCCGACGTACCTCGCTTGAGCACGGCACGCATGGCCTCGGAAAGGTCCGCAACTTCCACGCCCAGTTTCACGGCCAGGCACTTGCCCTGGCAATCCTGGAAGGACTGGGTGTCCTGCCAGATGCGGAAGTAGTTCAGCAGACGCTGCGCCATCGTCAGGCCAGGCTGGCTGAGGGTCTGGTCGATCTCGTCGAGATAAGTCTCGAAATAACTCTCGAGCAGGGCCTCGCCAAACGCGTCCTTGGAGCCGAAGTAGTGATAGAACGAGCCCTTGGGCACCCCGGCAGTCGCCAGAATCTCGTTCAGCCCCACGGCGGTATATCCTTTGGCGGCCATGATTCTCTGGCCTACATCAAGGATGCCTTGGCGGACGTCGGATGTTTCGCGGATCTTTAGGGTATTCATGGAGACGATGCTAATCGTTTCTAGTCGATCGGTCTACTAGTAGGGCGCCTGGCTCATGCATCTGGTTACGTGGGTTGAGCCGTGCATTTGTGGACGCTACAGAGGGCAGTGTCTGGACTTTCATGAATTACGGTCACAAAAAAAGACGTCCGTGGACGTCTTTAGATGTTGAAGTGGTGGAGCCGGGGGGATTGAAAATCTATACATAACATGTTGTTTTAAATAACTTTATTGCTAGGTTTATTCTTAAGTGCCCCCATAAGTGCCCCCGTGCACGTATTTCCGATGAGCGGCTATTTGAGGAGTTGAACTGGCGTCCTGGATTATCGTTCTGCGACCGGGCGAGGCCAGTCAGCCACCGGCGAGCATTCAATGGAGTCGGTCGTGTACAGCATAACCTCGGTTATCCGGCTACGAGGGTTTGAGCCCAGCTCAGACCGGGCGCTGGGTAGATGTCAGGTTACGTAGTTGGGTTTTTTCAGCGGTAGCGCACCATGGGCTCATCTAGGACGATTTGAGCTGAGGTGCGGTATGAGACACTCGATGGTTACCTGTCACAACTGTGGCAAAGCTATGGTTCCAAGAGCGACATATAGCCGTGGTTTCTGGGGCTATTCGCCGTCGTCGAATCACTGTCCCTTTTGCCTTAGTGAGAACTGGCACGGCGGAAACCCAGGGTTAGGGGCTCGATTGTTCGCTTTGGTTGGCCTTGCTTTGGGTGTTCTGGCCTGTGTCCTGATAGGAGCGCTTTTGTTCAAAGTGCAGTGGTGGATCGGTGTTGAGGGACAGTGGCCTCTATTGAGCCTCGGAACCTGCGCTGTGTCGGTTGTTGTGGGATATCGTTTTTACAACTGGTTTGTAGAGTGCTGACAAGTAAATTTGGTCTAAGGATGACAGGCCATAACTGGCCAATGAGTTCCAGTCAGCATCGTCTAAATTCGGGCAAAACAACTATATGATACTGTGATCCCTTACTAGAGAAGCTGCCGGCATCCTTGAGCTCCGGTAGCTTTGATTTTTAAGCGACTTTTAGATTTTGAAAAAGTCTCAAAGTTTCCTTTGGTCTAATATCTAAACTCTAATGGCGTCCTCTCATATGCCGATGCCTCCAGCAGATAGAGCTCATTTACAAGCATAAACTCCCTGATTTCCGATGATCGATTAGTTTCCACCTCCCGATGAGCTCTCGGATTTCGATAGGCCAAATACGCTCCGATAAATAGGTTGGCTCTTCCTTCACTCTCACCACTATCTACGCCCCAAGTTAACGCAGCGTCTTTACCTTGAAAGGCGCGAGCCAACAACTTGCGTGCTGTGTCAGAACCACCAATGCGATCACGAATAATTTGCTCCAGCCTTTTGTAGGCCACATCAATTGCATGGCCCGGGTTTGTATCAAAATTTAGTGCCAGATCAATTAGTCGATCATCCAAAAGGCCAAAATTAACTAAGGCTGGAAAGTACTCCTTAAGACGGTCATTTCTATACTCCCCATTAAATCTTGACTCGTCAATATACTCATAAATCCTTAGCGGTCTTACGGGGCGTGCATGCCCGATTTTCTCTAGATCACGACTCAAAAGCACGCCAGTTTCGATCCGCTGATATATCGAGGCATCAATCACATACTCTTCTACTTCAGCGCCATGCCTGATGAGCATTTTTAGGGCTGTAGACAACCCCTCAGGCCCCTCGCCTTTGTATCCAGAGGTAAATCCAGGTCGCACCATAATGGTTGTATATTCGTTCAAACAGAGAAGAAAAGCGTGATGGCTAATTCTGTCGTCCTTATAAGTTAATAGTCGAGCCTCTCTGATTTTTCCGCCAAAAGAAATTATTCTAGAGATCGCGTGGAGGCACTCTTCAGTGATTCCACTTGTTCCGTGATATTCAATGCCAGATAACTCGCTCGTTCGAATGCAATCCGGGAATATCAGCCTCAACAGCTTTTCTCTTATAAGGTTCAAGGTTTAGTGTCTCTGTGATTAAATAATCGATGTGCTCGCCATATGCTCATCACCAATGAAGCCCTAAATATGGATCGGCGATAAATTAGCGTGCCGCATAATAGTTCAGCAGTTAGTACCGAGGCTTAGACCACCCAGGGTATCCGTCGAGTTCGTCCAGAAGACCATCGTCCTCATACCGAGAGCTGCGATAGCCATTCGATGCCGGACGTTGATCAAGCTCTTCGAAAATGAGGATCGACTGAGTTTGCTTGGCAGGGGCGTAGTAGGTTGCTTGCTCGTAGCAGGCGAATCGCCGGGCATCATCACTATTGCTCCAATCCAGTCCCTCAGTATCTGCCTCATGAAGGCCACTGATACCTGACTTAAAAGCTTTCGCTGCAGCCGATTTCCGGGGAAGTGGGATGTCTTTGCTGATCCACACTCGCGATTCTTTGAGTGCCTTGGAGGCTATGGAGTATTTGACGACGCCATCCTCGGCCACGACGAACGCCAGGTGATCCTTCGAGGCCTGAGCGAACCGTGATGCAATACAGGAGCGGGATGCTTGGAACTGTTCTGCCAGATCTGCGACGTGCTCCAGAGTGAAGTCTTTCTCCTCTGCGAGCGGTTGAATCAACTCCCAGGGAACCAGGCACTCCGCAGCGAAGATGTCACAGAGAACTTCTTCAGGGTGGCGCCCAGTGAAGCGTTCGAGCTCGTCTGAGGGCACCTTGTCACCATGCTTGGACGGGAGCTCAAGGACGTGGTGTGCAATCTCATGGAGAATGGTGAAGCGCTGCCGGAGCACGCTGTCTTTTTGATTGACCCAAATATGTTTTTTTCCGCGCCGCTCAAAGGTACTGCCTGCTTCACCATCCGGCAGTTCCTGGCGCGATACGTGGAAGCCCTGTGACAGTGCAAGCGCCTCAACATCAACGGGCACCGACGATACTCCAGCATCTCTCAATAGTCTCCGTGCACGTGCAACCGCAACGTTTTCGTCCATGAAAATAGTCGTCCCTACATCTGTTGAATGAGTTTAATACGCTTGAGCCAAGCCTCCTCGGTGTTCGGCCGCTCACCTCGGAAGCTCATCGTTGCTACGTCCTCAAAATCCTCCCATGGGATATCCATGCGGGAGGTCATCAGGCGATACAGGGCATTCTCGACAGTCACTGACTTGGCCAGCAGCCGGAAAACCTCAATCTCTCGTTGTTCGAGCTCAAGCGCCTGGCTTAGCCGTACGACGACATCCTCGGATGGAGCTGCCCGATCTCCCTTCTCTAACCTCCAGATGTAGGCGTGATCCAGATCGCCAGCGCGTTTCTCGAGATCCCGAAAGCTCAGCTCTTTTCGTTCACGCATGGTTGCGATGAACTCAGCCAAATCCATTTTTTTCTCCAACCTCTTGCAATGCCCGATAGGGCGGGAGTAGTCTGTTGCCTATCCAGACAACAGCTCGCGATTCATCATCCATGATAAGCGGCTTTTTTTTGAAGTCCACTGTTGTCTGGCAGGACAACGACCCTCGGGTCGTTTTTTAAGATCGGTGGTGTTGTCTGCGTAGGCAACAGCTCATTTGGTTCGGATACGAGGACTTTTCCCTATGTCACAGTTGAACGATTTTGAGGTTGAGGACGTGGCCGCCGCCGTCTTGGCGGGCCGCGAGGTGCGGGATCACGGCCCGTACAAAATCCAGCTCGGCAACGATGCTCTGGAATACCGACCACTGGTGATCGCTGATCCTGTTCCAACCGGGCAGCAAGTCTTGGAGGCTGCAGAGCTCCGTCCGGTGGACGAGTACCTGCTGTTCCAGGTTCTCACCAACGGCCACTTGGAGCTGCTCAGTCCCAGTGAAACCAGTGACTTGCGCTTGGCCGGCATCGAGAAATTCCTGGCATTCAAGAGCGACCGCACCTTCCGCTTCTTCATCGATGGACGTGCGCAGGACTGGGGGGCTCAGCGCATTTCTGGTCGCACCCTGAAGCAGTTGGCCGGCGTGGATGCTCAGAAATACGACATCTTCCTGGTCATTCCGGGCAATGACGATGAGCTGATCGAGGATCGTGATCTGTTCGACTTGGCGCGCCCTGGTGTCGAGCACTTCGCAGCGGTGGAGGTCAACATCAAGGTTTTCGTCAACACGCTGCCTGTGTTCATCCACTCCCGCAACCTCTCTTACTGGGAAGTAGTACGGCTTGCCTACCCGGAAGCTGAGCCAGGCCCGAATGCCCATTACACCGTGACCTTTGCCAAGGGTTACGAAGGCAACTCGCTCACCAACCTGGTCGATGGTCAACACGTCCGTATCAAGAAGGGGATGCACTTCAATGTCACACCAACTGATAAGTCGTAGTCCTCACCTCCTGCGCTTGCGCAATGAAGGGTACAACTTGGACACCAAGGAAGGTTACCTCTTGGTTCGGGACGTGCCCTACGTGAATGCTCAGCGCCAGGTGTGCAAAGGCGTGTTGGTCATGGCGCTGAATCTGGTGGCTGATGTTGCGGGCCAACCAAGCGACCATACGGCACATTTCATTGGCGACTGCCCTTGCGATTCGCAAGGGCGTCCCCTCGAGCAAATCATCAACAACAGCAGTCCGAATTCGCTGTTGCCAGATTTGGTCGTGAACCACTATTTCTCGGCCAAGCCCCGCAGTGGCAACTACGCCGATTACTACGAGAAGGTCTCGATCTACGTTTCGATTCTGAGTGGCCAGGCGGAAGCGCTCGATAAGTGTGTTACCGCGAAAACCTTCGCGCCTATCCGGTCGGAGGTTGAGGAAACTGTGTTCACTTACACCGACACGGCGTCAGCACGTGCCGGCATCGGAACGCCTACTGAGAAATTCAAAGGACTGAAGGTCGCAATCGTCGGACTCGGAGGTACCGGTGCTTACATCCTGGATCAGGTTGCGAAAACGCCGGTGGCGGAAATACATCTCTTTGATGGTGATGCGCTCCATCAGCACAATGCCTTTCGCTATCCAGGCGCTGTCACCTTCGCCCATCTCGAACGGGGGATGATGAAGGTGGAGTATCTGCACGAGGTGTACGGAGAGATGCATCGCAATGTCGTTCCTCATGCATGCATGATCACAGCAGGAAATGTCGCTGAGCTCCGCGCCTTCGACTACGTGTTCCTCAGCGTCGACAACACGGCGGTTCGTGAGCTGGTTGTGCGGGAGCTTCGTGGTACCGGCACTTCACTGCTGGACGTTGGGATGGGCGTTCACTTGGTAGGCGAAACACATCAGGTTTGGGGCACTTGCCGAGTCACGACGCTTACACCTGGGCATCATGACCACGCCAATCGCACCATGCCGCTGACCGAGAACGCTGGGGAGGATGTCTACCGCTCGAACATTCAGATTGCCGATCTGAATGCCCTCAACGCGGTACTGGCGGTTGGTACCTGGAAACGGCTGTGTGGTTTCTACGTCGACAACGTCCAAGCTGATCACTTCACCTACTCGACCAACCTGAACGAGATGGGCAACAGCGAGGAGCGCCCATGAGCATTAAAAGCCTCACGCCTCAATTCGTTGAGCATTTCCCGGAGAGGCTAGAGCCGGGTGAACTCTACTTGGCAATGGAGTTCGCGACTGCAGCACACCTGTGTGCCTGTGGTTGCGGCAACAAGGTGATCACACCGTTCTCTCCAACCGACTGGCAGATGTCATTCGATGGTGAAACGGTGTCGCTCAAGCCCTCTATCGGCAACTGGACATTCCGCTGTCGCTCGCACTATTGGGTACGGTCAGGGCGCATCGAGTGGGCAGGTAACATGTCTCAGGAGGCGATCAGCGCCGGGCGCAAGCGGGACGCCGAAGCGAAAGCACGCCGGCCGGTGGATAGGCAGAGTTGTGAAAAAATTCGTCTGCATACACCTGCAGCACTCCACCCCCCCACCAAAAAACCGACGTTGGTTGGCTGGCTCAAAAAGTGGCTAGGGTACTGACAAGCTGACCACTCGAAAACTGCTACAGATAGGCTGGGAACGGAGAGCTTTTTCTGGCATGGGAGAGGTCCTCAGTGCTGGTGGTGTGCGCTTCGGCTTGGAGCAGTTCATCCGTATACACAAACTCTGGGAGATCAGTTCACATGATCCAATGGTTCAAAAAAATTTGCTTTTTGAGACGAAACAGAGCGCCCATCCGCTCCGGGCTGGATGCCGTATTCAGGCCTCTGCATTACGAAAAATGCAGAGCCGATCGGCGTTATTCTGGGGTGTTGATGGGCCAGGCTCAGCCCGTGTTTCTTGTTGATTCCGAACTTGCTCCGGCAGATGTTTTTTTCTGTGCTGTCGGTGAAAACGATTTGGTCCGACGCATGATTTCTTATGGTTCATCTGGAGACTATGTGCACGTGGCGGTCTACATCGGTGATGGCAAAGTGGTTGAGGCGATCAAGGGAGGGGTAGTTGAGGATACTCTGGATAAACTGATCGCTCGTTATCCCTATGTCGCTGTTGGCAGGTGCCCCGGTGCGAGGCCTAGCGGCTTGCCGAAGCTGAGTGAAAAGGTTGTGGAGTTTTGTGAACGGCATGCTGTTGCCAAGACGCCTTACAACGGGCTGGGTGCTGTGAAATCCCCCCTTCTTGAGCTGAGGGAGCTCCGATATCAGAACCGGACTAAACGCCCCTTGTTACCTGTAGCTCAGAGCAAACCCAAGAGTTCCTTTTTTTGCTCGGAGCTTGTGATTGAGGCCTTCATCTACGGTGGCTATATTCCGGAGGGTGCGATGAATTCTTCCGGGTATTCGCCGACTGCTCTTGCAGAAGACGCAATTTTTGAGCTTGTGGGCTATTTAGGTAGTCCTGACATGGCTCAGCAGATCCGCAGCCATGACTACTTCCTGACAGGAGGAGTCTCATCCGGGTGAGCCTGCTCAAAACTCCTGCTGCCCAGTGACAACTGGCTAATTGTTAGTGTCCGCCGCCGCAGGCGGCTGGTCAGGAGGGACTACTCTTGGCCACTATCTGCTTATATCCATTGATCCCGTTCAATTCTCTGTCAAGGCTCTCCGTCGTCATCTGTCGTGCATCCTTTGCGCGTAATATTTCGCCACGCTTGCAATGTCGTCATCTGCCGCCCATCTCATGCATGGCGGAGCTGCAGCATTACATTACCAACTCCGCTTCCGTAAATTTCTGACGGTAAAACCGCCTGAAAGCGAATTTTTGATACCGGGTGAGATGCCACCATTTCGGCTCTAGAAGCAGTTGGAGCCTTGGTCATGAGCAAAGAAGCACAAACGATAGTCACCCTGCTGGATCAGCAGTACGAGCAGCTGCTTGCGGACGCGAGATGCCTGGCTGCAAGCTACATGGATACGTCCATGAAGATATACAAAAAGACCGGGGTTAAATCTGTCGTGGCTGCCGTGTCAATCAAGCAAACGAGCCCGAATGCGTACTCGATCTACTGGTGCAAACTGGTGCCACTGCAAGGGCAAAAAAACAAGTTCGCGCCCCTGACTATTCCCAAAGGCAACGGCAAACACAAATACCCGGCTTCCTCGTTCGAGTTTATTAAATCCCCTTACCGTCGCCTCGTTTTGCAGGTTGAGGAGCGTCTTGCTGAGATTCGCGGCATTGCCAGTGAGAATCGTCAGCTGCGTCGGACGTTGGTCGCCTATGAGAAAAAGCTGTTTAGATATCAAGCGCTCGATCATGGCGACCTCTGCTCGGAGGAGTAGAGGCTGAGTGCACTATAAGCAGTGCCGAAACGGATCTGAAACTACTTCAATGCCCGAAAGCCCCGTGCAGCTTGGTCTGACGGGGCTTTCTCGTATTAGCAGTGAACTCCGGCGAGACATGTTGCTGCGCTTGGTCAGGGAAAACGTCGGGTGCGGGCTATAAGCAGTGTAGGGCGCCAAATCTACTCGCTGTCCGCCAGCAGGCCCGTGCAGGCGGGGGCCTGCTGGCCGTATTTGCTATTAGCAGTGACGCTTACGACCAAGTCAGTCGGCCAGCTGTGATCTGTATTAGTAGTGAAAAGCTTCACTTTCATAAAATAATCTTTGGTAGGTGCCGGCCTAGCTGGTACCCGTGTCGCGTAGCGGGTAGTGACGGCGAGGCGCTACCCCTCACGGCCTCGCTGCTGTTCGAATGCAATGCGGTTCATTACGCACATGGGGATGGGGTAGCCCTGGATGTGGGTTGTGAGGGCCTCGTTGCCTGCTATCACCATGATGCAGGATAGGCCTCTGCGGAAGCGCATTCCTCTTCCCGAATAATTGCGTGGGATGATCTCCCATGATTCGTCGTCGTAGTAACAACCAACGATTTCTGACCAGTGCGATTGG
>Ga0307406_10002012_pt1 | contig 11097 bp, 8 predicted proteins | sample 322Cmetagenome_3_FD_203706 | JGI IMG/M metagenome (GOLD analysis project Ga0307406, IMG submission 203706) | Maize rhizosphere microbial communities from greenhouse at UC Davis, California, United States - 322HYB-C-2 | ecosystem: Host-associated > Plants > Roots > Rhizosphere > Soil | place... | reverse complement strand
GATGCGGCGACGTACACGCGCGAGCGCCCGGGCGTGAGCGCCTTCGCGCTCGAGGACGGCGTCGTGTACCACACGTACTCGGCCTATGCGCGTGGGCTCGACGGCCTGTGGGGTATGTACCAGTGGCTCGACCGCGCGCCGAAGGGCCGCAACGAGCAGGGCATCTGGTGGAAACACCACGATCGGTACGACGGGCGCTGAGCGAGCGAGTCGTGAATTCGCGGCGCGTCTTTCTTGGCATCTCCGCGATCGTCTTCGTTGCCAGTGTGGCGATGACGATCGCCTCCTGCGCGTCCATGGCGGCGATGGGCAACGTGGAGATGCCGGGCGGGTGGGCTCTCTCAATGATGTGGATGCGGATGCCGGGCCAGTCGTGGTTAGGCGCGGCCGCATCGTTCGTCGGGATGTGGACCGTGATGATGGTGGCGATGATGCTGCCATCGTTGACGCCGATGCTGTGGCGCTACGGCCAAGCGATTGGCGCGGCCGGCGCGACCCGATTGGGTTGGCTGACGTCGATCGTCGGCGCCGCGTACTTCGTCGTCTGGGCCGTGGTGGGAATGATCGTCTTGCCGTTAGGCGGTGCGCTGGCAGCAAGCCTCATGCGGGAGCCGCCGCTCGCGCGTGTCATACCGATTGTCGTCGGTGCGGCCGTGCTGATCGCTGGCGGGCTGCAGTACACCGGGTGGAAGGCACGTCACCTTGCTTTCTGCCGCAACACGCTCGAGTGTAGCCATACGCTGGGGCCCGACGCCGGTTCTGCCCTACGGCACGGACTCCGTCTCGGCCTTCACTGCAGCCACTCGTGCGCCGGCCTAACGGTGGTCGCTTTAGGTCTCGGGGTAATGGACGTTCGCGTGATGGCTGCGGTGACGGCAGCCATCACTGCTGAACATCTCGCGCCGGCCGGCGTGCGCGTCGCACGCATCACCGGCACGCTGGGCGTCGCGGCAGGACTACTTCTCATCGTGCGAGCCCCCTGGCCTTTATAAGAGCAGGGACACCGGATCTCCGGGCTCTTGAAAACCGCTATGTGATCGAGCGCGAGCTCGGCCGCGGCGGGATGGTAAGCGTATAAGGCATGTCGGTCGCTGGGCCCGAGCGTTCGGTCATCATCGCGCCCTGCCTCGATTGGTAGCCAATGACCATCGCGCGTTGATCTGCGAGTACGGCACTCGGCTACGAGAGTCCCGTCACCCACAATACGGGCGGCTTCCGAAACTCGTGGCCGTGCGGCGAACTGTCACGCGCCGCGTCCAGCCGAATTTGAGGCCAGCGAGAATAAAGACGACGGATCGCAAGCCGTGCCTCGACGCGAGCCAGCGCCGCGCCCAGACAATAGTGGCGGCCGAAGCCGAACGAGACGTGGTCGCCCGCGTTAGGGCGCCGAATATCAAAACGGTCCGGGTTATCGAAATGCTCCGGATCGCGATTGGCGCCGCCGATCATGCACTGCACGACCTCTCCTTCGTGAATCGACACGTTGCGTACTCGAACATCACGCACGGCGTAACGTGTGCACGTCTGCACGGCCGGCTCCCATCGCAACGATTCCTCGATCGACGCAACCAGCGCACGGTCGTCCTCGAGCGCCTCGGCACAGGACTCGGCGTGCGTGAGCAGCGCCCACATCGCATTGAGGATCGCAGCCTCGGTTGTCTCAATCCCTCCAAAAAGCACGATCAGCGTGTTGGCGAGGATCTCGGCGTCGTCGAGGCGCGATGATGGCGCCGCATGAGCAAGATGGCCCAACAGCGCGTCGTGCGTCCCTGTCGAGCTCTGCGCGATCAACGGCGCAACCGCCGCACGAAATGCGGCGGCCGAGTTACGTCCCTGCCGGCGGGCCGCGGAGGAGGGATCGTGGGTCGCGAGCGCCGCCGCGAATGCGTCATACCATTCACGAACGAGGTCGTGCATCGCCGCCGGGATCCCAATGACATCCGAAACGACAGCCAGCGCGAGCGGCGCGGCAAGTGTAGCGCGCAAGTCTACCAATTCGTCGGACCTGCACTCGATGGCGTCCAGCAGCTGATCCAGACGCGCGCGGACGATTGGCTCAGCATTGACGTCGACAGCGCGACGATTGAACGGCAGCGAACAGGCGCTCTTGAAGCGACGCTGGGCTTCCCCTTCCGCGCTCAGCATCTGCGCGCCGAACGTATCGCGAATTGGTGAGGCGGGATGGTCGGTGCTGAAGTGCTCAGGGTTACGAAGGATCTCGAGCACGTCAGCGCGCCGCGTCACGAGCCACATGTGCCCCCCAGCCGACCGGGCGCGTGCAATCGGCGTCGTGCTCCGCAGCCGGTGGAGCATGGGATAGGGGTTCTCCGCGAGCGATTCGAGCTCGATCAACTCACGCGCGGTCATGCTTGCGGAAGGCAGGTCACTCTACTCAAGGTCGTGAACGTGTGACGCGACCCCCAATATATGGGCACGACGTGAGAGCCAATAGCGCAGCGACGTTGCGAGAACGGGCAGGTTTCAAGAAGCTTGTCGCGCAACGATAGCGTCTGACCTGGTGCGGTAGTGTCCGTATTACACCTAAAACGAACGATACTCCCTACAGCCATGACCGGAGCGAACGTCATTGAACTCGGCGCCGGCAGGTCGCGCCGCTTCGCGCCCATCACATCGCTCGCGAGTGGCTTCGAGCTTGGGCTGACGATTCACGTCATTCGCGGGACGCGGCCGGGACCGGCCGTCGGTATCTCGGCGATGATCCACGGCGATGAGCTCGACGGGCTCCTCATCGCGCGCGAACTGGTTCAGTCGCTCGACGCATTGGACATTCGCGGGTCGGTCTCGGTCCTTGGCGTCGCGAATCCGCTCGCGATGGAAGGCGTGTCCCGCAACACACCGATCGACATGCTCGACATGAACCGGCTCTTTCCCGGTTCACCCGACGGCTGGTTGAGCGAACAGCAGGCCTATGCGATCGCGCACGAGTTCATCGACACCATCGAGGTGCTCGTCGACATTCACTGTGGCGGCACGTTCCCGTGGGTCGACTATTGCTACGTCATAAATGACGAGGCGCTGTCGCGAGCGTTCCTTCCGGCACTCCTCTACAAGCCAGCCACCACCTATTCCGGGACGACTGCCACGTACGCCGAACAGCGCGGCGTGCGGTGCACTGTGGTGGAGATCGGGGGCGGGTACCACGACCAATCACGACATGTGGCCAGTGGCGTTCGCGGCGTGTTGAACCAGCTCCGTCACGTCGGCGTCCTCGATGGAACCGTCGAACGGCGACCGGGACAGGTCCTGATGCGCGACATGAAGGTCATGCGACCGCGTCACGGCGGGATCTGCGTGCCACGGGCGATGCTGTCACCCGGGCAGGTACTCCGCTCGGGAACGGCGCTGGCCGACATCGTCAGCCCGTACACATTCGACGTGCTGGAGACGATGACGGCGCCGTTCGATGAGAACATCGTTGTCCTCTGCCGGAACGTCGTCACCCGGATTCATCCTGGCGACTATGGTTTCATGATTGCCGACCGGGCGACGGCAACGACGTACGCCGACTGATCGCGTGCTGCCTCGCTGGGTAGCGTTCGCGGCATTGGTCATCGGTGTCGCGGGGGTCGCGCGGGCACAATCACGTCAAGGGACCGTGGACATCACGGTCGAAGTGATGTCCGACGCTGCGCACGTCGAGGAGCGATACCTCCTCGCGCCATCGCCGTCACCGATCGCTCTCCGAGTCCTGACGCGGCCGTGCGCAACAATCGAGAACTTGGTCCTCGAGCAAGCCGGGGCGGTTCTGGCGGTGAAGGAATCGCGAGACGGGCCGTGGATCACGTTTCACGGCACGATCGCCGCCCGGGATGACTCGCTCCGGCTCTTCGTGCGATACGACGTGGGACCAGCAGAAAGGGGTGTCATTCCACTCGTGCACCCGACGACCGCCGTGACGGGCAACAGCTCGACACGAACGGGGCCGGTGTTGGTTGACGTCAGAGTTTCCGACGCCATGGCCCGGGTCTCCTTTCCGTACATGACTCGTCAGGCGCCTAACGAATGGTCGGCGCGCTTCGTGGCGGTGCCGTCGTTCGTGGAGATCGCGGGTCTGCACGCCCGGCCGTGCGACGAAGGCGTGGGAGAAGGCGGTGACAACGGCGGTCTGGTCTGGCGGTTCTTCCTGTTGGTCGGAATCATGATCACGTGGGTGTCGCTGTATCTGGCGTGGGCTCGCCGCTCAAAGGAACGCGAGCCCACATGACAGCCGCGCATCTGTCGGCCTTCTACGCGATCGTGGGCGCATACCTGGTCCTGGTCTGCGGGATCGGGCTCCGCAATTACCGTCGTGCCTCGACCGAAGAAGGCTTCCTCGCCGCAGGTCGCAGCCTGGGACCCATCATCGGTGGCGCGACGCTGATGGCCAATCAGGTGAGCGCCGGCGCGACGATCGGCATGGTGGGCTTCCATTACTTCTCCGGTATCAGCTACGCGTGGACGTGGCCGCTGGTCTGGATCGGCTGGGTGGTCGCGGCGCTGTTCGTGGCGCCGAGGATACGGCGCATTCGCGGGCTGACGCTGCCCGATTTCTTCGCCGCAAGGTTCGAAAGCAAGGCCGCCCGCGGGATCGCCGCCTTGTTCATCCTGGTTGTTTACGCCGTGATGCTCGCCGCGCAGTACCAGGCTGGAGGTCTCCTCTTCGGATTGGTCGGCGGGATGGAGTACTCGCGCGCCGTCCTGCTGGTGGCTGGCATTACGACGGCGTACACCGTGCTTGGTGGGATGTACAGCAATGCCTACGTCGGGATGCTCAAGGCAATCCTGCTGTTAGGCAGCTACGCGATCGCGGTCCCGTGGCTCCTCGTACACGTCGGGTCGATTGCCAGCATCGGGGAGACGCTGACCGCCATCGATCCGCGATTGAGCGGCAACTGGTTCGGCTGGCGGCAATTGATCGCGATTTCGATGGCGATCGGCCTTGGCCTTGCCGCGGCGCCGTACGAGATCTCGGCCATCTATTCGATGCAGAGCAAGCGAGCGACGCGGATGGCGATCGGGTACTCGTTCTTCTTTCAGGCCTGCATTGGCGTCGGCGTGTTGCTCTTCGGGCTCTCGATGAGAGTCGCGATGCCGCAGTTGCCGACGCCGGACCTGGCCACGCCGGTGCTTGGGATGAGCATCCTCCCGCCATGGATCGGATTGCTGGTGCTGCTGGCAGCCGTCGTCACGTTCACGCGAACGGGGGGCGCGATCCTGCTCACCGTCGCCTCGGCGGTGTCGCACGACATTTACGTGGAACTGATCAAGCCGGCGGCGAGCGAACGCGCGCGAGTTCTCGCGAGCCGACTCGCAGTGGTCACGTTCAGTGCGATCCCCGTCGCGCTGGCGCTGCGCCAGTTCGACCTGGTGAACTTCATCGTCATCTGGGCCGCGAAGCTGATGGTCAGCTTCCTCTTCATCCCTGTGGTCGTGGGCCTGAACTGGCGTCGCGCGACGCGATCCGGAGCGATCGCCTCGATGCTCGGCGGGATGATCACCTGCCTGGTATGGTCGCGGCTCGGTTCGCCGTATTTCCTGGGGCTTGATCCGGCGGAGGCCGGGGTCGTGGTCAGCGCCGCGTTGATGTTCACGGTCAGCCTGACGACGTCCCCCGCCTCCGCCGGAGCATTGCGACAGTTCTTCGACGATCCCGGCGAGGAGTTCGTGTCGGCGTAGCGACGCGGTGATTTATTCGCCTGTCACTATTGTACTTAGTATCGTAAGCGGCTTATGTTTGTGAATGTTGAATGTGAGGGCATATCTCGCCAGGATCGGGCGACGCGGTGGAATAAAAAGTCGCCGCACTCTCGAGTCCGACGTCGCCAGGCGCATGGTGGAAATCCGGGAGGCTCGTCGCGTTGCCCGGCGCGCCAACACTTCCACACGCCCGGGCGGCGCTCCAGCCGACACCAGTGTCGCTGCGCTCGCCGTGCAAGACGCGCTGTTGCGGCGCGCCTCCCCAGCCGAGAAGCTGGCGCAAGTGGCACGGCTCTCACGCATGGTGGATCAGCTCTCGATGGCCGGTCTCAGGCGACGACACCCGACAACCGACGATGAGATGATCGCGTACCACCGAGCAGAATTGCGGCTGGGCCGCGAGCTGGCGGCTCGGGTGTACGGCGCCCGGCATGACGTCGCCTAACGAGCTGCACGATCCGGTAGCGATCGCGCTCGATATAGGTGCCCGGCTTGACCAGCTTCGCGTCACGTGGCTGACCGGCGGGTCCCTGGCCAGTTCGGTGCATGGCGAGCCAAGGGCGACGCAAGACGTGGACATGGTTGTCGCCCTCCGCCCCCGCCACGTGAAGGCGCTCTGGGAGGCACTCCGTCGTGATTACTACGTCGATGTCGACGAAATGCGTGCTGCGGTAAGGGCGGCAGCGTCATTCAACGCCGTCCACTTCGCCAGCGCCATCAAAGTGGACTTCTTCGTTGCGGGGGACGATCCGTTCGAGGCGGAACGGCTCGCGAATCGTGAGCGCATCGAAACGCCAGGCGGTGGCCTGCACGTCGATACCGCGGAGCACACGTTGCTGAGGAAACTCGAGTGGTATCGTCGCGGCGGCGAGGCGTCCGAGCGACAATGGCGCGACGTTCAGGCCATCGCTCGCATTCAAGGCGACCGCCTGGATCGCGATCGCTTGCGTCTCTGGGCGGACCGACTGGGCGTCATGGATTTGCTCCAGCGCATTCTGGTGGAGACTGCGCGGTGACGCTCATTGCTTCACCCTACAGCGACGGCACGATCTCCCGGTCAACCTGCCGAAGCGATGGAGCTCGCTTCACCTGCAGGCAGCGTCACCGTGAAGAGCGCACCCCTCACTGAACGGTTCTCGGCACGAAGGTGTCCGTGGTGCCGCTCGACGATCGAGCGCACAATCGTTAGGCCCATCCCGAGGCCGTGAGGCTTCGTCGAGAAGAACGGCTCGAAGAGCCGCTGCTGCACAACGGCAGAGAGCCCGGGGCCCGTATCGGACACGTGGACCTCGACGTCACCGTTGCTCGTTGCGGTGCTGATGGCAGCCTCGCGATCCGAGGTCGATGCGGATACGGCATCGAGCGCATTGAGCGTCAGGTTGATGAGGACCTGTTGCAGTTGCACCGGATCCCCGCGGACCGGAGGGACATCCGCACCGAGCCGGAGGACCAATCGTGCCCGCCGGCCAGTGACCTCGTGCTCCACCAGCTTCGCGGTATTCCGGCAAACCTCGTTGAGGTCGACCGTCGTGCTGATCGGATCCTGCTTGCGAAGGAGAGCCCGGAAGTGCTCGACAACCTCCGAGGCTCGCACATCATCTCTGACGATCGCCTGGAGAGCCTCCCGTGCCTCCTCCACGTCGGGAGGGGTTCGCGCCAGGAACAGGTTTCCGGCTTCGGCGTTCATGCGAATGGCAGCGAGCGGCTGCCGCATCTCGTGCGAAACTGCGGTCGCCAGTCCACTCACGGTCGCGACCCGCGCCATGTGCTCGACCTGCCCGCGCGTCTGTTCGAGCGCGCGGCGGGATCTGGCGCGGGCAAGCGCCCCGGCGATGAGGTCTCCCATTGCTCCGATCCGGGTCGCCATGTCCGGCGGCCATGCCATGCCGCGGGCACGATACAGTTCCAGAATACCGTACGTCACTTGCTCGACGATCAGAGGGATCTCGAGGTGATGGCCGTCGATACCCACTAGGGCGTCGGCTCTACTCACACACCTTCTGACCGCGTCCTCAGCGTCGGTCCAGACCAGGCACGGCGCGACGGCGGACGCGTCATCCGGAGTTATGGCGAGGACGCCCGCGGTCGCGCCGGCGAACCGCGCCACTTTGGGTAGTGCCTCCTCCAGCGCCACCGGCACTTCGGCGGGGGACCGGCTCACGAGCTCGGTGGTCAGTGCTCGCATCACCCGCTCGTACGCAACCTGCCCCTCGACGACCCGCTGCGCGCTCACTCTCCGCTTCTGCTCCACCAGCAGAAGGGCGATCAGCAGCGACTCGACGATGACGAGCCCGACCACTGCGAGAATCTCGCCGCGATAACGCTCCCATATCGAGGGGGGGCGAAAGAGGACCTCGGTGCCCGGCGGCAGGCGGTCCCCGGACAAGTCCCAGCGCTGCAGCTGCCGCCAATCGACGACGAGGCGCGCAGCCGCCACCTCGACGGCGGGCATCGGCTCGTTAGGCGCCCGCCGGAGGACACGCACGAGGATTTTCCCGGTGCGCATGCCGTCGTCCCCGAAATCCATCACGCCGCCACCCACGATCCCGTCGCCGACCCAATTGCGCGCGATCCCATACATCGGCACCGACGCCACGCGTGCCAGGCTGGCAATGAGGTCCCCAGGGATGAACTTTCCTCCGCGCTGGTCCCTCGAGAAGTCCGAAAGCAGCACGAACGTTCGAGGTGGGAAGTGACGGAGACTGTCGATGAGTCCCGCGTAGGACCAATCCTGGTACGTCACCATCTGCGTTCCCTTCAACAGCGGCGTGATCTGACGCCGCGCCTCGGCGATCAGGAGGGAGTCGTTCCGCGTCGCGCCGCCGATCAGCACGACGCGTTCCGCATCCGGCTGGAGGGCGCGAGCCAGTGAGTACGTCGGCGCAAACGGCAACTGCTCCCGCCGCCCGACGACATGCGCGGGAAGGGAAGAGAAATCGACGAGCGGCTCGAACGCGCCTCCAAACACGACTGGTACATCCGGAAACAAATCAAGCAGGCGATCCAGGATGAATCGCAGCGCGGGCGCCCCTTCAGCTACGATGGCGTCGGGCCGGAAGCGCTGATATTTCTCCTCGAAGTATCGGGTGAGCTGCGCCGAGCGGGCCGAATATGGAAAGCGGTCTACGTCCAGGTACTCGTCATAGAAATCGAGGCCGGTGGGGTACTGCTCGTGCACCGCCGCTTTCAGGCGCCCCGTGAACAACACGACGCCAGGTGCATTGGGGTTGTGCGAGTAGACCATCAGAATTCGCTTCGCCTCCTGCGCCGGCTGCGCGTAAGCAGACACGGTGGAGGTTGCGGTCATGACGGTGACAAGGATCGCGCCGAGTACGCGACGCACGCGCGCGAGCAGTTCGTCCTTGTCGAACGGCTTGCGCAGGCAGTTCGCCACTGCGTCAGGGTCCTGGAGCATTCGCATCGGAAGCTCCGCGTGCGCCGTCATGAAAACGATCGGCGGCGCCCTGCCCTCCGATTCCAGCCGTTCCTTGAGCTCGTACCCGTTCAGCCCCGTCCCCAGATGGATGTCGAGCAGCGCGCACGCGGGCTCCGGGCCGTTCGGGCGCCCGAGGAATTCCTCGGCGGAGCCGAACCCGCGCGCAACGATGCCGACGCTCCGGAACAGGCGAACCAGGGCCGTACGAAGCGATTCATCGTCGTCGACGACCGATACCCACTGTTGCTCACTCATCACGATCTCGCGGGTCAGTAGCCCACCGCCATGCCATCCTTTCGCGGATCACTCGCCGCCGCATAGCCCTTGAGCAATCGCACGATCGCCTGCGCTCCACCGAACGCGATCGGCGGCTGATCGATGAGCGCGTGCCCCATCGCCTGGAGCGAGTCGCGCACGGCATCCGTGATCGGCATCTCCAGCGCGACGCGCAGCCCGTCGTAGTGGCGGAAACGCGGCGCGTCGATCGCCGTCTGCAGATCCATCCCGAACACGAAGTAGTTGAGCAGGAACTGCACGTGTCCCTGCGCCTGCACGCCGCCACCCATGAGGCCAAAGCTCATGTACGCCTGCTCGCGCCCGTCGACCGTCTGCGTGACGAAGCCAGGAATCAGCGTGTGGAATGGGCGCTTGCCCGGTGCGACGGTGTTCGGAAGTCCCGGCGTCAGGGTGAACCCCGCGCCGCGGTTGTGCAGCGCGAAGCCCGTGCCCGGCACCACGATGCCCGATCCGAAGTAGTCGTAGTTCGAGTTGATGAACGAGACCATGTTCCCCTCGGCGTCGGCGACGGTGAGGTAGACGGTCTCGCTCTTCGTGCGCGCCGGTCCCGGATCGACGTGCTCCTGCGCGCGCGTCGTGTTCAGATGACTGCGTCGCTCGGCAATGAACTCGTCGGTGAGCAGCTGCTCGGCCGGCATGTCGAGGTGGTCCGCATCGCCGACGAATCGATCGAGGTCGGCGTACGCCAGCTTCTTGGCTTCGATCAGGTAATGCAGGTACGTCGCGGAGTTCTGCCCCATCGACTTGAGGTCGTACGGCTCGAGAATGCGCAGCATCTCGAGCGCGGCGATGCCCTGGTTGTTAGGCGGCAGCTCCCATACGCGGTAGCCGCGGAACGGGACCGAGATCGGCGTAACCCAGGTCGGGGCGCTCTTCTTCAGATCGTCGAGCGTGATGAAGCCGCCGAGCGCGGCGATGCGCGCCACGATACGCTGGCCTAACGGGCCGCCATAGAAGGTGCCGAGCCCAAAGTCGGCAATCTCCTGCAGCGTGCGCGCGAGGTCCGGATTCCGGAACCACTCGCCCGCCTTCGGCGCGCGACCGCCGGGGAGGAACGTGGCCGCGGCGGCCGAGTCGCGCTGAAGGAATTTCGTCTCGTTCGCCCACTGAGCGGCGATGATGGGCGAGACCGGAAAGCCATCGCGCGCGTAGCCGATCGCGGGCTGCAGCACCTGCGCGAGCGTTCGCTTGCCATACGTCCGCAGGAGCTTGTCCCATCCGGCGAGCGCACCGGGGACGGTCACCGACATGACGCCCTGCTGTGACCCGGGGCGGAAGCCGCGGGCCTGCAGCGTCTCGCGCGTCATGAGCGAGCCAGCGCGTCCGCTCGCGTTGAGCGCGACGAGTTTCTGCTCTTTCGCGAGCCAGACGATGGCGAACATATCGCCGCCGATGCCCGTCATGTGCGGCTCGGTCACGCCCAGCACGGCAGCCGCGGCGACCGCGGCATCGATGGCGTTGCCGCCCTGCCGAAGAACCTCGAGGGCCGCTGTAGACGCGAGTGGTTGGCTCGTCGCGACCGCGGCGTGTGGAGCGTAGACCGTGGAGCGACCGGCCAGTGTCGTAGGCCGTTGGGCTTCCAGCGCGGCCGGGGTGGCGAGCACCGCGGTAAGCACGGCGGTGACCGGGTAGAGTCTTGTCATCCGAGTGTCAAAAGGGTCGGGTGC
>Ga0307406_10002011_pt1 | contig 11097 bp, 17 predicted proteins | sample 322Cmetagenome_3_FD_203706 | JGI IMG/M metagenome (GOLD analysis project Ga0307406, IMG submission 203706) | Maize rhizosphere microbial communities from greenhouse at UC Davis, California, United States - 322HYB-C-2 | ecosystem: Host-associated > Plants > Roots > Rhizosphere > Soil | place... | reverse complement strand
CCTCCACACGCACGACACTGTGCTGGAGTAGGAGGAAGGCCACCGCAGCCAGCAGCAGGTTCACGCCGTAGACCATCACCGGCGTAGGGGCGAACTGCTCATCCATCCAGGCGGTCGTGAAGGGCACGAGCGAGAGCCAGAAGAGCAGGTGCAGGTTTGCCCACAGCAGCCCTCCTCTCACCCGGCCAACAAGCTGAAACAAGTGGTGATGGTTGTTCCAGTAGATGCCCAGGTACACGAAGCTCAGCAGGTAGGTCAACAACCCGGTCGCCGACTCGGCCAAGGCGTGAAGCGTTGGCTGGTGCGGTACCTCCAGCTCCAGCACCATGATCGTGATGATTATCGCGAGTACCGCGTCGCTGAACGCCTCGAGCCGGCTGGTCGTCATGCGCGTGAGTCTAGGAAGCGACGGGTGTCGGTCCCGCCGACTGCCTCGACACCGACAACTCGTGAGCTGCAGGGAGGGCAGGATCGCCCGGCGGGTGGGGCGCCCTGGCCGACTGGCTGGCCCGCCAGGTCGCCGACGGCGCCGAGGTGCATCCGGCGGTTGGAGGGTGCCCCGGGCTGGCGTTATGTCGCCGAGGAGCTTGGCCCACCGGCACGGATCCACGCACTATCAAGATGCCAACTTACGGTGACGATGCCTCTCCACTTACTCGATCGCGACAGCACCAGGAAGATAACGAACCCCGCGACCAGCAGGCAGCCGGGATGCTGCCCAGCGGAGACAGCTCTTTTGGGCGCAATCCGAGCCAGGTGGACGTCTCCCGCCGCAGCGCAGGCGGCGCTGCCGTTTCCGACCTGTCGGGCGAACCCCAGAGCCTGAAGCTCGTCACCGAAAGTACCTGATCGGACCGCCGGGGCCTGCGGCGAATCACCTTGCGACAACCGTGGAACCCGCGCAAAGGTACAGCACATGGAAGAGGGGTACACCCAGCTTGGCACCGTGCTGATAGACCAGCGTCCCCAGGACAGTGAGGAAGATGGCGTCATCGTCGTCGGCCGGTTCAAAGGCGACCCCTACGACGGCGTTCAGCTCAGCTACGACGCTGGCCGGCGAACGCTGTACCTGACCCTAGAGGGGGCGCGGCGCCTGGCATTCCTGCTCGCGGCGGCGGTCGAAAGGGATATCGACATCCGGTCGGGATCGACACCAGAACATTAGGTGAAGCGCTGGACCAACGTGAGCGCCGTAGCGCGGCCCGAACCCCACCCCGGCCGCCCCGGACACCATCGTGCTGATCCACGGTCTGTGGGTTACCCCAAGCTGGGAGAAGTGGGTCGAGCGCTACCAGGGCCGTGGTTACCGTGTGCTCGCCCCTGCCTACCCAGGCTTTGAGGTCGAGGTCGAAGCGCTCAACGAGGATCCCTCCCCGATTGAGGCTGTGACTATCCCTCCTGTCGTCGAGCACCTCCAGGGAATCGTAGGCGAGCTAGAGAGAGCGCCGATCATCATGGGCCACTCGGCAGGAGGCTTCTTTACCGACGGCGGCATCAACATGTCAGCAGCTGTATGCACAGCCGACATTCACATCTTCAGGGACTCCAACGGCCACGCCTACTGTGACCCCTACAGTCACGACTAGCGCCACCGGCTCTTCCCCTACGTTGACACCGACGCCGAACCCAACCGGATAGACAACGATTCAACTTCGACAGCGAGATCGTCAGTTTCGCCTTAGCCCCAGCAAAGTGATGATCGCTATGCCATCCCCGCCCGCACCGCCTGCGCCTGAGTCGCCAGTGCTGCCTAATGATGCACCGCCGCCACCCCTTACGCATATTGACGTCGTTCAAGACGCCGTTCCAGATTCGCCTCAGTCCTGACCGGTGTTAGCGCACCGGTCAGGGCATACGGTCGCGGCCACCGCAGCCGCCTGGTCGCGCGGTCCCATGCGAGCGCGACGGCAATAAGCACCAACAGAACGGCGGTGCAGGGTGATTGAGCGCATCCGCGTGGCCTAGGTGGCGCCAAATCCATGCGCCGATCAGGCTGCCGGCGAGAAGGTTCACGACCACGAACCAGTAGTCGGTGAAGGTGTCGATTTGGGCACCGCGGCCAGCCGGGCGGGCTTGGAGAGCGAGGAACCGGAACAGCCCGATCAGCAGCAGCAGCCGGAAACTCGGCGCCGCCGAGGCCGATGAGGCCGCCGAGAACGCCGACACCAGCACCGGCGCTGAATGCGGCAGGTAGTGACCTGGGCGGGGTCGGAACGGTAGTGACAGAGTCGGCGGCGCCGTCTGCGGATGGCCAGGTCACGGTGTCACCCATGCACGTGAGGCCCTCTCGAAGGTTCGGCCCGGTGCGAGTGCACGGTGCCCGTAGCCTAGATGTTGGGGGAGGCGTCATCGAGGCTGGCGCGGTGTCAGGGTATATGCGGCGTCGAAGAAGGCAAGCTCCAGCCGCATCGCCCGGCCGTATGCCGCCCGGACTGCCGGGGTGTCGGTCGCGTGTGCATCGAGCAGCGCCTCGAGCTGGTCCGCGAGGATGCCGAACGCAGGGTCGGCATACGCCGTGACCCAGGAGCCGTAGGAGCTTTCCGCGGCAACCCCTCGACGGCCAACGACTGTCTGCGATGTGCATACAGGCGCATGCACGGTGTCATTGCTGCGGACACCAGCCCGACGGTGCCGGTCGCCGCCGTCGCCAGCAGAAACTCGGTGTAGGTCAGAGTCGCTTCGGCTGGGGAGGCTGTTGAGGGGTCAACTCCCCAGCGCGCCGCGTATGCGGCGTGCATGCTCAGCTCATCGCGCACGCCGGCGATCAAGCCGGCAAACGCAAGTACGGTCTCGGTGTCCGGACTCGCCGCCAAGGCCAGGGCATAGGCCAGGGCGAACGCCTCCAGGAAGAACGCGTCCTGAGCAACGTAGCCGCTGAACACCTCGCGCGGCAGCGACCCGTCCGCGACACCACGGACGAACGGGTGTGCGAGCGCCCTCCCCGCAAGCTCTGCGTTGTCCACCCACAGTCTCCGAGCGAGGCTCACCCGTCGCTCTGTTCTGCCATGTCCCAGAAGGCAACCTCATGCGCCAGCACTGTGCCCACGACGTCTTCAACTGCATCGTCGGCCTCCTGCGCGAGCGCCGCGTCGGCTAGCTCCTCAAGTGCTGCCACATACGACGCGAACGCGGGATCTGTCCAATGCGCCACCGCCGCGGCGTAGAGCCCCGCCGCACCGTACGACGCGGCGTAACGCCAGGCCTCTAGATAGACCCGTTCCAGCACCCACAAGCCAACGACCGCCCGCGCGTACCGCTCCTCCTTCAGCTGGGACAGCAGCGCCTGATAGTCGCGGGTGGCGCGCATCGGCGCCACCTCGAGTGACACCCCGAGAGACGCGGCTTGGATGTCGAACCAATCCAACTCCGCCACCAGACCAACCACGCCCCGAGCGAGCACCCCTTGCGCCGACCGCGGCGCCCGGGCAACCAGCCGCGCTGAAACGTGACGAGGTTGGCGACGAACAACGCGTCCTGCGCCAGCCACACCCGAATGTGCTTGCCGTCCCGCCACCCACCGCTCGTAGGAAAGGGTGCCGGGTCGCAGCGGCCCACCGCGGCAACTTCAATAACGCGGCCACCGGCACATCTGCCACCATAAAGGACGTGCCGCGGCCCATCAGGCTCGACCAGGAAAGCTAGGTCATGTGTCGAAAGGGGAGATCTGATACGTGCAGGGCGGCTCGCTGAGCGTTCCATCCAAGATCACGCGGAGACCGGATCAAACACCATCCGCAGACGTGACCGACAAGAGTCCTAAACGAGGTGCGGGCGGCGGAGACAGCGCTACTCGACACTTGAGCCAGTCCAACCGTCGCCGAGCCGAGCCTTGAGCAGATCGAATTGCCGCCGCGCCTGCTCATGCCGGGCCTTGCGTACCAAACCCACAGTCCATCCAGCCCGCCGCCGGTCAGCTCGCTGAACGCCTGCATCTCGGCGAGCGGCTGGTACACGGCACAGGTTGGCTCCTCACAGTTGGCGGCCTCACTGCAGCAACCGATCACGCAGCCGATCCCGCCACTCCGCGAGCACACTCATAATCTGCTGCACGTCCCCATCGGACTCCACGACCAGATCCAAGGCCTCGACCAGATCCCTGGCCTCGTCGCCGTCCAATGTCAGTGGCGGCCGGTAGTCGCCGTCTAGTTCCAGCTCCCCCTCCAAACCGAAGGGCAAGACCCAGTCAACCTTCGTGCTCGGGTCGATGTGGCTAGCACGGGCCAGATCTGCAAATTGGAACAAGTCGCGATAGGTCATGTCGTCCACGGTGATTCTGAGTGTCGTTGTCACGGCGAACATTCTCTCTGATCTCAGGCGCCGCCGCAGGGTTATGTATCACCTCCGAACTCGTCGCGTTGCTCACCGTTCTCGCTCCGCGGCCAGCACCGTACCGCACCGAACGGCGCCCGCCCAGATGGGCCAGAGGAAGCTCCTCGGTCACCATGCCACACGGCCCTTGATCGCGCGGGTCGGCTCCGGGCCGGCGCCCGATGTGGAGCCTGACGACCAACCCAACGCCGCGTCCAGTCCCGCACGGATTCCGACGGCCCCGTCCGTTACGACGAGCCACGTCGACCTGCAGTCCAGTTCTTGTCGAACAAGGCTGCCTGAGCACATCCACCTGACAGAGAGCCTGAAATGTCAAATGCCCTTGGCGGGAGCTTCGGTCTTCCGCGAGAGCGGTGCTGTGAACGGGTGGATGCACGACCGCGTGCCCATCCCCTCACAGAAATGCGTCTCACCGTGAGGCTCGGGATCAACATGTGGGCTCAGCAAGCTGTGACCTCTGGATCGGCGCTGCAGGGTCAACTATGCGCCCTGAGTGATGCGAACATCCGATAGCTGTCAGCCCGCACGAAGTTGTCAATGTTCACCTTTATGATCACGACCACCACCCTCGCAGGTTGCTGCTGCCGCGTCGGGCACCAGCGCATCCGGATGACCAAGAATCGCTGCTGAGAGGCTCATCTCCCTCGGATTCTGCGGAGCCCGTTTCCCCTCTATTGATCGCATCGGGTTTACCGTCACCGTCGCCGGCCTCAATCCACCGTTCGCCGGTCTCGCTACCGAAGGGCTCCACCTCGGCCTCGGCGGTCTAGAGCTGGATCGCCCCGTCGAGGAGGCCGTGGCCAACATATGGACGGGTTCGCCGAGCTGCACATGCACCCCGACGTTCCCGACGGCTTATCCGCGCTGGCCGAGCTCGGCATCCGGCTGGTCACCCTCAGCAACGCCTCCATCGCGCAACGCCTACTGTCCGGCGGGTCTCGACAGCCACTTCGAGCGGTTTCTGTCCCGTAGAAGGAGCATGAATCTGGAAACCCGCATCCGCGGCGTACGCGTACGCCCTGGCCGAATGCGGTGTCAAGCCAGCCGATGCAATGCGGGTCGCCGCCCACACTTGGGACATCGACGGCGCCTAACGAGCCGGGCTCACCTCGGCGTGGATCAACCGGACCCGGTCAGCGTTCCCCAACTACTTCCAGCCGCCGACCCTCCAGGTCGACTCTCTGCCGCAGCTTGCGCACCGGCTGTGCTGACCTAAGCCTGAACGGGCGTGGCCGATGGTTCCCGAGCGGGCCCTTCTCGGTAACCCCGCAAGGGGCCGTGACCACGTGGGACCTCAAGGCTCCGCGCGGCTGGCAGCAGCCGGAGGTGCGAGGACGCTTGAAGGAAGTTGCCAAGCATTCGCTCGTACTTGGCGTCGTACTCCTCCGTCAGCAGGCCCTCGTCGTTGCCTCTGCGAGCGCCCGCACGAACACAGCGCCAGCTCGTTCATCGTCGCCTTGTTGGGCAAGCGCCTGCACCAGCCAGAAGGTGCAAACGAGGAATGTGCCCTCGGCCCCGTCGAGACCGTCGCTCGACATCCCGTCGGTGCCATACCTCAGGACCAGGCCGTTTTCTGTCAACGTCTCTGTGATGGCATCCACTGTGGCGACCACCCGATGGTCGTCGGCAGGCAGGAAGCCGACTAGGGAAATGACGTATTTTTAAGGAGTGGTTGCCGATGAGCGACGCGGCAAGGGATCCGACCGAAAGGACCGGTATCGCAGGGGGCTGCCCGCCCACCACGACCCCACGTCCGGGATCGGCGGCGCAGTGCCAGCCATCAGCGCTCTTACATTGCGGCTATGGCTTGCCGTGTTTGGTTTAGTCATTTGCACAGCCTTCGCGATCTGGTCGTACTTGATCAATGCGCCGATCGGCTTCGTAGTCGTGCTGCTGGCGCTGGCGGCGGTTGCCGTCATCGACATAGCGGTCATTCTCCGACGTAAACGACGCGGAGAGCCTGGCTGAAGCCGCGCAGCCGCCCGTTGTAAGCAAGTAAGTTGCAGATAATCGCCCATCGGGGCCTGGGCGGCACCCGACTATTATTGCGAAACAAGACGATGACCGCTCTTGGTATGGCTCTCTTCCTGCAGAATCGTGAACATGTTCTAATCAGATATGGATCTCTGCGACGCCGAGCTGCGGCAGCGTGCCGAAGCGGATCGCCGCGAATTCGATCCGCCGACCGAAGTGGCGGGCCGCAGAGAACCTGGTCACGCTCGGTGAAGCTGAATCCTGCTGCCGCGATGTGCTCCCGCGATGTGCTTCCGCGATGTCCTGCTGCCGCGATGTGCTTATCTTGACCGCCTCCAAGCTTCGGGCTGTCGCCCATGCCTTCACGCCACATGAACTCGTAGGAGTCAATTCCGAACGATGCGTCGTGGACGGTGTGCCATCCGTCGGCCAGGAGTACGTGAGTGATGTCGCCAACTTCGATTGCGAGGCTCATTGTGGTTTCTTCCTTTCTTGATCATTTTGGCCCCTTGGAAAGAGGTCGTACCCCCCAAAACTTCCCGCGCCCCTACATATGTTTTATGAGAGTCCGGGGAGTATGAGAGGGTATCTCTCTTACCCCCGCATGTAATTCGTAGGATTCGCCGGCGAGGAGACTGGAGGAGGGCTGTCAGCAGACAGCATTCGACTCGCACTGGCGGCCGCCGCACCGCTCCCAGCGCTCCTGTCGCAAGCCGACCCCTGACAGGGCACTCGGCAGGCTGGCAAGGGGAACCCCGGGTTCTTGCAACGTCTCTACAGCCTTGCGGCAGCGGTCCTGGCAGTACCGGTGATCGCCACTTTGCTCCACTCGCCGGCTTCCTAGCTGAAGCCGGCGGCCAAGAGAATCTCTCGCGAGGGCTCCGCCGCCAGGAGCGGCCCGCTCCGCTGCGGGGCCAAGGTGGCGGCGAATGTGCGCAGCGTCTTGGCGGCCGCCGCCGCTGCCGCTGCCGCCTCGTCATCTCTGCCCGCCTGAGCGAGCGCCGTTCCCAAGGTCCACCAAGCTCGCCACAGCGTGGGCGGGTGACCGAGCCGCCGGATGCCGTCGAGCGCCGTGTGCAGCTCGGCGATCCCACGCTCGGGCTGGCCGAGTGCCATGAGGGCCCGCCCCAGGACCAGGCGCGCGGCCAGCTCGTACTTGGCCCGGTGGACCTCGCGCGACCGGTCGATGGCTTCCTGGGCCAGCCGGGCCGCTTCGGCATAGTCACCTTTCGCCACGGCGATCTCCGCTTTTCCTTCGGCCAGGCGCCCGGCCATGAGCCACTGGTGGGTTCCCTTGGTGTCCTGAGTCCGTTCCCACAGCTCGGGCCATCGAGCCTCAGCCCGGCCAATCTCGCCGCGGGCCAGGTCGGTGAACAGCTGATCGATCCCGGATTGGAGCACCGCGTTGGCGAAGCCGGCTGCCGCACCGAGCTCCGCGGCCTCCTGGTTGCGCCGAGTGGCCTCGTCGAGCTGGAACAGGTCGCGGTACAGCGCGCTGGACATGTTGAGCGCGCGGGCCGTCATTCGGGGCACCAGCTCGAACTCACGTCCGCGGGCGATGAGCTCCTCGAACCTCGGGAGGGCTTCCTCGTGCCGGCCCATGCCGGTCAGGGTGAGCGCGTGGACAGGCCCGGTTCGGAGCAACGCGTCGGAGCTCTTGATCTCATCGGCGAAGGAAACGGCCTGCTCCCCGTACTCCAGGGCCCGCTCATATTCGCCGGTCCAGTACCGGTCCGTGGCCATCTGGTCGAGGCACAGCGCGCGTTCGCCCCGACGCGTGCCAGGGATCCACTGCGCCAGCGCCCGCTCGCCCAGCTCGAATGCCGTGTTCATGTTGCCGGCCATGCTCGAGGCCAGGCTCTGTAGCGCCAGCGCTGGTCCGAGGAACTCCTCGATGGACAGGGACTGGGCCAGGTCGAACGCCTCCTGCGACATTCGGGTCGCGGCCTCGGCGTCCATGGCCCGATGCGCCGTATGGGCGCGGGCCGTCAGCACCTTCAGACGTTCCAGGCCCTCGGTCTCATCCAGCAGCTTGTCGAGGGCCGGAGCGGCACCGAGATCGCCCAGCTCCACCTGCGTCTCGGCCCGTCGAATGGCGATGGCGCGGCGCAGTTCGGGTTGGTCCTCCGGCACGAGCTTCAGGGCTTGGCCGAACATGGCCACGGCCTCATTCTTCGCCCATCCCTTGGCAGCGTGCTCCGCGGCGAGCTGGAGAAACCGAACGGCCTGGTCAAGGTCGCCGGCCTCCTGCCAGTGGTGAGCCAGCACCGCGGCGGCTTCCTCGATCCGCTCGCCGGCGGCCGACTCGATGAACCGGGCTACCGCGGCGTGCCGCTCCCTGCGGGCCGCCCGGGGGAGGGTGGCGTAGGCCACCTCCCGAATAAGCATGTGTTTAAACAGGTATTCGTGGTCGCCCTCGATCTGGCTCCCCGACTCCCGATGGATGAAGTCGCGGCTCTCCAAGATGTCCAGGGCGTCCTCCAACTCCGCCGCCGACCGGTTTGCCTCGAGCGTCTGGAGCGCTCCCCGCCAGAACACCTTGCCGATCACCGCAGCGTCGAGCAGGGCACCCCGGGCGGCAGGAGAAAGCGTGTCGAGCCGGGCGGCGATCGTGGACCGCACGTTCGTGGGAAGCTTCTCAGTCGCCTCGTCTACTCGCTCGGCCAGCGAGGCCACCAGCTCCTCAATGAACAGCGGATTGCCCTCGGCTGTGATCACGACGCGGTCGCCCGCGCCCTGCAGCCCGGAGAGCATCGGCAAAAGATGGCCGGCCAGTGTCCGGGCGTCGTCGAAGGACAGCGGATGTAGCTGCATCGAGGTGTGCGACATCAGCCCCGCTCCCCAGGTCGGCCGGGAGTCGAGAAGCTCGGGGCGCGCCAGCGCCAAAAACATGACAGGGACGTCGCGAACCCGGGAGGCCAGGGATTCCAGGAGGTCCAGCTGACTGGCGTCGGCCCAGTGGATGTCTTCGAACACCATCAGGAGTGGTTGCCGGCTCGCCAGCTCCTCCACGAATCTGCGGGCCGAAAAGAACAGCGGTTGGCGATCGGGCACCCTGTCTCCGCCGAGGCCGATCAGGAGGGCCAGGTGGTCCGCAACCTCCGGGCCCTCAATGGGCCCGCACAATTCGGTGACAACTGCGGTCAGCTTCGCCCGCGCGTCGGCCGGAGGATCGGTCTCGAAGATCCCCGCCACGTCCTTAACCTGCTGGCCGAACGCCCGATAGCCAGAGGACCCGCCGTACGGCAGGGACCGTCCTCGCAACACCCGCGCCCCGGACGGATCAACCAGGCCGACGAACTCACGCGTCAGGCGGGTCTTCCCGATACCCGGATGCCCGATCACAGTCACCAGGTCGGGGCGTCGCTCGGTGGTCACGCCCTCCCAGGTTCGGCGCAGCAGCTCAAGCTCGCGGTCCCGCCCGACCATCGGCGCGGCCGACGCGGCGCGCTCGGCCGGGGCGGTGAGCGCCTCCAGCGCCAGCCACGCCGCCAGCGGCTCGCGCTTGCCCTTCGCCTGTATCGGCTCCACGGGCGCATACCCGATCACGCTCCGGGTGGCCCGGAAGGTTTCCTCGCCCACCACGAGCGCTCCCGGGGGCGCTCCCGTCTGGAGCCGGGAGGCGGTGTTCACCACATCGCCGTGGGCCAACCCCTGAGCGGCGTCCGGCTGCTGGCGGGCGTCCACAATGGCTTCGCCGGTGTTGACCGCCGCCCGCACGGTAAGGTCCAGGGCCGGATCTTCCCTGTTCAGGTCCTCAACCGCGTCGAGCACCCGGAGGCCGGCCCGCACGGCTCGCTCCGCGTCGTCGCCATGAGAAACCGGGGCGCCGAACACGGCCATGACCGCGTCGCCGATGAACTTCTCCACGACGCCGCCAAACGATTCGATTTCAGACTTCACCCGAGTGTCATAAGGGACCAGCATGGCCCGAACGTCCTCAGGGTCGGCCTGATCAGAGCGCGAAGTGAAATCGACCAGGTCCACGAACAGCACCGAGACAACCTTGCGCTCTTCGACGGCCCGCTCGACGGTCAGTGCCGCACCGCAGGCCGAACAAAACCGCGCCCCCTCGGGATTCTGCTCCCCACAAGCCAGACACCGGGGCACGAGAAGCAGTCTACGTTTGGCGCTTCGCTCGCAGGGAGGGGTCTCGCCTCAGCCGAGATGCGATAAGCCGACCCCTCAATGGCTGAGTCCCCTTGTGTGGGATGCTGGCGATGCGCGTCCCCATGTTCCAGCCGCGAGCCATCGGCTAAGGCTCTCGCCAGGCCCCACCACGCCGGCGCAGAAAGCCCGAGTATCCGATCATCGCCACCAGTAGAAGCAACACACCTAGCCCGAATTGCAACCTATGCGTGAGCCCCGGTGGATAGATCACTTTCACCAAGTAATGCGCGATGAATCCGTCGCGATAGCCCGGCTCTCCGGCACGCTGGCGCAAGTCGTTCTCCAGCAACGTCAGTGGGCAAGTGAAGCTGGCGAACTCGACTAGGGCGCCGTAAATCACCGCGGGGACGTGCGCCCAAATAATCAGGGGCCACCGCCAGGTGAGAAAGACGCCACCCACGATAAAGCCGATGATCAGCAGATGGACGACGACCACGAAGTCAGCGCCAGCCCGATACCACACCAAGTCACCCTGCCGAGAGACCTACCCAGCCCACAATAGATCGAACGCCAGATCGGCTCCCGTCCGCGATTGTGCACTATTGCCGCAATGGCGACCGCCCGGCGCCCGTATCACCCAGGCGATTAGCCCGATCGCTTTTCGTATGACGACCGATAATCCAC
>Ga0307406_10002009_pt1 | contig 11100 bp, 5 predicted proteins | sample 322Cmetagenome_3_FD_203706 | JGI IMG/M metagenome (GOLD analysis project Ga0307406, IMG submission 203706) | Maize rhizosphere microbial communities from greenhouse at UC Davis, California, United States - 322HYB-C-2 | ecosystem: Host-associated > Plants > Roots > Rhizosphere > Soil | place... | reverse complement strand
GGCGCTGGCTCTCGTTGGCAAACAGCGTGATGAAGAAGCTCTCGCCGGCGAGGATGCGCTTGCCCGCGCCGAGCAGCTTGTCGAACAGCCCGCCGCCGCGCCCGGTGGTGTCGAGCGTCGTCGCCATGCGGATGCCGTCCTGCATGTACATCATCCCGCCCGCCTCGGCGATCACCGCCTCGCCGGGGTCGAGCGTCACGATCACGGCCTGCAGGTCGTCGCCGATGAGCCGGTAGTCGATGACGTCAGCGGGCATGGAAGGGCGAGGGCGGAAGAGTGGAGGGAGCGGAACGACGGACGCACCGACGAGGATGCGGGGCGCGCCGATCGCCGGCAAGGCCGTGACCGCGGGGCCCGACGCGACGAAGGACCCACCCCGCCCGGAGTGGATCCTTCGCGGAGCCCGCCGCGCGTGGAGCGGGCGGGCTCAGGGAGGCGACACGGCCGTCAGTCGCCCGCCTCCGGCACCGGCATGCCGGGCGGCACGCGGTGCTCGGCCGTCTTCTGGCTCGGCACCCGGCCGAACTTCCGCGCGAGCCAGGCGCGGCCCTGGTCGAAGATCTCGTAGAACGTCGGGATCACCAGGAGGGTGAGCACGGTGCTCGTGATCACGCCGCCGATGACGGCGATCCCGAGCGGCGCCCGCCACTCCGCGCCCTCGCCGCGCCCGAGCGCGATCGGGAGCATGCCGGCGATGAGCGCGAACGTCGTCATGAGGATGGGCCGCAGGCGGATGGCGCCGGCCTCGATGAGCGCCTCGCGCAGCGGCATCCCCTGCTTCTCGCGCGCCCACTTCGCGAAGTCGATGAGCAGAATGGCGTTCTTGGCGACGATCCCGGCGAGCAGGATCACCCCGATCATGCTCATGAGGTTCAGCGTCTTCCCCGTGATCGCGAGCGCCAGCATGACGCCGATGAGCGACAGCGGGAGCGAGATCAGGATCGCCAGCGGGTCGAGGAAGCTGCCGAACTGCATCACCAGGATGAGATACATGAGCATCACGGCGACGGCGAGCGCGAAGAAGATGTTCCCGAACACCTCCGCCTGGTCCTTCGACTCGCCGCCGGTCGTCATCCGCACGCCCGGGGGGAACTGCAGCGCCTCGATCCGGGCGTTGATGTCCTTCATGACTTCGCCGAGCGGCCGCCCGGAGGTGTTCGCCTGCACGCTGATGACCCGGTCGCGGTCGAGGTGGTTGATGACGGCCGGACCGAGCGTGCGGGTGATGGTCGCGACCTGCCCGAGCGGGATTGTCGCTGTGCCACCGTCCGCCGGGATGGTCAGCGGCAGCTGCGCCAGATCCGCCGCCCGCTCCCGCGCCCCGGCCGCCAGCCGCACTTCGACGTCGCGCGTCTCGCCGCTCGGGTCCACCCAGTCGCCGGCGTCGATCCCGGCGAAGGCCGGCCGCAGCGACTGCGCGACCTGCCCCACGGAGATGCCGAGCGAGCCGGCGAGCCCGCGGTTGATGTTGACGTCGAGCTCGGGCTTCAAGCCCTTGGTCGACAGCCCCACGTCCACGGCGCCGGCCACCTGCCTGACCTCGGCCGCCACCGTGTCGGCCGCGCGGGCGAGCGCCTCGCCGTCCTTGCCGCGGAGCTGGAGCTGGATCTGCTTGAAGCCGCCGCCGAAGGTGTTGACGAACACCGACGCCGTCACCCCGCCGATCGCCTTCACCTGCGTGCGGAGCTCGCGGGCGAGGACCTTGGGGTGCTTGTCGCGCTGGTTCTTCGGCAGGAGCTTCACGTAGATCGTCCCCTCGTCCACGGTCCCGCTCGCGCCGCCCACGGTCGCGAAGGTGTAGGTCACCTCCGGGTTCGCGCGGACGATGCGCGTCAGCTCCTCCACCTTGAGGCGCGTGTAGTCCAGGTTGGAGCCCGGCGGCGTCTCGACCGAGATGCTCAGCTCGGAGTTGTCGTCCTCGCCGAAGAACTCCGAGCCGACTACGCCCGTCGCCGGGAGCGCGATCGCGATCACGAAGGACGCGATGGCCAGGCCGACCATCGCCAGCCGGTGGTCGAGCGCCCACGCGATGACCTTCCGGTAGTTCTCCGCCTGGTGGTTGAACCACCGGTTGAACCGGTCGAGCGTCCGCGTGATCCACCCCTTCTCGTGCTCCTCCTTGTGCGGGTCGGCCCAGTACGCCGAGAGCATCGGGTCGAGCGAGAAGGAGACGAAGAGGGAGACGAGCACCGAGCAGGCGATCGTCAGGCCGAACGGCTTGAACCACTGGCCGGAGATGCCGTACATGAACGCGATGGGGACGAACACCGCGACGATCGAGAAGGTCGTCGCCGCCACGGCGAGGCCGATCTCGTCCGTCCCCTCCCGCGCCGCGGTGTAGTGATCCTTCCCCATCTCCAGGTGGCGGACGATGTTCTCGCGCACGACGATGGCGTCGTCGATCAGGATGCCGATGGCGAGCGACAGGCCGAGCAGCGACATGGTGTTGAGCGTGAAGCCCGCCCACCACACGGCGACGAAGCTGGCCAGCACCGACACCGGCAGCGCGAGCCCGGTGATCACCGTCGACCGCCACGAGTTCAGGAAGATGAAGACGACGAGCACCGTGAGCAGCGCGCCCTCGAGCAGCGCCTCCTGCACCTGCCCGACGCTCAGCTCGACGTTGTGCCCCGTGTTGCGGACGACGTCGAGCTGCACGCCGGCGGGGAGCGTCTTGCGCACCGCCTCCACGCGCTCCAGCACCGCGCTCGCGACGGCGGTGGTGCTGTACCCCTTCGTCTTGACGACGTCGATGCTGACGGCCTCGCGGTTGACGTCCTCGCGGTTGCTGTAGAGCGCGAGCGTCCGCTGCTCGTCGGTGCCGTCGAGGGCGTCGGCCACGTCGCCCAGGCGGACGAGCCGGCCGTTGCGCGAGGTGACCACCAGCCGCTCGAAGTCCTCCGGGCGGTCGAGCCGCCCCTGGAGGCGGATGGTGCGCTCGTCGAGCGCCCCCTCGATGCGCCCGACGGGCGCGGCCAGGTTCTGCAGCTGGAGCGCCTGCACCACGTCGGCGACGCTCACGCCGTTGGCCTGGAGGTCGCTCGGGCGGAGCTCGACGACGAGCTGCCGCTCGACGTTCCCGAGGACGTTGACCTGCCCGACGCCGTTGATGGAGCGCAGCTCGCGCGTGATCCCCGGGTCGGCGAGGCGGCTGAGCTGCGCGGGGCTCAGCGACTTGCTGAACAGCGCGAGCTGCACGATCGGGAACTCGGACGGGTCGATCCGTCGCAGGATCGGCTCCTCCATCTCCTGCGGCAGGTCCTGCCGGATGAGCGAGATGGCGTCGCGGATGTCCTGCGTCTGCTCCTGGACCGGCTTCTCGAAGACGTACTGCGTGATGATCTGGGCGAAGCCGTCGCGGGCCTCACCGGTGATCTCGGACACCCCGCTGATGCTCTGGATGGCCTCCTCGATCGGCTCCAGGATCTCGCGCTCGACCTGCTCGGGCGACGCCCCGGGGTAGATGATCTGGGTGAGGACGATCGGCTGCTGGACGTCCGGGAACTCGTCGGTCTGCAGCTGGATGAGCGCGAAGATGCCGAAGACCACGAGCGCGAGCATCGCCACCACGGTGACGAGCGGGCGCTTGATGGCGAAGTCTGAGATGAGCATGGGGCTGGTCTCCGGCTAGCGGTTCGGGGTGGCCGCCGCTGGCGCGGCCTCGCGCTGGTCGACGACGGTCCCCACCTTCGCCGGCGTGCCGGGGGTGATCCCCTGCGCGGCGCCGAGCAGCACGGTGTCGCCGGGGGTGAGCCCGGCGCGGATCTCCACCCGCTCGCTGGCCGCGTCGCGGATGCCGAGCTCCACGGTCACCCGCTCCACCTTGCCCCCCTTGAGGCGCACGGCGAAGGGGGCCACGCCGCGTTCGTCCACCGCCGCCTGCGGCACCACGACGCCGGCGTGCGACTCGCTCGTCACGCGCCCTTCGGCGAACAGCCCGCCGACGAGCTGGACGCCGTTCGTCCCGGTGTTGGGGATCGAGGCGAAGAGGCGCACCTGGCGCGTGCTCGGGTCGGCCACGGGGTTCACGCGCGTCACCTTGCCGGTGAACGTGCGCCCCTGGTAGCCGCTCACGGTGAAGGTCACCGGGGCGCCGACGCGCACGCTCGCGAGCTGCTCGGCCGGCACGCTCGCCTCGAGGCGCATGCTCGAGGGATCGACGACCGTGAAGAGCGGGGTGCCGAGCGCGACGACGTCGCCGGCGTTCACGGCGCGGTCGCTGACGACGCCTGCGAAGGGCGCCGTCAGGCGCGTGCTGCGGAGCTGGCGGTTGGCGCTCACGAGCCGCGCCTGGGCGTCGGCGAGCCCGGCCTGCGCCGCTACGTTCGCCCGCCGCGCCGCCTCGACGTCGCGCTCGGCCACGGCACCGGCGGCGAGCAGCCGCTCGGCGCGCGCCAGCTCGCGCTCGGCGACGTCGGCCGCGGACTGGGCCGACGTGACGCTCGAGCGCGCCGACAGGAAGGCGTCGCGCACGCCCACGTCCTCGATGCGCGCCAGCGGCGCGCCCTGGCGCACCCGCTGCCCCGCCTCGACGTAGGTCTCGAGCACGCTGCCGCTCACCTCCGCGCGCACCGTCGCCTCGCGCTCGGGGGCGAGCGCGCCCGAGATCGCCGGGCCCGCCTGGATGGTGTCTTCCTTGACCAGCGTCACGTTCTCGGGACCGACGGTGACGGCCGTGGGCGTCGCCGCCGTCTCGGCGCGCGCGTCGCCGCCACCCTTGCACGCGGTTGCCACGGCGAGGGCGGCGATCGCCGTCGTGCGCAGCAGCGCCCGCACGACGCGGGAGTCAGGAGATGTAGCACTCGCATGCATTAGTCGGGTCCCCCGCCGGAGGTGCTCGTCTGTGAGAAGCCGCCGGCGCTGCTGCCCTGCCCCTGCGGCTGGATTGGTTGCGCGTCCTGTTGCTGTTGCTGCTGCTGGAGCTGCTGCTGCGCCGCGCTGCCCGGCTGCGCGATCGGCAGGTCGCGCAGCAAGGCGAGCCGTACGCGGGCGACCTGCAGGTCACGCGCGGCGCGGGCGCGCTGCACCTCCGACCGCTGAAAGAGCAGGCGCGCCTCGGAGAGCTCCAGCTGCGTGCTCAACCCCTCCGTGTAGCGGACCTCGGCGATGGTGAAGGCGCGCTGCGCCTGCCCCGCCGTCCCCTGGCTGGCGAAGTAGGAGGACTGCGCCTGCTCGAGCTCCGCCACGGCGAGCTGCGCGTCGAGCGCCGCGAACTCGCGCGCCTGCTGCAGCTGCTCCTCCGCCTCGGCCACGTTCGCCTCGGCCACGAGCACCTCGCCGTGGATGCGGCCGCCGGTGATGAGCGGCACGCTGACGCCGAGCGACACCGTCCAGTTCGGGTAGAGGTTCCGGAAGCTGTCGCTCAGGTTGGACGGGTAGGCGAAGCGCTGGTAGTTGGTGGAGAGGCTGAGCGCCGGGAGCCGCTGGGCGCGCGTGGCGCGCAGCAGGTTGCGCTGCGCCTCCACGTTCTCGCGCGCCTGGCGTACCGCGGCGCGCGCCTCCGCGGAGGTGTCCGCCGCGGCAATGGCGCTGTCCACGGCGGCGACGGCCGCCGGGTCCTCGCCGAGCGCCTCGGCGACGTTGACGTCGTTCACGCGCGCCACCGGCGTCACCGGCGCGGCCGCGCCGCCCGGGCGTTCCGCCGCCGTGAGCTGCTGCGCCGCGGGCGGCGCCTCGTCCTGGATGCTGGTGGTGAGCTGCAGCGGCTCGTCCAGGGGCAGGTCGAGGAGCTGGCGGAGCCGCACGTAGGCCATGTCGCGCGAGGTGCGCGCCTGGATGAGCTGCGGGCGCTGATTGTCGCGGGCGACGCGGGCGCGCAGCAGGTCGAACTCCGACGTCGAGCCCACCTGCCGCGACAGCGTCGTGCGACGGAAGGTGCGCTCGGTCTGCACGAGCGAGCTCTCGGCGATGGTCACCAGCCGGTCGGCGAGCGCGGCATCGAAGTAGGCCTGCGTGACGTCGAGCTTCACCTGCGCCTGCGCCGCCGTCAGCCCCACCTCGGCGCTCCGCCGCCCCGCGCGCGCCGCGCGGTTCCGCGCGATCACGCGGCCGCCGGCGAACAGCGTCTGGCTGCCGGTGATGCCGAGGGTGACGGTGTTCGGCGAGGCGAAGATGGACGTGATCGCGCCGAAGCCGCTCCCCGCGTCGGGGCAGCTGGTGGCCTGCGCCAGCGCGGCCGCGCGCTCCTCGGGCGTGGCGCCCTCGGGAATGCGGGGCGCGCACAGCGCCGGCGGCGGCGGCGCCCCGGTGTCCGCGGGCGCGCTCTCGCTGATCTCCTGGAACTGGTTCTGGATGGCGCGCTGGTAGCCCAGCGTGGCGTTGAGCTGCGGCAGGAAGAGGCTGCGCGCCTGGTCCTGCTGCCCCCGGGCCCGGCGGATGCCGGCCGAGGCGATGCGCACGGCCTCGCTCTTCCGCGCCGCGGTGGTGAGCGCCTCGTCGAGCGAGAGGGCGCGGCCGGCGCGCGCGGCGACCGGGCGCGGCGCCGGCGTGGCCGGCGTGGCGGGCGTCTGTGCCGCGACCCCGCGAGGCGCGACGAGTGGCATCACGCTCGCGGCGCCGGCGACCAGCAGCCAGCGGCGCACGGATATCGATCTCATGGGCGTTTCTTAGTCGTGGGAGTGATTCGCGGACCTGCGCCCCTACGGCGGGCCACAGTCGTCCGTGTCGCGGGCTCGGCCGCGCCGATCGCGCAGAGGAAGAGCCGCACGTACATCGCCGGCGCCTGCTCGGCCGGCTGGGGATACATGTCGGGCATGACGTCGCGCCCCATCGCGTCGCCGAAGAGCGCGCTCATGAGCATCGCCCCCGCGGCGTACGCGTCCTCGTTGCGGCCGTTCGCGCGCCGCTGCCCGCGACTGGCGAGGCCGGCGTCGTACAGCCGCATCATGTAGCGGCGCAGGTCCCGCGCGGCGCACAGCGTGGGCTCGGCGGCGCAGGGGGCGGCCGCGGGACGCTCCTCGATCTCGCCCATCGTCTTGCGGATGAGCGACCGCGAGGTGCGCAGGCCGTTCAGGTAGCTCGTCGCCCACGCGGTGAGCTCGCGCTCCGGGTGCGCCGGCTCGTCGGGCAGCGTCGGCAGCGACTCCCAGGGGCCGGCCGAGCCGACGCGCACCGCCTCGTCGATGAGGGCCGCCTTGGAGCCGAAGTGCCGGAAGATGGTCACCTCGTTCACGCCGGCTTCCTCGGCGATGCGGCGCGTGGTGGCCCCGCGGAAGCCGCACTCCGCGTAGACGCGGGCGGCGGCGTCGAGCAGCTTTTCTCGTGAGATCATGGGGTGCGAAGATAGGGCGCCCGGGTCGAGCGAGCAAGTATGTGCTTGCACACAACGGCCGGCCGGCGAAAAAGTTTCCGGCGCGCCGCGAGCTCCGCCGCGGCGCGACCAAGCATCTGTTTTTCGCCACACGCGGGGTGCCCTCCCTACTAGTGACGCGGCCACCGGCGCCGGCTGCTCACGCGGGGCTCGGGCGCCGCCCTTCCTTGACCTGCCGCCGACCGCGGCGGAATTTCGAGCTTCCCTCAGCCCCGCTCGCATGCCGCGCTCCCCCGTCCGCCTCGCCCGCCTCGCCCGAATCGCGCTCCCCGCCCTGCTCCTCGCCGCACCGGCTCCGGTGGCGGCGCAGGACTCCGTGCGGCGGGCCGTCACCCTGGACGACCTCTACCGCGTCAAAGACGTGGGCGACCCGCAGCTCTCGCCCGACGGCGCCTGGGTGGCGTACACGGTCGGCACGCCGGACACCGCCGAGGACCGGAACGACAGCGACGTCTGGATGGCGCGCTGGGACGGCTCCAGGAACGTCCGCCTCACCTTCGGGAAGGAGAGCGAGCACACGCCCCGCTGGAGCCCCGACGGCCGGTGGCTGGCCTTCCTCTCCGGCCGCGGCGACCCCGACGACGCCGACCAGCTCTGGCTGCTCGACCGCACCGGCGGCGAGGCGCAGCGGCTCAGCAGCTACAAGGGCGGTGTGAACGACTACGCCTGGTCGCCCGACGGGCGCCGGCTCGCCCTCGTCGTCCTCGACCCCAAGGAGGACACCGTGGTCGCCGCCGGCGACTCGCTGAAGAAGAAGACCCCCCGGCCGATCGTCATCGACCGGTTCCAGTTCAAGCGCGACGTGGAGGGCTACCTGGGCACGCGCCGCCAGCACCTCTACGTCTTCGACGTGGAGTCGCGTCAGGGGCGCCAGCTCACGAGCGGCATCTACGACGAGATCCTCCCCTCCTGGTCGCCGAGCGGGCGGCAGCTCGCCTTCGTGAGCAAGCGCGGCCCCGACGCCGACCGGAGCGACGACTGGAACGTGTTCGTGGTGGACGCGGCCGGCGGCGCGCCACGCCAGCTCACCACCTTCGAGGGGGAGGACAGCGGGCCGGACTGGAACAGCCGCCCGCAGTGGAGTCCCGACGGCCGCTCGATCGCCTACCTGCAGGGGGGCGAGCCGAAGCTGATCTACTACGCCCTGCAGAAGCTGGCGGTGATCCCCGCCGCCGGCGGCGCGCCGCGGCTCCTCACGGCTTCGCTCGACCGCAACGCCGGGCAGCCGCGCTGGGCGCCCGACGGGCGCTCGCTCTTCTTCCTGCTCGAGGACGACCGCACGGTGCACCTGGCGCGCGTGCCTGCCGGGGGCGGCGCGGTGGAGCGGCTCATCACCGGCCCGCGCGTCGTCCAGGGCTACGACGTCGGGCGCGACGGGCGCATCGCGCTCCTCACCGGCACCGCCGAGGCGCCATACGAGGTGTACGCGCTCGGTGGCGCGGCCGGCGCCAAGGCCGGCGCCAGGGGGCGGAGCGCGCCGGCGGCGGGCGCGCTGCGCCCGCTCTCCCGCCAGAACGACGACTGGCTGGCCACGGTGCGACTCGCCCCGGTGACGCCCACCGAGTTCACCAGCCGCGACGGGACGCGCGTCGGCGGCTTCCTCGTCACCCCGGCGGGCTACCGGGCGGGCGCCCGGGTGCCGGCGGTGCTGCGCATCCACGGCGGCCCGGTCTCGCAGTTCCAGCACGAGTTCGACTTCAGCTGGCAGCTCCTCGCCGCGCACGGCTACGCGGTGATCGCCGCCAACCCGCGCGGCAGCTCGGGGCGCGGCGAGGCGTTCTCGACGGCCATCTACGCGGACTGGGGCAACAAGGACGCGCAGGACGTGCTCGCCGCGGTGGACGACGCGGTGCGCCGCGGCGTGGCCGACTCGGCGCGGCTGGGCGTGGGCGGGTGGAGCTACGGCGGCATGCTCACGAACTACACGATCGCGCAGGACACGCGCTTCAAGGCGGCCGTCTCGGGCGCCGGGATCTCCAACATCCTCGCCGGGTACGGCACCGACCAGTACGTGCGCGAGTACGAGCACGAGCTGGGCACGCCCTGGAAGAACCCCGACGTGTGGATGCGCGTCTCCTTCCCGTTCTTCAAGGCGGACCGCATCGTCACGCCGACGCTCTTCCTGGTGGGGGAGAAGGACTTCAACGTGCCGCTGCTCGCCTCGGAGCAAATGTACCAGGCGCTGCGCAGCCTGGGGCGCGAGACGCAGCTCATCATCTACCCCGGCCAGTACCACGGCATCACCAAGCCCACCTACGAGCGCGACCGGCTGCAGCGCTACCTGGCCTGGTACGACCGCTACCTGAAGCCGGCCACCGTCGGCGCCTCGAGCCGTTAGGCTCGGCCGCACGACGGATCGTGGCCGCCGGGCGTCCCGGCGGCCGGCGGGCTCCTTTCCCTGAGGATCGACGACAGTGCAGAGCGTTTACGACGTGATCGTGGTCGGCGGCGGCCACAACGGCCTGGTGACCGCGGCGTACCTGGCGCGCGCCGGCCGCAAGGTGCTGGTGCTCGAGCGGCGCGAGGTGCTCGGCGGCGCCTGCGTCACCGAGGAGGTGTGGCCGGGCTACAAGGTGAGCACGGCGAGCTACGTGAACTCGCTGCTGCGCCCCGAGATCATCCGCGACCTGGAGCTCCGGCGCCACGGCTTCGAGATGCTCCCGCGCGACCCGTCGAGCTTCTCCCCCTTCCCCGACGGGCGCTCGCTCATGCTCGGGCCGGACAAGGCGATGACGCACCGCGAGGTGAGCAAGTTCTCGCGCAAGGACGCGGACGCGCTGCCGAAGTACGAGGCGATGCTCGACCGCGTCGCCCGCTTCATCGAGCCCACGCTGCTGCGCACGCCGCCCAGCCCGTGGAACTTCTCGCCACGGAACCTGGCCGAGATGGCGCGCCTCGGGCTCGCCTTCACCAAGCTCGGAAAGGACGGCGCGACGGCGATCGAGATCCTGACCGGCGCCGCGACGCCGATCCTCGACCGCTGGTTCGAGAGCGACCAGCTCAAGGTGGCGCTCGCCACCGACGCCGTCATCGGCGCCATGGCCTCGCCGTCGATGCCGGGCACGGCGTACGTGCTCTTCCACCACGTGATGGGGGAGACCAACGGCGTGCGCGGCGTGTGGGGATACGTGCGCGGCGGCATGGGCGGCATCAGCCTCGCCCTCGCGGGGGCGGCCCGCGAGCGCGGCGCCGAGATCCGCACGAACGCCGAGGTGCGCCGCATCGTCGTGCAGGGCGGCCGCGCCACCGGCGTCGTCCTCGCCGACGGCACCGAGCTGCGGGCGCGGCGCGTGGCGAGCGGCGCCGACGCGAACGTCACCTTCCGCAAGCTGGTCGGGGAGCAGGAGCTCCCCGCCGACTTCGTCGAGCGGGTCCGGAACCTCGACTACTCGAGCGGGAGCCTGAAGATCAACGTGGCCCTGGGCGAGCTCCCCGACTTCCGCTCGGTGCCGGGCACGGCGCCGGGGCCGCAGCACCGCGGCACGATCCACATCTCGCCGACGATGGAGTACGTGGAGCGCGCCTACGACGACGTGAAGTACGGGCGGCCGAGCGCCAGCCCGGTGATCGAGTGCACGATCCCCTCGGTGCTCGACGACACGGTCGCGCCGGCGGGGAAGCACGTCATGTCGATGTTCGTGCAGTACTTCCCCTACAAGCCCGCCCAGGGGAGCGTGGCCGAGGAGAAGGAGAAGTTCGCCGACCGCGTGTTCGACGTCGTCAACGAGTACGCGCCGAACTTCAAGCAGAGCGTAATCCACCGGCAGGTGCTGGCGCCCTCGGACATCGAG
>Ga0307406_10002008_pt1 | contig 11101 bp, 10 predicted proteins | sample 322Cmetagenome_3_FD_203706 | JGI IMG/M metagenome (GOLD analysis project Ga0307406, IMG submission 203706) | Maize rhizosphere microbial communities from greenhouse at UC Davis, California, United States - 322HYB-C-2 | ecosystem: Host-associated > Plants > Roots > Rhizosphere > Soil | place... | reverse complement strand
GGCAACCGCTCGATGTGGCCCCTTCAGCTCGGCTTCGACCGCTTCTACGGCTTCCTCGGCGGCGAGACGAACAACTGGTATCCCGATCTCGTCGAGGACAACCACTTCATCGACGCCCCCGCGACGCCGGAGGAGGGATACCACCTCTCGAAGGACCTCGCGGATCAGGCTCTGCGGATGATCCGCAACCAGCAGTCCTCGAACCCGTCGAAGCCCTGGTACATGTGGTTCTGCCCGGGTGCCAACCACGCGCCCCACCACGCGCCGCAGGAGTACATCGACAAGTACAAGGGCGCGTTCGACGACGGCTATGACGCGTATCGCGAGTGGGTGCTCGCCCGCATGGTCGAGAAGGGCATCGTCCCGGAGGGGACTGCCCTGACGCCGATCAACCCGCTGCCGGACGACGTCGCGAACCCCGCCGACGAGGTGCGCCCCTGGGACGAGCTGAACGACGAGAAGCGTCTGTTCGCCAGATTCGCGGAGGTGTTCGCCGGGTTCTCCGAGTACACCGACGCGCAGGTCGGGCGCATCATCGACTATCTCGAGGAGAGCGGCCAGCTGGACAACACGCTGGTCTTCTACTGCGCCGACAACGGTGCGTCGGGCGAGGGCAGCCCCAACGGCTCCGTCAATGAGAACAAGTTCTTCAACGGATACCCGGACGACCTCGCCGAGAACCTGGCGATGCTCGATCGCCTGGGGTCTGCTGACACCTACAACCACTATCCGACGGGTTGGGCGGTGGCGTTCTCGACACCGTTCCAGATGTTCAAGCGCTACTCGCAGTTCGCCGGCGGCACGTGCGACCCGATGGTCATCCACTGGCCGAAGGGCATCCGCGCGCAGGGAGAGCTGCGTCACCAGTACCACCACTCGGTCGACGTGGTCGCCACGGTGCTCGACGTGGTCGGCATCGACATGCCTGAGGTCTTCCGTGGCGTGGAGCAGCATCCGCTCGACGGGGTCTCGATGAAGTACAGCTTCGACGCGGCGCCGGATGCGGCGACCGAGAAGAAGACGCAGTATTACTCGATGCTCGGCACGAGAGGGATCTGGAAGGACGGCTGGAAGGCGGCTGCCGTGCACGCGCCGCTGACCGGCAAAGGACGCTTCGAGGACGACGTATGGGAGCTCTACAACGTCGAGGTCGACCGTTCGGAGTCGAACGACCTCGCGGCCAGCGAGCCTGAGAAGCTGAAGGAGCTCATCGCCGCGTGGTTCGAGGAGGCCGATGCCAACTTCGTCCTTCCTCTGGACGACCGCTCCGCGAGAGAGCAGCTCACCATCGATCGGCCCCAGGCCGAGAAGCCCCGGGAGCGGTACGTCTACTACCCCGACACCGCAGCGGTCCCCGAGAGCGTCGCGGTCAACGTGCGAGGGCGCTCGTACAAGATCATCGCCGACGTCGTGCTCGACGAGGGCGCACAGGGGGTGCTGTTCGCCCACGGATCGAGGTTCGGCGGGCACTCGCTGTTCATCAAGGACAACCGCCTCACCTACGTGTACAACTTCCTCGGCATCCCGCCGGAGCAGACCTTCACCTCCGAGGAGCTGACTCCCGGTCCGCACACCCTCGGCGTGGAGTTCGTGCGGGAGGGGGCGGGGGAGCACGGAGAGTCGCTCGGCACAGCCACGCTCTACGTCGACGACCAGGCGGTCGCCTCTGGACCGATGCGCGCCCAGATCGGCAAGTTCACGCTGTGCGGAGATGGGCTCTGCATCGGATGGGACAGCGCGGATCCGGTGAGCAGCCAGTACGGGGTGCCGTTCCCGTTCACCGGGGGCAAGCTGCTCGGGGTCGGTGTCGACGTCAGCGGCGAGCAGTACCTCGATCTCGAACTGGAGGCCGCCGCGATGCTCTCCCGGGAGTAGACCGCAGGCCCGGCCTCTAGCCGGTCGCGGTGAACGCCTCGTCGACGTTCGCGTGCACCCGGCCCTCGGCGATCATGCGCTGATACCACTCCGTCTTCACCGCGATCGCCGTGGCACGTTCCGGCAGCGCGGCGATGTGCAGCGTGCTGTCCATCGCGGTCAGCTCACGGTCGAGGTCCTCCAGCATGTCGAGGACCGTGATCGTGACGATGTCGAGCCGCAGGGCGTCGAAGATCACGATGCGCACAGGTTCGGGCCGTTCGGCGACGATGTCGATGATCGCCCTCTCACATGCGAGAGCGTTGGCCGTGTAGAGCCCGCGGACAGTGTGGATCGCGAGGCGTCCGTCGCGCTCTCCGATGATCTCGAGCCGCGGGATGTTGAGCTCTCGCAGTACCAGGATCAGCGTCAACGCCACTCCGGCGGCCACTGCGGCCAGCAGCCCGACGGTCAGGCCGAGCACGGCGACGATGAGCGCGATCCAGAAGTCCGTCGGACTGATCCGCGCCCACCGGACCAGCAGGGGGATGTCGATGAGCCCGGCCACGGCGAGGAAGACCATCGCCGCGAGAGTCGCCTGGGGAAGCAGCGAGACCACCGGGCCGAGGAAGACGGCGACCACGATCGCGAGCGCGACGGTGACGAGCGTCGCGAGCTGGGTCCTGGCGCCGGCGTCCCGATTGACCGCGCTCTGCGAGAACCCGCCGGCGGCGGGGAGCACGGTGAAGAAGGTGCCGGCGAGGTTGGCGGCTCCCACGGCGACGAGCTCCTGGTCGGCGTCGATGGCGGGCTCGGTCATGCGACGCATGCTGCGCGCGACTGCTGCGGTCTCGAGGAAGACCATCACCGCGATCGCGAGGGCGCCGGGAAGCAGCGCTCCGATCTGCGTGAGGTCGGGAATGCCGGGGGTCGGGAGTCCCGAGGGCACGGGATCGATGAGTGCCACACCTCTCTCGTCGAGGTTCGCGAGTGCGACGAGGACGATTCCGCCGACCACGACGACGAGGGTTCCGGGGATCCGAGGGGCGAACCGCTTCAGCACGAGGAGGACGATCAGGCTCCCGACCGAGAGCGCGACCGTGGGCAGGTTGATGCTCGCAGCGGCCGCGATCGCGGCCTCGATGGTTCGGAAGAACCCCTCTCCCGAGACTTCCGATGTCTCGCCCAGGAGCTTCGGGAGCTGCCCCACGGCGACTGTGCCGCCGACACCGATCTTGACCCCCAGGATCGTCGCCGCACTGATGTTCTCGACCAGCGATCCCCACCGCAGCAGGCGCGCACCGATGAGCAGCAGACCGACCAGCATCGCCAGGGTCATCAGGCTTCCGGCCGGGTCCTCGGCGCTCGACGCGACGGATGCCGTCACCAGCGTCGTGGCCGTGAGAGTGGCGATGGTCGAGGTCGTCGACACGCTCATCGCGCGGGATCCGCCGAGCAGCGCGTATACCAGCATCGGGATGATGCACGTGTAGAGCCCCACCTGCACGGGCAGGTTCGCGATGGTGGCGTATGCCATCGCCTGCGGCACCACGACGGCACCAGCTGCGAGGCCGGCGACGACATCGCGCATCAGCCATTCGCGACGGTACCCCGCCATGCTCGGCAGGAGGACTCGCGGGGCGCGTCGCGTGGCGTGGTCGCTCATGTGCTCATGCTGGCATCGAGACGGAGACCGGTCGCCGGCATGTCACCCGTCGAGGGCGAGGAGCGTCGTGCCGGTCACAGCTGCTCACGGGGCTCGTCGCGGTGGGTGATCCGTCGCACCCGGTCTCCGATGTACGAGATGACGAGCGCCGAGGTGGTGCCCACGATCGCGATGCCGCCGATCATCAGACACACCGCGTACACCCGTCCGAGAGTCGTCACCGGGTAGGTGTCGCCGTAGCCGACTGTCGCGATGGTGACGCACGCCCACCAGATCGCCGTGCCGAAGTCGATGATCGTCGCCTCAGGGGCGCCGCGCTCCACCTGCAGGGTGGCGAGCGAGATGAAGTAGACGAAGAGCATCGTGTACGCGAGGGCGAAGGTGATGATCTGCGCCCGGACCGCGTCGCCGGTGCGGCGATGGAAATAGGGGAGGCCGCGTGCGAGCTCGACGACGCGGAACGCTCGGAACAGGGGGACGACAACGGACAGGACTTCGACGGGATGGTGCACCAGGAATGCGACGCGGCTCCCGGCCGGGGTGAGCGCCACTCGCACGATGAGGTCGATGACCAATGCGAGCCAGGTGATCGCGATCTCGACCACGAGCACGAGGCGTACCCAGTCTGGAAGGCCAGGCACGAGCACGATCACCGAGTACGCGACGATGAAGCCGAGGCCGAGCACCGTGAGGGGAACGGTCGCAGCGGACTCCCAGCGCTGCAGCGTCTCCCGCGCACCCTGCGGCTCGTCTCGGGGGGTGCCGGTCACGTCGTCGGTCACCGCGACCACCGTCGGACGCGGCGTGAATCCCAGGGGATGCGACGAACGACGCGCCCTTCCCTGGTCGCCGGTGGCGGGCGAGCGCCGCGGTCTCCCGATACCCAGCGCAGCCAGAGGGTGTCGTCACTGCCTTCGAGAAGCAGAGTGCGCGCCAGGAGAGTCAGCGGCACAGCCAGCAGAGCACCGACCGGTCCGATGATCACAGTCCAGAACACGACGGCGAAGAAGCTCAGCGTGACGCTGAGCCCGACGGCATCACTGACGAAAGCCGGCTGAACGAACACCTGCAGAACGACGTTGACGACGCAGTACACGATCACCACGCCGAGAAGCAGCGGCCACCCACCCACCGCGAGAGCCAGGATCGCCGGGGGCACGAGTCCGATGACGAATCCGATGTTGGGGATGAAGTTCGTCACGAAGGCCAGGACGGCCCAGAGGACGGGGGCCGGCACTCCCAGCCACCAGAGCGCGAGGCCGTCCAGCGTCGCGACGATGGCGCCGAACACGGTGTTCACCACGTAGTAGCGCCGGATGTTCGTGTTCAGCCGCGATATGCGCGCGATCGTCTCGGCCTTGTGAGCGCCGAACACGGTCGACGCATGCTGGTAGCGTCCGGCATCCACCGCCATCACGACCACGTAGGCGCAGACCAGGAAGAGAGCGACGGCGATGCCGAGGACGGCGCTGCTCACGCCCTGGGCGACGGCGACGAGAGCGGGCACGACGATGCGCGCGGCGTCACCGGAGTCCGAGCTCGGGGCTCCGGTGCCCAGAGCGGCCCAGCTGTCGAGCTGCGATGCGACATGCGTGAGATCGCCGCCGGGGGAGAGGTCGCCGAGGAGATCGATGAACTGCACTCCGGCGATCCACACCAAGGCGCCCATCGCGAGCAGCACAGAGTAGGCGAGGAGGATGATCGCCGTCACGCCGAGTCCCCGCGGCCACCCGCGCCGGACCAGAGCGCTGCTCGCCGGGCTGCAGATCACGACGACCACCAGAGCGACCGCGAGCGGCGCGATCACGTCGCGGAGGAGCCATGCTCCCGCCAGTGCGATCGTCGCGCACGCCAGCACCACGAGGACGTGGGTGCCGGCGGCGCGGGGGGTGCTCACGGCACGTCTGCGGGTTAACCGGAAACGCCCGGGAACACCGTCTCCCAGTCGTCTCGCACGCTCACGACGATGTAACCGGCGTCGACGGCGCTCGCGAGAGCCGTCTCTGCACCGGCATCGTACGGAGTGTCCTCGCGGGAGTCGTCGTCATGGTGGATCAGCAGGGCCAGGCCCGGACGGGGGCCACGGCGAGCGAAATCGAGCATCGGCATGTCGCCGTTGGAGTTCCCGGCTGCGAAGAGCGGTCGGCGTCCGATCCTGCTCCAGATCCGCACGGGCTTCTCCGGCCCGTCATCGAAGAACGCCAAGGACGGCGCATAGCGCACCACCGCCTTCTCCGCGTCGTAGCCGAGCCCGAACGCCGAGCCGATGACGCGTTCCGGCGGTATGCCGTAGTTGCTCTGCGTCATGGGTCGCATGAAATCGCGCTCGCCGCCTGACACGATGTAGCAGGTGAAGCCGTGCTGCTCGAGATACCGGAGGAGCTCCACCATCGGCTGATAGACCGCGTCGGCGTAGCGTCGCTGCAGCACGGGATGTGTCGCGGTCGCGAAGAACTCCGCCACCGACTCGGCGTACTTCTCCACGCTGACGCCATCGGTGAGTCCGCCGAGGGCTTGGAGGATGACGCCCAGATCCGAGTCGTCACCCGAATAGTGCTTGTCGATGGCCGCCCCCAGCCACGCGAGATCACCGCTCACGGCGGCGCGGTACGGCTGCTTCTGCGCGAGCTCCGGGTCGAGCTCGGCGGCCACACGCCACTGTTCGACGACATAGTGGAGCTGCGTCGGCATGGGCTTCTCCGACCAGAGGGTGCCGTCGTTGTCGAACACGGCGATGCGCTCTTCGACGGGAACCGCGTCCGCACCTTCCGTGACCGACAGGACGAAGCGCTCGATCGCGTCGCGCGTCGCACCCTGGTTCCAGGATCGCAGCTGTGCCGGGTCGTCCATCGCGCTCTCGATTCTCTCGATACTGGTGCGTCGTGCGGGCCGTTCGTCGGCCCATCCTGACACCGGCCGAGCGCGCGGTGGAGACCCCGTCACCCGCTTCGGGCGAGGGAGCGCAGCCGTCCTGGGGCCTCAGTCGGCTGCTGCAGTGGGGCTCCACCCGGAGTCCGGCCCGACAGCCGACGAGATCCGTCGACTGATCGTTGCGAGCTGTCGAGCTTGCGCGGCGGTGATCGCATCGAAGACGAGCTGCTGCACGAGAGCGTGGTGGCCGGGCGTCGACCGCATGACCTTCTCGTGTCCCGCCGCCGTCAGCACTCCGAGCGTGAAGCGCCCGTCATCGGGGTCCGCGACGCGACGCACCCAGTCTCTCGATTCGAGACGGGTGATCGCCCGCGAGAGGCGCGAGAGGGTGCAGCTCGCGTACCCGGCGAGCACACTCAGGCGCAGCGATCGTTCGGGCGCCGAGTCGAGAGCGAACAGTATGCCGTGCTCGAAGTGCGTCAGACCGCTGTCGCGTTGCAGCTGCGCGTCGAGTGCCGTCGGCAGTCGTTCGATGAGCGTGGCGACGGATGCCCAGATCTCGAGCTGTTCCGTGGTCAGGGGGGAGGCGTCCGGCTGCTCTGACATGACCTCAGACTAGGTCATCGTGCCTCGGAGATGGTTATCGGTGAACTTGCCTGAGCAAGCCCCAGGATCTACGGTTAACTTTCCCAAGCAAGTAAACAGACGCGTGTGCGTCGAGGAGAGGAAGCACCATGGATCTGCAGCTGCACGGGAAGACGGCGTTCATCAGCGGCTCGACGCAGGGCATCGGGTTCGCGATCGCCTCCGCGCTCGCCCGCGAAGGCGTGGACGTGACGGTGAACGGACGTGATGAGCAGCGTGTGGATGCGGCGGTCCGGCGACTGCGTGCGGAGCACCCCGGCTCGACGGTCTCAGGGCTGGCGGCGGACTTCGCGAGGCGAGAAGAGGTGGAGCGACTGACGGAAGCCTTGGGCGACGTCGACATTCTCGTCAACAATGTGGGAATCTTCGGCCTTGCCGAGTTCGAGACGATCACGGACGACGACTGGAGTCGATACTTCGAGGTGAACGTCATGAGCGGAGTCCGGCTGTCCCGCCACCTTCTCGGAGGCATGCTTGCGCGGGGGTGGGGCCGCATCGTCTTCATCAGCAGCGAGTCCGGGGTGAACATCCCCGCCGACATGGTGCACTACGGCACGACGAAGGCCGCGATGGCCGCTCTCGGCAGCGGGCTGGCCAAACGCACCAGAGGCACCGCCGTGACTGTGAACACGATCCTCGGAGGGCCGACGTATTCGGACGGGGTGGCGGCGAGCGTTGCAGCCGTGGCAGAGGCGCAGTCCCTTCCGCCCGAGGTGATGAAAGCCTCCATCATCGGTCAGAACCGCACAACGCTGCTCGAGCGGTTCATCGAGCCCGATGAGATCGCGAGTCTGGTGACCTACATCGCAAGTCCTGGCTCATCGGCTACCAACGGCGCGGCGCTGCGGGCAGAGGGGGGAGTGCTCACCGCGATGCTGTAACCGCGTGCACCTCGAGATCGGAAAAAACCGCACGCCGCGCTTATTGCTAGCTAAGCTAGTAGTCATGGAACGCTACATTCGCCTGCGCTGGGTGGGCCTGGTCTTCATCAGCATCGCCGTCTCGCTGATCATCGTCGACTCGACGATCGTGAATGTGGCGATTCCGGCGATCGTCGACGATCTCGGCATCACCTCCACCGAAGTGCAGTGGGTGCAGGAGGCGTACACGCTGGTGTTCGCCGCGCTGCTGCTCGTGTTCGGCAGCCTCGCGGATCGGTTCGGGCGTCGGCGCGTGATGATCATCGGAGTCCTGGTCTTCGCAGCATCCTCGGTGCTCGCGGCCTTCGCTCCGGACGGCGGGATGCTGATCCTCGCCCGTCTTGCGCAGGGAGTGGGCGGATCGATGATCCTGCCGACCACGCTGTCGATCATCAACGCCACCTTCCGCGGGCGCGAGCGGGGGATCGCCTTCGCGGTGTGGGGGTCGACGATCGGCGGAATGGCCGCTGTGGGACCGCTGCTCGGCGGATGGCTGACGACTGCCTTCTCCTGGCGGTGGGCGTTCGGGATCAACATCCCGCTGGGCATCATCATCGTCATCGGCGTGCTGCTCACGGTGGCGGAGTCGCGCAGCGACCGGACGTCGAAGATCGATGTGGTCGGGGCGATCCTCTCGGTCATCACCATGGCCAGCCTCGTGTTCGGCCTCATCGAGGGGCGCACGTACGGCTGGTGGCTCGTCGACCAACGTCCGCAGATCGGCGACTGGGCCTGGCCGCTCGATGTCTCTCCGATCCCCTTCGCCTTCGCGCTGGCGATCGTGGCACTCGTCGCGTTCATCGCATGGGGTGTGCATCGCGAGCGGCAGGGCAGGTCCACGCTGCTTGCTCTGCGTTTGTTCTCCATCCCCTCGTTCCGCAACGGCAACATCGCGGCGACAGTCGTGTCGCTGGGAGAGTTCGGCATCATCCTCGCTCTGCCCCTGTGGTTGCAGTTCGTCCTCGGCTTCGATGCGCTGCAGACCGGACTCCTGCTGCTCGCGCTCGCCCTCGGATCCTTCGTCGCGAGCGGTGCCGCGGGGGCGGCCAGCGGAAAGATCGCTCCGGTGTGGGTCGTCCGTGCGGGCCTCATCGCCGAGATCATCGGCGTCGCCGGAGTCGGCTTCGTCATCGCCCCCGATGCGTCGTGGGTGCCGCTGATCCCGTTCCTCTTCGTCTACGGCCTCGGTGTCGGCCTCGCCACCGCTCAGCTGACCGGCGTCGTGCTCGCCGATGTGCCGGTCGACGACAGCGGCGCGGCTTCGGGCACGCAGTCGACGTCACGACAGCTCGGTGCAGCGCTCGGGGTCGCAGTGCTCGGCACCGTGCTGTTCACGAGCACGGCCGGGATACTCGCGTCATCACTCGACGCTCGGGGACTCCCGGCCGAGCAGCGTGATCAGATCGTGTCGGCCGTCGTCGACAGTGCGGGCGGAGCGATCAACGGACTGGAGGCGCAGCCCGAGACGGCTGACATCGCCGACGACGCCAAGGCCGCGTTCTCCGACGGCACGCGTTTCGCGGCGTGGACGGCGGCAGGGTTCCTGTCCCTCGGCCTCCTGTCGACGATCTCCCTCGGAGCGACCGCCAAGACCCGACGTGAGGACCAGCCCGACGCGACGTCGGCCGCCTGATTCCTTCATGTACCCCGTGGCTACTCGATGTCCCACATCGTGTAGCCGACGACGCCGGCCGGGATGAACTCCATCGGCTTCGTCAGCTCGTTCTCGATGCCTGTGATCCGGCCGGTGTCCTCGGAGATGAGGAGGGTGTTCTGGTAGGACGTCCCCTCATCGCTGACCCGGAGCCCGACCATGTCTCGGCCGAGCCGGTCCTGCGACTCACCCAGCACCGTGACCCCGCCCGCATCGACGAGCATGTCGATCAGAGTGGCGTGCAGCTCGTCCGTCAGAGTCCAGTAGCTCAATAGCTGGCCGATGGCGAGCAGGAGGTCTCCCGACGACGACTCGGGCGTCGCACCGAACTCCGCGAGCGCCGCGGACAGATCCTCGCGGCGTGAGCCCGTCAGATCGACGACGCCTGCGGGGATGTCTCCTCTGCGCAGCACAGACGAGCTTCTGTTCCGGCGTCGAGAGCCTCTGCTCCGAAGTCGGTCTCGCTAGCCCTCATCGACGGTCACCGCATTGCCCCACACCCAGCACCGGAACGTCTGGTCGCCTGCCCGGAACTCGATGCCTGCGGCCAACGGTGTCGACCGCGCGAGCTTCGCATCGACCCGCACCGCTTCGGGCCCGAAGCGCACCCACGCGCGGACCGCACGATACGGCTGCGGATAGATCGTGACGGGCTGTTCCCGGAGCGCGAGCTCGCGCTCCGTCAGGGATTGAAGAGCGCCGGCGCGCGCTGCGGTGAGGATGGTCTGATGCTGAGAGCGCATGTCGTAGTGGGCTGCCAGGCGCTTGCTCGTGCCCATGCCGGCTCCCTTCTCCGGCCCAGTGACCACGGTAGCAAGATTCGAAGATTTGTTCTATTCTCGACTCATGCGACCAGCTCCTGCTCATCTGCCTGCGACTATATGGATGGTCGACGACATCCCGTCGCGAATGGTCTTCGCCGGGCGTCGGTGGAAGGTCTCCGACACGCCCACGCGACTCAGGGACTCGATCTGGTCAGCGGCGCCGGAGTCGGAGCGAGGGTTGTACGGATGGCGGTTCCAGGGCACGGATGACGAGGGCCACTCCCTGGTGTTCGACGTCTTCCGGGGTGAGGACGGGTGGCATGTGCACCACAGCTACGACTAGGGGTCAGGCGGACGGAATCCTTGTCCCGGCTCGGTCGGTGCGCGCTATCGTGTGGGCATGACGGACTCCGGCGCGACACTCCTCGCCGCGATCATCGCGGCCGGCGTGGCAGGAGTCGGACTGATCTGGTCTGTCGTCAGCTTCATGCTGACGAGGCGGACCCAGCGAGCCACGGATGCTCGTCAGGAGTGGTCGCGCCGATTCGAGCACGCACACGCGCTCGCGTTCAGCTCCGATCTCAAGGAGGCAGCGAGCGGCCTCACGCTCATCGAGGCGCTCGCGCGTGAGCGGTGGGTCACGGACGAAGATCGGGCGACCGCGGTGAGCATCCTCTCTTCTCTCACGAGGGTGGCTGAGGCGCCGGCGGCGCAGCTGCGCGCGACG
>Ga0307406_10002007_pt1 | contig 11103 bp, 9 predicted proteins | sample 322Cmetagenome_3_FD_203706 | JGI IMG/M metagenome (GOLD analysis project Ga0307406, IMG submission 203706) | Maize rhizosphere microbial communities from greenhouse at UC Davis, California, United States - 322HYB-C-2 | ecosystem: Host-associated > Plants > Roots > Rhizosphere > Soil | place... | reverse complement strand
CACGATCCAGCACACGACGTAGATCGTGAACGACAGGGTCGTGATGTACGGACTCACCGGGAGGGTGCCGGCGAGGGCGAGCAGGATGCCGCCGACTGCCGACACGAAACCGAACAGTGCGGCGAGGAGCGGCACGGCCACGGGCCCGGCCGTGATGCGCATCGCTGCAGCGGCGGGGGTCACGAGCAGCGCCATGACGAGCAGGGCACCGATGATGTGCACGCTCACCGCGACGATGAGTCCGAGCAGCACCATGAAGATCAGGCTCACGGCGCGGGTGGGCACTCCGCGCGCGGCGGCCGACTCGGGGTCGAGCGAGTCGAAGCGCAGCGGGTTCCACATCACGAGCAGCCCGAGCAGCACGACGATGCTGATGCCGATCAGCCAGCCGAGGTCGGGGCTCGACACCGAGACGATCTGCCCGGTCAGCAGGCTGAAACGGTTGGCGCTCCGCCCGTCGTACAGGGAGAGGAAAAGGATGCCGAGGCCGAGGCCGAACGGCATGAGCACGCCCACGATCGAGTTGCGGTCCCTGGCCTTCGCGCCGAGGACGCCGATGAGGATCGCCGCCACGAGCGCCCCGCCGAGCGACCCTGCGACGACGCTGCCACCGAAGAGCAGGGCGGCGGCCGCTCCGGCGAACGACAGTTCGCTCACGCCGTGCACGGCGAACGCGAGATCCCGCTGCATCACGAAGACGCCGATCAACCCTCCGACGATGCCGAGCACGGCGCCGGCGATGATCGAATTCGCGAGCAGGGCCACGAGCTCGCCGTAGTCCTGGAAGGAGAAGACGTCGCTCCAGTCGACCATCGGCACGAGGCCCGCCGACGCGATCATGCGTCTCCTCCGTGCTCGTGGTCGCCATGGTCGTGGTGCGGCTCGGCATCCGGAACGCCCACGACCACCAGGCGGTCGCCGGCGCGCAGGACGAACACCGGGGTGCCGTAGAGGTCGGTGAGCACGCGCGTCTGCAGCACCTCTTCCGGGGTGCCGAGCAGGAACCGTCCTCCTGCGATGTACAGGATCCGGTCGACGCGGTTGAGGATCGGGTTGATGTCGTGCGTGACGAACAGCACCGCAGCTTTTCGCTCGCGCCGCTGCCGGTCGATGATGTCGGTCACGCCGACCTGGTTCGCGAGGTCGAGGTTCGACAGCGGCTCGTCGCACAGGAGCAGCGACGGCTCATCGGCGAGCGCCTGGCCGACGCGCAGCCGCTGCTGCTCGCCGCCGGAGAGCAGACCGACGCGACGATCGGCGAAGTGCGCGGCACCGACGGCCTCGAGCAGGCGATCGACCTTGGCCCGGTCGCCGCGATGCGGGACGGGGAATCCGAAGCGACTCCCCTGCACGCCGAGTGCCACCAGGTCTCGCGCCCGCATACTCGTGTCGGGCGCGAGGGAACGCTGCTGCGGGATGTACCCGATGCGCGCGTTGCCGCGGTGCACGGGCTCCCCCGCGACGGCGATCGTTCCCGACGACAAGGGCTGCAGACCGAGGATGCTGCGCAGCAGTGTGGTCTTGCCCGAACCGGAGGGGCCGAGCACGGCGATGAACTCCCCGGGCTCCACGGTCAGGTCGAGCCCGGACCACAGCTCACGGTCTCCGCGGTGGAGGGCGGCGCCGGAGATCTCCAGCACCGGGCGGTCGCCCGAGGCGTCGGTTCCCTGTCGACGGGGCGCCGTCACGGCTGGACGGCGGCGGCGAGGCTCTTGATCGCGTCACGCATCCACTCAGAGTACGACGATCCGTCCTCCAGGAGTTCGGTGAAGGCGACAACCGGGATGCCGGCATCCTTCGCGGCCGTCTCCACGCGATCCGTCTCGGCGCCCCCGGTCTGCGCGTTGGTGAGCAGCGCGGTCACCTCGCCGCTGTCGATGACGTTCAGCGCATCGAGCAGGACGGCCGGGGCGACATCCGTACCCTCCTCGACGGACTCGGCGAACCCTTCGGGCGTGACGTCAGTCAGGCCGGCGGCCGCCGCGAGGTAGCCGGGAAGCGGCTCGGTGATGAAGACGTTCGCACCGGCGGCATCCGTCTTGATCGTCTCGAGGTCGGTCTCGAACCCCTCCAGGTCGGCGACGATCTCGTCGGCTGCGGCGGTGAAGTCGGCCTTGCCCTCGGGGTCGAGCTCCGCAAGGTCGGCCGCGATGTCCTCCACGACATGGATCATCGTGTGCGGGTCGAACCACACGTGCTCGTTGAAGCCCTCGATGTGGTTGTGGCCCTCGTGACCCTCTTCGCCCTCGGCGTGGTCGTGGTCGTGCTCCTCCGCGTCGGCCTCGCCCTCTTCATGGCCCTCGTTGCCGGGGAAGTCGTGCGAGAACTCGACGGCCGTGAGCACCTCGGCATCCGATCCGTCGAGCAGGTCGTCGATGAAGGCGTCGTAGCCGCCGCCGTTCTCGATCACGAGGTCGGCCTTCTGCACGGTCAGTCGATCGCGCGCGGTGGCCTCGTAGGAATGCGGATCCTGGGTCACGGAGTTGATGATCGACGAGACCTCGACGCGGTCGCCGCCGATCTGCGCCGCGAGGGAACCGTAGACGTTGGTGCTCGCGACGACCTGGACCTTGCCGTCGTTACCCTCTCCCGCAGCAGGTGTGGAGCAGCCGACAAGCGCAAGGGCGGCGACGGATGCGAGGGCGAGGGCGAGCACGGGCTTCTTCATGATCTCACTCTAAACGCTAATGAGAACCATTATCAAATCAGCATCCGGTCGTCGTAAGACCCTCGATTGCAGGCTCGTTTCACGGATGCAGGTCGAAAGAACAGATTTCGACCTGCATCCGTGAAGACGACCTGCAGACGGCGCGTGCGGCGCTCAGCCGACCAGCCCCGCCGGTGCGACCCAGACGGTGTGCTCCCCCGGCACGGCGCCGTCGACGACGGCACCGAGCACGACGTCCGCGGCATCCGTCCCGAGGCCGAAGGGCTCGGTTCCGAAGTTCGTCACGACCTGCCAGCCGTTGGGGCGGGCGAAGCGCAGCACATCATCGCGTCCGGTCTCGACCCACTCCAGCCGCTCGTCGGCCTGCAGCAGGTGCCGCAGCCGCAGGGCCTCGCGGTAGAGCGAGAGCGTCGACGACGGGTCCGCCGCCTCGACGTCGACCGCGTACTCCGCGAACCATGCGGGCTGCGGCAGGTGCGCGTCACCCGAACCGAAACCGAAGGACGAACCGGATGCCGTCCACGGCAGCGGCACGCGGCATCCGTCCCGCCCGAGCCCGTCGAAGGCCTCCTCCCGCAGGAACGCCGGATCCTGGCGCTGCTCCGGAGTGATCTGCGCGACCTCGTGCAGACCGAGCTCCTCGCCCTGGTACAGGTACGTGCTGCCGGGGAGCCCGAGCAGCAGCAGGGTCGCGGCGTGCGCACGGCGCAGTCCGCCGGCGCGGTCGAGCTGGTCGGCGGGACCGCCGGCGGCGACCCATTCGGTGCCCTGCTTCACCGCGCGCCCGCGCAGCGACGGCAGCCCGTAGCGCGTGGCGTGCCGGGTCACGTCGTGGTTCGACAGCACCCAGGTCGTCGACGAACCGCTCGCCTGCGCCTGCTGAAGGTTCTCGGTGATGACCTCGCGGAAGTCCCCTGCAGAGAACTCCGCGACGAGCAGGTCGAAGTTGAACGCCTGCCCCAAGCCCTCGGCCGACGCATACCGCGCGCGGCGCTCGGGAGTCTCCACCCAGGCCTCGGCGACCGCCGTGCGCGGCGGGTCGTACTCGTTGAACACCGCACGCCACTCGGCGTAGATCTCGTGCACCTCGTCGCGATCGAGGAGCGGATGCCGTCCGGACGTGCGGTCCATCGCGTCGAGCTCGGCCTGACTCGGCAGCGGCTCGGTCAGGTCCTTCGTCAGCATGTGGGCGACGTCGATGCGGAATCCGTCGACTCCGCGGTCCGACCAGAACCGCAGCGTCTTCAGGAAGTCGGCGCGCACCTCGGGGTGGTCCCAATTGAGATCGGGCTGCTCCACCGCGAAGCTGTGCAGATACCACTGCCCGTCTGCGACGCGCTCCCACGCGCGGCCGCCGAACGCCGCGCCCCAGTCCGTCGGGGGCTCGGAGCCGTCGGGCCCTGCGCCCTCGCGGAAGATGTAGCGCTCACGGGCGGCCGAACCGCGACCCGCGGCGAGCGCCTCCTGGAACCACTCATGCAGGTCCGAGCTGTGGTTCGGGACGATATCGACGACGACCCGGATGTCGCGGGCGTGCAGCGCCTCGACCATCGCGTCGAAGTCGTCGAGCGTGCCGAGTCGGGGATCGACGTTGCGGTAGTCCGCCACGTCATAGCCGCCGTCGGCGAGCGCCGAGGGGTAGAACGGGCTGAGCCAAACCGCGTCGATGCCGAGCTGTGCGAGGTAGTCGGCGCGGGAGACGATGCCGGGGATGTCGCCCAGCCCGTCGCCGTTCGCGTCGGCGAAGCTCCGCGGATAGATCTGGTACACGGCGGCCTGCCGCCACCAGGCGGCGGTGTCGGCGTCGGTCGTGCGGGTCTCGACGGGAAGCACGTCGGTCATGAGAGAGGAACTCCTTCTTTCTTGCGTCGGTCTTGCGGTCCTTCGTCTCGCTTCGCTCGCTCAGGAACCGGTCCCTGAGCGAGCTTGCGAGACGAAGGGTCAGCCCTTCACGGCGCCCTGCGTCACGCCCTCCATGACGAAGCGCTGCGTGAACAGGTACGCCAGGATCGCGGGGGCCATCGCCATCAGGTACGAGGCGAACGAGACGTTGTAGTTGTTGCTGAACTGGGTCTGGAACAGGTTCTGCCGCACCGGCAGAGTCTGCATGGCGGGATCGGAGATGATCAACGATGGCATCATGAAGTCGTTCCAGGCGTAGAGGAACGCGAAGATGCCGACCGTCGCGCTCATCGGGGCGAGCAGCGGGAAGATCAGTTGCCAGAACGTCTGCCAGGTCGTGGCGCCGTCGATCCGCGCGCTCTCCTCCAGTTCGATCGGGATCGAACGGAGGAACGCCGTGAACAGCAGCACGCTGAAGCTCAGCTGGAACATCGTGGCCAGGATGATCACGCCGAACGGGTTGTCGAGCCCGACACGACCCGTGAGCTGGATCTGCGGCAGCGCGACCACCGGGAAAGGGATGAACATCGCCGCCAGCAGGTAGAAGAACGACCAGCGGAACAGCTTGCGGTCCCAGTTGCGCACGATCGCATACGAGGCGAACGCCGCGAGGATGATCGTCGCGCACACCGTGCCGGCGGTGACGAGCAGTGAGATGCCTGCTCCGATCGGGAACTTGGTGAGGTTCCAGGCTTCGACGAACCCGTCGATGCTGAACGGCGCGGGCAGGGAGAAGGCGTTGCCGTCGACGGCCTGCCCCGTGGTCTTGAACGCCATCGAGATGGTGACGTACAGCGGGAGGAGCACGGTGACCGCGCACAGGATCAGGATGATCGTGCCCGACCAGTTGGGTCGCTCCATCCTGATGCGGGGCTTCTTGCCCGCGGTCTGGGTGGTGATGGTCTGCGTCGACATCAGAGTGCGTTCCTTCCGCGCGTCAGCGAGAGCTGGAGGAGCGAGATGAGGACGGCGACGATGAAGAAGATGGTCGCGTTGGCCATCTGGTAGGCGTAGTCGCCGCCGTTGAAGCCCGCGATGATCGTCATCGCGACGCTGCGGGTCGAGGTGCCGGGGCCGCCGTTGGTGAGGCCGACGATGATGTCGTAGGCGTTGAGGAAGCCCTTGAAGCCGAGGATCACGTTGATCACGACGTAGCCGGCGACCAGCGGGAGCGTGATGCGCAGAAGCTGCTGCCGCTTGTTGGCGCCGTCGATGCTCGCCGCTTCGTACACCTCGCCGGGCACCGACAGGAGTCCTGCGATGTAGATGAGGAGCGTCCCCGGAACGGCCTGCCACGCCGTCACGATGACGATCGCGACCCAGGCCAGGTCGGGATTGGCCAGCAGGCTCGTCTCGAGGAAGGGGATGCCGGTGGCAGCACCTGCGGCCGGGAGGGAGTTCGAGAACAGGAAGTTGAAGACGTACGCGATGATGATGCCCGAGATCACCATCGGGATCACGAAGATCGTGCGCAGCCCGGTCTTGAAGCGGATGCGCGAGGTCAGTCCGACCGCGAGCAGGAAGGCGACCACGTTGACCACGATCACCGTGGCGATCGAGAAGCCGAACGTGAACAGGTAGCTCTGCAGGATCGACGGGTCGCTGAACATCGCGACGTAGTTGGTGAGCCCGTTGAAGCTCCACTCGCCGATGCCGATCGAGTCGGTGAAGCTGAAGAAGATGCCCATCACGGCCGGAACCGTGATCGCGAGCGTGAAGATCACGAGCGTCGGCAGCAGGAACAGGTAGTAGATCGGCTCGACGCGCGTGGTGCGGCGACGCAGCCCGCGCGTGCCGCCGGTGACGACCGATGTGGTGTCCGTCGAAGGGGCGGGCGGTTTCGTGATGTTGGGGACTGCCGGGTTCGGCAGCGCGGTGTTCGTCATGGCGTCGACTCCTCTGTCGTGCCGGATGCGGAATCCTGAGTGGTGGGTATCGGTGCGCGGAAGGCGATCCGCGCCCAGTCGGCGTCCATCGTGCGGAGGGTGGCCTCGGGCGATGCGCCGAGCACGATCGCCTGGACGTAGTTGTTCAACGGGAGGGTCTTCGGCACGAGCACCGACGGGCCCTGATAGATCTGGCCGTTGTCGTAGTACTCGATCATTCCCTCGACCCGCGGGTCGTCCGGCGCCGGAGCATCCGTCGTCGGGGTGAACCCGAGTTGCGAGGCGTTGTAGGCCTCGATGTTCTCGGGCAGATACAGGTACTCGAGGAAGTCGCGCGCGGCATCCTGGTGATTCGATTCGACCGGGATCATCGCGGCGAGGTCCATGTTGACCCGCACCCCGAGATCGGCGGGATCATCGGTCATCGGCAGCGGGAAGGTGCCGAGGTCGAGGTCCGGCGCGGTCTTCTCGATCTCGCTGAACGCCCAGGGGCCTTGGAGATACATGGCGGCTTCGCCCTTGCCGAAGGCGAGATTGCCGTCGCCGTAGCCGCGGCTCGCGGCATCCGAGTTGGTGTACTCGCTCGCCAGCTGCATCATGCGGTCCACCGGCTCGGCGAAGTCCTGCTGGAACGACACCGGGGCGTCAGGACCGACCTCCGTGCCCTCCTCCGCCATCGCATCGAAGAAATCGATGACGTCGACCGAGCCGCCGACCGTGTAGTCGTACCAGCCCTGCGCGACGGTCCAGTCGTCCTTGAATGTCGCGTAGAACGGGTCGATCCCCGCATCCTTCAGCTGGTCGCAGACGGCGAGCAGCTCGTCCCAGGTCTGCGGGACCTCGAGACCCTGCGCCTCGAAGATCTCCTTGTTGTAGATGACGGATGCCGCCATCACGGAGTACGGGAGTGCGCTGGTGCGGCCCTCGCAGGAGCCGTACTGGTCCATGAGCGGCTGGAGGTCGTCGCGGATGCCCGCGGCGGCATCCGTCTCGGAGAGATCGGTGAGCGCGCAGCGCTGCACGAATCGCGCGATCTCGTAGTTGTAGTTGGCGAGCATGATGTCGGGCGGGTTGCCCCGCACGAAGCTGGCGGAGACGACGTCGACACCCGAGGTGTCGATCTCGACCTTCACCTCGTCCTGCGAGGAGTTGTACTCGGCGACGAGTTCGGTCATGAACTCGATGGCCTCGCGCTTGCTGAAGGTGAAGCGGATGGTCTCCGCCGTCGACCCGGCCGCGCAGCTCGTGAGTGCGGCGCCGACCAGCGCGAGCCCGATGGCTCCCGCGGTCATCCGCACCGCGCGTTTTCGTTTCTCAGACACCGTCGTCCTTTCGATTCGTAGATACGCGTACTAAATCTAGTGAGCGAATTTACTCCGTCGAGAGGTACTCTCTCATTGGCACGACAGAAAGGTCAAGGGGCGTGACAGAAGTCTCGGCGGATCTCGGCACTGGGCGCGCAAGCGTCGGGGCGGTGCTCGACTTCGCCTGGGCGGCGGGCGAGTTCACGGCGACCGAGGTCATGGCCGGCACCTCGCTCACGCGCTCCACGGCCATCGACGCGATGGACACCCTGCTCGACGCCGCGCTGCTGCGCGAGCTGCCGAACGCCCGCGCCGTCGGCAGCTACCGGTCCGGCCGTCCGGCACGCCGCTTCGCCCTCTCCCCCGATCTCGGCGTCGTCGTCGGAATCGATGCGGGCGACACCCACCTCGCGGTGACGGTCGCCGATCCGCTCGAGACGACGCTCGTGCACCACCGCATCGAGGTCGACCCGACCCACTCCGCCGAGGAGCGGCGTGCGACGATCATCTCCGCCCTGGGCGCTGCCCTCGCGGAGGCCGGCGTGCCCCGCGAGCATGTTCTGGCTCTGTGCGTGGGAGTCGCCGCCCCGGTGGATCGCAACGGCATCTCGCCGCCGCATCCCGACGGCTTCTGGGAGCGGACCAACCCGGGGCTGGCCGAAGCCCTGCGCGACTGGGCGCCGGTCGTCGAGATCAAGAACGACGCGCAGCTGGCGGCGATCGCCGAGGGTGCCGTCGGAGCGGCGAGCGGATGCCGCGACTACGTCGCCCTGCTCGCGAGCGAGCGCTTCGGCGGCGGGGTGGTCGTGGACGGCCACGTCCTGCACGGTGCGCACGGCGGCGTCGGCGAGGGCGTCGTGTTCGATCACATCGTCGGCGTCGGTTCGGCGTTCGGGCTCTCCTATTCCGTGCGCAACCACGCGCAGGCCGCAGTCGACGCAGGCGAGATCGCCAGCGACAGCGCCGTCGGGCGCATCGTCGCGGCGGAACGCATCGACCCCCGGCTCGTGCTGACCCTCGCCGCGTCCGGCGACGAGGACGCGATACTCGTCACGGATCGCGTCGGCGCCACGGTCGCCCGCGTCGTCGGCGTACTCGGCAGCATGTACGACCCGGCGCGCGTGATCGTGTGCGGGGCGGTCGCCGAGAGCGTCGAGCCCGTGCTCGCGGCAGCGCGTCGGATGCTCCCCGGAGAGCTGCACCTGCCGGCGCCGGAACTCCTGGCGTCGGAGCTCGGCGCCGAGGTCGTGTCGATCGGCGCCGTCGCCACCGCACGCCGCGCCGCGCGCGAGCAGGCGGTGCCGCGCCTCGCGGAGCAGCGTCTCCGCATGCACGCCTAGCCTCGGCGTCCGGCTTTCTCTACTTCCAGCCGCGGAGCACCTTGTCCTCGAGGGGGATGTTCCCACCCCCGCGCCCCTGGTCCGGGTAGGCGCTGCCGCCGGCAACCTGGTCGAGCTGCTCTTCGGTCAGCTCTGCCACTGCCGTCTCTTCGGGCGCGGGGGCTTCGGCAGGGATCTTCTTCTCGTCGGACATGTCGTCTCCTCACGCAGGCGAGGCCTCGTGCGCTCGCCGCCCCCAGTGTGATCCGCTGCCGAGACTCGCTCCATAGACGCAGGTCGCCACCTCCGTCTGCTTTCAGCGACTCGCGGCGCGAGCCGTCAGCGCACCGCGCGGCAGGCGAGGTGGAGCGCCAACCGGACCTCGGGATCGCTCATGTCCACGCCGAGCAGCTCCTGCGCGCGATGCACGCGACTCGCGACGGTGTTCCGGTGGAGACCGAGAGCGGCCGCCGTCGGGGCGAGAGCCGACTCATGATCCAGATACGCCGACAGGGTCGTGAGCAGCTCGCCGCGCCCCTCCTGCAACGGCGCGAGGAGCGACTGCGCCGCCGGGACGAACGTGTCGTTGCCGGTCCACGCGAGCAGGAGCCGTTCGAGGCCGAGCCCGTCGACACGGACGAACCAGCTCGTGGTCGAACGGTTCACGGCGATCTTGGATGCGTCGGATGCCTCGCTCAACGACGTCGTTAGTCCCGCGGAGCCGTTCGCCACCGACCCGACGCCGGTCGCGACGTTGAACGAGCGCCGCGCGGCGACATGCAGCTCTCGCAACGAGGCCACGTGCTGCTCGATCTGGGGCGGTGCCGGCGGATCCGTGAACGTCAGCCACCCCGTCACGCCTCGACCACTCGTGGTCGCATGGGAGTCGACGGAGATGCGGCCGAGCTCGCCGATGACGAACCGGAGGAGCTGCAGGGTGTCGACGCGGGTGCGCCCGATGATGCGGAACCCGAGGTGGTACCCGCTCGTGCGCCATCCGCGCTCGAGCATGCGGCGCTCCACGTCGAGATCCGGGGTGCCGCGCAGATCGACGAAGTCGCGGAGGACTCCCGACGACACCGACGCGTCGTTGACCTCGTTGACCTCATCGATCAGGATGCGGGCGGCGACGGCGGGCATCGCCACCTCGGCGGCGACCGCGAGGGCGCCGACCTGCCGCTCGTCGAGCCCCTCGCCGAAGAACGCGAGCCGCAGTCCTTCTCTGCTGGGGCTGTCGACACGCACGGATGCCGCGGACCCTGCGGGCACGCGCACGATGTCGAGCCACGGAGCGAAGTCGATGGAGGCGTGCACATCGGGGGCCAGCGCACCCCCGGATTCGAGGAGCACGCCCTCGGCATCGAGCAGGGCGACTCCGTGCCGCACGCTCGAGGAGAGATGCCGCAGCAGATCGGTGAGGCTGTCGGCGTGGTATTCGATCGACTGCGCCACCTTCCGCACGTAGTGCAGAGCGAGGGCGTCCCGCGCCTCGACGAGCTGCCAACAGGCCTTCGCGAGTTGGATGGGGCGATCGACGTGCAGCACCGTGAACCCGAGCCGCTCGGCGAGCGCACGGGTACCGGCACCGAAGGCATCCGCCCGCGGCACAGCGAGCGCTCGGAATCCGCGATCGCGCGTGCGGCGGATGAGCGCGTCCTGCTGCCAGGAACGATCGGGCGGCGATTCCGTGAGGACCACGAGGCGTCCGGCCCCGTCGGAGGGAAGCCGCGTCTCGTCCGACTCCACGACGACGCCCGTCCACTCGACATCCTCCGGCCCGGTGATCGCGCGCACGCCGCCGTTCTCTGGGTGCGCGAGCAGAGCACTCAACAGGAGCGCGTCGGTCATCTCGGTCCGTCCAGTTCAGCCAGCCCGTAGGCGGAGGGGACCACATGACGGAGGCGCTCGGCGGATTGCGACCACCATTCCGGTCCGTCCAGGTGGGCCACGGCGACGTATCGCCCCATCGACAGGTGCGGAACCTCCAGGATGTCGCGCGAGATCGCGTCGAGCACGACGACCAG
>Ga0307406_10002005_pt1 | contig 11111 bp, 8 predicted proteins | sample 322Cmetagenome_3_FD_203706 | JGI IMG/M metagenome (GOLD analysis project Ga0307406, IMG submission 203706) | Maize rhizosphere microbial communities from greenhouse at UC Davis, California, United States - 322HYB-C-2 | ecosystem: Host-associated > Plants > Roots > Rhizosphere > Soil | place... | reverse complement strand
CGTTCAGATGATCGCCAGGGTGCGAGGCGAGGTTACAACTTGAACAAGATCCAACTCGATGGCCGTTCGCTGACGCGTTCGCAACTCGTGGCCGTGGCCTACGGCGCCCAGGTCGAACTGGCCGCGGCGCAGTTGCCCGCGGTGGCCCGCGCGGCCGACTTTCTGGCCGAACAGGTGCGCCGCGAAGAACCGATCTATGGCGTTTCCACCGGTTTCGGCAGCAACGCCGACCGTCTGCTCGGCGCGCATCACCTGCGCGACCAGTTGCCGGGCGCCAAGCGCAATCAAGAGACCCTGCACGAAGAGCTGCAGCGCAACCTGATCGTCACCCACGCGGTCTGCGTCGGCGAGCCGTTCGCGCCGGAGATCGTGCGCGCGATGCTGTGCATCCGCATCAACACCCTGATGCGCGGCCACTCCGGCATCCGCGTGCAGACACTGCAGGCGCTCGCGGCGATGCTCAACGCCGGCATCGTGCCGGTGGTGCCGCAGCTCGGCTCGGTCGGCGCCAGCGGCGATCTGGCTCCGTTGTCGCACCTGGCCATCGTGTTGCTCGGCGGTGGCGAAGCCTTCTACGACGGCCGACGCATGCCGGGCGCGGAAGCGCTGCAGCTCGCCGGGTTGACTCCCGTCAAGCTGTCCTACAAGGAAGGCCTGGCGCTCAACAACGGCACCGCGCAGATGCTCGCCTGCGGCGTGCTCGCGCTGGCCCGCCTGGAAGACTTGCTCGACACCGCCGACCTCGCCGCGGCGATGACCATCGACGCCTTCGCCGGCCGCCTCGGCGCCTTCGCCGAGGAAGTGCACGACCTGCGTCCGCACCCGGGCCAGGTCGAAGTGGCCGCGAACCTGCGCCGCTTGCTCGAAGGCTCGACCCTCGCCGACATTCCCTATCACCTGGTGCCGCGCTTCCGCCCCTGGCTGCCGCAGAGCTGGGACACCGAACAGGCGCAGCAGCTCAGCTTCGACATCGGCTGGGACTGGGTGCCTTTCAGCCAGCGCCACGGCCGCGAGAAGTTCTACACCCGCTTCCGCCCGTTCCGCGGCGGCAAGAAGCACCAGCCGCAGGACAGCTATTCGCTGCGCTGCATCCCGCAGGTGCACGGCGCGGTGCGCGATGCCATCGCCCAGGCCGCGCGCGTGCTCGAAGTCGAGCTCAATTCGCTGACCGATAATCCGATCGTGTTCCCGGATGCGCAGGCCGAGCACGTCGAGCAGCAGGTGATCTCGGCCGGCCATTTCCACGGCATGCCGCTGGCCCTGGTGATGAGCTACGTCAAGGCCGCGATCCCGGTGCTCGCCAGCATTTCCGAGCGCCGCCTCAACAAGCTGGTCGACCCGGCCACCAACGACGGCCTGCCGGGCTTTTTGATCGGCAACGAGGACGCGACCGAATCCGGCCACATGATCGTGCAGTACACCGCCGCGGCCATCGTCAACGATCTCGCCAGCCGTGCGCACCCGGCCTCGGTGTATTCGATCCCGACCAGCGCCAACGCCGAGGACCACGTCTCGATGGGCGCCAACGAAGCCCGTCACGTGCTGTCGATGACCGAAGACCTCGGCAAGGTGCTCGCGCTGGAGCTGTACACCGCCGCTCAGGCGCTGGACCTGCGACGCGACATGATCAACGCCGCCCGCGACCTGGCCGACCGCGCCGACGCCAATACGCTCGCGGCCAAGGTCTCGGGTGGTCCGGTCGGCGACAGCGCCGATCACCCCGGCTTCCTCGCCGAGGTCGAAGGCCTGCGCGCCGAACTGGCCGCCGCCGACGAGTTCCGTCCGGGCAAGGCGGTCGCCGCGGCCCACGCCAAGCTGCGCGAAGCCATCGCCTTCCTCGACCGCGACCGCGCGCTCGACGGCGAAGTCGCCACCGCCGTGCAACTGGTCCACGAAGGCACCCTGATCGCCGCGGCGCGCGCGGCGGTGCAGAACTAAAGCCAGGCCTGCGTCGAAGCCCCTCTCCCGCTGGCGGGGGAGGGGTTGGGGTGAGGGCCGCTCCGCCCCAAACGCCCAATCGCTCACCGAATCGTTGTTCCCCGGCAGGAGCCCAGGATGCAGACGATCTTCCACAACGACCGCGTCTTCAGCATCGAAGGCTTGCTCACTGCGTCCGAGTGCGAGCAACTGGTCGCACTCGCCGAAGACCAGGGCTTCGAGTCCGCCGGCGTGCGCACCCCGTCGGGCGAGCAGAAAAGCCTGCAGCACGTGCGCAACAACGAACGCGTGGTGTTCGAGTCGCCGGCCTGGGTCGAACGCTTATGGCAGCGGTTGTGCATGCTTGAGCTGCCCATGCTCGACGGCGAACGCGCGGTCGGCCTGCCGCGGGCGCTGCGCTTCTACAAATACTCGCCGGGCCAGCGTTTCCGCATGCATAAGGACGGCCCCTGGAGCGAGGACGGCCGGTCGAGCAGGCTGACCCTGCTGGTCTATCTCAACGACGAGTTCGTCGGCGGCGACACCGATTTCCGCCAGTTCAAGGTGGTGCCGAAGACCGGCGCCGGCCTGCTGTTCGTGCACGACACCTGGCACGAAGGCGCGGCGGTGCTCGAAGGCGTCAAGTACGCGCTGCGCTCTGACGTGATGTACGCGCCGGGCTGAGCCCGCGCTGCGCGAGTCGCGCAGTGGCTCAAGCCTGCACCGCCGCCCCCCACACCCGCACGCAATCGCGGCCCTCGGCCTTGGCCAGGTACAAGGCCTGGTCGGCGAACTGCAGCGCCGCTTCCACGCCCATGTCCGAGTCCGGGGTGATCTCGTACACGCCGATGCTGGCGGTCACCGGGATGTCGTGGCTGCGGCTGGGGCAGGGTTGCGAGCTCAGGCGCAGGCGCAACGCCTCGGCGACGCGGGCGCCGGCATCGAGGTCGTGGTCGGGCAGCACGGCGACGAATTCTTCGCCGCCGAAACGGGCCAGCAGGGCGTGCTGCGGGATCAGGATCTGCGCGATCAGGCCCGCCGCCCAGCGCAGGCACTCGTCGCCGACTAGGTGGCCGTGGTGGTCGTTGATCTGCTTGAAGTGATCCAGGTCGATCATCATCAGCACCAGCGGCCGGTGCTGGCGCCGCGAGCGGTGCAGCAAGGCCTCGAAGGCCTCGCGGAAATGACTGCGGTTGTGCAGGCCGGTCAGGCCGTCGCGTTGGCTGGTTTCGCGCAGGCGCGCATGGGCATCCTCGAGCAGGGCCAGGGTGCTGCGCAGCTCGGTGGTGCGCTGTTCGACCTTGTGTTCGAGCTGCTCCTTGGCTTCGCGCACGATGCGTTCGTTTTCGTTGCGCAGCGAGGCGTAGCGATAGCCCAGGGCGACCGACAGCAGCAGCATCTCCAGCGCCGAGCCGATCTGCACGCCGTACTCGGTGATGAACATCTTCGGCAGCAGGTCGAAGGCGATCGCCGCGAACATGCCGGTGCCGAGCAGGAACGCCGACCATGCCAGCAGGAACAGCCGCGCCGGCTTGTAGCCGCGGCGCATCACCACGATGCCTTCGACCGCGATCCAGGCGATGCTGACGAACACCGCCGCCGAAGCGATCGGCGTGGCGATGCGATAGGGCAGTTGGGTCGCGGCGATGCCGAGCAGGACGAAGAACGCGATCATGCCCAGGCCGACGTAATCGCCCAGGCGCCAGCGCCGGTGCAGGCTGAGGAAGTTGCGCGCGAATTGCTGCATGCCGATCTGCGCCAGGCAGATCGACAAGGGCACCGAGTGGTCGGCGAGCCAGGGCGAACGCGGCCACAGGTACTCGAAGCCCAGGCCGTTGAGGGTCAGCAGGACCAGGCCGAACGCGCAGATATGGAACAGGTACCAGAAGTAGCTGGAGTCGCGCAGGCTCAGCCACAGCACCAGGTTGTAGAAGAACAACGCGACCAGGATGCCGTAGTAGATGCCGATGCCGAACTGGGCGTCGCGTGCGAGCTCGGTGAAGGCGCTCGGCGTGTACAGGGTCAGCGGCACCTGCATCGAGCTGTCGCTGCGCACGCGCACGAAAATATCGACCGGTTCGTCGGCCGGCAGGTCGATCCAGAAATTCGGATGGCGGTAGCGGATCGCGCGCGAGGCGAACAACTGGCTGTCGCCGCCGACCTGGTGGGTCGAGGCGCCGTTGCGCGCGCGGGTGTAGACGTCGAGACGGTCGCTGAGCGCGAACTGCTGCACCAACAGCCAGCGCGGCACCTCGGCGTTGCGGTTCACCGCGGCGATGTGGAACCAGTAGGCGCCGCGTTGGAAGCCGAACGAGCCGTTGCCGTTCGGCAGCGGTCGATAGCGCTTTTCAGCGAGCGCGCGTCGCGCGCCGTCGAGATCGAGGCGGCCGTCGGTGTCGTGGTAGTAGGCGGTGAACGGCGCGAGTTCGACCTCGCGGGTGCTGGGTTCGAGGTTCAGCACGGTGTGCGCCGAGGCCGGCGCGAACAGCGCCGCGGCGAGCAGGCAGAGCAGGGCCCACCCGGCCCAGCGGCGCTGGGGCGAGGCGGGGCGACTCGGTACGGCAGCGAGGGCAGGGTTCGTATTCATCTTCCGTGGCGGTGGCGGACACAGGCCTTTGCGTCGCGGTGGCGGGGGCGTCGGGGGAGCGGTCGCGGCGCCTCGACCCCGGCCAGGGGCGTGGGATCGGGCGCATCTGAGTCTTAACGCAATTCCTTACTGCGACAGGCCGGCTTGACGGCGGCCGGCTCGATCGATAATGTATTAACGCGTTAGTACATTAATGCGTTCGATCATCGGCGCCGGGGTTCGATCCCCGGCGTTCGATTCCCGGGCGTCGAACCCCGCCTGCCCGGTCGGGCAACCGATCCAGCCATCTGACCACCCCGCCGACATGAGTTCTCCGCAATGAAGCGCCGCGCCAACGACACCGAGCAGACCGAAGATGCGATCGCCGACCTGGCGGTGGCCTTGGCCGGCCTGCGCAGCGCCGAACAGGTGCGGGCTTTTCTCGAAGATTTGTGCACCCCGGCCGAACTGGAGGCGATGAGCGACCGCTGGCGGGTCGTGCCCCTGCTCAACGAAGGCGTGCCGTATCGCGAAATCCACGACCGCACCCAGGTCAGCGTGACCACGATCGGGCGCGTCGCCCGCGTGCTCGAACGCGGCACCGGCGGTTACGGCGCGGCCCTGCACCGGCGCGCCGCGCGACACCGCTGAATTCCCGAAAGACCGCGCAAGTCCGCGCCTCCCCCGGCACGCCCCGTCATCGGCCTGTCGCCTCGTCCCCGCATCGACCGTCCCCCTTCCGAGACCCGTTCATGAGCCCTCCCGCCAGCGCCGCCGCGCGTGACCGCTTGCGCATCGCGATCCAGAAATCCGGCCGTCTCGCCGAGCCGGCGCGCGCGCTGCTGGCCGCCTGCGGCCTGAGCTGGCGCGAGAGCCGCGACCGCCTCTTCTGCTACGGCGAAACCCTGCCGGTCGATTTGTTGTTGGTGCGCGACGACGACATCCCCGGCCTGATCGCCGACGGCGTCTGCGACCTCGGCGTGGTCGGGCGCAACGTCCTGCTCGAACAGGACGGCGACCGCCGCAGCAACGGCCGCGAATCGGCATTCCGCGAATGGCGCGCGCTCGGTTTCGGCGGCTGCCGGCTGGCGCTGGCCGTGCCCGAGGCCTGGCACTGGGAAGGCCCGCAGCAATTGGCCGGCAAGCGCATCGCCACCAGCTATCCGGCGTTGCTGTCGCAGTGGCTGGCCGGCGAGGGCGTCGACGCCCAGGTCGTGCTGCTGTCGGGTTCGGTCGAAATCGCCCCGCGCCTGGGCCAGGCCGAGGCGATCTGCGACCTGGTGTCGAGCGGCGCCACCTTGTCGGCCAACCAGCTCAAGCCGGTGCAGACCCTGATCGAGAGCGAAGCGGTGCTGGCCGGCCCGGCCGGCGGCTTCGACGACGTGCGCGGCGAACTGGCCGACCTGCTGCTGCGCCGTCTCGATGGCGCGCTGCGTGTGCGCAACAGCAAGCTGCTGATGTTCCAGGCGCCGCGCAATCTGCTCGACGAATTGCTGCCGCTGTTGCCAGACGCCGAGCCGCCGACGGTGATGAGCCTGGACAACGGCGACGGCGTGGCCCTGCAGGCGCTGTGCCACGGCGCGGTGACCTGGCAGCGGCTGGAAGAACTCAAGCGCGCCGGCGCTCGCGGGCTGATGGTGGTGCCGGTCGAGGGCATGCTGGCATGAGCGCGAAGATGCAACGCCTCGACTGGAACGCGCTCGACGAAGGCGCGCGCGAACAGGCGCTGCGCCGTCCGGCGCAACAGACCCGGGCCTCGACCGCGGCCGCGGTCGCCGAGATCGTCGAAGCGGTGCGGCGCGACGGCGATGCCGCCCTGCGCCTGTATGGCGAACGGTTCGACGGTGGCGCGCCCGAGCGCTTCGCCGTCGGCGCCGCCGAGTTCGACGCCGCCGAGGCCTCGCTGACCCCGGCCTTGCGCGCGGCGATCGACGAGGCCGCCGAACGCATCGCGGTGTTCCACGAGGCCGGCATGAGCGAGCCGTATGCGATCGACACCGCCGACGGCGTGCGTTGCGAACGCATCCTGCGGCCGATCCGCCGGGTCGGCCTGTACGTGCCGGCCGGCTCGGCGCCGCTGCCCTCGACCGCGCTGATGCTGGCGGTGCCGGCGCATCTGGCCGGTTGCCGCGAGATCGCCCTGTGCACGCCGCCGCGTCGCGACGGCAGCGCCGACCCGGCGGTGCTCTACGCTGCGCGCCGTTGCGGGGTGACCCGGGTGTTCAAGGTCGGCGGCGCCCAGGCGATCGCCGCGATGGCCTTCGGCACCGAAAGCATCGGCAAATGCGACAAATTGTTCGGGCCCGGCAATGCCTACGTCACCGAAGCCAAGCGCCAGGTCGCGCTGCTCGAGGGCGGGGCGGCGATCGACTTGCCGGCCGGGCCGTCGGAAGTGCTGGTGATCGCCGATGCCGGCGCCCGCGCCGATTTCGTCGCCGCCGACCTGTTGTCGCAGGCCGAGCACGGCCCGGATTCGCAGGTGTTGTTGTTGAGCGACGACGAGGCCCTGCTGGATGCGGTCGATGTCGAACTCGAAGCGCAGTTGGCCCGGCTGTCGCGCGCCGACACCGCGCGCGCGGCGCTGCAGTGCTCGCGCTCGATCCGGGTCGATTCGATCGAACGCGCGCTGGAAGTCAGCAATCGTTATGCGCCCGAGCACCTGATCCTGGCCCTGCGCGATGCGCGCGAGTGGTTGCCGGAAGTCGAGGCGGCCGGTTCGGTGTTCCTCGGCGACTGGGCGCCGGAAGCGCTGGGCGATTACTGCAGCGGCACCAATCACGTCCTGCCGACCAGCGGCGCCGCGCGCTACGCCAGCGGCGTCAACGTGGCCAGCTTCCAGGTCGCGATCACTGTGCAGGAAGTGCAGCCTCGCGGCTTGCTGGCGATCGGCCCCTGTGCGGTCGAGCTGGCGACGGCCGAAGGCCTGGATGCGCACCGCGAGGCGGTGGCCTTGCGTTTGCGGGCGGCAGCGGCATGAGCGCTGAAAACGAATCGAGTCCGATCGACATGAACGACGACAACCCCCTGAACCTGTTGCGCGAGGACCTGCGCGATTTCGCCGGCTACAGCTCGGCGCGCAGCGAGAAGCGCAGCGGCCGGGTCTGGCTCAACGCCAACGAAGCGGCCTGGCCGAGCGTGGCCGACGGCGAAGGCTCGGTGCGTCGTTATCCGGACCCGCAGCCGCAGCGCCTGCGCGAAACGCTGGCCGGGCTGTACGGTTGCGAGCCGCAGCAAGTGCTGGCCGGCCGCGGCAGCGACGAGGCGATCGATCTGCTGGTGCGCGCGCTGTGCCGTCCCGGCGGCGACGCCATCGTGATCACGCCGCCGACCTTCGGCATGTACGCGGTCAACGCACGCCTGCACGGCACTCGTACCGTCGAGGTCCCCCTGCGCGACACGCCGGCCGGTTTCGCCTGCGATTTCGCCGGGGTCGCGCAAGCGGTCGAGCGCGAGAACGCCAAGCTGGTGTTCCTGTGCTCGCCGGGCAACCCCTCCGGCACCTTGTTGCCGCTGGCCGAGATCGATGCGCTGGCCCAGCGTCTGCGCGGCCGCGCCTTGGTGGTGGTCGACGAGGCCTATCTCGAATTCGCCGACGGCGCCTCGGCAGTGAGCCTGCTCGCTGCCCGTCGCAATATCGCGGTGCTGCGGACCCTTTCGAAGGCGCACGCGCTGGCCGCGGCGCGTATCGGCACTGTGATCGCCGACGCCGAGCTGATCGCCGCGTTGCAGCGTTGCCAGGCACCGTACCCGTTGCCCACGCCCTGCGTGAACCTGGCCCTGCGCGCCCTGGCCGAGGTGCCGCACAACACCACCAAGGCGCGCGTGGTCACCGCGATCGGCGAGCGCGAGCGTTTGTTCGCCGCGCTGCAGGCCTTGCCCGGCGTGCTGCAAGTCTATCCCTCGCAGGCGAATTTCCTGCTCGCCCGTTTCGACGACGCGCAGGCCGCGTTCGACGGCCTGCTCGACGCCGGCGTGGTGGTGCGCGACATGCGCGCCGCGCCGCAGCTCGGCAACGCCCTGCGCATCAGCCTGGGCACGCCGGAGCAGAACGCGGCGGTGATCGAAGTGCTGACCCGTAATGCGCAGATGCGTGGAGTGGCGGCATGAGCGCGCTGACGCCGATCCTGTTCGTCGATCGCGACGGCACCCTGATCGAGGAGCCGGCCGATTTCCAGATCGACAGCTATGCCAAGCTGCGTTTCGTACGCGGGGTGATCCCGGCGATGCTGAAACTGCGCGACGCCGGCTATCAGTTCGTCATGGTCACCAACCAGGACGGCCTCGGCACCGAGGCGTATCCGCGCTGGAGTTTCGACGGCCCGCACCAGTTGATGATGCAGGTGTTCGAAAGCCAGGGCATCGTCTTCCGCGAGGTGCTCATCGACACCAGCTTTCCGGCCGAGAACCTGCCCACACGCAAGCCCGGCATCGGCCTGGCGCTGCCGCTGTTGAAGGACCGCGGCATCGACTGGTCGCGCTCGGCGATGGTCGGCGACCGCGAGACCGACAACGGTTTCGCCGCCAACCTCGGCATCCGCGCGTTCCAGTTGCGCACCGAGCAATTCGGCGGCGAGTGGGACTGGGCCGGCATCGCCCACACCCTGGCCGACTGCCCGCGCACCGCGCGGGTGCAGCGCAACACCCGCGAGACCCGGATCGAAGTCGCGGTCGACCTGGACCGCGTCGCCGAGCCCAAGGTCCACACCGGCCTGGGCTTCTTCGACCACATGCTCGAACAGATCGGCAAACACGGCGGTTTCGCCCTGGAGCTGCGCTGCGAAGGCGACCTGCACATCGACGAGCACCACACTATCGAAGACAGCGCGCTGGCGCTGGGGCAGGCCCTGCGCGAGGCGCTCGGCGACAAGCGCGGCATCGGTCGCTACGGCTTCGATGCGGTAGCAGCGGGTGGCACCGGGAGCGCAGAAGAAAGCACACTTCAGGAAGCTGGATCCGAAGAAAGCACACTTTCCGAAAGCGCGCTTCAAGAAAGCACACTTCAAGAAAGCACATTAGGCAGACACAGCGTCGTCTTGCCGATGGACGAAACTTTGGCGCGTGCGGCGCTGGATTTCTCCGGCCGCCCGTATTTCGTCTTCTCCGGCACGTTCGCGCGCGAGCGGGTGGGCGATTTCCCGACCGAGCTGGTCGCGCATTTCTTCCGTTCGTTGTGCGAAACCGCCGGGCTGAACCTGAATCTGAACGTGGAAGGTGATAACGATCACCACAAAGTTGAGGCTTGCTTCAAATCCGTGGCGCGCGCGCTGCGCCAGGCGATCCGCCGCGAAGGTCGCGAATTGCCGAGTACCAAAGGGGTCTTGTGATGTCTTGGGTTGTAGTCGTCGATTCGGGTGGGGGGAACATCGGCTCGGTGCGTTATGCATTGGAGCGGCTGGGTGCGCGTTCGATCCTGAGCGCCGACCCCGCAACGATCGCCTCCGCCGATCGCGTGATCCTGCCGGGCGTGGGCGCAGCAGCCCCCGCGATGGCGCGGTTGCGGGAACGGGGCCTGGTCGATCCGATCCGCCGCTTGCAGCAGCCGTTGCTCGGGATCTGCCTGGGCATGCAGCTGCTGTACGAGTCCTCGGAGGAGGGCGAGGTCGAGTGCCTCGGACTCCTTCCGGGCCGGATCACCAGGCTGCAACCAGGACCAGGAGTACGTGTGCCTCATATGGGCTGGAATTTCCTCGACAAATGCGAAACGCCCACCGGCGCCCCGGGATTGTTGACCGGCATCGGCGAGCGCGACCAAGCCTATTTCGTTCACAGCTACGCCGCGCCGCTGACCTCGGACACCTTGGCCAGCACCAGTTACGGCCGCAGTTTCACCGCGGTCGCCGGGCGCGGGCGCTGCTACGGTGCCCAGTTCCATCCGGAACGCTCGGCGGCCGTCGGCTCGCGCCTGCTCGCCAACTTCCTGGCGCTGGAGGCGTGAACATGGGCAACAGCACGCTTTATCCCGCGATCGACGTTCGCGACGGTCGGGTCGTCCGCCTGCACCAGGGCGACTACGCCCAGGAAACCCGCTACGAAACCGAGCCCCTGGCCCTGGCCACGCGTTACGCCGAGGCCGGCGCCAAATGGCTGCACCTGATCGACCTCGACGCCGCGCGCTACGGCGGCTACACCCTGGCGCCGTTGCTGCGCGCGATCACCACCTCCAGCTGGATGCGCGTGCAGACCGGCGGCGGGGTGCGCAGTGAGGCCGATGTCGAGGCTATCCTCGACGCCGGCGCCGACCGCGTCGTGGTCGGGTCGCTGGCGATCAAGGAACCCGACCTGGTCATCGGCTGGCTCAAGCGCTTCGGCGCCGACCGCATCACCATCGCCCTGGACGTGCGCCAGAACAGCGAAGGCGACTGGGAGCTGCCGGTGGCCGGCTGGACCGAGGACAGCGGCATGCGCCTGGAGCCCTTGCTCGAACGCTACGCCCAGGCCGGCCTGCGCCACCTGCTGTGCACCGACGTGTCGCGCGACGGCACCCTGGCCGGGCCGAATCTGGACCTGTACCGGCACATCCACGAGGTCGCCCCGCACGTTCAGCTGCAGGCCTCGGGCGGCATCCGCGACATCGCCGACATCGTCGCCGCCGATGGCGTCGGCTGCGCCGGTGCGGTGCTCGGCAAGA